>Ga0075426_10003392_pt1 | contig 11382 bp, 7 predicted proteins | sample SoiMethybrSBSTD5_FD_75304 | JGI IMG/M metagenome (GOLD analysis project Ga0075426, IMG submission 75304) | Bulk soil microbial communities from a Populus tree surrounding site in Tennessee, USA - Soil MetaG P. TD hybrid SBSTD5 | ecosystem: Environmental > Terrestrial > Soil > Tree plantation...
TTGGCGGACAGCGGGCGAGAGCCGCGCTGCCGCTTCAGACCATGATGCCTCGCGGAAGTGCTGCAGCTCAAACTCGGTGAGACTTGGCGACATCACCTTCCCCCTTCAGCGGAACAAGTCGCGCGGCGCCGGGCGCACCATTTGTGTTGCCCGGCCCTCTCCCGGCACAAAGTGGAACCCACGAATGATACACGCGGGCGTATGTGCCAGCTTGCCGCAGACCAGGCCGGCCATGCAAGCCAGTTCATCCGCCACCGCCTCCACACTAGCGTGCAGTTCGTATCCGTGCGAATCACGCCGGCCGCGATAATCCATCAACGGAAGCAGCCCGGCGACGCCGATGGCTACCTCGGACAATCCCTCGCGCCAGGGCCGGCCAAAGCTGTCGCTGATGATAACGGCGAGCGAGAGCTGCAACTGGTCTTGAAGACGGCAGCATAATTCAGCGGCGGAGCGATCGGGATCTTCGGGCAGCAGGACCGCGCTTTTGCCGCCGTCCACGTTGGAGAGATCCACGCCACTATTAGCGCACACCAGCCCGTGCCGGGTTTGCGTGATGAGGATCCCATTTTCCTGGCGCACGATGCGGGCGCTTTCGCGCAGCGCGAGTTCGACCACCCGCGCATCGAGGTTGTAGCGCGCCGCCCATTCCGCCGCATGGCGCGAGGGCTCTACGGTGTTCAGGTCTACAACCCGTCCCTCAGCTTTGGAAATGATTTTGTGCTTGATGACCAGGACGTCGCCGTCAGCCAGTTGCAACCCGGCCTGGGACAGGGCGTCCAGCAGCAGGGCACAAATATTGTCGCCGGCGCGCACTTCGCCGATGCCGCGAACCGGAAGGGCGCGGATTTCCTGGCAGCTTTCACTCATGCGCGGCGAGTGCCTGAGGTTGAAGTTTCCAGCTGCGCAAAAGCTGCTGCGACCGGGTGTCGCCCCCGGCCGCGAGCAATTGTGCCAAATCGGCGGGATTGTCCACATCCAGGCCGATACGCGGCACTCGGAGCACAAGGCAAGGCTTGCCGGTAGCCTGGGCAGCGCGCAAATGCGGCGGAAAACTGTCATTGCCGAAGCGCAGGGGAAACAGGTCGGCGGGCCGGCGCAGGACGGCGTTGCTGCCGCGCCCATCCCAGCCGGGCACCAGCACCGAGCCTTCGGCAGGAGCCGCGGCCAGGACCTGCTCGATGTCTTCCGGCTGAAGCAGCGGAATGTCGCCCGGAATCACCAGGTTGCTGTCTTCGCCTTGGCCGACACAATACTGGGTGGCGTGTGCGATGGCGTCGCTTTCGCCCAGATTTACGGGATCGACGATGATTTCAAATGCATGGCGCTGCGCTAGTTGGGCGGCAAAAGGGTCGCTGGTCACCACTGCCACCCGGGCGTCATGGGTCACCGCGGCCACGGCTTCGAGCACATCCTGCAGCATGGCTTCGGCCAGGGTCCGCCGTTCGTCGCGGCTGAGCACCGATGACAGCCGCTCTTTGGCATTTTCCAGATTCTTTACGGGGATCAGGATCATGGGCTTACCCGGCGCGCGCGGCAGAAGGAGTTATGAGTTGGAGAACGGCGGCGGCGAGCGCGGCTTTTTCCTCCACCGTCTTCATAATGGTGTTGGTGCAATGCACTTGCAGGCCAGACTTGCGCAGCGACTCCGCGGCGGATGTATCGCGCTCATCCACGATCAGCAGGTCAAGAAAATCCTCATAAGCCCGTGCGACCCCGGCAACCGAGACCGGCAGGCCCTGCGCGGCCATCAGCGCGCCCGCCGGACCGGATACTGCGGCCCCGCCGACTATGGGGCTGATGGCGGCCACCGGCGCTTCCGTTTCCCGCAATGCCTGGCGAATGCCGGGCACCGCCAGGATCGGCCCGATGCTGGTGATGGGGTTGCTCGGCGCGAGCACAACCGCATTGGCGTGAGCGATTGCCTCCAGCACGCCGGGCGCCGGAACGGCCTCTTCCGCGCCCCGGAAGCGGACGCTGCGCACTTCCGGCCGATAGCGCTCGCGCACGAAATATTCCTGGAAGCTGAGCTCGCCGGCCGGGGTCGCAACCCGCGTCTCCACCCGCGCGTCGCTCATGGGCAGGAGGCGCGATTGCACGCCGAGTGCGGCGGCGATCTCAGCCGTTGCTTGCGTCAAGGTGCGACCAGAAGCCAGCAGTTGGGTGCGCGTCAGGTGCGTGGCCAAATCGCGGTCGCCGACGCGGAACCAGGCCGGAGCCCCCATGCGTCCCATCGCTTCCACACACTCGAAGGTATCGCCCTCCACTCCCCAGCCCCGTTCCTTGCTGAGCATGCCGGCCACAACGTACAGGATGGAGTCGAGATCGGGCGAAACGTGCAGACCCCACCATTCCAGGTCGTCGCCGGTGTTGACGATGAGAGCGAGTTGGCGGGCGGGCAGCAGTTGTTTGAGCGCCTCCACGAATTTAGCGCCGCCCGTGCCGCCCGTAAGCACGGTAATCATGCCGCCCTCCCGGCATAGCCGTCATCGTCCGCCAGGGCGGCGAGCTTCGATCGCAACAAGGCTGAGCCGCCGGCCACGGCCGCAGGAATAAATTCCGGATACACGGGCAGGCGCTGCCGCAGTTCATAGCCCCTGGCCCGGGTGCGTTCGGCCAAATCCTGTAGATGAGGCCAGGGTGCTTCCGGATTGATGAAATCGGGAGTAAGCGGCGAAACCCCGCCCCAGTCATTGATGCCGGCGTCGAGCAGGGAGTCGTAACCGGGAGCGGTGAGGTTTGGAGGCGCCTGGATGTTCATGTTGCCCAGCAGCAGACGCGCCACGGCCACCGTGCGCAGCATGTCGCCGTGGCTGGGCTCGGGCCAGTTGTGCATGGGGATACCGGGTTTTACGCGGAAATTCTGAACGATTACTTCCTGGATGTGGCCGTAGCGGCTGTGCAGCTCGCGAATCGCCAACAAGGTGTCTACGCGGTCTTCCACTGTTTCGCCGATGCCGATCAGCAGGCCGGTGGTGAACGGAATTCCTAATCTGCCCGCATCCCCAAGCACCTGCAGGCGCTTAGCGGGAACTTTATCGGGAGCGTTGTCGTGCGCGGCGTCGGGATGGAGCAGGGCGTTGGAGGTGCTTTCCAGCATCAGTCCCAGGCTGGGGGAGTAAGCCGCGAGGCGCTTCAGCCATTGCGCGCTCATCAGCCCGGGATTGGCATGGGGCAGCAGGCCGGTTGCGCGCAGCACCAGTTCGCACATGGCTTCGAGATATTGCAAAGTCGAGCTGTAACCCAGTTCATGCAACCGCCGGCGCATCTGTGGGAAGAGCAACTCTGGTTTGTCGCCCAGGCTGAACAGCGCCTCCGTGCAGCCCAGCTTTTCGCCGGCCTTGGCGACCGCGAGCACTTCCTCGGGCGACATCGTGTGAGCGCCGGGCTGGCCAGGATCACGGCGGAAGGTGCAGTAGCCGCAGTAATCGCGGCAAAGGGTGGTGAGCGGGATAAAGACCTTGCGCGAATAACTTATGGCGCTTGGCTTGAAGCGCTCCTTTAGGGTGACGGCTGTGTGCAGCAGTTCGGGCAGAAAGTCTTCCTCAATGCCCAGCAGCGCGATAGCCATTTCCCGCGAGAGCGGCAGGCCGGCGCGCACCTCCGCCATATAAGAGCGTAAGGAAGAAGAGGTGACCGCGGTGGGTTCGGCGATGGCTTTCATCGGGGCTGAGAAGCTGCTCTTACCAGCGAATTCGCAGGACCGTCAAAGCCCCGATTGTATTACAGCCTTCGGCCTTCGGTCGTCGGCTCTCGGCAAACACCCGCTCGACGGCCAAAATCCAATAGCCACTAGCTACTGCTTTCCCGCCGTACTCTGGGTTTCCTCAATCACCGGCAACACAATGTGCGACGGATATTGTGGCGAGCGGTACACCTGCTGCGTGGCCTCCTGATAATCGGCATCACTGGCCTTAAAGATGTTGGGCACGAACTTCTGCGGATTGCGGTCAATGATGGGAAACCAGGTGCTCTGCACCTGCACCATAATCTTGTGTCCCTTTAGAAATGTGTGGTCGTTGGTATGCAGGTCAATTTTGTATTCGCTGACCTGCTGGGGAACGATCGCCTCCGGTTTTTCGAAGCTGTTGCGGAAGCGCCCGCGGAAGACTTCATCCGCAATCATCAGTTGGTAGCCGCCCAGCTTGGGATCGGGCAGGTAATTCTCGGGGTAAACGTCAATCAGCTTGACCACCCAATCGCTATCGGTGCCGCTGGTGGAAGCGAAAAGATCGGCTACGATGTCGCCGGCGACGGTCACGTCCTGCGCGAGCGCATCTGTCTCCCATGTGACGACGTCCGGCCGTGATTGGGCAAAGCGCTGGTCTTCCAGCAGCCAGGTGGGCCAGCCCGGCCCGGGATAGGTGGGAGAAATCGGCCGGTGGCGGTACGGGACGGGATGGGCGGGATCGGAAATGTAAGTGTCGAAGGCGTCGCGCGGCGAGGCCGTGGGGGCAGCGAACGACAGTTTGCCGGACTCGCCGAAAAAGAGGTTGCGGGGCACGGCCTGGCGCGGCGGCCAGGAGTCGTACTGCTTCCATCGGTTGCTGCCGGTTTCGAATGTGAGCGCTTCGTGCAGAGGGAGTTGGCCCTTGTCCTTCAACCAGTAGGCGAACCACGGGGCCTGGACGTTGGCACGGAAATACTGCCCGGTGTCGCTGCCGAAATCTATGTTTCCCAGTTTGCGCCCGGGATTGCGGGCCCAACCGCCGTGATTCCACGGACCCACTACCAGGTAATTCAGGTGCTTGGGGTCGTTCTTTTCAAGTAATTCGTAAATCTTCACCGGACCGTAAAAATCTTCCTGATCCCACCATCCCGCCACGTTGAGGTCGGGTACGGTTGGGTTCTTCAGATAAGGCCAGAAGGCGAGCTTTTTCCAGAAATCGTCGTAATTGGGGTGCTCGACGAAGTCGTCCCAGGTGGGCAGCTTGCCATGGAAGTAGCGCGCGTCAACATTGGAGAGCGCGCCCAGGCGTAGATACCACTCGTAGGTATCGTACTTGTCGAACTGGAAAGAGAAGTTTTCGTGGGTGGTTTCCATCAGGGCGGCGTATTCGAACCCGTAACTGAGCCGAAACGCGCCGTTATGGTGGAAGTCGTCGCCCAGGAACTGGTCTTCCGGCGAGGCCTGCTCCGAAACCGCCTTGAGCGCGGGATGGGGATCGAGCATGGCCATGGTGGTCAGCCATCCGCCGTAGGAAATGCCGAGCATGCCGACCCGCCCGTTGTTGTGGGAAACGTTCTTAAGCAGCCAGGCAATGGTGTCGTAGGTGTCGGTGCTCTCGTCGACGGCCTTGCCATCCCCTTTATCGCGGGGCGGGCGATTCATTACGAATTGGCCTTCGGACTTGTAGCGCCCGCGAATGTCCTGAAAAACAAAAATGTAGCCCTCGCGGATCAGGTCATCATAAAACCCGAGCAACCGGGTAAAGCCTTTCTCATTATCACCAAGGCCGTACGGTGTGCGCTCCAGGATGAAGGGCAGCGCCGCTGCCATCGCCTTGGGAACGTAGATTTCGGTATGCAGGCGAACCCCATCGCGCATGGGAATCATGGCGTCTTGCTTGCGGAAAAGGCCACTGTAATCCGGCGGTTTTTGCGCCCAGGCCAGAGGCGCCATTGCGAACGCTATCAGGATGACGGCCAGGGATCGCTGCGGTTGCCAAGACTCCGTCGACACGCTTATTGGCTCCGTGAAGTAAAATTTGGCGCGGTTTGCTCGCCAACGGTTGGTCATCTTCTCCAGCCGGCGAGAACGCAAAACAATATCACAGCAGGCGAAGGTCGCTTCAAGACACTGTTGCGCAGCGAACGCCGCTCGCAAGCAATAGCCCACGCTCACGGATCCCGCCAGCGCGAGCAGGCACACCCAGCCCGATTCCGCCGATCAGTCCAGTGCCATGTCATGCAGCTTTTGTGCTACTATCCCGCCTCAAAACCGGAGGCGCAAATGTCGAGCACCGCAATCAGCAGCAGCCTGATGAATGTGTACCGCGAATATGGGCGGCCGGACGTGCATATCGGCGGCGGCGAAGAGGAATCGCCTTACGTGCCCTTCGTGGAGAACGTGTACATTCGCCATCTCGCTTTCGACGTGCGGCAAAATTCCTTCGCCAACATCCTATGGGTGAAGAAGGGCGGAATACTGGGGCGCCACCGGCATCGCGGCCCGGTCTTTGCCTGCACCCTGGAGGGTAGCTGGCGCTATATGGAATATGACTGGGTGGCACAGCCTGGCAGCTACGTCCAGGAGAGCCCGGGCGTGATCCATACGCTGGTGTCCGATCGCGGAATGAAAACCTTTTTCTGGCTGAACGGCTCGCTCGAGTTCTACGACGACAAAGACAATTTGCTCGATACCCTGGACGTTTTCTGGATGATGGACCATTACCTGAGCTACTGCCGCGAGCACGGGCTCAAGATCAACCAGAAGCTGTTCGTCTAGCGCTACCCCGCCACGGCATGCCCGACAGGATAGAGCGGACGCCGTTGACATCTTTCCCTCGCCGGGCGTGACGGGCTTCCACGATGGAGCTGACATCCGCCGCCAGTCCACCCTATGTTAGGGACCTCAATTTCGCACTACCGCGTGCTGGAAAAGTTGGGCAGCGGAGGCATGGGCGTGGTGTACAAGGCCGAGGACACCCGCCTGGGCCGCCTGGTCGCGCTCAAGTTCCTGCCGGATAGCTTTGTAGTGGATGCCACCGCCCTGGAGAGGTTCCGGCGTGAGGCGCGTTGTGCCTCGGCCCTGAATCACCCCAACATCTGCACCATCTACGAAGTTGACGAAGTCGAGGGCAAGCCCTTCATCGCGATGGAACTGCTGCAGGGATCGAGCCTGGCGCAACGGCTGGCCGGCAGGCTGCTGCCGGTTGGCGAAGTCCTCGAGTTGAGCATCCAGCTGGGCGACGCGCTGGACGCCGCCCACTCTCAGGGAGTGTTGCACCGTGATGTGAAGCCCGGGAACATTTTCATTACCGAACGAGGCCAGGCTAAGCTGCTGGATTTTGGATTGGCGAAAGTGTCGGCTGACCTCGCGCTCGGACCCGCCACACCGACCTTGAGTGCATCCCCTTCCCTCACCGGCCGCGGCACCACCGTAGGCACCATTGCTTACATGTCGCCGGAGCAGGCGCGAGGGGAAGAATTGGATGCACGTTCCGACGTGTTCTCCCTGGGAGTTGTGCTTTACGAGATGGCGAGCGGCAAGCAGGCCTTCGCGGCTGCCAGCGACGCTTTGGTATTCGACGGCATCCTGCATAAGGATCCCGCACCTCCCTCGCAACTCAACCCCCAGCTGCCCGGAGAACTGGATCGCATTATCCGCAAGGCGATGGAGAAAAAACGCGAGGACCGGTACGTGTCAGCGCGGAAACTCTTGGCCGATCTCAAGCGGCTCCGACTTCAACTCAGCTCCGGCGCCCGGCCGGCGCTTCCCATGTCGCAGGCCATCCGTCGTCCAGGAGTGATCGCAGTGTTGTCCTTGCTGATGCTGGCTGTTGTGGCCGGGGCGGTCTGGTGGTACCGGCACAACTCAATTCAACGATGGGCCCATGGCCAGGCTATTCCCGAGATCAGGCAGTTGCTGGATAAAGGGGAGTACTTTGCGGCCTACCGCTTGGCCAGGCGCGTGGAGCCGTACGCGCCCGACGATCCCACCCTTACTCGCCTGCGGCTGAATTATTCCGAGCCGGTGAGCGTGGAAACCGATCCCGCGGGGGCGGATGTGTACGTTAAGGAGTATTCCGACGTAAAGGGAGAGTGGCTGCACTTGGGCACAGCTCCCCTAAAACTCAACCTCCCGCTGGCGAACTATCGCTGGAAAGTGGAGAAGGCGGGATTCCAAACCCTCGAGAGCGCGGCCGAACGCCACGGCAAGACATTCATGTTCAAGCTGCAGGCAAACGCGCGCGCAGCCCACGATATGATCCTGGTCCCCGGGGGCAGCTCACGGCTCGGCGACGCGCCGCTGGCTGTGCCCGCGTTTTTTATCGGTAAGTACGAAGTTACCAACCGCGAGTTTCAGAAATTCGTGCAGGCCGGGGGCTACGAAAAGCGGGAGTACTGGAGGGAGAAGATCCTGGCTGACGGACACGAACTTTCCTGGAAAGAAGCGATGGCTCGTTTCCGCGATGCCACCGGGAGGCCAGGGCCGGCGACCTGGGAGATGGGCGAGTATCCCAAGGGACGGGGCGACTACCCCGTGAGCGGCGTCAGCTGGTATGAAGCCGCGGCGTACGCGCAGTTTGCCGGCAAGCGGCTGCCTACAATCTATGAATGGAGACAGGCAGCAGGCAGCGGTATTTTTTCCGACATTCTTAACCTCAGCAACTTCGGGACGAACGGTCCCGCCGCGGTTGGCACTTACGCCGGGCTGGGCCCCTTCGGCACTTATGACATGGCGGGCAACGTGAAGGAATGGTGCTGGAATACCAGCGGCAACGCACGCTTCATCCTGGGTGGTGCGTGGAGCGACGCGGTGTACATGTTCATTGATGACGATGCCCATCCGCCCATGGACCGCCTGCCCACTTACGGCTTCCGCCTGGTGCAGTCGGAAAATCCCTCCCCTTTTCCTCAAAACCTGCTGCAGCCGGTGGCGGCGACCCGGGCACGCGATTACAGCAAGGAAAAGCCGGTAACCGACGCGGTGTTTGCCGCCTACGAGGACTTCTACAAATACGACCGCAAGCCTCTCAACGCCAAAGTAGAAGCCGTGGAAAAATCGAGCGAGGGTTGGCGGAAGGAAACCATCACTTTTGACGCGGCTTACGGGCAGGAGCGCGTCACCGCTTACTTGTTTCTTCCCGCCAACGCTGCCCCGCCTTATCAGACGGCAGTGTTTTTCGCCCATGGCGGCATGTTCGTGCCAGGTTCCAGCCGCAACCCGGAGTTGGAGTTTCTGGACTTCATCATAAAGAGCGGGCGGGCGCTGATGTTCCCTGTCTACAAGGGAACTTATGAACGCTTTGTTCCTGCCAGCATGGAGAAAGGCACGAGCGGCGAACGGGACCTGGAAATTGAGGACTACAAAGACCTGGCCCGCGCGGTGGACTACATTGAGACCCGGCCCGATCTCGATCATGGGAAACTCGCCTATTATGGCGTCAGCCAGGGGGCGCGGGAATCGTCGGTCATGCTGGCGCTGGAGAACCGTTTTCACACGGCGGTGCTGGTTGGAGGCGGTTTCAGCCAGGAGCCCCAGTTTCCCGAAATTCGCGAGATCAACTTTGCTCCCCGGGTGAAGCTTCCCGTCCTGATGATCAACGGCCGCTACGATTTCATTTTTCCTGTCGAGGCCTCGCAGAATCCTAAGTTCCGTTTGCTGGGGACACCGCAAGCCGACAAGCGCCACTTGCTGTTCGACAGTGGGCACGTGCCCCCGCGCAATGACATGATCCGCGAAACCCTGGACTGGCTGGATCACTACCTGGGCCCGGTCCGCTGACAGTCAGGGCTGCGGGCGCGAAGGTGCAGGCGCCAGCCACAATATGCCGCCACGATTCACGGCAGGCACGTGGAATATGATTCGGCCACTCTCGCGCTTGCCCTGTATCTCCTGCTTTTCACCCAGAAACGCCACGTAGTACATGCGCATGGGCGCGGCCGCGGGAACCGTGACCGTTATTTCTGATTCGGGCGCGGGCACCGCGTTCTGGCCGCCGCGCAATCCGCTGAAGTTGACCATAAAGATGTGCGGCACGCCATTCACGCGAGCGATGTGGGTAACGAGCAGGGGAGAGGCGGTGATCTGAATGCTGCCGTCAAACGGGACGGCAGCCAGCATCTTTGCTGCCTGTTGCGGTCCGGCCTTTTCCAGGCTCGGGTCGAGTGATTGCAGGTAATCTGCGCCGGGCCGCTGAGGCAAGCGCACGATCTGGTCAGAAGGCGGCAGGCCCGTGGTGTCCTCTCCCGTGATGATGAGTTTCCTGCCGCCGGCAAGCAGATCCTTCAGGCTGGCGCGTTCCGCGTCATCCAGCATGCGCACGCCGGGAAGAATCAAGGTTTTGCCCTGGAATTGGCTGAGAGTGCGCGGGGTCACCACCTGCCACTCGCGATGGTCCTGCGTCAGGAGAATGGCCCAGCCCTCAAATTCGGGCAGAAACTGGCTTTCAAAGTAATCGCGAGTGCGCGGGGAAAAATAAATGCCATCCGGTTGCATGGGTTCCCGCGGGTTGTAAAGCTCCTTTTGATTTGTGGCGATCCAGGCGAAAATGCGCTGCCGCATGGCCCGGTCGTTGGAGCCCGCCATGACGTGGCCGGGAGCGTCCCAGAAATTGGCTCCCGCCGCCACTTGCGACATGGCCAGGTTCTGCATGGCATCGCTGGGCTTGATTTTCTTGTCGCCGTCCCAGGAGTAGTTCAGGATCCAAGTGGGCTTCCCCTGGGCAAAGGCGCGGAAGGCCCGCATTCCCACCTGGTACTTCAGCCAGTCGAGCGGGGTGCGGGACGAAGCCATGTGGTCGCCGCCTCCGAATTCATACTCGTGCGCCACCGCGTCCACGACGGGATAAAGCTGATAAACGTCCGCGCCCACCCGCACCGCCGCTTCATCTATGCCGGGATAAATTTCCGGAATTGTCTTAATGTGCGGATTCACCGCCTTCGCGTTCTGGTCAATTTCTCGCATGAAATCCGTGATCGTCTTCATGCGGAAGTCCACCCACTGGCGGAAATTTGGGTCGCTGAAATCACCCAGCTTCAGCGCATGGCGCGCATCCAGGCCTGTGGCCTTGCGGAAGGCGGCGACCGTATAGTCGTCGAAACTGGCCCAACTGTCCTCCCAGCCTTCGAAGTGGGTCATCCAGTAGGGGATATCAACGTAAATGCCGTCAATGCCGGTGGCCGCGATCTGGCGCACCCGCTGCATGTAAGTTTTTCGCCACTCGGGAGCGTAGGGGCTGATCCAAACATCTTCGTCGCCGGGAGCAATCCAAAACGCGTCTCCGCCTTTGAAAATCGCCGGCTCGCCGCTCAGCTTTCGCTGCAACCAGTCGGGATGGTCCTTGGCCAGGGTGTGCGGAGTCTGGTCGGCGTGCGCGGTAATGCACTCCAGGCCGGCGATGTAGACGAAGGCGTAGTTGTGGGCGGCATGCGCCCGCTGGGCCAGCTCCCGGATGGCGGCGAGCTTCTCTCGCGGATTGAGGAAGCTTTCGTAGCGTCCGGGAATGTCGTTATCAATCTCGATGCCGAAGACGTGGTCCTCGGTGGCGTTGCGGACGATTTGGGCCGCGTTATCGCTCTTCAGCGAATAAGCGCCGATGCGGACGAAATGGGTCCAATCCCCCGTCCCTGGGTTGGGTGCAGCCAAGAGAAGCACCGCCGCAAGAACCGGCAAACAAAACGCGATACCAACTCGAGCCTGTTTCCTCACGCGCA
>Ga0075426_10003395_pt1 | contig 11376 bp, 5 predicted proteins | sample SoiMethybrSBSTD5_FD_75304 | JGI IMG/M metagenome (GOLD analysis project Ga0075426, IMG submission 75304) | Bulk soil microbial communities from a Populus tree surrounding site in Tennessee, USA - Soil MetaG P. TD hybrid SBSTD5 | ecosystem: Environmental > Terrestrial > Soil > Tree plantation...
TTTACCTTCCCCGCCGCCCGCAAACGATGCATCCTTCGTTTCTGAAACAGTGCCCTCGTTGATGCTCGCGGGAAATAGTTATCCGATTTCCATAACCATGAACAACGCCGGCACCAACACCTGGACCGCTGCTGGCAATTATAACCTCGGCTCCCAAATCCCCCAGGACAACGTCTCCTGGGGAACCAATCGCGTGGCGCTGGCGGCCTCGGTCGCACCAGGCGCAAATGTAACTTTCAATTTCAACGTGACCGCTCCTGCAACTCCCGGCGTGTACAACTTCCAATGGATGATGGTCCAAGATGGAGTCGGTTGGTTCGGCAACCTGACCCCTCCCTTGTCCATAGCGGTCAACAAGAAGGCGGCGCTTGGCTATCTTGACTTCAACAATGACGGTAAGAGCGATATAGGTACCTGGTCAACTACAGATCTTTACTGGCGCCTCGACTACAATCTGGATGGAGTGATCGACGCGGCGGTGCACTTCTACAACAGCCGTGGCGATCTCCCCGCGCCTGCTGACTACGACGGCGACGGCAAGGCGGACGTTGCGGTGCTTCGACCGCTCGCTGCCTCTTACTATTATCTCGATTTGAACCGCGACGGGATTCCTGATTATGCCTGGAGGACGCCGGTCGGGTACAACGCGTGGCCTGTTCCGGGTGATTACGATGGCGATGGCCGCGCTGATCCTGCCGTGTTCGACCCAGGGACTGGAAATTGGTACGTGGATACCGGGCACGGTGGAAATACAACTCTGAGCGTTAACTTCGGCCAAAGCGGCGACATTCCCGTACAGGCGGATTATAACCGCGACGGTCGCACTGACTTCGCAGTGTTCAGGCCCAGCACCGGACAATGGCTCATCGATACAAATCAGGATGGGATCGCAGACATCATCATCACCTTCGGCCAGAATGGAGATAAGCCGGTACCGATGGACTACAACGGCGATGGAATCGCAGACCTCGCGGTGTTCCGGCCTTCGACCGGACAGTGGTTCATCGATACAAATCAGGATGGGATCGCAGACCTTGTCGTGACCTTCGGAGTCAACGGAGACACTCCCGTTCCCAACGACTATAACGGCGACGGTCAGTCGGACATCGCTGTGTACCGTCCTTCAACTGGACAGTGGTTCATCGACACGAACAAAGACGGTATAGCCGACATAACCGTGACACTCGGAGGTAGTATTCCACTCAGAGTTAGATACTGATCAAGCTCGCTTTAGCTTCGTTCTTTTCCACATCACACAGTGTTTTCAAAAAACAGGAGAAGGATTTATGTTGCTTTCAAGCCGCAAGAAGAGTGCAGCTCGCATCAAGAGGTCGATTCTGGCGATCTTTATTATCGGCACACTGGCTTTTCCGCTCTCGCCGACTCAAACTGTAGCACTTGCAAACGAGGCGCGCCGTGTAATCGATTTCGCTGTGAGCAAATTGAGCGCGTCCACAAAACCGTACATTCATCCTAAGCAGAGTTGGAGCGCCCAGCAGGCTGACAATCCTTCGCTACGCGCGGCGAGCATCACTCACTTTCGCTTGTGCCCGCGACACCTCACGCTCTACATGGGTGAGTCATTCACGCTTGTTCCGCTGGCGCTTGACCGCAATGAAGAGACGGTCCACGGAGTGGCTTTCAGTTGGCAGACTGTCAACCCAAACATCGCGACTGTTTCTTCGTCGGGCGAGGTCTCAGGCGTCGCTCCCGGTCACGTTGTCGTACGGGTGCAGGCTCCAAATGCCCAGGCAAGCGTTTCGGTAGAAGTTCGCCCCGGCGTGCGACTTCACCAAACCGACCATGATTGGGACCTTGAACATGCGAATGATTGCAACAACCCGGAATCGGCTGAGATCAATGAACCCACTCACGAGATTGCTCAGCAAGTCGCAATGCTAAGTACAGAAGATGGATCTTTCTCGGCAGCAAGCGATGCAACTTCGAGATCCCTCCGTAAGCTCGCCCGCCCGGCAGTCCTAAAGGGCGAAGACTCAAGATCGAGCAAGCTTGTGAGAGCGGCATACGTCGGCGGGAGTCCCACTCTGAGCGCGTCAGTCGCAGCGCTTCAGGGCGGTGCTGGTGGTTTAATAGACGGCGGTGGTGGCAATGATTCAATAGCCTCTCAAGCAACGGCAGGCTTCAACAATGCCGTGGGCTCTCTTCGATTCAGTCCGCAAGAGGTCTCGTCGGGTGCAGCCAGAACCCGAAACAATCTTGGAAGCTACAACTATTCCTTTGCGGCTCCAGTGCTTTCTCTAGGTGGTCGCGGGCTTGGCGTCAATCTGGCATTGATCTACAACAGTCGTGTTTGGAGCAAGGATGGAACCACAATGACATTCAACTACAACCGGGGTTGGCCTGCAGCCGGTTGGTCTTTCGGATACGGTCGCGTTATCGAGAACTACGACAACACCGCTTATGGTGACAGGTCGGGAACAGGCTCTGGGAACAATCCAGGTAATCGAATGCTGATACAACCTGACGGCAGTCGAATCGTCCTTTCAAGCTACTACGTTTCGAACTTGGGGCAATGGGCGTACCAGTCTACAGACGGTTCCTTTCTGTATATGAGCCCCTCGAACAAGCTCAACTATCCGGATGGCACCCAGGTTAACTACAACAGGGTAAACAATCGTCTATTGCCGCAGCAGATCGAAGATGCGAATGGGAATCAAATCACGATCGGCTACTTGACCCCCTATGACGCGAATACCAATCCGTTTCGCTGGGCCATCAGCCAGATCACCGACTCCCTTGGGAGATCTATCCAATTTAACTACGATTCGACTACGCACTACTTGACGTCGATTACCGCACCCGATCAGGTGAGCGGTACACGGACGCTCGTTCAGATTGGCTATCAGACGATCAATCTCAGCTACAGTTTCAAAGGAACCTTAACCGTGGATGGACCAGCTTCCGGTTCGCAGATCGATGTGGTCAAGCGCATCTATTATCCTCAAACAGGACGCGGGTATCTATTCCCGGATTACAGCAGCTATGGTATGTGCCGAAGGGTCTCGTCACGGATTGGAATGACCTCAACCAACGATGGGACGGAGGTAGCCTATACCTCTTACAACTATGTAGACATCTACAATCAAACTGGCACGCTGACCGATTCACCGCAGTACACTACTCGTACTGAAGGATGGCAAACCAACGATCAGGGAGCAGTATCTACAGTTGCCTGCGATTACACTTACACGCGCCAATCCGGGGCTGATGCGAACGGCTTCGTGACGGAGATCGACACGGTCACGAATCAGAATAGCAATCGGCAAGTAATTACCACCACCGGCAACGATCCGACGAATGACCCTAACGACCTCGGCCGCGTGGAATCAACCGAGTACAAGGATCTATCCGGTAATTCTCTTCAGAAGGTGACTAATACTTATGTTCCTGGCCCCGATTCTGGCATTCAACTCGACACAACGACCGCGACCGTTGACGGGAGCCAACCGGTTAAGACTTCGTTCACGTACGGGAACTATGGCCGAGTTCTCACGGTCGACGAATACGGTTATTCATCAAGCGTTCAGAGGCGAACAAGCTATACCTACTCGGACGACTCCAATCTCATATCGTATTCTCTCAAGCAGCTTGTGACCGAGGTGGACGTTTACGATGGCGGCAACCTGAACACGCCAGTAGCCAAGACGACCTACTCTTATGACAACTACGCGGGAGGGATGATCAGCCCGACACCGTTGCCGCCAAATCATGATTCGAACTATACGGCCTCGCAGACGGTCCGCGGAAATGTGACGACAGTAACAAGCTGGATCAGCATATCAGGTAATACGACGATCACTCGCAATCGCAAGTACGACATCTTTGGCAACGTTGTCCAGGCGGATGTGAGTTGCTGCCAGGTGAAAAACTTCAGCTTTAGCGACACGTTCACCCACTATTCTCAGCCCGATTCGGTCACCGACGGAACCGAGCCCACTACTCCGTTTCTGAAGACCAGTTTTCAATACGACCTCAACACAGGACTGCTCAAGAGCGTGACTGATCCGAATGGCCTGACGACTTCTTACGCTTATGACTTGGCTTGGAGGTTATCGACCATTACTGCGCCCCAGAGCGCTTATACGGTAACAACACAATTCGACAAAGACGCGAACGGCAATGACCTGCTCGCCTACTCGCAGAAGACCGTTTATACCGATGCCGACACCATTCAAAAGACAGTCTGGAGCAAGAGTTGGTTCGATGGAGCTGGGCGGACGCTGAGGTCTGGAAGCAGCGACGGAGCCGCCAACAGCTTTGATACAGTGGTGGCGACTGTTTACGATTCAGTCGGTCGAGTGGCGAAACAATCGAACCCGTACATCGGAGACATTTCGGGTATTGGCTCACCCGCATATTGGACAACCCCGGTTTATGATTCGTTGTCGAGAGTCAAGGAGGTAGATCTGCAAGACGATCAGCCCTCGGGTCAACGGAGCAGAATCCAGACAGCCTTTGCTACGCCCTCGGTGACAGTAACCGATCAGGTTGGTCGCAAGCGGCAGAGTCAAGTGGATGGGCTGGGCAGGCTGACAAGCGTCACCGAGATGAATCCGACAACGGGCGGCCTCGATTCGACAAACTATCTCACTACGTACACATATGACACCCTGAATAATCTCACCGGAGTGAATCAGGGCGGACAGACTCGCAGCTTTGTCTACGATGCGTTGTCGAGGATGACGAGTCAGAGTACCCCTGAAGGCGGCGCGGTCAGCTTTACCTACACAGACTTCGGAGCGGTGCTCAAGCGAACCGATGCTCGCGCAGTCGAGACGCATTACAAGTACGACACGCTGAATCGGCCCACGCAGGTATGGTACACGGGTCAGTTCGGATCAGATGATCCAACTGCAACAAGGCCGTCATTGCCCAGCGGTGTTGCGGCTACTTCCGATGTGACCATCAGCTATAACAACCTAACATCGCCAGCACCTGGCAACGGGCAGGTCAGTCAGATCCAAGACGGCGCGGGAACTGAGACTTACAGCTACGACTCGCTCGGACGCGCGGCCAGTAAGACTCGCGCGATCGACGGAAACAACTATCAGACCCAGTACCAATACAACGCGATCAATCAGCTCGCGGTGATGATCTATCCGTCGGGAAAACGGATAAGAACAAACTTCGATTCGCGAGGCCGCTTCAGCGGAGAGGACAAAGTAGACACCTCCGGCAACGTGCTTGCTTCCTACTTGTCGGGGATAATCTATAATGTTGCGGGTCAGTTAACGGCGATGACTTCGGGAACGGGAGCGACTGAGAGCTACACGTATAGCAATGATCGGTTGCAGTTGACCAGGCAGACGGCGGTAAAAGAGTCGACTACGCTGATGGATTTGACTTACAGCTACGCTGCCGCGGCCAATGCGTCAGGGACTTTGACGACAGCGGGCAACAGCGGGCAGTTGATGAGCGTAACGGGGACGATCAACTCAGCATCACGCAATCAGACGTTCAACTATGACGACTTGGGAAGGCTGGTGACCGCATCGTCGTGGGGTGCTTCGCAGAGAACGTATAGCTACGATCGATGGGGCAATCGCACATCGATGAATGATTCAATCAATGGAGCGAGTCAGAGCGTTTCATTGCAACCACAAGCGGGAGCGCCTTCGGGAGTGCCCTCGAATCGACTCACCAGCGTGACCAACAACGGTGTAACGCTAAGCTACGTCTATGACCTGTCTGGAAATCTTACTAGCGACGGGCAACATATCTATCAGTACGACGCAGAAGGCCGAATAGCCACTGTGGATAGTACTGGAGCTAGCTACGGCTATGACTCGGCCAATCGCAGGGTGAAGAAGGTCACGGGTGGTTACACGACTTATTACGTCTGGGAAGGCGGACAGGTAATCGCCGAGTACAGCAATGCAACTGCGAGTTCGGGAGGAACGAGCTACTATCTGGCGGACAGGCTTTCAAACCGCATGACTACCGATGCGAGCGGAGCATTCAAGGGGAGTCAGGACCACCTGCCGTTCGGAGAGGACGGGGGGACAAGTGGAGCGAGCGAGAAACATCGATTCACTAATTATGAACGAGACGGCGAGAGCGGAACCGATTATGCGGTGAATCGCCAACATCAGTACGCGAATGGCAGATTCATACAGGCCGACCCGATACCAGGAGGACTTGGACAGCCCCAGAGCCTGAATCGGTATGCGTACGCGAAGAGCGATCCTGTCAACCTCGCTGATCCGCTCGGGCTCGATTCGGGCGTATTGGGTGCTAATCACAGCGGCCGAGATTGCATAGTAGACGGGTTCGACAGTGACTGTGGATTTGCGAATGCCCTCTTGGGAATGGATGCGGCAGTGATAGGACCCGCAGATACAACACGCTGGAATCCGCGTCTCGGCGAGTTTGAGTACTTTCGCGCGTTCGCCGATGGAAGTTCAGGCTGGCAAACAAATTCCTTTTACGGGTGGAGCGCAGCGGATATACGGCGGGCACTTCAAAGCACTCACGTTCTGAGTGTAAGGGTAACAAATGAAGATACTTGGCCAGAGACGAAAAGGCTGTTAGACAAAACTGCTAAAGCACTCGGAGGGCGGCTCTACCTTGAGAATGACGTCGCCTATATTATTGATGTTCACATGAGCTACGATGAAACGATAAACAAACTAGAATCTCTCGGATTCACGTATTTTTACGATCCTCTTCCAGCACATAAAGGAGGAAGTGACTATGCGACTACAAGTGCGCCGTGGCTACATATAACCGTTGGCTATCCCTATGACGAAGTAACCAGATATCGTATAAGCCAGTTTGGCGTCTTCCCTTATCAGGACCAGCGGTTTAGGCCAGACCTAACTCCGCCGTGGATAACGATCCATCAAGATGACATGAATCCTAGATGGCATTGGCTCAAGTACGTCCCCTTCCCATAAGCCATAGTGTTGGATTCTATCAGCCAGAGGGCAAGAAGGAGCAGGAGTAAGTGAAATGACAGCATTCTGTTTTTCGCGCGTCAGCAGCAAATGGAGTTTGGTGGCGCTAGTAGTGCTCCTGTTCCAGAGCTGCGAGATTCCACCCGAGGTTCGCGTGCAGCCCACCAATCCACCGACGTTCATATTCTCGAGCGGAACACGAGTAGACATGTTGCTAGTCTACCACCTTAGCCACGACCAACCCGACAAGGGTGTCTTCCTTGACGCAGTCCTAGAGGACAAGCCAAATATCTTTTGGATGGTCGAAGGTAATCACGACCAGCGCTTGCCGATCAACTATGGCATCGTGCCAAAAAGCATGAAAGAGACCGTACCGGCGAAGGCGCTAATAGAAGGGGAGTACTATCTAGTTCTTGTTGGTTCCTTGGCCAATACAAGATTTACCATCAGAGATGGCGTCGCACAGCCGCTCAAGTAGTAAAGGCAAGCTGCGGCGCAAAGTCGGGAATTACGCCGATACATTTTGCGCTACAGCAACGACACAGCGGTGGAAGTTCACGCTCACATCTCAACACACTCACATCTCAACCGATGACTACAAGAAGGAGTTAACTATCTGCAGTTATGACACTGAACGACTTGAAGGATTTAGCCCGGGAGCAAAGAAACTTATTCTTGAAGATCAATAGATGCCGGCAGGAGCCCCGCTGTGCAGCGTAAGTCTTTCAGACCTGTGACTGACTACGAGCGCCAACTCATGTGGCGCCTCCTTGAAACGGACTTCCCGGGAAGGAATGAGTTGGCGGAGCAGGTCGAGGATTGTCTAGTAAAACCCATTGACTCAGATGGATGTTTGGAGTTTCGCGTCAATTCTCATGTACGAGCGGATGTAAAGTGGAGAATTCCCACCGAGGGACATGTACCAGATGCAGATGGCGTGGCTATAAACATCTTACTTCATGTCGCAGACGGACAATTAAAGGAACTCGAGATTTATAAGAGTGACAACTCGCCAGTGATCAAGATGCCCGACCCCGCCGCGTTGGAGATATGGCATCCGGGTGAGATATGGGATTAGACAGCGCGATGAGTCTTCGAATTATTTCCACTCAATGCTGGAAGACTACACTCGACGAAATCATCAGATCAAGGATCGGATTGACTCGATTGGATAATGTCAGTCACAAGTACCTATGGGCGTCAGCCTCCCCACTTACTACGTCTGGGAAGGCGGACAGGTAATCGCCGAGTACAGCAATGCAACTGCGAGTTCGCGGGAACGAGCTACTATCTCAAGATATGCACCAGTGACCTTCAGTAGTTTAATCGCAGTTAGACACGTCGGCAGATAGCTTTAATGCAGTGCCATGAGGTTGGGCGCGGGCCACAAAGCTTTCTCTATTCTCAGTTGAGTGGTTGACTGGAAAGGATCCTGCCAAGCGGACGACACCGCGAGAACAAAATTATTTGTGCAATTTTCCGAAGTACGTTCATTCAAGTATATCGAGCACCCGTAAGCTATCTCGCACCGACAGTCCGAACGGCTCAACAGGTTCTAATTAAGCAAAGAGAGACTACGAAGCTATTGCGACGCTTCACCGCATAGCAATGGTGTCCGAAATACATCCGTAGGAGTAAACGTAGTGACAAGCCCCCAACAAGTCAGCGGTCAGGAGTCAGAAGACAGAAGTCAGAAGTTCACAAACGGAAGTCAGGAGTCGGAGGTCAGGCGTCAGAATGAGCTCGATTCTGCAGTCGAGAAAGCTTACTCAATAGGTATTGCCGCACACGCGGATCTCGGGCTCACTGTCGAAGACTTCGCTGCACATCTGAACTCAATCGTCGCCAAACATCTCGGCGCAAGTTCCGCGCAAGACGCCGCCGCCAGGTTCGTCGCCGCCCTCAACGCCGAAGACCTTTATCTAACGACCGCCTGCGTTCACAACAACGCTCCGGCCTGGAGCCGGTTCGCAGCCCTTTACGACAAGCACATCGACAACGTCGCACACGCAGTTTGCTCGACTCACCAGGAAGCACGAGAGCTGACAAGCAGCTTGATGGCGTATCTCTTCCTTCACGACCGCTCGGGACGGAGCCGTATTGGTTCTTACGACGGGCGCGGGTCGCTTCGAACATGGCTTGGGACGATCATCAAGCATCAGGTCATCAACCAACGTCAGCTCAAATCATCCGACGCAGTGTCTCTCGACTCGCTGCGCAACACTCCGAGTGCCAGGGCCGCGAGTGAGCTCGAAGCCGCGCTGCTTAGAAACAAGTACCGCGAGGCGATCGCCGATTCCTTCAAGGCGGCCGCCGAGCAGCTCAACAAACGTGAGAGGCTTGTGTTGGTTCTTCGTTTCGAAGACGAGATGGCGGCCACCGAGATTGCACAACTCCTCGGACTTCACCCGTCGCAGATAAGCCGCGCGCTCAAGCAAGCTCAGGTCAAGTTTAGAACAACGGTGCTCGAGCGGTTGAGCACTCATTACCGACTGGGCCCCGAGGCGATTGAAGAATGCCTGTCCGAAATCTGTGGCAATCACGATTGGTCAGTAGTGTCGTGTTTGCAAGTGGCGCAAGCGATCGAGACCGTGCGCGTATCTCAAGTCGTTCAACCCTCACCGCTCTGTGCATCCATCGCATAGTCGTCATCGGTTGAAACCTTTACATCCTTGGCCACCCTATCCATCGGCGAGTCCGCTTGATAAAATCCTTTCACTTATGGATGGTTCGTCATTTTCGACCATCGTTTTGAAGCTGGCCGTTGTTCTCGTGCTCGTGCTGGCCAACGGTTTTTTTGTAGCTTCGGAGTTCGCGCTCGTAACCGTCAGGCGTTCGCGAATCTCCAAGCTCGTCGCCGACGGCAATAAACGAGCGCGAACCGTCATCCGCATTCTCGACAACCTCACCGCATACATCTCCGCGTTTCAGCTCGGCGTCACACTCGCCAGTCTCGCGCTTGGCTGGGTGGGTGAGGACACCGTCGCTCACATACTCGAGCCCTTGCTCGGACGAATGTTGCCGAGTGCGGCCTCGACGGTCGCGGCGCACACGATTGCAATAGTGATTGCATTCGCATCGATAACTTATCTTCACATAGTGCTCGGAGAGATAGTGCCCAAGACGTTCGCGCTCGAGCGAGCTGAACGCATGGCGCTCGCTGTTGCTCTTCCGATCGATATTTTTTACCGCACGTTCAAGGCGCCTATTTCGCTATTAGACAGTTCGGCAAGCGTGATCGTTCGCTGGATGGGCCTGCATTCTTCTGCCGAACAGACGGCGGCCTACACCGAAGAGGAACTTCGGCATCTGGTCGGACTCAGTCACAAGAGCGGACACCTGATCGAAGACGAGCGGCAGTTGATCAACAACGTTTTTGATTTCACCGAAAGCACAGTCGAAAGCGTAATGGTGCCGCGAACTGAGATCGAAGCACTGGACGCGGAACTGAGTCCGACAGAGATGCTCGTAGTCTTCGAACAGAGCGGCTACTCGCGAATGCCCGTTTATCGTGACTCTCTGGACAACATGATCGGCGTGGTGCTCCAAAAGGATTTAAGCCGCATCGTCAGACAAGGCCGTTCAGTGGAGCTCACACAATTCGTCAGGCCCGCGCTTTTTATTCCGACCGGCGTCAAGCTCAACGAAGCGCTTCGCACTCTGCGCCGTTCGAGCGAGCACATGGCGATGGTCGTTGATGAGCACGGAGGAGTCGAAGGACTGGTGACACTCGAAGATCTCCTTGAAGAAATTGTAGGTGAGATTCGTGACGAACATGACGACCAGGCAGCTCATCAGATCGTCGAGCAGCCGGACGGAGCTTATAGTGTGCGCGGGAGTATTTCGATTCGAGACGCGAACAAGCTTTTGGGATTGAATCTTCCCGAGTCGGATGCTTATCACACGATTGCGGGGTTCATGATGGCGCGCGCTGGACGAGTGCTCAAGCGAGGTGAAAGCGTGGACTACAATGGCCTGAAGCTCACCGTTCAATCGACGACTCGCAACCGGATTGTTGAGACGAAGATCGAAAAGCTCGAAGCGATCGAGCCTGCCCCGTCGCCCGCCACCTAGCTTTCCCAATCCTCACAATCTCAAAACGAACGGCGCGGATCGCTGGCCGTGATCGATTACCACGATCTGATTGTTTCCATCGTTCAAGTTAAGCTTCGCACGCTTCAATCTGAGCGATAGCGAATTGGTTGTTGAGTCGAAATCGAAAGATTGATCGATCACTCGGCCGTTTATCTCAACCTGAGCCAACACCGCAAAGTCACGCCCGGCGATCGTGATCACTTTCTTGACGTAGGTCACGTTACTGATCGCCGGCACTACCGGTGGCGGAGGCGGGTTGAGCGGAGAAGTTACGTTGTAGATCACCAGCGCGAAGTCTTGATCCAGAAGCGAATCGTTCCCCGGCACTCCGTCGCCTGCAATATTTGTCGCGCGCACGGTGATC
>Ga0075426_10003396_pt1 | contig 11375 bp, 9 predicted proteins | sample SoiMethybrSBSTD5_FD_75304 | JGI IMG/M metagenome (GOLD analysis project Ga0075426, IMG submission 75304) | Bulk soil microbial communities from a Populus tree surrounding site in Tennessee, USA - Soil MetaG P. TD hybrid SBSTD5 | ecosystem: Environmental > Terrestrial > Soil > Tree plantation...
ACGTGGACCCGGCGACTTTCACACCGCATTTCGCCTGGGCAAAGAACGGGGCGCGAAACGCGAGCGGCGAAGAAGTCGTGTGTGAAAGAGTGGCGCTAGCATCGGTCGCTCAGAAATTTGGCACACCAACATACGTTTATAGCGGTGCGGCGATTGACGATGCCTATCGGGAACTGCGTCGGGGGCTTGGAACCTTGCCCCACACTTTATGTTTTGCGGTGAAGTCCAACGGGAATTTGTCCATCCTGAAGCATCTTGCGGAGATGGGAAGCGCTTTTGACATTGTGTCAGGCGGGGAGCTGCATTACTTGCAGCGAATTGGCGTGCGGGGAGATCGTATTGTTTTCTCGGGAGTAGGGAAGGACAAGAATGAGATCCGCGAAGCGTTGAACTATCGAGCGCGTGAACGAAGCGGACCTGCGGGAATTTTGCTTTTCAACGTGGAATCAGAGGCGGAACTCGAAATTCTAGTGGAAGAGGCGGCCAGGCTGGCGGGACGAGGAGGCAAGGTACCTGCTGTGGCGATTCGCGTGAACCCGGATGTGCAAGCTGGGGGACACCCGCATATTGCAACTGGGAAGCATGAACATAAGTTTGGATTGGACTGGTTGGAGGCGCAGCGGCTTTACCTGGAGCATCGCGATTCGAAATGGATTCGGTGGCAGGGAATCAGCGCGCATATCGGGTCGCAGATTACCACGCTCGCTCCATTTCGACGGGCACTGCAGCGGCTGTCTGGATTCGTAGGAGAATTGCGGCGAGAGGGAATTGATTTGTGCTACCTGGACGTTGGAGGCGGGCTGGGGGTGCGCTATTCCGACCAGAAGCCGCCGACACGCACGGAATACGCGCGGCTGGTTTCGCAAATGGTGCGCAAACTTGGAGTGCACCTGCTGCTGGAGCCGGGGCGTTCGATTATCGCTCCAGCGGGCGTGGTGCTGACGCGGGTCGTCTACACAAAAACGAATCGCGGCAAAACATTTGTCGTCGTGGACTCGGCGATGAACGACCTGATGCGGCCGGCGCTCTACGGAGCGATTCACCCGATAACGAGAATTGCGCGAGAGGGAAGGGAAAACGGCACGGTGCGCAAACGAGTCGATATTGTTGGACCGGTTTGCGAGACGGGCGATTGTTTTTTGCGGGATTGGCCGCTTGGGGAAGTGAAGGCGGGCGATTTGCTCGCGATTTGGATTGCAGGAGCTTATGGAATGTCCCAGGCATCAAATTACAATGCCCGCTGCCGCCCTGCGGAAGTTATGGTTGAAGGCAAACGTTTCCGGTTGATTCGCCGGCGCGAAACTCAGGACGATTTGCTGCGTACCGACGTTCTTGGCTAGTTTTGTTCCCTTGGAAAACCCGGCCAAAGGCTACGCTTCGCCCCATTTCAGCTTGCTGCGCAAAATCTCAAAATAAGATTTTTTTGGCGGGTGAATGAGCATCAGCGACTCTTTGGCGCGAGAGACGCGGACCATATCCGTTGGTTGCAGCGGGATGCCGCGTTGCCCATCGAGAGTCAGAAAAACAGACTCGGTATTACCGGATAATTTCATCACGATGGAGGAAGAATCCGGGACTACCAACGGACGGTCACTCAAGGTATGCGGGCAGATGGGAGTAATCACAAAGGATTCCACCGCAGGGTGAACAATGGGCCCGCCCGCAGAGAGAGAATAGGCGGTGGAGCCGGTTGGGCTGGCTATGATCAGGCCGTCGGAGCGATAGCGGCAGACAAAAGCACCGTCAATGTGGAGCTCAAGCTCGATCATGCGGGCAAGAGCGCCCTTATTGATCACCACGTCGTTCAACACGCGTTGCGTATCGATCACTTTGCCGGCGCGTTCGAGCTCGGCGCTGATCATCACACGTTCGCTGAGCGAAAAACGGCCCTCTAAAGTGTCATCGAGGGCCGGCAGGAGTTCTTCCAAAGTGAAACTGGTAAGAAAACCCAAGCTGCCCATGTTGATAGGGAGGATGGGAATCCCGCGCGGAGCGGCAAGACGCGCGGCGGCGAGCATGGTGCCGTCACCTCCAAGCACGAGTAGAAGTTGCGATGCGTCGGCCACACGCTGACGAGGCAGACCCTTCGAACCATCGGGCAAACATTGAGCCGTCTCTTCGTCAATAAGAGCTTTTATGCCACGCGCATCGAGCCATTTGAGCAATGGCGGAACAACGACGACTAGATTCGAGCGGCGAGGGCGAGAAATAATGCCAATGGTTTGAAAGGGCTGTCCGGGGTGCATGTGCGTAATGGATTCTACTCCAGGGCCTTTTTGCGCGCGTGGAGAAAATACTCCTGATTGCCTTCGGCTCCCGGAAGATGGCTCGGGCGCACTCCCAGGCAATCGAGACCAAGAGATTCAACGAATTCGCGCACAGATCGAACCGCCTGATCGTGAAGCTTTTGATCTTCCACGATTCCGCCGCGGGCGATCTCTTGGCGGCGCAGTTCGAATTGCGGCTTGATGAGGATGAGAAAATCAGCGCGAGCTTTTGTTACCGTCACTGCCGGCGCAATGACCTTGCAGACTGAAATGAAAGAAACATCTATCACGACTAAGTCGACGCTTTCGGGAAGGTCTTCCTTGCGCAGTTCGCGCGCGTTGCGCTCAATGGCGGTGACGTGAGGATTCTGGCGCAGCTTCCAGTCAAGCTGCTCCACGTTCACGTCAACGGCGTAGACTCGGGCTGCGCCGTGGTGGAGTAGGCAATCCGTGAAGCCACCGTTCGAAGCGCCGATATCCAGGCAAACGCACCCGCTTGGGTCAATGGCAAAGTCTTCCAGCGCGCCTTCCAGCTTCACGCCGCCGCGGCTGACGAATTTCCGCGCTCGGCTGACGATTTCAATACGGGCGTCATTCGCAACGGGCATGCCGGCCTTTTCTGCTCGCTGGCCGTCCACGTGAACTTCACCGGCAAGTATCATGGCCACAGCTTTTTGGGGGGATTCGGCGCAGCCTCGCTCGACGAGAAGAAGATCGAGCCGTTTGCGGGCAGCTCTTGGTTTCATGAGGCGTCCGAATAATCAAGCGCGGCGAAGCACGAGGAATTCGGCAATCTCGCGGAGGCGGGCGGCGCGAGCCGAATAGGGAGTGAGTTCCGCGATGGCCTTGGTCGCGAGATCATTGGCAATCTGGTGAGAGCGCTCGAGACCGTAAACCGCCGGATAGGTCGCCTTCTGCTGGGCCATGTCCTTTCCTGCAGTTTTTCCGAGCGCGGCGGAGGATTCCTCGATGTCCAGAATGTCGTCGGTGACCTGAAAGGCCCAGCCGATGGCTTCACCGAAGCGGCGGAGACGAGCGACATCCTCGGAGCCCGCGCCAGCGCACAAAGCACCAGTAGTGATGGAGGCGCGGATCAGCGCGGCGGTTTTCGAGCGATGGATATACTCAAGCATTTGTGGATCGATGGGCTTGCCTTCGGCTTCGATGTCAGCAACCTGTCCGCCAACCATTCCATTGACAGTGCCGGCGGCAGTGGCGACTTCTGTGAGGATGGCGGCGCGCCGCTCTGCGGCGGCGGGCGTCGCGCCAATAGTTTCAAACGCCAACGTTAAGAGTGCGTCTCCAGCGAGGATGGCGATGGCTTCGCCGAATTTCTTGTGGCAAGTGGGTTTGCCGCGGCGGAGGTCATCATTGTCCAGGGCCGGCAAATCGTCGTGGATCAGCGAATAAGTGTGGATGAATTCGATGGCGCAAGCGGGATGAAGCGCGGGAGTAACATCGCTCGAAAAGATACGCGCCGTCTCGAGACAAAGGATGGGACGAATGCGCTTGCCACCGGCAAAAACGCTGTAGCGCATAGCGGTATGAATGGATGAGGGCTGCGCCGTGGCTGCTGGAAGGAGTTTCTCGAGAGCGGCGTCGACAGCTAGGCGGTTCTCTTCGAAAAATGGGGGGAGTTTCATCGCTAGAGGGAATTGGTGCGCAGCGAGCGGCCAAAGCGCGTCACGATTCGGGCTCCTGCTCGGGATCGAACGGCTCGGCGGCAAACTTGCCATCGGCTTTCTTCAGAAGGATTTCCACGCGTCCTTCCGCCTCTTCAAGTTGCTTCTGACACTCGCGCGAAAGCGCGACGCCTTCTTCGAAAAGCTTCATCGCGTCGTCCAAAGAAAGCTGCGGGCTTTCTAATCGCCGGACGACTTCCTCAAGGCGGGCGAGCGAGCGCTCAAAATCCGGCTTCTTGTGGGGTTCGGGCTTTTTGGGAGCAGGTGAATTCACGCGATTGGCCTGTATCCTTCAGTAGACAGTTCAAACTTATATTCATTTCTGACAGCGCCCACAAAAGTAAGTCGACCGGCCGCCCTGCTCCATGCGCCGGATCGTGCTGCCGCAGCGGCGGCAAGGTTTTCCTTCGCGGCCGTAGACCCGAAGAATGCTTTCCAGGCCTTGGAACCACCACTCCGAATTGCGAAAGTCAGGCGCCGGATGCAGACAGCATTCTAAGGCACCCGCGAGAACCGACACAATTGCTTTGTGCAAGCGGCGGGCCTCCTGCGGCTGCAGGGTGTTGGCGCGGCGGCGCGGGTTGAGGCGGGCATGCCAAAGCGATTCACAAGAATAGATGTTGCCGATCCCTGCGACGCGCGATTGATCCAGCAGGAAATCCTTCAAGGGACGCTTTGAAGCGGCGAGCAATTGGGTGAGATTTCCGGGAGTGAAATCAGGCGAGAATGCATCGATGCCCAGGTCGCGCAGCCCCGGGCAACCTTCGGCGGATTCCCAGAAATGAACGCGGCCGAAATGGCGACGATCGGCGAAGCCGAGAACGCCCTTATCCAGTTCAAGAGCTACATCGACGTGCACGTCGCTCTTGCCCTGATTGGCGCGTTTCAGTAGTTCTTTACCGTTTGCAAACCACAGGAGTTGGCCATCGAGGCGGAAGTGCATAGTCAGGAGGCCATGGCCCAGGTTGAGAAGCAGGTATTTGCCTTTGCGATCGACGATGCGAATGCGCTGTCCGTGAGCATGACGCGCGACATGCGCAGCGGTTTGCGGCTTTGTGGCAATGGGATGAAAGACGTGAACGCAACGGATCCGACGGCTCTGGGCGAGAGGACGTAGCGTTCGAGCAACAGCTTCCACTTCTGGGAGTTCAGGCATGAGCGCACTACGGGATCAAGATCCGGGCTTGAGAGTGAGCGTGTGTTTTCGAGTTTGCCCTTCGGCTGCATCGCTAAACGGCGCAAAAATGGGCTTCCCCTCGTACCAGTAGGAGAATTGGTCGGAGTAATGGCTACTACCCGGCTGGCCGGACTGCCCCGCGGTGATGAGCATGATGGATTCGTCCCAGTTCTTGGGATTGCCGACGAAGCGCATTGCAGGGCCGTGAGTCTTCGAGGCGGCGCGCACGCTGTATTGCGTTCCCGATTGAGGTTTGTCCGTGATGCTGAGGAAGCGCTTCAGCAGATCTTCGTGCCCAATCGGGTGGAACATGTCGAGGGAGTTAAAACGCTTCCAGGCCCAATCTTCAACGCGCTCACTCTTGCTCTGTTCGGCCAGCTTGGTCACTGCGACGTCAGCAGCGGCGGCCAGTAACGCGTCATAATTTGTGTACGCCGCAGGCAGCCACTTCGCGGGGCGATCCGTGAGGATTTTTTGCAGAAACGTGGTGCTCCGCCATTGATAAAGGTTGGTGTCTTTTGCGAGGACCGGTTCCAGGAGAAGGTCGAGGGCCGCCCGGCGTGTCGCCTGAAGAAAGGAAACCTCCGAAGAGTCGGCGTCGGCGATTCCGTTCCAATCCTTCAGGCCATCGATGAGTTTTTGAGCGCGCGGATCCTTGGGTTTCACAGTTCTTGCGGCTGCCAACAATTGATCCGCGAGGAATACGTGAGGATAACTGTATGTGTCAGTCTGGACTTTTAACATGTCTTCAGGGCGCAAATCGCGGCGGTCATGCAATAGATCGTAGATACGCGCCAAGCGATACGGCTCTTCCCAGCGATCCGTAAGATACGGCTTATAATTTGGTCCCACCACCCGGGCGTTGGCTGTGGCGATCAGGCCACTCCCCGGATTGAGCGCTTGCGGGAGCCGGTCAAACGGAATGTAGCCCGTCCATTCATAGTCGTCCACGTCGCCGGGAACGGGAATTTCGCCGTGGCCTTTCTTGCGGATAGGCACGCGAGCAGCCATCACATACCCGATATTGCCTTCGACATCCGCGTAAACCGCGTTCTGTGCCGGACCCCAGACGCGTTTCATGTTTTCGCGGAATTCTTTCCAATTGCGCGCCTTGCCCATCCAGGTGTAACTGTTAACGAGGCCGCCGGGTTCCGTGGCAGTCCAACGCAGCGCATGGGCTTTGTCTCCCTCGCGGTGAACAATGGGCCCGTGGCGCGTCACAGTGACCTTCAAGTGTTCGTCCGCCTGACCCTTAACGTGAATGGTCTCGTCGAAGATTTGCGCCTTTGCCCAGGTGCCTTTAACGCGATACTCATCCGGCGAGGCGGGATTGAATGTCTCCATGTAGAGATCCTGAACGTCGGCGCCGTTATTGGTGAAGCCCCAGGCGATGCGGTCGTTGTGGCCGATGATGATCATCGGCGCGCCAGGAAGCGTGAATCCCTTAATGTTCCAGCCCGGCGCCGTGAGGTGAATCTCGTACCAGATCGAGGGGATCATCAGCTCAAGGTGCGTGTCATTGGCAAGCAAAGGCTTGCCGGTGGCCGTGTGTGCGCCACTGACAACCCAATTGTTGCTCCCAAGGCCCTGGCGAATCTCGTTTTTCGATTCGCTGAGAAAAGCTTCAACTGATTCTGCGAGTGCAGAGGTCAGGTCGACGTCGCTTACATGTATCTCGATGTTCGGTGCAACACTACTGCTTGCTTTTAGTACGGTATCCGGCTGCATATCGTCGTCATCATCGTCCTCGTCCGAATCTGCTGCGGAACGCTGCGAGCCGTCATCGATAACCTTGGGATCGCCAACAACGAAATGATCCATTGCGGCTTCTTCCGAAAAGAGATCCTTCGCGCGATCTGGCCCTGCGCGTTCCGCGACTTTGGAGCGATTCAATTCTCTTTCCCATGTATTCGTCAGAGTGCGATACATGTACCCCGAAATGGCTATTGTGTCGGACGGTTGCCAAGGTATGGGTTCGTAGCGGAGAAGCGAGAATTCAAGGGGAAGATTTTTCTTATGCTGCTCGATAAACTGATTCACGCCGCGCGCGTATGCCTCCATTACCTTGCGGGATTCGGGGTCGAGGAGTGTGGCGTCGCGTTCGGCGGCGCGTGCGAATCCGTTTGTCCGAAACTCTTTGTCGATGGCAAGCGTCCTTGGGCCAAGGATTTCGGAAAGTTGCCCGCGCGCGATGCGGCGAAGCAGATCCATCTGCCAGAGACGGTCTTGCGCCATGACGTAGCCCTGCGCTTCCGCGAGATCTTCCACTGAAGCAGCGCGAATGTGCGGGACGCCCCAGCGATCACGTTCGACGGTGACTTCGTGCTGAAGACCGGGAAGGGAAGCGCTCCCATCGATTTGTGGGAGCGGGCGGTAGATGAACAACCAGGCTAAGGTGGCCGTTCCGATCACAACGATGGCGAAGGTCCAGTAGAAGACGCGAAGAAAGGTCCGCAAGTGTGCTCCCGCCGATTTGGGCAAAAATTGAGTTTAGAGGAGGCGCTTTGTGCGCGCAACCGAGTCGAAGAGATTCCATTCCAGGATGGCTGCGTTTGAAGATTTGAGTCGCGGACAAGCTCTCATTGAATGCAATATTACTTCTTGCTGGGCGGAGGAGCGGGTTTCAGATCAGCGGCTGCTTTTTGCAATTCTGTGACGGACGAAGCGGTCAGCTCGTAAAGGGCGGGCTCGTCTTGGCGCTTGGCGACGAAATTGTCGCCATTCTTTGAAACGAGGACTTTTTCGGTGCGCTTGCCGGTATCTGAAGTGACGATCAGATCTATCGTTGACGCGGCGAATCCAGTCTCGGGGAACTTGCTTGCCGAGAGATCACGGATTTTATCAACGAGCGCCGATACGGTGCCTGAATCCATCTTTGCTCCATTAGACCACCAATCGCTGCCGCTGCGGGTGAGGAAATAACTCTTGGAACCGTCGTGCAGTTCGATTTTGTCTGGATCGGCAAAGCCGAAATCAAATAGCTTCTTGTTCCGGAAATCGTCGAGGCTTTTATCTAGCCCTGGTCCGGTCCCGCTTGAAATCTTATAGATGCCGGCAACGGCGCTGGACTTTGCATAGTAATCGTCTTTGTTCTTTCGCACCCGGAGCTCCTGAGTGCCGGAGACGCCTGTGATCCTTGCCGTTGCAAGAGGAGCCCCGGAGCTGAACGCCGCAGCGACTTTCTTTTCATCTTCACTTGCGCCCAGATCCATTTTTGCATCTCGCAAAGTCCGCAGCAGCTCTTCCACTTGAGAGCGGTCCGCACGGAACGGTTTCGGCTTTACGATCTGCCACTCGTCTTTGCTGCGCCCAAATGTGATGGTTTGCTTCTTGGCCGTCAATTCAATGCTGGAAACTTTGTCCGAATCAAAGGTCAGCAAGCGTTTGTCACGCAGGTCGTTTGTGGACTTGTCGAGGCTACTCTTCTTGTAGCTCGAAAGGGCAAAGACGCGCGGATCGCCGGTAATGGCCGCATAGACCGCCGCGCCTGCGGGCGTGTCGTCACCAATCAAGAGCTTCGAAGTCTTTTTGCTTTTATCAGTGATGTCTAATTCGATCGCCGGCTGAGTGAGGCCGTATTGGTCAAGGCTCGTGGCTTTATCCTCGACGGTGCGATCGGAGCTCAGTGAGGAAAGCGTCGAGAGCATGCTGGACACCGCGTCCGCATCGGCAGGGAGAGATTTGGGGGCCGTGATCTGCCACTTGGAATCGTTGCGTTGCAAGTGGACTGTCTCCCCGGAGCGGTGCTTGATTTCGATTTCCTGCAATTGGTCTCCGGGGATGGTGACGAGCCTTGTGGTGGTGCTCTCGGTGGGCTCCTTGTCAGCCTTGGCGGCTCTCTTGTTGGACCACCAGAGGACGCCGGTAAGCAGGAGCAAGAGAAAGCTCGCCGTCAAGAGGCCCTTGGATTTCATGGGCTAACGCCGCCTCCACCAAGTAACCAAGCCGCATCCGATCACAGCGAGCGGGAACACGACGACGCTGAGCCAGAACGTAGCATTCAACCGGCGACTGGTCATATTAAGCGGGCGATCTTCGGGCGCCTTCGGGCGGATGGAGATTAGGTCCTCATCAGAGGAGAGCCAGTTGACGATGTTGACCATCAGATCGCGATTGCCGAGAGAACGCGATCCAGCGATGGAGTTTTGCGCGGCGAGCGACGTGCCGAGAACAACAAAGCGGCCCTGGGAGGAACCGCTGAGAGTGCCAGCGACCGCCAGAGTAAGCGGGCCTTTCTTTCCTTTTGACGGATCAACAGCACCGCGGGCGCTAATGGACGTGGTGGCGATGCTGGCATCGGTCGTGTCGACCAGCTTTGATAGCGTTGCTTTCCCCGTGGATTTCGTGTCCAACGATCGCGAAAGAGGATAAGCAGTCGGCACACGCGTGAGCGGCTGGGTGATGGGATGCGACTCGTAGCCTAGTATGAGCGGAACTTCAGGGCCCAAGCGGAAGATTTGACCAACACCGCTGAGATCAAGAGCTAAATCTTTGTTTGCAGTGACGCCCCAATCGCCAAGCAGTTTCAGCAAATCTTCATTTTCCGTCGGAGGATCGGAATTGCCCAGGCGAAGCGGCGTATCCAACAGGAAGAGTGCGCGGCCGCCGGCTTCCACAAAGGCTTTTATGGCGTTGACGACAGGGGCTGGATAGTCATTCTTTGGGCCGGCGATTACCAGGACCGTGCAACTCTTGGGAACTTCCAAGGAGGAGACTGACGGCGTTTGGCCAAGCGTCAGTGATTTATTATCGCTTGTCGCCACAGGGCGAAGAGTTTCGGTGCGAACCTTGTAATTGTCCCGCTCCAGGAGCTGCTTGAACAGGGAATAGCCGGCTGCGTCGGAGTCGTCTATGGAATGTTCGCCGGCAGCGGAAAGCACGCATACGGTACGTTCCTCGGACTTGAGAGAGCGGATGAGAGCGCCGGTGAGTTCCTCTTCGGACAGGCTCTTCGCGCTTTCGCGGCGCGTGCCGCTATCGACGATAGCCGGGGAATCCGATCGGTATCCGGCCGCTTTGGCGACTTGAGGCTTCCGTTCCGGATCGATGTAGGCGACGTGCAACTTGGGAGACAAGCTGGAATAGCGGTCCAGTGTGTCTCGAGCGGTGCGGAACTCGTTTTGGGGACCAAAGTAACTGAGTTGAACGTCCCGCTTCAAGCCCTTGACCACTTTGATGGTTTGGTCGGATAGGCTGAACTGCTTATTGACTGTGGAGTCGTATGACTTGTCGTATCGATTTGCGAGAAAATTCACGACGACCAGAACGGCGAGCACAACGAGAATATAAACGCTAGCGTACCCGGTGTAACGAGTTTGCCTTGCACTGAGCCATGCTGGGGCCATGCCTAAGACCTCCACCGCAGCGATTCCATCTGACGAGCGGTCAAGAACAAGACCAGGAAGATGAAAGTCACGTAGAAGATTGCGTCTTTCAAATCGAGGATTCCTTTACTGAAATTTTCCATGTGCGTGACGATGGATACGTAGTTCAGCACTTTCGATGTATTCGTGCTGTCGTACTCCGTGAACCAGCTCAACATATAGAGAAGCAAACTGAAAAAGAATGCCGCGCCTCCCGCGACGATCTGATTGCTGGTCATCGCAGAAATGAGCGCTCCCAGGCCAAGCAGACAGCCGCCCTGCAAGATGAGGCCAAGATACGCGACCAGCACCGGCTTCCAATCCGGCTTTCCCCAGGCAAAGAGAAAAGCGAGGTTGGGCAGGGACATGCCCAGGACGAGGAGATAGAGGAACATTGCTCCGAGCCACTTGCCCAGGATGATGCTGAGGTCTTGAACCGGGGAAGTCAGCAGCAACTCGATTGTGCCGTTCCGTTTCTCCTCGGCGAAAAGGCGCATGCTGATCATGGGGATGAGGAACAAGGAAACGGTCCCAGCAAAGCCAAGTAGCGGACGAATAATGAACTCGTTGACATTCATGGGTGGCGCACCGCCCATCATCTGCGAACGAAATGTCATATTGACGAAATCTCGCGTGGCGATAAAAAAGACCAAGCCGAAGATGAGTGCGAACAAGGCCATCACCGCGTAGGCGATGGGAGAAGCAAAATAACTGCGCAGCTCCTTGCGGCAAATTACCCAGACATTTTTCATTATGCAGTTTCCTTTGCGGGCGAGACTTCGCTTGGCGGCGCAGCCTGGCTGCCCGTTAGCTGTAGGAAGACTTCTTCCAGGCTCACCGCCGAGGTGCGCAGCTCATTGAGGTCCCATCCGGCTTCCACGACCGC
>Ga0075426_10003398_pt1 | contig 11371 bp, 15 predicted proteins | sample SoiMethybrSBSTD5_FD_75304 | JGI IMG/M metagenome (GOLD analysis project Ga0075426, IMG submission 75304) | Bulk soil microbial communities from a Populus tree surrounding site in Tennessee, USA - Soil MetaG P. TD hybrid SBSTD5 | ecosystem: Environmental > Terrestrial > Soil > Tree plantation...
GAGCGCACCGCGCCGTCGATCTTCGAGCCGGTGCACGGCTCGGCGCCCGACATCGCCGGCCGCAGGATCGCCAACCCGCTCGCCACCATCTGGTCGGGCGCGCTGATGCTCGAGCATCTCGGCCACCGCCAGGCAGCCGCCGACATCGTGCGCGCCATCGAGCAGGTGATCATCGATGGCCCGCATACGCCCGACATGAAAGGCAAGGCGAGCACCGCTGAGGTCGGCGCCGCCGTGGCCGAGGCGGTTCGCGCCCAATCCAAAGTGCCGGCGTGAAAACGTATCGCATCGCCGCGATTCCCGGCGATGGCATCGGCAACGAGGTGATTCCCGCCGGCATTGAAGTGCTCGAGCGAGCCGCCGATGGCTTTCGCCTCGAGTTCGAGCACTTCGACTGGAGCTCCAAGCGCTACCAGCAGACCGGGCGCTACATCCCGCAGGGCGGTCTCGAGCAGCTGAAACGCTTCGACGCGATCTTCTTCGGCGCCGTGGGAGCGCCCGACGTGCCCGATCATGTCTCGCTCTGGGGCCTGCGCCTGCCGATCTGCCAGGGCTTCGACCAGTACGCGAACGTACGGCCGGCCCGCGTCCTGCCCGGCATCAAGTCACCGCTGGACAAGGGCGGCGCGATCGACTGGGTCATCGTGCGCGAGAACACCGAAGGCGAGTACTCGGGCGCCGGCGGCCGCGTGCACCCGGGCCTGAGCAACGAGGTCGCGGTAGAGGTCTCCACCTTTACGCGCAGCGGCGTCGAGCGCATTCACCGCTTCGCCTTCGAGCTCGCGCGCCAGCGCCCGCGCAAGCATCTCACGCTCGTCACCAAGTCGAACGCGCAGCGCCACGGCATGGTGCTGTGGGATGAGCTGTTCCACGCCGTCGCCAAAGACTATCCGGACGTGAAGACGGACCGGGTGCTGGTGGATGCCATGACCACGCGCATGGTGCTCAACCCCGCCGCCATCGACACGGTGGTCGCCTCCAATCTGCACGCGGACATCCTCTCGGACCTGGCGGCGGCACTTTCCGGCTCGCTCGGCATCGCACCGACGGCGAATCTCAACCCGGAGCGCACCTTCCCGTCGATGTTCGAGCCGATCCACGGCTCGGCGTTCGACATCACCGGCAAAGGCGTCGCCAACCCGATCGCCACGTTCTGGACCGCCTCGCTGATGCTCGAGCACCTGGGTGAGCCGCGCGCGGCGGCCCGCATCATGAAGGCGATCGAACGGGTGACGGCGCAGAAGATCTTCACGCCGGATCTCGGCGGCAGCGCGCGCACGCGCGACGTCACGCAAGCGGTGATCGGCGCGCTCTGATGCGCTGGCTGCCGTTCGCCGGCGTGCTCACGATGCTGGTCGTGGCTTTTGTCTGGCGGCCGTGGCTGCAGCAGCGCCGCCATGGCTCGTACGGCATGCTGCTGTTCCGCACCGGCGGCCCGGCACAGCAGTTGCGCGATGCCTTCGCCGTGGCGCTGTTCGCATTGCTGCTCGCGCAATCGCTGGTCGCCGCGCTGGCGCCGGAATCGCTGCCGCTCGCGCAAGCCGATCGCCGCGCCCCCGCCGCGCTGCGCCATGCATTGGGCGCATTGCTGATGCTCGCCGGCCTCGTGCTGCTCGTCACGGCGCAGCTCGAGCTCGGCGCCTCCTGGCGCATCGGCATCGACCCGGCCGCGCGGCCCGGGCTCGTGACGAGCGGCGTCTACGCGCTCTCGCGAAATCCGATCTTCCTCGCGCTGCTCGTCATCGTTGCAGGCTACATGCTGTTGATCCCCACGTTTCTCTCGGCGGCGCTGCTCGCCGGCGGCTACCTCGGCACGCGGCTGCAGATCGCCGCCGAAGAGGCGTATCTCGTGCGCGCCTACGGTGACGAATATCGCGCCTATGCGCGCCGCGTCGGGCGGCTCGTGCCCGGGATCGGCGTTCTGGCATGAGCACGATCCTCATCACCGGCGCGGGACGCGGCCTCGGTTACGAGCTCGCGCGCCAATATGCGGCCGACGGCTGGCGCGTGATCGGCACGGTGCGCGACGCGAAAGCAAAGCTGCCCGCGGGCGTCGAGCGGCAGATTGCCGACGTCACCGATCGCAAGCAGCTCGCCAAGCTCGGCAGCGCGCTGCGCGGCGTGCCGCTCGATGTGCTCTTTTGCAATGCCGGGATCAGCGGCAGGCGCGGCATGGCGCTCGGCAGCTTCGATTACGACTCGTGGGAAGAGGTGCTGCGTGTAAATCTGCTCGGCGCAGCGGCGGTGACCGAGGCGCTGCTGCCAAACCTCCTGGCGGGCGAGCGCAAGGTGATCGCCATGATGTCGAGCCGCCTCGGATCGATCGCCGAGGCGAGCGGCATGACGCTGCCCTATGCGACGAGCAAGGCGGCGCTCAACATGCTGGTGAAGGGTCTCGCCGCCACGCTGGCGTCGCAGGGCGTGATCGTCGTTGCGCTGAGCCCGGGCTGGGTGCGCACCGACATGGGCGGTGCGAGCGCGCCGCTCGCGCCGGAAACCTCGGTGGCCGGCCTGCGCGGGGTGATCGCCGGGCTGAAGCAACGCGACAGCGGCAGGTTCCTGTCGCACGACGGCTCGCCGATTCCGTGGTAGGCGCGGGCCTGCTGCACGCCGACAGCGCGCGCAACCGGCTGACGGGCATCGGCCTCGTCTCGCTCAGCTACCTGCTGTTCACGCTGCTCGACGGCAGCGCCAAGTGGCTCGTCGCCAGCATGCCGGTGGTGATGGTGGTGTGGCTGCGCTTCGTGATGCACGCGCTCATCGCCAGCGCCGTGCTGCTGCCCTTGCGCGGCGCGGCGCTGGTGCGGACCCGCTACTGGCGCTGGCACGCACTGCGCGCGCTCATGTTCATGACGATGACCGGCATCAACGTCTGGGCGCTGCAGTACCTGCAGCTGACGGTGACCTCGTCCATATTTTTTACGACGCCGTTCATCATCGCGCTGATCAGCGCGCTGTTCCTCGGCGAGCGCCTCGCCGCCGGGCGCTGGATCGCGATCCTGGTCGGCTTCGCCGGCGTGCTCGTCATCGTGCGGCCGGGCTCGGCCGAGTTCCACCCCGCGATGCTCGCCGCGCTCGCCAACGCCGCGCTCTACGCCGTCTTCATGCTGATGACGCGGCGCCTCGCGGCGTACGAATCGCCGGAAACCATCCAGTACCTGCCCGCCGTCGCTGCGGCAGTCCTGCTTACACCGCTCGCGCTCGCGCGCTGGGAATGGCCCGACACCTGGCTCGAATGGACGGTGGCGTGCCTGCTCGGCGTGTTCGGCGCCACGGGCCACCAGCTGCTCGCGGCCGCGCATCGCTACGCGCCCGCCAGCGTCCTTGCGCCGTTCCTCTACCAGCAGGTGATCTACATGGCGGCCTTCGGCTACCTGGTCTTCGGTGACGTGCCGGCCGCGGCGGTCTGGATCGGCGCCGCGATCGTCATCGCGAGCGGCCTTTACCTGTTCCGGCGGGAAACGATGGCCCGGCAGAAATGACCGGGTTCCCGCTTTCGCGGGAACGACGATTGGCTACTTCCGCATTTGGCGGTTGGCGTCCTGGATGTCGCGGCGCAGCTTCTCGCGCTCCTGCGGCGAGAGCTGGCGCTGCTGCGGCCGGTCCTGGCGGTTGCGGTCGCGGAACACTTCCCGCATGTCGTCGCGCATGCGCTGGCGCTCGTCCTTGCTCATGCCCTGGTTCTTGCCCTGGCCGCCGCCGCGGCCGTCGCGTTCGCCGCGCTGCGCAAAAGCAGGCCCGGCGGCCACGGCTAGTGCGAGCAGGAGCGCGGCGCAGCGTTTCATGCGCTGGCGATGTTACCGGGATGCGTGCGCCGAGAGGTGTCGGCCCGTCCAATTTTTGTAACAATCCGTTGCCCGATGCCTGAGCTCAAGACGCGCATCCTGGTAGTGGACGACGATCAGCGCCTGCGCGACCTGCTGGTCAAGTACCTCAGCGGCGAAGGCTACGACGTGAAGGCCGTGCCGGACGCCCGCGGCATGGACAAGCAGCTCGGGCGCGAGCGCTACGACCTCGTGGTGCTCGACCTGATGCTGCCCGGCGAGGACGGCCTCGCCATCTGCCGCCGCCTGCGCGGCCAGCAGACCTCCCCGGCCATCATCATGCTGACGGCCAAGGGCGACGACGTCGACCGCATCGTCGGCCTCGAGATGGGGGCCGACGACTACCTGCCCAAGCCCTTCAACCCGCGCGAGCTGCTCGCCCGTATCAACGCGGTGCTGCGGCGCCGCGCCCCCGCCGGCCCGCCCGGCGCGCCGGCCGCGGGCGGCGAGCTGCACCGCTTCGGCCCCTTCGAGTTCAACCTCGCGACGCGCAGCCTCGCGCGCGAGGGGAAGAGCGTGCCGCTGACCACCGGCGAGTTCTCGGTGCTCAAGGTGCTGGTCCAGCACCCGCGCCAGCCGCTGTCGCGCGACAAGCTGATGGAGCTCGCGCGCGGCCGCGAGTACGAGGTGTTCGACCGCTCGATCGACGTGCAGATCTCGCGGCTGCGCAAGATCGTGGAGGATGATCCGGCCCACCCGAAGCACATCCAGACGGTCTGGGGCTTCGGCTACGTCTTCGTGCCGGACGACCCGCAGGCCAAGTGACTCTCTTCGCACGCGCGTTCCTGCTGATCGCGCTGCTGATCGTCGCCGCGCTGCTGGCATCGCTGCAGATCTACCGGGTGTACGAGCGCGAACCGCGTTCCCGCGAGCTCGCGCAGCAGACGGTGAGCACCGTCAACCTGACCCGCGCGGCGCTGGTGAACGCGGATCCGGTGCTGCGGCGCCAGCTGCTGATCGAGCTGAACGAGACCGAGGGCCTGCGCGTTTACCCGGTGACGGCGAGCGAGAAGACCGAGCCGCTGCCCGACGATCCGTTGCTCGAGCGCGTGGTGCAGAAGGTGCGCAACGTGCTCGGCGGAGAGACGCGCTTCGCCTACGCGCGCGACGGCGAGGAAGGCTTCTGGGTGAGCTTCTTCATCGACGAGGACGAGTTCTGGGTGATGCTGCCGCGCGAGCGCTTCGAGCCGGCGATCGGCCTGCAGTGGCTCGGCTGGCTCGCGGCGGTCATCGTGCTCGCGCTGGCCGGCGCCTGGTTCATCGCCTCGAACATCGCCAGGCCGCTCGCGGCGCTGCGCCGCGCGGCGATGCGCCTCGGGCGCGGCCAGCCGCACGAGCCGCTTTCCGAGCGCGGGGCGCGCGAGATCGGCACGGTGGCCTCCGCGTTCAACCGCATGGCGTCCAACCTCGAAAGCATGGAGCGCGAGCGCGCCATGGTGCTGGCCGGCATTTCGCACGACCTGCGCACGCCGCTCTCGCGCCTGCGCCTGGCGCTCGAGATGAGCGGCGCCGACGCCCATGCGACCGACGCGATGATCGCCGACATCGACGAGATCGACGCCATCATCGGCCAGTTCCTCGATTTCGCACGCGGCGCGAACGAGGAGAAGGAGGAGCACGACATCGGCGAAGTGGTCGGCGAGCTCGCCGAGCACTACCTGCGCGTCGGCAAGGACGTACGCTTCATCGACCATCCGGTGAAGCCCTTCCGCTTCGCCCGCATGGCGGTGCGCCGCGCGGTGGCGAACCTCGTCGACAACGCGCTGCGCCACGCGGGCGAGCCGGTCGAGATCGAGCTCGTCGCGCGCAATCCCGAAGTGGCGATCGAGGTGCGGGATTCAGGTCCCGGCATTCCGCCGCAGGAGGTCGAGCGCATGAAGCGCCCGTTCACCCGCCTTGACGACTCGCGCGCCGGCCACGGCGGCTCGGGCCTCGGGCTCGCCATCGTCGAGCGCACCGCGCAGGCGCACGGCGGTACGCTCGAGCTCGTGCCGCGCGCGCCGCGCGGCCTGATCGCGCGGCTCGTCCTGCCGCTCGGCTGAATTCCGATCCAGGGTCGCAATTATTTGAACTGGCTCATGCACAAGGAGTCCGCGAAGATAATGACGACCCTGGATCCGAATTCCGAGTCCTATGCCATCGCGCCGCCGATCGAGCCGATGCTCGCCAAGCTCGCCGACGGGCTGCCGTCGGGCGGCGACTATCTCTTCGAGCCCAAATGGGACGGCTTCCGCGCCCTGGTTTTCAAAGGGCCGCGCGAGCTCTTCATCCAGAGCCGCGACTTGCGGCCGCTCGACCGCTACTTCCCGGAATTGCACGACGCGCTCGTCGAGCGCCTGCCCGCCGGCTGCGTGCTCGACGGCGAGATCGTCATCGCCACGCCGCACGGCCTGGATTTCGACGCGCTGCAGCTTCGCCTGCATCCGGCCGCCTCGCGTGTCGCCAAGCTCGCCCAGGAAACGCCCTCCTCCTTCGTCGCCTTCGATGCGCTCGCCGTCGACGGCCGCAACCTGATGAGCGAGCCGCAGCGTACACGGCGCGCGGCGCTCGAGCGCCTGCTGGGCCCCGGCAAAGCGCCGATTCATCTCACGCCGATGACGCGCGATCGCGACCAGGCCGAGCAGTGGCTCGAGCACTTCGAGGGCGCGGGCCTCGACGGCGTCATCGCCAAGCCCGCCGCTCTCACCTACCAGCCGGGCAAGCGCACGATGATCAAGGTGAAGCACGCGCGCACCGCCGACTGCGTGGTCGCGGGCTTTCGCTGGCACAAGAGCGGCCAGGACGCGGTCGGCTCGCTGCTTCTGGGCCTCTACGACGAAGCCCACGTGCTCCAGCACGTGGGCATCACTTCATCCTTCAGCATGGCGATGCGCAGGCAGCTGGTGAAGGAGCTCGCGCCGCTGCGCAAGGACGCGATACGCAACCACCCGTGGCGTGACTGGGCCGGCGCCGCCGCTGAATCGAGCCGCATGCCGGGCGGCCAGAGCCGCTGGAGCGCGGGCAAGGATCTCTCATGGGAGCCGCTGCGCCCCGAGCGCGCCTGCGAAGTGAAGTACGACCACCTGCAGGGAAATCGCTTCCGCCACGCCGCCACGTTCCTGCGCTGGCGCCCCGACAAGCCGCCGCAGGAATGCCGCTACGACCAGCTCGAGGTCACCAAGCCCTACGAGCTCGAGAGCGTCTTCTCGTCCGGATCCAAGGGCTCCTGAGCCGGCCGGAGTTTCTCCGGCACGTGCTGCAGATTGACCCGCACGCGCGTCCACGTCGTGTAGCGGCCGCGCATCGCGTCGACGAGCACATCCGCGGGCTCGAGGTGCTCCACCACTTCGGCATGGCGCTTCTTCCAGCGCTCCAAACCCGCCAGCGCATCCTCCTTATGTTTCGCCCGCCCGATCTCGATCACCGGGAGCTTCCTCTTCGACGGCTGCACGCGCGCCGGCTCGCCCGCCTGCTTCCTGTAATGTGGCGGCCACGGCGCATCGCCGAGCCCTTGCTTCGCGAACCGCTCGAGCAGCGCCTCCAGTGAGCCCGCGCGCTCATCGATGCCCGCGTGGCGATCGCCTGCATGCTTGAACCTTTTCGGCATGCTCGCCAGCGTGAAGTCGGCCGGCTCGCAATCCGCCACCTCGCTCCAGTCGAGCGGCGCCGACACCGTCGCCTGCGGCGTCGGGCGCACCGAATAGGCCGACGCGATCGTCCGGTCCTTCGCGTTCTGGTTGTAGTCGACGAACACGCCGTGGCGCTCCTCCTTCCACCACTTGCTCGTCGCGAGCTGCGGCGCGCGCTGCTCCACCTCTCGCGCGAGCGCGAGCGCCGCGCGGCGCACCTCGTCAAAGGTCCAGCGCTGCGCGATGCGCACGTAGATGTGCATGCCTCGCTTTCCCGAGGTCTTCGGCCAGCCGATCAAGCCGACATCGGCCAGCGCGGCCTTCGCCACCATCGCCACTTCGCGCACCTGCGCCCACTTCACGCCCGGCACCGGATCGAGGTCGACGCGCAGCTCGTCCGGATGCTCGAGATCCTCCGCCCGCACCGGATGCGGGTGCAGCTCCAGGCAGCCGAGGTTCGCCATCCACGCGAGCGCCGCGGCATCGCGCGGCACGATCTCGACGGCGCTCCGGCCGGACGGAAACTTGAGCTCGACCACCTCGATCCAGCCGGGCCGGCTCTCCGGCGCGCGCTTCTGAAAGAAGAACTCGCCGTCGATGCCGTTGGGATAGCGCACCAGCATGTTCGGCCGGCCGCCCGCGCCGCGCAGCGCGCCTTCGGCGACGGCGATGTAATAGCGCGCAACGTCGAGCTTGGTGATCTTCGCCGCCGGAAAGAGCACTTTGGCGGCATTGGTGACGACGACTTCGCGCCCGGCGACGTCGAGGACCTCGGCTGCGGCCTGCTTCACGGCTGAGGCGCGATCGCCGCTGCGGCCTCCGCCGACGTGCGCACCGGCACGATCTCGAAATCGATCAGGTCCTCCCAGTTTGCCGTCCAGTGCTTGAACAGCGCTTCGTCGTCGGCTTCCATCACCTGGAAGCAGCGCTCGAACCTGAGGTCGACCCAGCTCGCGACATAGCGCAAGCCGGCCGGCGCCATGCGGCCGCGCTCGCGGAAGCGGCGATAGATTTCCGGCGCGCGGCCGGGGCGATAGTGCTCGATCACCATGAAGAGCATGCTCAGTTGGACGATAGCGCTTCAGGCCTGCAACGCAAAGCGCTCGACCGGCTCATAGGTCGAGCCCTTCGGCGAAGTGCGCGAGCGCACCAGCAGCATCTCGCGCACCGGCCACTCGACGCTCGGCAGCGGAGGCAACAGCGACTGCGGCGGCTTCGCCTTGCGCAGGAGCGTGATGTGGGCGGCAAACGGCCGGTCCTCCAGCACGAAGCCGTGTTCCTTCAGCGACCCGTGGAGCCGGGTCACCAGCGCTGCCAGCGGCGCCGGCAGGGTCTGCGGGCCTACCCAGACGATCTTATTGTGCTTCCAGTAGTGAGAATGATCGATCGGCAGCGCATGAGGGGAGCCTTGCACGCGCTGCGCGGCGTTGTACGCCTTGCCGGGGTCGGCTTCGCCGAGGAAGGCGAGCGTCAGATGGATCTGCTCGCTCGCGGTCGGCGTGCCGCCGGTGTCGTGTGCCACCTCGTGCGTCCAGCGCGCGAGCGCGTGGGCTGTTTTTGCCGGCGGCCAGAGCGCGAAGAAAAGACGCACTAGGCGACCATGGTCCACAGCCGGTGGCCGGCCGCCTCGATGACCATCGGCTTGCCGCTGCCGCCGTCGATGAATACCTTCGCCGCCTGCGGCGTGCGAAGCGCGTCGAAGCTGCCGTGCGGCCGGTGAATCGCCAGGCGCTGCTGCACCGGTGCCTCCGGCGCGGCGCGCAGGCAGACATAGTAGGCGGTGGAGTCCGAGCCTTCTTCGACCTCGATCTGCGCGTACATCGTCGCCGGGCTTTCATCCGTCAGCGCCCAGTGCGTCTGCAACTGGTGGCGGAACGCGATCAGCCACACGACGGGCAACGCCAGCAGCGCGACGAGCCCGATCTTCACCCACGCCGGCGCGGGCGCGGTCCAGCCGAGGCGCGCCGGCTCGAGCAAAGCCACCGCGGCATAAATGGCGCTCGCCAGTGAGACGAGGCCGGCAGCGATCACGTAGCGGTTCATCGGGCTAATCCACGAAGTGTTGGCGAGTCAGTTCGGCGAGCGCCGCTTCGCCGCTTTCTTGCAGGGCGGCGGCGACGAGCTCCATCTCGCGGCGGCCCCGGTTCTGCGAGAGCTTCCAGCGCGTCTCGAGGCGTGCCACGGGAATGCGGAAGTTGACGATGCCGCCGAGCATGCGCTCGACGTACTCGGCGCGCAGCGCGTCGAACTTCGGCAGCCACTGCGGATCGAGGGTCGCGACCAGCCGGCGCTGCGACGCGTGCTTCGCGGCGCGATCCTCGATGAGCTGCGGCACGCCGTAGGCGTGCACCGCGGCGTAGTTCCAGGTTGGCACGCGCTCGGTCTCCTCGTACCAGCGCGGCGAGACGTAGGCGTGCGGGCCAGTGAAGATGACGAGCGCTTCGCTTTCCCCGAAGTCCTGCCATTGCCGATTGGCACGCGCCATGTGCATGTCGAGGATCAGCTGCCCGCCCTCCTCCTGCACCAGCGCCGGCAGGTGCGATGCGCGCAGGTTCCCGCCCGGGCTCGTGACGAGCACCGGGAAATTGTGCTGGCGCATGAAGCCGATCAGCTCCGCGCGATCCTGTACCCGGTTGTAAGGCGGCGAGTACATTAGTCGATGAGCGCCACGGCCTGCGCGGCGATGCCTTCCACGCGGCCGAGGAAGCCGAGATGCTCGGTGGTGGTGGCCTTGATGTTCACCATTGCCGGGGGGATCGCGAGGTCGGCGGCGATGTTACCAATCATGCCCGCCACGTACGGCGCCATGCGCGGCTCCTGGGCAATGATGGTCGCATCGACGTTGACCACTCTCAGGTTGAGCACGGCCAGCTTCTTCGCCACGTCGCGCAACAGCTTGCGGCTGTCGACGCCGCGGAACTCCGCGCTCGTGTCGGGGTAATGCTGGCCGATATCGCCGAGGCCGGCCGCCCCGAGCAGCGCATCGCAGATCGCGTGCAGCAGCACGTCGGCATCGGAATGACCGTCCAGTCCCCTCTCGTAGGGGATCTCCACACCGCCGATGACGAGCTTGCGGCCGCGCACCAGCGGATGCACATCGAAGCCCTGGCCGATCCTCATCGCGCTTCTCTTCCCCTTGCCGCGAGAATCGCTTCGGCGATCGCGACGTCCTCCGGATAGGTGATCTTCAGGTTTTCGCGGCTGCCGAGGACCAGGCGCGGCCTGAGGCCAAGTGCTTCCACCGCCGCCGCCTCGTCGGTCGCATTCGCGGTGTGCGAGAGCGCCTGGATCAGCAGCCCGATGCGGAACAGCTGCGGCGTCTGCGCAAGCCAGAGCTGCGCGCGATCCTCGGTCGCCGCGATGCGCTGCACGCCGCCTTCGTCCTTGCCCGCGCGCTTCACGGTTTCCGCGACCGGCAGCGCGAGGATAGCGCCGATCGCGTCGCCCGCGCCTTCGTCGATCAGCCTGCGCAGATCCGCGGCCGGCAAGCAGGGGCGCGCGGCATCGTGCACCAGCATCCAGTCGTCGGCATCGACTATGCCGCGCACCGCGGCCAGCCCATTGAGCACGCTATCCCGGCGCGTCGCGCCGCCGCAGTACAGAGGATTCACCTTGCCGGCGAACGCGCTCCAGTCCTGGCGCGCGAAATGCTCGTCGTTCGCCGCGAGCACGACGAAAACCGCGCTCACCTGCGGCACGCACACAGCATGCAGCGCGTGCCACAGCAGCGGCCGGCCGGCGAGCGGCACGTACTGCTTGGGCGTCGCAGCTCGCATGCGCGAGCCGCTCCCCGCGGCTGGAATGAGAGCGAAGATGGCCAAAGTTCTTCTAATTCAGGTCGATATAATTGCACGGCTCTCCCGGGGTTTCCATTTTCCATGCAGCGCGACCCAGTTCCCGCCCGCAGGCGCTACACCCGGCTCGCCGGCTCGGCCGACG
>Ga0075426_10003399_pt1 | contig 11369 bp, 13 predicted proteins | sample SoiMethybrSBSTD5_FD_75304 | JGI IMG/M metagenome (GOLD analysis project Ga0075426, IMG submission 75304) | Bulk soil microbial communities from a Populus tree surrounding site in Tennessee, USA - Soil MetaG P. TD hybrid SBSTD5 | ecosystem: Environmental > Terrestrial > Soil > Tree plantation...
ACCCGCCGCAATTTGCAAAAAATTCCTGTGGATTCGCTCCACTTGCTGCAGAAGATCAGTGGCTCGCTGCCACATCACAATATCCCAATCCCGCGTTGCCATAGAATTAGGCCTCAATTAGTGAACAAAAGAACTCCCTACAGATAACAATTCAAGCCTAGGGTTCGAACGTATCATTGTCAAGAAAGTGAGTCCGAAAACTGTTTCTTCGAAAGTGACAAGAATGTCAAGCTGTCAACGATATGTCAATTCCACGGGCGCGGCTCATTCGTTCATTTCGTGAGTTTTCCGCTACTTGTCGTACGGTACAAACCAACACTGATGGCCTAAATTTTGCCCCTTTAAGGTCGCAGCAAACGCACAAAACTCTATATCACGGTCTACTCACGCTCATAATTGGCTCAATCTTGGGCGTAAAGGGTCAATGAAAAATGATCTACCTGGCCACATACAATAGAAGAAGTGAGATTCAGCACCTTGGTTCCAAGTCCAAAGGTTTGCTCTTTATCGACGCGGAAGAAAAGTTACCACTCGAAAAGGTTATCACGCTGGTTAAGAAACTCACGGCAGGCGATTTCGAGGAATCAAGCGTGGAGATTATCGGTGAGAAGGCTTGGGACACCGCACAGATAAAGCATCCTCAAATCAAGTTCCACAAAATCGATTGAGATCAACAACCCGACAAAGTCCTCGGAGAAACCTACGTTGTAAAAAATCTTGACAGCGTCTTAATAGTAACCGATAATTTATGGCAATTATTTTCCCACCAGTGGTACGACAGCAAGCCTACAGGAAACTCCTGCCGGTTAGGAAAGACGAGGCTTCCGGCCGTTTGCAGGTGTCAATAAAGCGTCGCCGAATGTCAAGAAAACAATCATCCAAAAGTTTATTTCTTCTTTCCAGGAACTTATGGATTTATGGCCTTTTGAATATTGCCGGCGACACGGGAGGATAATCAAGAAGATCTATGAGCGCGATGATAGTCGAAAACATAATAAGCTGGTTTCTGTTCGCTCTGGCCTCTACGTGCACCTTGTCATTTGCATCGACCGTTTATGATAACTTTATCAGCGCGAAACGGCGGGAGCGCGACAGAAAGGCAAGAGCAAGGATTGCCCCTCTTCCAGATTTAAAGCCAAGCCAACTGGTAACGGAAAACCCGGTGATCCGTGGCTATGACAGTCCCGAACTTTTTCGAGAGGATCTCTGGATTAGAAGGATAGAGTATAGTCGTAAGGAACATGCCGCCCTGGCCGCATCAATGCCACCAGTCAAAGCGCGTCTCGGCGCTCCTGAGGACTATCCCAAGCGACTTTGTGAAATGCTGGTTCACCACGTAAGAACCCGGCCGCGATAATTGACTCGTTGTTATTCGAAAGCGATCCTTATCGGTGACGAGTTCTTCGCACTAATGACCACCTTACCCCGTCTTCTTTTTCAGTAGCAAACAATCGCCAGCCCCTAGTCCTTTGCCGGGCATCATTCCCGCCGCTCGCAAATCACGTGGGTATGCCATGGCGGGGCTACCCTGCACGCAGAATTACCAGTGAACTAGTCTGCGGCTTCACAGTTTCACTCTAACTCTTGCTCGGTTCATTTACATTTCGGACTTGGATAGAGACGATATGACGACAACGTTGTCGACTCACAACAACCGTTCGATATTCCCTCCTATCCTACACCGGAGACGCTTCTGGTCTTCATGATGGTAAGAAAGTTCGACTGCCTATTCTTTGTCAAAAAAATCTTATACCAAATAAAATCTCTTGACACATATCCCAAGCGTTTACTATATGCGATTAGATCAGCAATAAAGTAGCTTTATTTCCGAACTCAAGATCGCTTTGAAGGTGGGGAAAGACATCCCAGCAAGGGATAAAAGTTTTTTACGCGCTGGGTCTGTGATTTCCGGCTTAATTGGCAAACCCAATCAGCAGTTCACTGTGGGAGATTACGATGGGCTTTCGGATTCTTTTTGATGAGGTCAAACTGAAGCAGGGAATATATCAACAAGAAAACGACCGCGACCCAGAACACAATGGCGTAGGTTGGCCCAAGGGCACCTGGTTCCAGAAACGTCTACGCCAAGTCAGAGAACAGCAAAGAAAGAAGCTGGCAGAAACTGACTACGTATATGAATGCGCCTTGGGCACTATTACCATACGGCAATCGAATGGCGGGAGCTAGCCCCAACGTGGATATCCGCTTCTCAGAAGACGCGCTTTAAGCTTCCCGCACTCCAGCTTTCTCACAGAACAGAGCCGTTGTAAGAACGCTGAGAATCCGAGTCACACGGCACAGCACCTACAGGCAAACGTACCACGAACGTGGATCCCTACTTAGCTCGCTTTTGACATCAACCCGTCCGCCGAGTATCGCAGTAAATTCCTTCACGATGTAAAGCCCCAGCCCAACACCGCCATACCTCCGAGTAGCAGAGCCCGATTGTTCGAACATATCGAAGATGGATTGAACCTTTTCTTTGGGAATTCCTATTCCGGTATCCGTTACGTTGAACTCAAACACATCCGTCTCTGGAACGTGCCGCGTCTATACCGCCGCAAACTTGATAGCATTGCTGATGAGATTCTGTATAACGGCTCTAAGTTTCTCGACGTCAGTCCTCATACTTGGCAGGTCAGACAGATGCCCAGTTGAGGCTGAGACCCTTGCCCAACGGAAGATTATAATTCGTCCTTAGTTCCTCGAGGAGCTTATAGAGATTAATTTCAGTGTAGCCACCTTACGGCGACCCCACCAGTATGTTCTCCTCTAATAGCCTTCTCCGACCGCCCTCTCATATTAGCGCTCATTTACGATCCCAGCCGTTCTCCTCGTCGCGTTGTGGCACGTGACGGTTTAACTAATTCGATTCTCCAGACTGAACAACTATGTCCCAGTTAGCCCTCAATATAGTTGCAGACTACTGAAAAATTGCCCTTTTTGTAGCTAATTTGTAAGGCATTGAGCGGCATGTCCCTTGCGTCTTTGGGCCTTTTTGCGCCAGTTAAGGAGGGCTGCCATGGCAAGAATCGTAACTATTACTAATACGTTGTTATTCTTGTTTTTGGTTTGGGGATGCGCGTCGCTCAATAAAAGAGAGGTTCAGGCGCCGAAGGCTCCTGAACCAATGCCCGCTCGCACCTCGCCTCCTGTGGAAACCGCTAATGATCGAACGATCATACCAACAACCGCCGCAAATCCCAGCAAAGAGGAAATCCGGATGTTGCAAGCTCGACTTAAGGCGGCAAGTTTTTATGTTGGACCCGTGGATGGGATAGTTGGGCCGAAGACTAGATCAGGGCTGCTGCGGCTGCAAGCAGCTTGCGCAAACCTCAAAGACCTTTTGGAAAGTTCCGCGGTGGATGCTCAAACAGCAAGACCGGATAATGGGAGCAGTAGCAGTCCCAAGAGCGAAGAAATCCGGCTGCTCCAAGTACGCCTGAAAGATACCGGTTTCGATCCGGGTCCAATCGATGGGGTTTCGGGTGCTAAAACGAGAGCGGCGTTTTTACGTTTTGAAGCGGGGTGCACGATGCTCAAAAATTTGCCGCCAACTTTAGATAAGGTGCTTCAAACTGCGGATAGACGAATATCTGTGCCTTCGGAGGAGAAAAGCTATCCGGTCGCAGCAAAACTGGTGAGAATTGAGTCCGATAAAATAACTACTAGCGGGAATCAAACTCTGAGCAGTGAAAAGATCCGGCAGGACCAATTGCGTTTGAAAGACGCCGGCTTCGACCCGGGTCCCACCGATGGGATTCTAGGTCCCAAAACTAAAGCAGCCATGCAGCGCTATCAGAAGTCACTCGCACTGAAAAATTCGAAATAGCCTCGACACATCGGCTATCAAGCATCTACATCGCCAGACTTAGGAAATAAGAATGATCGATAAGAACTACGATCCGCATGAGCGCGTAGAGCATCGCCATATATCCACAGAGAAGCCCAGCAACCGTCATCGAGACAAACAGCCTGTGCATCATCATAAATCCCTCCATTTATTTCCTCAGCTGCTGTCAAACTAGTAGCGCAATGTTGATGCCAGCCGGAGTCACTACGGGGATGTTGAGCAACCTAGCGGAATAGAAATGGAATTTTAAAGCGATCGGCTTGGCACGGCTTTGGAGGCCAAAGAGCAAGTAACTTTATGATACGGGTGCGTATCCGAAAAGACTCAGTCAACACTATGGATCGTCACCCGTTTAAAACGGCAAAAGCGCAGATGAGTTTGAGACTGCCTGTTAAAACTTGCCGGACTAAATTACTTGGCGGTAGCAGCTTTGCGGCGACCGATAGCCGCTTCGGCTCGAGGACTGATCGCACGCTGAACTGCAACATTTAGCAACGCCGGACGTCCCGACACAAATGCGCGCTGCAACGCGGGTTCCAGCTCTTCAGCGCGCTCCACGAACTCCCCGTACCCACCGAGGCCTTGAACGACCTGTTCGTAGCGCGTCTGCAGCAACTCGGTAGCCACGGGCCGGCCGTATAAGCCGAGCTGAATTTGCCGGTCGATACCCCAGGCGGAATCGTTACCTAATACCGCCACGATATTGAGTCTATGGCGCACCGCGGTATCGAATTCCATGCCATTGAAGCCAAACGCTCCATCGCCGGTGAGCATAATCACCCGTGAGTCGGGATAGGCTACTTGGGCGGCCAGCGCCGTGGGTAGCGACGATCCCAACATCCCTAAACTGGAAACGTAAAACCACCGCTTGGGCTTGAGGGCAGGCAATAAGGAACGACCGAAATGACAAAAGTCTCCCCCATCAAAGACGAGGCAGTCGTCAGGGCGCAGCATAGACTTGATGGTTTTGTGAACAAACAGGGCATGCATCGGGGTTTCGGTGCGAGCCAAATTCTCCGCCCATACCAATTGCGCAGCGCGCGCTTCGCGCAATTCATCCAGCCACGGAAGGTCTTTCCATGTGAAACTGGTGGCTTCCTTCGTCATCTGATCCAAAACGCTGGTGACATCGCCAACCATGCCCACGGCAACACCCCGATTGCGACCGATCTCCACCGCCGAAGGATCGATCTGGACGATCTTGGCATCCGTTGCCACGTGGGGCGAACGGCAAAAACCGATGGTAAAGTCTTGCTTGCGTCCCAGCAGCAAAACAACGTCGGCCTCGCGAACCTTAGCGGCCGCCCGATTCAAGCCGCGCTCGAAAAACCCGAAGACGTATGGGTGATCATCCGAGATCAAACCGCGCGATTGCTCTTCCGTCAGCATCGGCAGGCGGGTGGTTTCGATGAAGCGCTGCAGGGCATCACCGGAGAGCGTATAACCGGCAGCGCTTCCAGCAATAACCAGAGGCTTCTTTGCCTGGCGCAGGAGCCCTATCGCTCTCCGCACACTTTCCGGATGGGCAAGGATCGCCTCTTTCGCGCGGTATTCATCGGGTTCGTACAACACGACTTGCTCTTCGTCTACGTTTCCTTCTTGTAGATCAATGGGGATCGTCAAGTGAACCGGACCCCGCCGACCGCTGAAAGCCAGGCGCATCGCGCGGCGGATAAATTCAGGAATCCTTCGCGCATCATCGACGAGGAATGAACCCTTGGTCATCGGGGCAGCCATATGCACCTGGTCGATCTCCTGCTGGCCGCCACGCCCCAAGTCGTGGAGGTCGGCACAACCGGCGATGGAGATGACCGGGCTTTCGCTGTGCATGGCGTTGGTGAGGCCGGGAATTGCATTGGCGAACCCCGGGGTGGTGTACATGCAAACGCCGGGCTGCTCGGTGATGCGAGCCCAGGCATCCGCCATATGGACCGCCGCCTGTTCGTGACGGGTATCGAAGATATGAAAGTTCTGATCCGCCATAGTGTCTAATACCGGCAGGATATGATCGCCGGCCAGGCCAAAAATATTGGTCACCCCTTCGAGCTTAAGCGCTCTGCAGATTAGATCAGCTCCAGTGATTCGACCCATTGTCGCTCCTTTAGGTTTGCGGACAAAAAAGCGTCAGGCTATCTCCTCTTACTTCCAATGCTTCATCCTCTGTATCATACAAGTGCGTAAATACAGTCAAGCATTTCCTCGGATCATGAATCACAATCATCGTCCGAACGGTCACGGAAGCCCGTGCAGACAGCCGAAACAGTCAAAAAATCAACACGGAACACAGCTCAAAGAGCTGGCGTCTCCCGCCGTGATTCGGCGTTGCCGAGATTCATCGCTGCAATGCGGCGAACCCTTCGACAATCCGAGCGTCACCCGTAAAATAAGAAAGATCAAACAGTTGAAGTAGGAAAGTTAAACAGCAGCTTTTTTGTCTCAGTCGCCCCGGAAGTATTGATCGAACGCCCAGGACGCCAATACAAAGCCGAAGACGTAGCCAAAAAATTGCATGAGCCCGGGCACAGATTTCAGCATGTACCAGAAGGTCGCTAGCAGCACTATATCCAACGTACCCATTGATCATTCACGCGACAATCACAAAAACCCCTCACAGAGCGTCTATTCAACTGTTCTTGCTCGGGGCAGGCGAATGAGCAGAGCAAAATAAATGCCGTAAGAAACTCCAACAAATTCTTCAGTAACAAAAGCAAAATCCCCTCGAACATTGCCCAGACTTGGACAATAGGTGAAAAATCAAACCAAACTTTACCACAACACTCAACGGGGACTAGGAAGGCAAGCAGTGAAAGTCAAAAAAGACAACAGTGGCTGCTTGGATAACTTGAGGATAAGGCGGGATCAGCGTCCGTGAAGTGCCTAGGATTATCCTCTACTCTGCGGGCCCGCCTTTTCGATGGTGACGCGGATGGCAATGCGACCTTCGGATAAAGTTTTTTTCCGGATATCGTCCCAATTGTCGGGAACACCGCGAATCTGGCGGTGCCAGTCGAGGACAATATCCATGGCCCGGGGGTGTTCGATTACCTCCGCTCTGCCGTCGATCTGGATGTAATTAGAGCCGTTAAACTTCTCACCGTAAACCAACAACGAGATCCGCGGGTCGCGTTTTATATTTTTGACCTTATAGGTCGAATCACGCGCAGTGATGATCACCTTCCCTTCGGCATCGATCACCGGCGAAACCAAGGTCATCTGCAGCGACCCGTCTTTCTTCCGGGCGACGAGCACGCCATGGTGGTTATCTCTCAAAAATGTTTGTGCGTCGGGAATTTGCATGGTTCCTCCAATGGGACAACGGATACTACGCGATCCGGTGGCCACTATTCAAGAATCAGTCGTGTCATTGTCTTGTAAACGGCAACAAAACTGTTCGTAAGAACGATTCCTAATTGGTCACGCGGTTTGACTATTACGTTCTAATTCGAGCGGAGGCAGAGCGATGCTTTAGAGTGGAATAGGAGGCGAGTTGACAATCAAGCGGTCCCGAATTCTGGAACTTAAAGAATAACTTTACGTGCAGGGTCGGCGCCTAGTTAAGCTTTTTCTGTTGCGCCGCTGGGTTTGGCCTCTATGGCCACGGATTCTTTCTGGTTGGTGGCGGGCTTGCGATGGGCTTCGTGCTCCCGCGCTCGCAACGCATTCAGGCGCTCCCGGAACCAAGTTTTCTCGGGCCAGGCCCAGTTACGATCAGAGTTGGGGTCGAACTCCCGCGGTTTCATGACGTTCTGAGGATGGTTCAGCAATCAGCATGCCATATCCCGTAATCCGAAATTCCAACTGATTTTTAAGAAATCATTCGCATGACTGAACGAAAACCGTTACCTACCGTTACTTGTCGCCAAATTTTGAACGTTCAGCGAAAGATTAAACCGTGGCAAAGCAATAGACATAGACGCGTTTGTCCCGCGAGAGAGAACCGTGATTTTATTCGTGAGGGAAACCGTGATCGTAGAGTGTGATCCTAGCCGTAGCGAAAGAACCGAAAGAGCTCTCTGCGGGGAGATAACCGAGGTTAGGACAAAAGAGGAAAAAAATGAAGAGTGTGGGACGTGATCGTGTTCGCCCTCCGAGGAAAATGGGTCACTTTTCCCAGCAGCAAACCCGAACGTTGTTTATGAAAAACTTTTCCAATTCAGGAATGACTTATCACAGTAGAGCTTGTCGACATCTGATGGAACAGAGATGCCGCGGCTTTTTAAATAGTCGGCGATCGGTTTGAGAGGCAGGCCTATTGCGGCCAGGTAATCGCCGCGAATGGACTCGATCAAATTGCGCCCTTGCCCTTGGATCGAATAGGCGCCCGCTTTATCCAGCGATTCGTTACAAGAAAGATAGTCTTCGATCTCTTTCATCGAGTAGTCGTGCATCTTTACCGAGACTTCTTCGACGATCCTGAGACCTGGCCCCCCCAAATCATCGAGGACAGCGACGCTGGTGAAAATCCGATGTGTCTTTCCCGAAAGTAAGCGTAGCATTTGTTTCGCCTCGGCCATTCCGTCAGGCTTACCGATCTTGGTACCGTTAATGAGAATCATCGTGTCGCTGCCGACTACCAGGCTTTTCGGATGGTCGCTGGCAACCGATTGGGCTTTTCCGAGGGCAAAGTCGAGAACCTCCTCTGCGATGGGCCGATCGCTTAACCGGAGTTCATCAAACTCCGGAGCGATTACCTCGAAAGGCAAGCCGAGCAGTGCCATGATTTCACGGCGGCGCGGCGACGTGGAGGCCAGAATGATTCTCATGAAAACCAAGAAGCCGCGTTCGTGATTCGTGCATCGTGCTCGAGGAGCGCGGAGTCGGCGGGCCGGATCCGCAAGCCGAGCCTTTCGGCATAGGCCCTGAGGCACTGGACGAGTTCTTCGATGTGGCTCACGCGCACCATCTGCGCGCGCAGCTCCGCCGCGCCGGGGGAATCGTAACAGTACCAGGCCAGATGTTTGCGCATACCGACAAAACTTTGGATCATGCTGTGTTTTTCAAAATGACGGCTATGCTCCAGCAAGACGCGAAAGCGCTCCTCCAGCCCGACGGACGGGGAATCGATAGTTACGCCGGCACCGGAGCGCAACGCCTGCTTCACCTGCTCCTTGGCTCTAAAGATCCACGGATTGCCCTGGGCGGCGCGCCCGAGGAGAACACCATCGACGCCGGTTTCACGGACGCGGCGGCAGACCGCCACGGTGTCTCTTAGATCACCGTTGCCGAGAATCAGGGTCGCGGAATTACTCGCAATCTCAACGGCGCGCCCGATCGCATTCCAATCGGCGTCGCCCTTGTAACCCTGCTTGAGAGTGCGGCCATGAAGGGTGACGGCCGCTAGATTCTCCGCTAGCAACGTTTGCATCCACTCCTCCACGACGATGCAGTCGTAGCCGATCCGCGTCTTCACCGACACTGGGATCAGGCACCGCTTGCCTAACACCTCCCTTCCACTCAAGCGGTTGGCAAAGTCGATCTTTGCAGCGACCTCCGGCTCGATGCCTAGCTCACCAAGAGTCTGTCCATCGCGCCAATCTTGAATGCCTTGCCGCACGCTTTGGATAATCGCCCGGGCCAGTTCCGGCGTGCGGATCAGGGCCGCACCGCTACCCTTGGCCGCAACTTTTTTTGCCGGGCAACCCATGTTGATATCCAAGCCATCAAAGCCAAGCGCACAAACGATATGCGCGACCTTGTAGAACATTTCCGGCGTGTGGCCATAGATCTGCGCAACCACCGGACGCTCGATCTCGGAATACATGAGGTCTCTCATCAGGGTGTGTGGCGCGTGGAACGCGGCCTCGACGTTGACAAATTCGGTAAACGTAACATCCGGACCGCCGTGCTTGGCTGTGATGAAGCGAAAGGAGGCGTCGGTGACACCGTCCATGGGAGAGAGCCCGATGATGGGCTTATCTATCTTCTGCCAGAAATTCATGTTGCCGTCCGTTAAGGTACCACGACCCAATACCCCTTCAAATAGGAAGAGGAGCCTCACAAAGGAAAAGACCGCTTTGTGATCATAATCGGAAGCATCTTGCCGCACGTTCTTACAGGTATAGAATGGATCTGGTTCTCCGTCATGAAGATCGCTCAGATCACCAGTGTGTATATCTCCGTTCCACCGAAGACACACGGCGGAACGGAACGTATCGTCTACCACCTCTGCCAACAGCTGGATCGGCGCGGGCACCATGTGGAGCTTTTTGCTTCGGGAGATTCGCAGGTCACCTGCAGATTGCAAGCAGTCTTGCCGGTCGCCACCCAGTACGATCCTCAATCGACCTTTTACCTGGAAAAGGAGTATGAGGCGCGCAACACCTACAATCTTTATCGCCAAGCCGAACGTTTCGACGTCATTCATGCTCACTGGACCACCCTCGCCCCCTATTTTTCAACGCTTACGACGATTCCCACCCTGGTCACCTACGCTTATATCGAGAAGGAACTGCACCAATATTATCAGAAACACTTTCCACATTGCCTTCCGGTATGTGTCAGCCACGCTCAAGCAAACATGCTGGGGGACGATTCGATTCCGGTTGTTTATAACGCGGTGGATCTAGACGAAATTCCTTTTAATGACCGGCCGGAAGATTTCTTCATGATCGTCGGCCGCATGACCCCCGGGAAAGGCATTGCCGAGGCAATCCGCATTGCCAAGAAGGCCAAAGTGAAGCTGCTCATTGTCGGCCACGTCACCACCCACCTACCCTGGAGCGAGGAGTACTTTTTAAAGGAAATCAAGCCGCACATCGACGGAGATCGCGTTCATTATATCGAGCGCATGGCCTATCACGACATCGTGCAAACGATGGGGAAGGCCAAAGGCTTTCTCTTTCCGCTGCAGTGGGATGAGCCTTTTGGCATGGTGGTCATCGAAGCGATGGCGGCGGGAACGCCGGTGCTGACGTACGGCCGCGGCTCGATGCCCGAATTGATCCAGAACGGCGAGACCGGCTATCTGGTGGAAAATGAGGAACAGATGGTCGAAATGATACATCGGGTCGCAACCGTGGATCGCGCACGCTGTCGGAGTTGGGTGCAGCAGCGTTTTTCTGTAGAGCAGATGGTGGAGGGCTACGAGAAACTTTATCGAAAGGCGACCCGCGGACGCTGGAACCGGAAGGGCGACGCGGAGCGGCCTCATGCCCGGTAGAGCATGGAATCTCAAGCGGCTACGGAGCGAGAGCAGCTATTGGCGCTCGTGCATTCTGATCACAGCGGCTCATCTCGATCTATTCGGTTGGATCGGTAAGCAAGAAAAAAGCCCCAGAGCTCTGACGGCTCATTTCGGCGGCAGTGCCGTCGGATGGGAGATCTTTCTCAATGCGCTCTGCAGCATGGGTTTGCTGCGAAAGCACGGCGGCAAATATGCCAATGGTGCTTTCGCTGCCCGTCGTCTCAGCCGGGGCGGCGCGACTTCCCTATTGCCCGCTTATGACGCCTGGAACATTTGGGGTGGACTCGCCTCTGCCCTTACCCTGGGAAAGCGACCCGCGATGCAGCGGCCTTT
>Ga0075426_10003402_pt1 | contig 11361 bp, 5 predicted proteins | sample SoiMethybrSBSTD5_FD_75304 | JGI IMG/M metagenome (GOLD analysis project Ga0075426, IMG submission 75304) | Bulk soil microbial communities from a Populus tree surrounding site in Tennessee, USA - Soil MetaG P. TD hybrid SBSTD5 | ecosystem: Environmental > Terrestrial > Soil > Tree plantation...
CGGCGCTGATCCTCGTCCTCCTCGCCATCGTCGCGGGCGGCTGGTACTTGTGGAGATCGAGCGGCTCGTCGACGGAGCCCGCTGCGGGGAAAGCCGGCAAGGCCGGCTTCGGCAAGGGCGCGGGCAAGGGCGGGCGCTTCGGCGGCGGACAGCAGGGGCCGCAACCGGTGGCGGCGGTCGCGGCGCGCACCGGCGACGTCAACGTCGTGCAATCGTCGATCGGCACGGTCACGGCGCTCCGGACCGCGACCGTGCGGCCGCGCGTCGACGGGCTCCTTCAGACCGTGCTCTTTACCGAAGGCCAGCAGATCGCGAGCGGCGCGCCGCTGGCGCAGATCGATCCGGCGCCCTTCGAGGTGGCGCTCTCGCAAGCCGAGGGGCAGCTCGCGCGCGACGCCGCGCAGCTGAACAACGCGCGCCTCGACCTCGAGCGTTACCGCAAGCTCCTCGCGCAGGATTCCATCGCGAGCCAGCAATACGACCAGCAGGGAGCGCTCGTGCGCCAGCTCGAGGGCACCGTGAAGCTCGACCAGGCGCAGGTCGACAACGCCAAGCTCAACCTCTCCTGGACGCGCATCACGGCGCCGATTCCGGGCCGCCTCGGGCTGCGCCTCGTCGATCCCGGCAACATGGTGCGCGCGGCCGACGCCAACGGCATCGCCGTCATCACCCAGGTCGACCCGATCACCGTGGTCTACACGATTCCGCAGGACATCCTGCCACGCGTGAACGTCAACCTCGCGGGCAACCAGAAGGTAGGAGTCGATGCGTGGGACCGCGACCAGAAGACACTGCTCGCCAAGGGCACGCTCATCACGGCGGATAACCAGATCGACGTCGCCACCGGCACCGTGAAGCTCAAGGCGCAGTTCGCGAATCCGAAGGCCGCGCTCTTCCCCAACCAGTTCGTGAACGTGCGCATGGTGATCGAGACGCGGCGCAACGTCGTCATCGTCCCCACCGCGGCGGTGCAGCGCAACGCGCAAGGCGCGATGGTCGTCTACGTCGTGAAGGACGACGGCACGGTGGAGATCCGGCCGGTGACCACGGGCCCCACGGAAGGCACGAACACCGCGATCGAGAAAGGCCTCGCTGCCGGCGAGGTCGTCGTCACCGACGGCGTCGATCGCATCCGCGAGGGCTCCAAGGTCGAGGTGACGCAGCCCGGCGGCGGCGCGCCCGGCGGCGCGCGCGGGCCGCGCGGCGATCTCACCCCGGGCGAGCGCGAAGCATTCAAGAAGCGCTTCGAGAGCATGACGCCGGAGCAACGCGAGGAATTCAAGAAACGGCGCGAAGCGCAGGGCAAGGGCGCGCCGCAGTGAATCCGTCGCGGATCTTCATCCTGAGGCCGGTCGCCACCGCGCTCCTCATGGTGGCGATCCTCCTCGCGGGTGCGGTCGCGTACCTGCAGCTGCCGCTCTCGGCGCTGCCGCAGGTCGATTACCCGACCATACAAGTCGTCACGCTCTACCCGGGCGCGAGCCCCGACGTGACGACCTCCGCGATCACGGCGCCGCTCGAGCGCCAGTTCGGCCAGATGCCGGGCCTGAAGCAGATGTCGTCGACGAGCTCGGGCGGCGCTTCCGTCATCACGCTGCAGTTCGAGCTCAAGGTGAGCCTCGACACCGCGGAGCAGGACGTGCAGGCGGCGATCAACGCGGCGTCGAACCTGCTGCCCTCCGACCTGCCGTCGCCGCCGATCTACAGCAAGGTGAACCCGGCCGACGCGCCGATCGTGACGCTCGGCATCACCGCACGCGCGATGCCGTTGCCGGCGGTGCAGAACCTTGTCGATACGCGCCTCGCGCAGAAGCTCTCGCAGGTGGCGGGCGTAGGTCTCGTCACGCTTTCCGGCGGGCAGCGTCCCGCGGTGCGCGTGCAGGTGAATCCGAAGGCCGCCGCCGCGCAAGGACTCTCGCTCGACGACGTGCGCACCGCGATCGCCGCGGCGAACGCGAACCAGGCGAAGGGCAGCTTCGACGGTCCGGCGCGCGCCTACACCATCGACGCGAACGACCAGCTGCGCAGCGCCGAGGAGTACCGCTCGATCATCATCGCGTACAAGAACGGCGCGCCGATCCGCCTTTCCGACGTCGCCGACGTCATCGAGGGCGCCGAGAACGCGAAGCTCGCCGCGTGGATGAACGCGACTCCCGCGATCATCGTGAACATCCAGCGCCAGCCGGGCGCGAACGTGATCGAAGTGGTGGACCGCGTGAAGCAGCTGCTGCCCACGCTGACCGCCTCGCTCCCCGCCTCCATCGACGTGCGCGTGCTCACCGACCGCACCGTCACGATCCGCGCCTCGGTGCACGACGTGATGTTCGAGCTCGGCCTCGCGGTGCTGCTCGTGGTCGCGGTGATCTTCGTGTTCCTGCGCAGCCCCAAGGCGACGATCATTCCGAGCGTGGCGGTGCCGCTGTCCATCGTCGGCACCTTCGGAATCATGTATCTCGCCGGCTTCAGCATCAACAACCTCACGCTGATGGCGCTCACGATCGCGACCGGCTTCGTGGTGGACGACGCCATCGTCGTGATCGAGAACATCTCGCGCTACGTCGAGCAGGGCGACTCTCCCATGGAGGCGGCGCTCAAGGGCTCGCAGCAGATCGTCTTCACCATCATCTCGATCACGCTCTCGCTGGTCGCCGTGCTGATCCCGCTGCTCTTCATGGGCGAGGTCGTGGGACGCCTCTTCCGCGAGTTCGCGGTGACCCTCGCCGTCTCGATCCTCATCTCGGCGGCGGTGTCGCTCACGCTCACGCCGATGATGGCGGCGAAGCTGCTCAAGCACACGGCGGCGGAAAGGCACGGCCGCTTCTTCCAGCGGTCGGGGGAATGGTTCGACCGCGTGATCGGCGCCTACGGGCGCGCGCTCGACTGGGTGCTCGACCGCCAGCCGCTCACGCTGATCGTGTTCCTCGTCACGCTGGTGCTCACCGTCGTCCTCTACATCGCGATCCCGAAGGGATTCTTCCCGCTCCAGGACACCGGCCTCGTCCAGGGCATCTCGGAGGCGCCGCAGTCGGTGTCGTTCGCATCGATGACGCAGCGCAGCCGCAGCCTCGCCGCCGCCATCCTCGAGGATCCCGCGGTGGAGAGCGTCTCGTCCTTCATCGGCGTCGACGGGCAGAACGTGACGCTCAATAGCGGGCGACTGTTCATCACGCTGAAGCCGCACGGCGGCCGCCCCTCGGCCTCCGCGGTCATCGAGCGCCTGAAGTCGAAGCTCGCCGACATGGAGGGAATCACGCTCTACCTGCAGCCGGTGCAGGACCTGACCATCGAGTCGCGCGTGGCGCGCACGCAGTTCCAGCTCACGCTCGAAAGCTCCAATCCCGAGGAGCTCGCGACGTGGACGCCGCGTCTCGTGGAGAAGCTCAACGGGCTGCGCCAGGTGATGGACGTCGCCTCGGACCTGCAGGACCAGGGACTGCAGGCGTACGTCACCATCGATCGCGACACCGCGGGGCGCCTCGGCGTGACGCCCGCCGCGATCGACAACGCGCTCTACAACGCGTTCGGCCAGCGTCTCATTTCCACCATCTTCACGCAGGCGAGCCAGTATCGCGTCGTGCTCGAGGTGAAGCCGGAGTTCGCGGCGAGCCCCGCCTCGCTCGAGGAGATCTACGTGCCGGTCTCGGGCGCGAACACGGCGACGGTCTCCGGCGGGGGCGCCAATCCGGCGACGAGCACCGCGACGCCGCTCACGGCGGGCGCCACACAGGTGCCGCTCTCGGCGGTGGCGCGCGTCACCGAGCGGCCGGGGCTGCTCGCGATCAACCACATCGGGCAGTTCCCGTCGACGACGATCTCATTCAACGTCGCATCCGGCTACTCGCTGGGCCAGGCAGTCGACGCCATCGAATCCGCCGAACGCGAGATGGGCATCCCGCAGAGCGTGCGGCCGAGCTTCCAGGGCACGGCGCTCGCCTATCGCGCCTCGCTCCTCAACACGCTGCTCCTCATCCTCGCCGCGATCATCACGATGTACATCGTGCTCGGCGTCCTGTACGAGAGCTACGTGCATCCCGTGACGATCCTGTCGACGCTGCCCTCGGCCGGCGTCGGCGCCCTCCTCGCGCTGCTCATGGCGGGACAGGACCTCGGCATCATCGCCATCATCGGCATCATCCTGCTCATCGGCATCGTGAAGAAGAACGCGATCCTGATGATCGACTTCGCGCTCGACGCGCAGCGTGAGGAGAAGCTGCCGCCGCGCGAGGCGATCCGCAAGGCCTCGCTCCTGCGCTTCCGTCCGATCCTGATGACGACCATGGCCGCGATGCTGGGTGCCTTGCCGCTCATGATCGGCTGGGGCGTGGGGTCGGAAGTGCGCCACCCGCTCGGCATCGCCATGGTGGGCGGCCTCATCTTCTCGCAGCTCCTCACGCTCTTCACGACGCCGGTGATTTATCTCTACTTCGATCGCCTCGCGACGCGCGCGCGCAAGCGATTCGGGCGCCGTGCCGCTGACGAGGGGTCGCCCGCAGCGACGTCCGCCGAATGAACATCACCGAGCCGTTCGTTCGCCGCCCGGTCGCCACGACGCTGCTCACGATCGGCGTCGCGCTCGCGGGCGCGGTGTCGTTCGGGCTGTTGCCGGTGTCGCCGCTGCCGCAGGTCGACTTTCCGACGGTATCGGTGACGGCGTCGCTGCCGGGCGCGAGCCCCGAGGTCATGGCGGCGACGGTCGCCACCCCGCTCGAGCGCGCGCTCGGCCGCATCGCCGGCATCACCGAGATGACCTCGACGTCCTCGCTCGGCAACACGCGCGTGACGCTGCAGTTCGACCTCGCGAGGGACGTGAATTCCGCGGCGCGCGAGGTGCAGGCGGCGATCCAGGCCGCGCGCACGGAGCTCCCGTCGAGCCTGCCGAACAATCCCACCTATCGCAAGGTGAATCCCGCGGACGCGCCGGTGATGATCCTCGCGATGACCTCGGAGCGCTTCACGCGCGGCCAGATGTACGACATCGCCTCGACGTACGTCGCGCAACGCATCTCGCAGGTGCCGGGCGTGGGCCAGGTGACCGTCGGCGGCGGCTCGCTCCCCGCGGTGCGCGTCGAGCTGAATCCGACGGTGCTCAATCGCCTCGGCATCGGCTTCGACGACGTGCGCACCGCGATCACCTCGACCAACGCGAACCGCCCGAAGGGCTTCATCGAAGACGCGCAGCACGCGTGGCAGATCGCCGCCAACGACCAGGCGAAGAGCGCGGCGGAGTACTTGCCGATCATCGTCGCGTACCGCAACGGCGCGCCGGTTCGCCTCGGCGACCTGGGGCGCGTCGAAGATAGCGTCCAGGACCTGCGCAACCACGGCATGGCCGACGGCAAGTCCGCGGTGCTGCTCATCGTGAACCGCCAGCCCAACGCCAACATCATCGAGACCGTCGACGCCGTGATCGCCCTGATGCCGGAGCTGCGCGCCTCGATCCCCGCGGCGGTGAACCTCGATCTCACCATGGACCGCACGCGCACCATCCGCGCCTCCCTGTTCGAGGTCGAGCGCACGCTCGTGATCGCGGTCGGCCTCGTGACCTTCGTCGTGTTCCTGTTCCTGCGTAACGCCCGCGCGACGCTGATCCCCGCGATCGCGGTGCCGATCTCGCTCATCGGCACCTTCGCCGCGATGTACCTCATGGGCTTCAGCCTCAACAACCTGTCGCTCATGGCGCTCACGATCGCCACCGGCTTCGTCGTCGACGACGCGATCGTGGTGCTCGAAAACGTATCGCGCCACATCGAGAAGGGCATGGCGCCGATGGAGGCCTCGCTCGTCGGGGCGCGCGAGGTGGCGTTCACGGTGGTCTCCATGAGCGTGTCGCTGGTTGCGGTCTTCATCCCCATCCTCTTCATGGGCGGAATCATCGGGCGGCTGTTCCGCGAGTTCGCCGTGACGCTGTCGGTCGCGATTGGCATCTCGCTCGTGGTCTCCCTCAGCACGACGCCGATGATGTGCTCGCGGCTTCTGCGCCGCGCGGACCCCGGGCACCGGCCCGGCCGCCTCGCCCGCTGGAGCGAGCGCAGCTTCGAGACGGTGCTCCGCGGCTACGACCGCTCGCTCGGCTGGGTGCTGCGGCACGCGTTCCTGATGCTCGTGGTCCTCATCGCGACCATCGGCCTCAACTTCTGGCTCTACGCCATCGTGCCGAAGGGATTCTTCCCGTCGAACGACACCGGCCTCATGATCGGCGGCATCCGCGCCGACCAGTCGATCTCCTTCCAGGCGATGCGCACGAAGCTCGAGGACTACGTCGCCATCGTGATGCGCGACCCGGCCGTGGACCACGTCACGGCGTTCACCGGCTCCGGCGGCTTCGGGCAGCGCAACACCGGGCAGATGTTCATCTCGTTGAAACCGCTCGGCGAGCGCGAGCCGATCGAGACGGTGGCCGCGCGCATGCGCATCGCGCTCGCGAAAGAGCCCGGCGCGAACCTCTTCCTCAATCCCATCGGCGACCTGCGCGGCGGCGGGCGCCAGTCGGACGCGAACACGCAGTTCACGCTGCGCGGCGACGACGTGAACGAGCTTCGCACCTGGGCCACGCGGCTCGAGCAGGCGCTGCGCGACTCGCCGCTCCTCACCGACGTGAGCTCCGACCAGCAGAACCGGGGGCTGCAGATGACGGTCGTCGTCGACCGCGCGACCGCCTCGCGCCTCGGCATCACCATGCGCGCCATCGACACCACGCTCGGCCTCGCCTTCGGCCAGTCGCAGGTGTCGACGATCTACCAGGACCGCAACCAGTACCGCGTCGTCATGGAAGCGGCGCCCGAATACTGGCAGACGCCCTCGACGCTCGACTCGCTGTATGTGCTCTCGCCGACGAAGGGGCAGGTGCCGCTGTCGCAGATCGCGCGCTACGAGCCGACGCTCGCACCCCTTTCGGTGAACCACCAGGGCCAGTTCGCCGCGGCGACGGTGTCGTTCAACCTCGCCGAAGGCGTGGCGATGTCGGAGGCCTCCGATGCCGTGCGCGACACCATGGCGCGCATCGGCGCGCCGACGTCGATCTACGCGTCCTTCGAGGGCACCGCGCGCATCTTCCAGCAGGGGCTTGAAAGCCAGCCGCTGCTCTTCCTCGCCGCGCTCCTCACGATCTACATCGTTCTCGGCATCCTCTACGAAAGCCTCGTCCATCCGATCACCATCCTCTCGACGCTGCCCTCTGCGGGCGTGGGTGCGCTGCTCGCGCTGCTTCTGTTCCGGACGGAGTTCTCGCTCATCGCCGTGATCGGCGTGATCCTTCTCATCGGCATCGTCAAGAAGAACGCGATCCTCATGATCGACGTCGCCCTCGACATCGAGCGCGCCGGCGACGTGAGCACGCAGGAGGCGATCCACCGGGCGGCGATGCTGCGCTTCCGCCCGATCATGATGACCACGCTCGCGGCGATGCTCGCCGCGGTTCCGCTCGCCATCGGCTTCGGCTACGGCGCGGAGCTGCGCCGCCCGCTCGGCATCTCCATCCTCGGCGGGTTGCTGCTGAGCCAGCTGCTCACGCTCTACACGACGCCGGTCGTGTACCTCTACCTCGACCGCCTGCGGCTTCGCCTGCGCCGCAAGCCCCGTGCGGCCGTCGCGCCGCAGCCCGTCGCGCAAGGCGGCGACTGATGCGCGCGCGCTTTTCCATGCGGTCGATCGCGATGGCGCTGGCGCTCTGCGCGGGCGGCTGCGCCATCGGGCCGAACTATTCGAAGCCCGAGACGGCGACGCCGCAGGCGTATAAGGAGGCCGGCGACTGGCTCGTCGCGCAACCGCGGGACACTGCGCCCAAAGGCAAGTGGTGGGAGGTCTTCAACGACCCGACGCTGAACCAGCTCGAAGAGCGCGTGAGCGTGTCGAACCAGACGCTCAAGGCGGCGGAAGCGCGATATACGCAGGCGCGAGCCGCGGTCCAGGTCGCGCGCTCGGGACTGTTTCCGACGATCTCGCTCAATTCCGGCGCGACGCGCTCCCGCGGTGTACCGAACCGCTACAACATCGAGCTCGACGCGCGCTGGGAAATCGATTTGTGGGGACGCATCCGCCGCCAGATCGAGGCCGCGCGCGCCGGCGAGGAAGCGAGCGCGGCCGACGTCGAGAACGCGCGCCTGTCGCTGCAGGCCGAGCTCGCGACCGACTACTTCCAGCTGCGCGCGACCGACGCGACGCTCGACCTCCTCGAGGACACGGTGAAGGCCTTCGACGTGTCGTACAAGGTGACGCAGAACCGCTACGACGCGGGCGTGGCCGCGCGCGTCGACGTCGTGCAGGCCGAGACGCAGCTGCGGAGCACCGAAGCGCAGGCGATCGACCAGCGCGCCACGCGCGCCCAGCTCGAGAACGCGATCGCCGTCCTCGTGGGCGAGCCGCCGTCGACGTTCGTCCTGCCGCGCACGCTCTTCAAGGCGCGCATTCCCGACATTCCGCCGGGCGTGCCGTCCACGCTCCTCGAGCGCAGGCCCGACGTCGCGTCGGCCGAGCGCAACATGGCCGCGGCCAATGCGCGCATCGGCATCGCCGAGGCCGCGTATTTCCCCGCTCTCACGCTCACGGGCGCCATCGGCTTCGTCTCCAACGAGCTGCGCACGCTTTTCTCGGCGCCGAACCGCTTCTGGTCGGTCGGCGCGGGGCTCGCAGGAACCGTGCTCGATTTCGGCGCCCGCAGCGGCGGCGTGGCGCAGGCGCGCGGCGCCTTCGACGAAGAGATCGCCAACTATCGAGAGACCGTGCTCGAAGCCTTCCAGGAAGTGGAGACGAATCTCGCCGCGGCGCACTGGCTCGCCGAGGAGAGCAAGGTGCAGCAGGAAGCGGCGCGAGCGGCGCGCGAGAGCGTCACGCTCACGGTGAACCAATACAAGGCCGGAACCGTGAGCTATCTCAACGTGGTGCAGGTGCAGGCGACGCAGTTGTCCGAGGAGCGCAACACCGTCACGATCCTCAACCGGCGCCTCGCCGCCACCGTCGCGCTCATCCGCGCGCTCGGCGGAACCTGGTGACTCGCATGGGAATCGACGACTTCGCGGCCCTCGGCGAGTGGGTCGGAAAAAGCGAGACACGGCACGACGTCGCGACCGCGGCGCCGCTCATGGCGCTCGCCGCCCTCCTCGATCGCGACGATCCCGAGCCGCGCGCCGGCGAAGCCGCGCCGCCGCTCGCGCACTGGCTCTATTTCCTGCCGATGTATCGCCAATCCGAGGCCGGCCCCGACGGCCACCAGCTGCGCGGCGGCTTCCTTCCGCCGGTGGAGCTCCCGCGGCGCATGTGGGCCGGAAGCCGGCTCGAATTCCTGCGGCCGCTCGAAGTCGGCGCCGCCATCGAACGGCGCTCGACGATCCGCGAGGTGACGCCGAAACAGGGCCGCAGCGGCCCGCTCGTGTTCGTCACCGTGCGCCACGACGTGAGCGACGCGCGCGGCCTGGTCCTCACCGACGAGCACGACATCGTGTACAGGGGTGAAACGGCCCCGCGCGAGGCGAGCGCCCGCCGCGCGCCCGAAGGCGAGACGTGGCGGCGCGAGATCCGTCCCGACCCGGTGCTGCTCTTCCGGTATTCGGCGGTCACCTTCAACAGTCACCGCATCCACTACGACCATCCGTACGTCACGCGGATCGAGGGCTATCCGGGGCTCGTCGTGCACGGCCCGCTCATCGCGACGCTGCTGGTGGATCTCTTCCGGCGCAGCCTTCCCGCGGCGCGACTCACGCGATTCTCCTTCCGCGCGCTGAAGCCGCTCTACGACACCGCGCCCTTCGCGACCTGCGGTGCCCACGATCCGTCCGCGCGCGCGGCCAAGCTCTGGACGCGCGACGCCGCGGGCGATGTCACCATGGAAGCCGCAGCGGAGTACGCCTGATGCTCGTCAACTGTGTCGCCTACCAGGAAGGCCGCAAGCTCGCCGAGATCCGCAAGGACGAGATCAGCGAGTACGTGAAACGCCCCGACGTTTTCGTGTGGGTGGCGCTCAAGGATCCGACGGCCGGGGAGATCGACGAGATGGCCCAGGAATTCGGCCTGCACCCGCTCGCGGTCGAGGACGCGCAGCACGGCCATCAGCGGCCCAAGATCGAGGAATACGGCGATTCGCTCTTCGCGGTGCTGCAGACGCTTCGGCTCGCGGGCGAGGAGATCCAGATCGGCGAGGTGACGCTCTTCGTCGGCAGGAACTACATCCTCTCGATCCGCCGCGACACCGAGCCCGGGTTCAAGGCGGTGCGCGCGCGCGCCGAGTCGGAGCCGGAGCTGCTGCGCTTCGGCTCCGGGTTCGTGGCCTACGCGCTGATGGACAACGTGGTGGACCGTTACTTCCCCATCGTCGACGCGCTGGAAGTGGAGCTGGAAAGGATCGAGGAGCGCATCTTCGACGCCGACTCGCCGCGCGCGAACATCAAGCGCCTCTACGGGCTCAAGCACCAGCTCATGGTGATGCGCCACGCGGTCGAGCCGCTCATCGAGGCGATCCACAAGCTCTTCGGTGGGCGCGTGCCGGTCGTCTGCCATGGCACGCAGGACTATTTCCGCGACATCTACGACCACTTGCTGCGCGTGAGCCAGCAGCTGGACGGGCTGCGCGACATGGTGATCACCGCGCTCTCCGTGAATCTCTCGATGATCACGCTCTCCGAAAACGAGATCACGAAGCGTCTCGCGGCCTATGCGGCGCTGGTGGCGGTGCCGACGATGATCGCCGGCATCTACGGCATGAACTTCAAGCACATGCCCGAGCTCGACTGGGTGATCGGGTACCCGCTCTCGCTCGCGATCATGGCGGCCATCGACGGCGTGCTCTGGATGAAATTCCGCCGGATCGGCTGGATCTAGGATCTAGCCGGCGCGCTCGAGCGCCACTTCCTCCAGCAGCCAGTCGCGGAACGCGGCCGCCGCGCGGTGCTCGGCGTGCGTGTGAGGCGTGACGAGGTAATAGGCGTAGGTCGTCGGCGCGGCGATGTCGAAGGGAACAGCGAGGCGCCCTGTGCGGATCTCGCTCGCGAGGAGCTCCTTGATGGCGAGCGTCACGCCCAGGCCCTCGACCGCCGCGTCCATCGCGAGCGCGGCGTCGCTGAAGTGCGGCCCGCGCGTGGCGTCGATGCCCGTGACCCCGACCGACTGCAGCCAGTCGCTCCACGTGGGCCGCACGCTCTCCGCCACCACCGTGTCGTCGTGCAACAGCGTGTGGTGGCGCAGGTCCCCGGGCTTGCGCAGCGCGTGCACGCCGCGCAGCAGCCTCGGGCTGCACACCGGCACGTACTTCGCAGTGAAGACGGGCTCGACCCTCGCGCCCGGATACTGGCCGGCTCCGAAGCGCACCATCGCGAGCGGCGCGTCCTCGCGCACCTCGGGGGGCGCGCCCGCATCCGCGCCGTCGCGGCGGTC
>Ga0075426_10003406_pt1 | contig 11357 bp, 12 predicted proteins | sample SoiMethybrSBSTD5_FD_75304 | JGI IMG/M metagenome (GOLD analysis project Ga0075426, IMG submission 75304) | Bulk soil microbial communities from a Populus tree surrounding site in Tennessee, USA - Soil MetaG P. TD hybrid SBSTD5 | ecosystem: Environmental > Terrestrial > Soil > Tree plantation...
GCGGCGTGACGCGTTGGTCTACGACGGGCGGTGGCGCCGGCTACCGCCGATGCCGTTCGCCCGTGCAGCGGGCGGTGCGGCGTTCATCGACAACACGGTCTATGTCGTCGGCGGCATCGGACGGTCGGGCCCCGCACGCTCCATGTTCGCCTACGACGTTCGCCGCAAGCGCTGGCGGACGCTGCCGGCGCCGCGCCCACTGCGCGAGCATCTCGGCGTCACGGCCCTTCAGGGCAGCCTGTACGTCGTCGGCGGCCGTGCGAACGGGCAGCAGTTCGCCACCGTGCAGCGCTGGCTGCCTCGGCGCCGGCGGTGGCAGCTGCTGCCGTCGCTGCCGGAAGCACGCGGCGGGACCGCGGTCGGGGCGGCGAACGGCCTCGTCGTCTGCGCCGGCGCCGAGTCGGCTGCCGGGACGAGTGCGGCGGTGTACGCGTACTCGCCGCGTTCCGAGCGCTGGCGGCGCTTGCCGGACCTGCCGACGCCGCGGCACGGCCTGGCCGTCGTCGGAGAAGGCGCGACGATCCACGTCATCGGCGGCGGACCGCGGCCCGGCCTGTCGACCAGTGCCGCGAACGAGTCGCTGCTTCTAACCGGCTGAACCGAGCGCGGCGCTGACGGCCGCGATGATCACGCCGCCGAGCGTGACCGACGCGAGCGCCCGCACGAAGTTGACCTCGAAGAAGCGCCAGCGCAGCCAGGCGAGGACGACGAGCTCGAGCGCCACGACGATGATCGCCGAGACGATCGCCGTCCTGTAGTGCGGGATCAGGAACGGCAGCGTGTGCACGATGCCTCCGACGAACGTGCCGACGCCTGTGATCGCTCCGCGCACCAACGGATTACCGCGGCCCGTGAGCTCGCCCGTGTCGGACAGCCCCTCGGAGAACCCCATCGAGATGCCCGCCCCGATCGCCGTCGCAACGCCGGCGATGAACGCGAAGTGAGGCTTGTGCGTGACGATCGCGACCGAGAAGATCGGCGCGAGCGTCGAGAGTGACCCGTCGATCAGACCGATCATCGCCGGTTGCACTCGCTGCAGAAGGAAGGCGTGCTCTTCGGTCATCAGTTAGAGTGTATCAAACCATCCGCAAGTTGTCAGAGCATAAGGCACTCCTGACAAACCACGTCAGGCGTGCCTGACGTGCGCTTGAAGCTAACCGTCGAATACGACGGCACCGGGTTCCGCGGCTGGGCCGCGCAGCCAGGCCTGCGCACCGTCGAGGGCGAGCTGCGCGGAGCGCTCGGATCGGTGTTCTCGACGTTCGAGAACCTCGCGGTCGCGGGGCGCACCGATACCGGGGTGCATGCGCTCGGCAATGTCGTCAGCGTCGACGCGGGGGGTGGTCCGCCGGCGGAGCGTGCAGCGGAGGCGCTCAACACCGCCCTGCCCGATGACGTGTCGGTCATCGCGGCGGAGCAGGCGGCACCGGACTTCCACGCGCGTCACTCGGCGAGCGCTCGCAGCTACCGCTACCGGATCTGGCGTCGCCGTGCGCCGTCGCCGTTCGAGCAGAGGCGCTCGTGGTGGTATCCGCGCCCGCTCGCCGAGGATCGTTTGCAGGACGCCGCCGACCTGCTGCTCGGCGAGCACGACTTCCGTGCGTTCACGCCGACGGAGACGCAGCACCAGGTGTTCAGGCGCAACGTCCTGCGGGCCGAGTGGCATCGTCGCGGCGACGCGCTCGAGCTCGAGATGACGGCCGACGGCTTCCTGCGTCACATGGTGCGCACGCTCGTCGGGACGATGGTCGAGCTGCAGCCGGAGCAGATCGCGCCGTTGCTCGAGGGACGGCCGCGAAGCGAAGCCGGGTCGACCGCGCCGCCGTGGGGCCTCTACCTCGAGCGCGTGGACTACTGAGACCGTGTAGGCCGCGGCTAGCATCAGCCGCGATGCGGTTCCCCGTCATCCTCTTCGACCTCGACGGCACGGTGATCGACTCCGGCGCGATCATCCTTGCGTCGATGCGCCACGCCGCGAAGCAAGTCCTGGGCGAGGAGCCGCCCGACGAGCTGCTGATGGCGGCCGTCGGCGGGCCGGGGCTGGAGGCCCAGATGCAGGCGCTCGCGCCGGACCGGGTCGAGGAGCTCGTCACCGTCTATCGCGCGCACAACGAGCCGCTGCACGAGCAGCTCGTCTGCTGTGCGGGGATCGACGACCTGCTCGTGCGGCTGAAGGACGAGGGGCGGCGGCTCGGGCTCGTCACGGCGAAGCGGCGCGCGACGGTCACGCTGGCGTTCGACGTCCTGCCGCTGGAGCACCTCTTCGAGGCCGTCGTCGGGGGCGACGAGACGAGGCGGCACAAGCCCGACCCCGAGCCGCTGTTGCTCGCCGCGAAGCGGATGGAGGTCGATCCCGGCGACTGTGCATACGTCGGCGACTCGCCGTTCGACATGCGCGCCGCGAAGGCGGCGGGAATGTTCGCCGTCGCCGTCACGTGGGGCGGCATCCACGATCGCGCGAAGCTCGAACGCGAGGAGCCCGACGCAATCGTCGACACGGCGGAGGATCTGTATGGCGTCCTCTAAGACGACGTCGCCCGCAAAACGCGCCGCGGGGCTCCGCGACGTCCTCGACTACCACCTCTACCGCTACCACGTCCTCGACGACCCGGAGATCACCGACGCGGAATACGACGCCCTCTACGACGAGCTGGTCCGGATCGAGGAGGAGCACCCGGAGCTCGTCACGTCCGACTCGCCGACGCAACGCGTCGGTGCACCGCCGTCGGACAAGTTCCGGAAGGTCGAGCACCCGAGCCCGATGGGCTCGCTCGAGAAGGTCACCACGGCCGAGGCGGTCGAGAAGTGGCACCAGGACGTCTGCAAGCGCCTGGGCACATCCGAGGTCATGTACGTCACCGAGCCGAAGATCGACGGGCTCTCGATCAACCTCATCTATGAGGACGGCGCCTTTGTCCGCGGCGCAACGCGCGGCGACGGGTACCGCGGCGAGGACGTGACGGTGAACCTGAAGACGATCAGGGCGATCTCGACGCGCATGCAGCTGAAGCAGGGCGAGCAGCCTCCGCCTCTGCTCGAGGTGCGCGGCGAGGTCTACCTGCCGATCAGCGGCTTCAACGAGCTCAACGAGCGGTTGATCGCAGAGGGGAAGAAGCCGACGCCGAACCCGCGCAACGCGGCCGCCGGCTCGCTGCGGCAGAAGGACTCGTCGATCACGGCGCAGCGGCCGCTCTCGATCTGGATTCACGGCCTCGGCCACAAGGACGGTCTGCCGGCGGACGGCCACTGGGAGTCGCTGGAGTGGCTGCGCGCGCACGGCTTCCGGACCAACCCCTTCGCCGAGCTGCACGACTCCGTCGAGTCCGTCGCGCGGGCGTGCGCGGAATGGGAGAAGAGGCGCATCGAGCTCGACTACGAGATCGACGGGATCGTCATCAAGGTCGACTCGTTCGAGCAGCAGCGCCGGCTTGGCTCGTTGCACGAGCGGCCGCGCTGGGCCCGTGCGTTCAAGTGGGCGCCGATGACCGCGACGACGAAGCTGGAGAAGATCGCGATCCGCGTGGGGCGGACCGGCGCGCTCAATCCGTGGGCGATGCTCGAGCCCGTCGAGGTCGGCGGCGTCACCGTCTCGCGCGCGACGCTGCACAACGAGGAAGACATCAACCGCAAGGACATCCGCGAGGGGGACCTCGTCGTCGTGCAGCGGGCGGGCGACGTCATCCCGCAGATCGTTGGGCCGGCCGGCGAGCACCAGCCCGGGACGAAGCCGTTCAAGATGCCGAAGCAGTGCCCGCTCTGCGGCGCGGACATCGTGAAGCCGGAAGGCGAGGCGATGCATCGTTGCCCGAACAAGGCCTGTCCTTCGCGTGGGCTCGAGTCGCTGATCAACTGGGTGCAGGCCGCCGCCGACATCGAGGGCGTCGGGGAGCAGTCGGTGCGGCAGTTCTGGGACCTCGGCCTCGTCCGCTCGGTCCCCGACCTCTACCGTCTGACGAAGGAGCAGCTGCTCGAGGTCGAGGGCTTCGGCGAGATCTCCGCGTCGAACGCGATCGAGTCGATCCAGGCGTCGAAGCAGGTGCCGTTCAACCGCGTCCTCTTCGGCCTCAACATCCCCGACGTCGGGTGGGTCACGGCCGTCAACCTCGCCCGCCACTTCGAGAACGTCGACCGGCTGACGGCGGCGACCCAGGAAGAGATCGAGGAGGTGGAGGGGATCGGCCCCGAGCGCGCCGAGGCGATTGCGGAATGGTTCGCAGAAGATGCCAACCGCGACCTGGTTGCGGACCTGGGCTCGCTCGGGCTCCGCTTCGAGATCGGTGACGAGCTGAAGCCGGTCGACGGCCCGCTCAGCGGTCAGACGTACGTGATCACGGGGACGCTCGAGGGCTTCACGCGCGACGAGGCGGCTGCGGCGCTCGAGGCGAAGGGCGCGAAGGTGATCAACTCCGTCTCGGGGAAGACGTCGGGGCTGATCGTCGGCGAGGAGCCCGGGGGCTCGAAGCTGACGAAGGCCCGCAAGCTCGAAGTGCCGCTGCTCGACGAAGCGGCGCTGAAAGAGCTATTGGCGCGCTAGAACCTGCACGAAGCGATCCTGCGCGCGGCGCGCCCACCAGTACTGGAGCGGATGGCCGTTCTGGAGCACGGTGAAGACGAAGCGCGTGCTGACGTATCCCGACAGCGCCGATGCATCGCTCGTCGTGCCGGTCTTCGCGAGCACGCGTCCGCGAGTCACCGGCGTGCGGAGCCGGTCCTCGAGCGTGCCGTTGACGCCGGCGACAGGTAGCGCGGCGACGAAGGCCGGCCGCACAGCCGGGTCGTTCCACGCGGCCCGCAGGATCGCGGCGACTGCGTTCGCGGTCAGCCGGTCGAGCTGCGACAGGCCGGAGCCGTCCACGACGCGAACCCCTGTCGTAGGCACGTTGCCTTCGGCAAGCGTCTGCATGACCACCGACGCGCCCGCCGCGCTCGTGCCGCGGTCGAGCACGACGGCGCCGAGCTGCTTGAGCAGCAATTCGGCGGTGAAGTTGTCGCTCTCCTTGTCCATGTAGCGGACGATCGAGGCGAGCGTCGGCGAGTCGATCTGCGCGAGCGGGATCGAGAAGTCGTCGGCCCGGCCCACCAGCGCGCGGCCGTCGACCATGATCCCTGCGCCGCGAAGCGCCGTGCGGAAGGCGGTGGCGGCTGCCAGCGCCGGCGTGCGCGTGACGTAGCCGCCGACGCGCGCATGGTCGACCACCAGGGCCGAAAGCGGCGGCGACTCCTGGATGTAGAAGCTGCGCTTCCAGCCCGCGACCGTGCGGCGCACGTCGAAGTACGACTCGTCGCCGACGATGCCGCCGGTGACGTGGCGGATGCCTGCTGCCCGCACCTGCGAGGCCAGGAGGCGGAGGCCCGCGGTCGACAGGGTCGGGTCGCCGGCGCCCTTCAGCACGATCGAGCCGTCGAACGTCGTCCCGGTCTGCGAGCCCTCGCCGAGGACGTCGGTCTCGATCCGGAAGGACGCGCCGAGATTCGACAGGGCCGCGTACGTCAGCGGCAGCTTCTCGTTCGAGGCAGGGGCGAGGGGCAGCCCCTGGTTCTGCGTGAAGAGGACGCTGCCGGTCGCCAGATCCATGGCGACGGCCGCCGAGCTGGCCGGTGCGACGTGCGGCACCCTTAGGGCCTTCGCCAGGCGCTCCTGGAGCGGAGTCTGCTGCGCGCCTGCCGCGACGGGGGTCGCAAGCACAGCCAGGACCAGCATTGGAGCAAGTCTGCGGGGCGTCACGGCGGATCCAAGAATAGGCCTACCGGTGGCGGAAGATAGTCCGGGCGGCCCATGTGCAAAGGCCGCCCGAGGGCGAATACTTGTGCGGAACGGTCACAAGCCCCTCTTGCCGGTCGAGGAATGATCCACGACGACATCCGCACCCTTCTCGAGGCGCCTCCGAGCGGCGACAACGCGCCGACGCTGGACCACATCGAGAACACCCTCACCGAGGGCTACGCCCGGGCGCTCGCGCTCGAGGCCGAGCGCTGGCGGATCGAGCGGCAGATCGCCGATGTCGCCACGCGCCTCGGGGACGAGGTCACCGACGAGGACACCTCCGAGCTCGCGCGGCTGGGCCAGTGCCTCTCCTCGGCCGACGGCGATCTCAACAAGCTACGCACGCTGCTCGTCGCGCTGCGCACGCGCGCGAACGAGGCCCGCACCGCCGCCTAGCTCAGACGATCCCGCTCCGGACCGCGTAGACCGCCGCCTGGATGCGGTTGTCGATCTGCAGCTTCATGAGGATGTTCGAGATGTGGTTCTTGACCGTCTTCGGGCTGATGTGCAGCTCGCCCGCGATCATCGCGTTGTCCTTGCCGTTCGCGATCAGCTTCAGCACCTCGATCTCGCGCTCCGAGAGCTCCGCCCGGATCGTGGACTCGATCTCCGGCTGGCGGTTCGAGGCACGCACGCGCTGCAGCACCTTCGACGCGATCGTCGGTGAGATCAGCGACTCGCCGAGGGATGCTGCGCGAATGCCGGCGATCAGGTCCTGAATCGAGGAGTCCTTGAGCAGGTAGCCGCAGGCACCGGCCAGGATCGCGTCGATCACGTCGTTGTCCTGATCCGAGATCGTCAGCATCAGGACGCGGGTGAGCGGCGCGATCGTCGAGATGTGGCGGGTCGCCTCGACCCCGCCCATCCCCGGCATGTTCAGGTCCATCACGACGACGTCCGGGGCGAGCTCGCGGACGATCTTCAGCGCCTCCTGCCCGGCCGCCGCCTCGCCGACGATCTGGACGCCCTGGTCCTCCAGCAGGTTCCGGAGGCCGCTCCGGAACAGGTCGTGGTCGTCCACGATCAAGACGCGGACGTCCTCCAACGCTCGCTGGTCGATGCTCAGGCTGCTCATGGTGGGCTGGGCTAGTGCAGCGAGATCGTAACCGTGCGGCGGCCCCACGCGAGGGCATCGGCGAGCGTGGGGAACCAGAGGTCGATCGTGGCCCCGCTCACGGCGCTCCCGGTGTCGGCGGCGACGCCGTCCCCGTAGCCTGGAACGGTCATGCGCGTGCCGAGAGGGATGACGGCCGGGTCGACGGCGACGACTCCGTAGCCGACGGGTAGCCCGGTCGAGGTCTGGCCCGGGAGCGAGTACCCCGTCGCCGTGACGGTGATGGTCCCGGGCGCCTTCGTCGGCGCCTCGGCCGGCTCGGTCGTCTGCGACTGGATCACCTGTGCCTTCTCCACGACGCGGCGCGCGTGTGTGTCGAGCGCAGCGAGCTGACGCTTCGTCAGGCGGCGCTCGCGTGCAAGCGAGGCGAGATAGGCCGCGCGCGCCACGCGAGCCCGCTCGAGCGAGGCTGCCGTCGCTCGAGCGCTCGCCTCCAGCTGCTCGGCCCGCCGTGTCTGCGCCGCAAGCCTGCCGGCGAGGTGCGTGAGCGTTGCCCGTCCTGCCTTCGTGTCCGTGACGGCCGCTTCGCTCTGCCGCGCGCTTTGCTCGATGTCGTTCAGCCGTGTGACGGCGTCGTCGAGCGAGCTCGAGCCGAGGAGAATCGCGATCGCGTTCGGCTCGCCTTCTTCGTACAGCGTGCGCAGGTGCGCGCCGAGGAGCTCCTGCGAGACGCGCAGGTTGCCCGCGACGACTTTCAGCTGCAACTGCACCTGCAGCCGCTCGGCGCGCAGCGCCACGACGTGCGCATGGATTCGCGCGAGCTCGCCGCGCGTCTGTGCCAGCCGCGAGTCGAGCGCGTAGAGGCCGAGCAGCGCGCTGTGCGACTTCGTCGCCAGGACGCTCTGGCGCTGCTTCAGCGATGCCGCGTTCTGCGCTCCCGCCAGGGACGCGCTGAGCAGAATTGCCGCAGAAAGCGCGAGCCCGAACGCGAGGCGGCTCATCCGTCCACCACGCACGGGGCCGCACACTACCAACCGGATTCTCATGTGGCCCGAGTCACAAATCGCAACGTTTTTACGACGTTTCGGCTTAGAAACCGCCGAAATCGACGACTTTGTGCCGTCCGGCCACTTACCAGAAAGGGTGAGTTTTTGGCTCGGAAAGCGGTTGCAGACGTCCGAAGACGCTGCTAGGGTGCCGAACTTGTGCGGACCGGCCCCCTCCGGCACCGCGCCCGTCGACCCCGATCTGGACAGCTGGTGACCCCCGGCAGGAGACGACAGGCGCAGGCATTCGTTCTCGCCATAGGCGCGCTCTGCGTTGCCACGGCTGCGAACGCGGATCCCGGAAGCGTCGCATCGAAGCAGGCGCAGGCCCAGCAGGTTCTCGGACAGATCAGCCAGATCGACCACAGCCTCGACGCGGCCGTCGAGCAGTACAACCTCGCGAACGTCCGGCTCCACAAGATCGAGGGCGACATGCGCGAGAACAAGAAGCAGCTCACGCTCGCGCGCGCGAATCTCAAGATCTCGCAGGCCTCGCTCGCCAAGCGCCTCGTCACGGCATACACGTCGACGCAGGACAACTCGACTCTTGCACTGCTCCTCGGATCGACGAGCTTCGAAGATCTACTCAACCGCGTCGAGGCGGTCAACTCGACGTCGAGCCAGGACGCGAACATCGTCCGGCAGGTGCGCACGTCGAAGCTGGCGATCCAGCATCACCAGGTCGAGCTCCGCAGCGCGCACGACGAGCAGCAGCGCGTCGTCGCGCAGAAGGCGGCTCAGCGACAGCACATCGAGTCGCAGCTCGCGACGCGCCGGCAGCTCCTCTCGTCCATCCGTGGCGAGATCCAGAGGCTGAAGGCCGCCGAGGCCGCGCAGCAGCGGCGGCTCGCGGCAGCCGCGCAGGTGCGCGTGGCAGCCCAGCCGGCTCCTCCGCCGGTCAGCGGCGTCGGTGTCGGCGCCTCGACGCCGGAGGGCTCCACCGTCGCACCGCCGAACGTTCACGGGGGCGTGGTGGGCATCGCGATGCAGTACCTCGGAGTCCCGTACGTCTGGGGCGGCTCCTCGCCCCGCGGCTTCGACTGCTCGGGCCTCGTGATGTACGTCTACGGCCAGATCGGCGTCTCGCTGCCGCACAGCTCCTACGCCCAGTTCAACATGGGCAGCCCCGTGTCGTTGAGCCAGCTGCAGCCGGGCGACCTCGTCTTCTTCACCGGCGCGAGCCACGTCGGCATCTACATCGGCGGCGGGCAGTTCATCCACGCGCCGCACACGGGCGATGTCGTGAAGATCTCTTCGCTGACCGGGTACTACGCCTCCGCCTTCATCGGCGGGCGGCGGATCTAGCCAGAGACATCCACAGCACCGCCGCGACCGCCAGCGGCAGGACGACCCACGCCGACGCCCATGTCGTCGCGAGCACGGCGGTCAGGCCGAGCGCGAGCGCGACGCCGACGGCGACGCGCCAGTCGTCCCCCACGATGAAGTCCCACCAGAAGCGGGCGAAGCGCCTCATGCGAGCGCGAGCCTCCGGCGCCGCAGCGCCGTGACGTAGCCGAGCGAGACGAGGATCACGAACGCCAGCACGAACGGGAGCGACGCGTCTTCGCCCGGCCAGTCGACGCCCGCGCCCTCGGCGCCCCAGAACGTCCCGAACGTCGTCAGCATCACGCCGACCGCGAACGCGAGCGTGTTCTCCGGCACACGGCTCAAGGGGCCGCGCACGACGATCCCGGCGATCACGACGAGCACGACGGCCGCTACGGCGCCGACGATCGCCAGCGGGATGCTTCCCTGTGTGCTTCCGAACGTGAGCACGATGAACGCGACCTCGAGGCCCTCCAGGAGCACGCCCTTGAAGGAGACCGTGAACCCGTACCAGTCGAGGCCGGCACGCTCCTCGCTCCGCGCGGCGCGTGCCGCTGCGGCTTCGCGCTCGTACACCGAGTCCTCGTCCCGGACCGCGCGCCAGCCGCTCGCGCGCAGGATCGCCTTGCGCAGCCACTGCAGTCCGAACACGAGCAGCAGCGCACCGACGACGAGTCGAAGCACTTCGATCGGGATCACCGTGAGCGCAGGCCCGAGGACGCCGACGATCACCGCGAGCACGAGCGAAGCGGCAAGCGTGCCGGCGAGCGCTGAGCGCCAGCCGCGCGTGACGCCCATCGCGAGGACGATCGTGAGCGCCTCGACGCCCTCGACCGCGCTCGCGAGGAACGCGGACGCGACGAGGAAGACGTCCTTCAGGAGTAGAGCGCCTCGATCTCGGCCGCGAAGTGCTCCTGGCAGACGCGGCGCTTCAGCTTGAGCGTCGGCGTCACCTCGCCCTCGTCGGCGCTGAAGTCACGTGGCAGGATCGCATACCGCTTGATCTGCTCGTAGCGCGAAAGGTCGTGGTTGACGTCCTCGACCAGGCGCTCGATCTCATGCCGAGCCTCGTCGGGGGTCGTCCCCTCGGCGACGGTGATCAGCGCGGCGAGGTACGGCCGGCGGTCGCCGACGACCAGAGCCTGTGAGACGAGCGGATGCATCTTGAGCGCGTTCTCGAGATTCTGTGGCGCGACGTTCTTGCCGCCGGCGGTGACGAGGATGTCCTTCTTGCGGTCGGTGATCGTGAGGAAGCCGTCGTCGTCGAGATGGCCGACGTCGCCCGAGCGGAGCCACCCGTCCGCTGTCAGAACCTCTTGCGTCGCCTGCTCGTCCTTGTAGTAACCGGCGAAGATCGTGTCGGTCTTGATCAGCACCTCGCCGTCGTCGGCGATCCGCAGATCAACGCCGGGCAACGCCGGCCCGACGGTCCCGAAGCGGAATCGCGACGGGCGGTTGACCGTTGCCGCGGTCGTGCACTCCGTCAATCCGTAGCCCTCGAGAATCAGGATGTCGAGGGAATGGAAGAACTCGATGATCTCCTTCGCCAGCGGCGCGCCGCCGGAGATGCCGATCCGCAGCCGTCCGCCCAGGCGGTTCTTGACTTTCGAGTAGACGAGTCGGTCGGCGAGCTTGTGCTGCAGTGCGAGCCCGCGCGGCAGCTCGCGGCCGGCCTGCCGCAGCTCGCTGGCGCGGCGGCCGACGCGCAGCGCCCACCCGATCAGCGTCCGCTTGACGCCCTTCTCCTCCGCGAACTTCTGCGTGACGCCCGTGTGCACCTTCTCGAACACGCGCGGGACGCTCGGAAAGACCGTGGGCCGCACTGCCGGTAGCGCGTCGGCGACCGCGTAGGGATCGGGGCAGAACGCGATCGTGTAGCCCCTTTGGGCGCCACCCAGCGCCATACAGCGGCCGAAGTTGTGAGCGAGCGGCAGGAAGAGCAGCATCACGTCGCCGGCGATCGTGAAATCGTCGACGCCGCGGATCTTGTTGACCATGGAGTGGTAGTTGCGATGGCGGATCATGCACGCCTTCGGCGGGCCGGTCGTGCCCGAGGTGTAGATGAACGTGAACAGATCCTCCTCGCCCACGGCCGACTCCGCCTCGGCGAGCGCCTCGGGGTGCTCGGCGGCGAACGCCCGGCCGCGGACGCGGAGATCGTCAAGGT
>Ga0075426_10003409_pt1 | contig 11354 bp, 13 predicted proteins | sample SoiMethybrSBSTD5_FD_75304 | JGI IMG/M metagenome (GOLD analysis project Ga0075426, IMG submission 75304) | Bulk soil microbial communities from a Populus tree surrounding site in Tennessee, USA - Soil MetaG P. TD hybrid SBSTD5 | ecosystem: Environmental > Terrestrial > Soil > Tree plantation...
CAACGTCGTATCCATGGGGGTTTGTCGCGATGGTGAGCGCTTCGTCACCGACGATCGTTTCCGCTTTCTTTCGACGCCGGCGGGCGCGCCGCCAATGGGCGCTTTCGATGCTGAATCGGGCGTGAATCCGCTCGCCCGGCCGCCGCCGTTCACGGTCCATTCAGCCAACCGGTTAAGATGAGATTCAAATCCGCCGGGCAATCCTCGTCTCACAAAGGGCGGCGGAAAGGGCCGCCCGGGGAATGGGGAGACGTCAAATGGCGCGTTACGAAATCGCCACGCTTGAGACCGCCGCGACAGGGCAGGGCAACTCGGCCGGCGACATCTTTTTTCAGCTCGGCATCATGTTTTCGGCGGGCAGCGCCGCGGCGATCGACCGCATCGCCGCGCATAAATGGTTCAACCTCGCCGCCGCGCGCGGCAACCGCACGGCGATCGAGCGCCGCCGCGAACTCGCGGCCGAGATGTCGGAGCAGGAAATCGCGACGGCGCAGCACGCCGCCCGCGAATGGCTGACCACGCACTAACAAGAAGAAGCCTGGAGGGGGCGGGAAAGGCCGGAGCCGAAAGGCGACGGCCTTTCTACTTTGCAGGCCTGCGTCAGAACTCGACGACGATCTTGCCGAAATGCCGGCCTTCGGCGATGGCTGCGATCGCGGCGCGCGTCTCCTCGAAGGCGAAGCGGCGCGCGTCGATCACCGGTTTGAGGCGATGCCGCTCGATCGCCCGCACCATCGCCTCGAACATGTCGCGGTTGCCGATCGTCACCCCCTGCAGCCGCACGTGCTGGGTGACGACGCGGCCGAGGTTCAACGGCGCAATCCCGCCGGACAAGACGCCGATCAGCGCCACTGCGCCGCTGACGCGCACCGCGCGCAGCGACTGGTCGAGCGATTTTTCGCCGCCGAGCTCGATGACGAGATCGGCGCCGCGCCCGCCGGCAAGCTTCCGCACCTCGCGGGACCATTCGGGGTGCTCGCGATAATTGACCACGATGTCGGCGCCGAGCGCGTGAGCGCGCGCGAGCTTGTCGGCGCTCGACGAGGTGATGGCGGCGGTGGCGCCGGCGAGCTTGGCGAATTGCAGCGCGAACAGGGAAACGCCGCCGGTGCCTTGCGTCACCACGAGGTCGCCCGGCGCAGTCCCGCTTTCGATCACGGCGTTCCAGGCGGTGATGGCGGCGCAGGGGAGGGTGGCGGCCTCGGCGGCGGAAAAATGCGCCGGCGCCTTCACCAACGCCTCTTGTGAAAGGCACATGTATTGGCGCATCACGCCGTCGAGCGGGCCGGCGAGCAGCTGCGCGCGGTGCGCCTCGCGCAACGGGCCGCCGAACCAGGTCTGCGCGAACAGCGGGCAGACGAGATCGCCGCTCTTGACGCGGGTGACGCCGGCGCCGGTCTCGATCACGCGCCCGGCGCCGTCGGAGAGCACGATCAACGGGAGTGCACCGGAATGGCGCCCATAGCCGTGGCGGACCATGACGCTATCGCGGTAGTTGACGGAGGCCGCCTCCATCTTGACGACGACCTCGCCGGCGCCGGGCTTGGGATCGGGGCGGGTGCCGGGCTTGACGTTTTCGAGCGCCCAGTCGCCGCGCAATTCGATGACTTTCATGCCGGCCGTCCGCTGCAGGAAGCGTTCATGATCTTGCTTTATAAAGCGATCGAGCGGCTATGGCGAAATCGGGGAGCCTTGAAATGGGCGGCCTCATTCGGCATAGCTTCAAGGACGGAGACGTGGCCGAGAGGCTGAAGGCGGCGGTTTGCTAAACCGTTATACGGTCAAAAGCCGTATCGAGGGTTCGAATCCCTCCGTCTCCGCCAAATCGCGCTATCGGCGTCCAACCGCGTTCTGGACGAAACGCGCTCACGCCCTAGTATTGTCCGCGTGATGTCCGCTTTGCCGCCGAAAGCGGACTCTCAGTCGCGGTCGCGGAATGTCCGCTAAGTGCCAGAAGCGGACATCCGTACGTTAAGACCGTTTAGAATTTCAAATTCCAACTAAGCTAAGATTCCGGACTTATTGCAGCCCGGCCTTGCGCATGCCTTCGAGAAATTTTTCCATTGGACCGGGTGTATACGGCACGTTCTGCGCAATCCACTCAATCGAGATATCGGGCTGCAATTCCTTGAGCCTGTCGAGCGCCGCATGCGCCTCATCAAGCTGTCCCGCCTGTGCCAGGGAGGCGCAATAGATTCGATGACCGGGAGTCCATCCAGAGCGCTGCTGCACGGCGTTGCGGGAGCAGCTGATTGCCTCGGCAAATTGTCCGTTGAGATAATGGGCGGCGGCAAGCCCCACATTGAAAATCGCGTTTTGCGGATCGTGCGGGCTCATGCGCAGCGCCAGCTCCGAATGAACGATGGCCTGGTCAGATTGTCCGTTGAACGCGAGCGCCGTGCCGAGATAGCCGTGAGCGGCGGCGAAGTTGGGGTTTATTTCGAGCGCGCGATTGAATTCCTGGACCGCATGATCTGTTCGTCGCTTCAGGAAGTCCGCGTAACCGAGCGCGAGATGCGCCCACGGGTCGTTGTCATCGAGTTCGGCCGCCCTGGTGGCGTAAGCAGCGGCGTTCATTACGTCGAGGTTTCTTGAAACTCCGACTGGTATGGCTCGAAACAGAAGCGCAAACGCCAACATGCTGTGCGCTGGAGCATAGTCGGGGTAACGCTTAGTCGCATTCATGAGCATGGTGGTAACGGCTTCACCGTCGGCTTTGGTCTGCTTCCATAGAAGCGAATTCGCCTGCATCACCAAATCCCAGGCCCCAAGGTCATCGGTGGAGCGGTGTTGCGAGCGTATCGCTTCCGCTTCCAGCAATTTGGGTTCGATGGCACCGACTACTTTCTTCGTAATCTCGTCCTGCAGCTGGAAAATGTCGGTCAGCTCGCCGTCGTAGCGGTCAGCCCAGATGTGATTGTTCGTCGCGGCGTCGATTAATTGAGCAGTGATGCGTACGCGATTGCCGCCCTTACGAACGCTGCCCTCCAGAATGTAGCGCACCCCCAATTCGCGGGCGACACGCTTTATGTCGACGGCCTTACCCTTATAAGTGAATGACGAATTGCGCGCGATGACGAAGAACCAGCGCAGCTTCGACAGCGCGGTGATGAGATCCTCGGAAATGCCGTCGGCGAAATATTCCTGCTCCGGGTCACCGCTCATATTGGTGAACGGCAATACGGCGATCGATGGTCGATCGGCCGTCGGCAGTTCGGTCTTGGCAGCAGTCGCGGCGGATTTGACCATCGCATGCGGCGCACTCGCGGCGAGCGAGATGCGGTGGATGCCGATCGGGCGCGCAATGTTCTTGACCACCTGCTCGCCCAGGTCCTCGAATCCGAAGTTCAACTTGTCGCGCACCTGATCGTGGACATTGCGCGAAACCAGGATGCCGCCGGGCTCCGCGAGTGCTTCCAACCGCGCTGCCACATTGACGCCATCGCCGTAGATATCATTCTCATCGCTGATAATGTCGCCGACGTTGATGCCGATGCGAAATTCGATGCGTTTGTCGGCGGGCACATCGGCATTGCGTTCGGCCATGCTACGCTGGACGTCGACCGCGTAGCGCACCGCGTCAACGACGCTGACGAATTCCACCAGCATTCCGTCGCCGGTGGTCTTGACGATCCGGCCACGGTGCTCGGTGATCTTGGGATCGATTAGTTCCTTGCGGTGCGCCTTGAGCTGGCGCAGCGTGCCTTCCTCGTCAGTGCTCATCAACCGGCTATAGCCGGCGATGTCGCCTGCCATAATCGCGGCAAGCCTGCGGTCAACCCGCGCCTCGTCCATGAAGACCCGCCCCGGAGCATCCGTATCTTCGAGCTGAGTTTATGATCAGAGATTGGGAGGTGTCTACCGGACAACGATGTCCGCTTTGGGTCATCAGCAAACATTACCGTGTGAGCTTGCGATGTCCGCTTTGCCCGCGATAGCGGACTCTCAGTCGCGGTTGCGGAATGTCCACTCAGTGCCAATAGCGAACATCATCGCCTTCCCACGTCACACAGTTGGCAATGCTATTGCCCGGTTGTTCGTGCCTTTTTCGACGCCTTTCACCGCTTCAGCGAACAATCGCCGCCCGCTTGTGCTGGTAGTATGATTGTCTAAGGAGCCGACGAAGTAAGGACGTCGATGTCTCGATTCACAGTGCGCTCAGCCGCAGCCGCTTTCATTCTTTACTGCGCGATGGACGCGCCGTGTGGCGACGCCGTTGCGGCATCCTCGAAGCTTGTCGAATTCGAGGGAGCGCCGCCGCGCGTTGCGCACGAAGGCGGGGAGGCTCCGAAGGACGTGCCAGGCGACCGGCTTCGGGGCTTTCTTGCGAAACCTGAAGGGGACGGGCCGTTTCCGGCGGTCGTCGCTCTTCATGGCTGCTCCGGATTGCCGGAAGCGGTGGCCGAGAGCGTGGCCCAGCGCTACGTGTCGTGGGGTTACGTCATCCTGCTAGTGGATAGCTTCACGACACGCGCTATCGATCATACCTGCACGCCCGAGACATATGGCAGGCTAGACATCTTCAAACGCACACTCGACGCTTACGGCGCGCTCGTCTTTCTTGCGCGCCAACCATTCGTAGATCCCAATCGTGTCGCCGTGGCGGGCGCCTCGCAGGGTGGCATGGTAACAATGTCGGTGGCGGAGGAGCGCTCAAGCGATCGCTTCGCCAACCCCAGCAATCTCGGTTTTCGCGTGGCCGTCGCCCTCTACCCAGGTTGCGGCGTGGTCGGCACCCGCCCAAGCATGCCCACGCTCATTCTTGTCGGTGAACTCGATGACTGGACGCCCGCCAAGGACTGCGTGCAGGCAGTCGCGCGTTGGGGAAGTGTGGGAGCGCCCGTTCAACTTGTCACCTATCCTGAAGCACACCATGCCTTCGATATTCAAATGTTGCAGCCCGGGACAATGATGTTCGGCCATCGGACGGAGTATAACGCTGAGGCAGCCGCAGATGCGCACCGCAGAATACGGACATTCTTGGCAGATTATCTCGGGAAATGATTGGAGTGGGTAATCACCTTGGCCGGTGACATGCGATTACCCGGCCGACCACTTTCATCCGTGAGTTCAAGGAGGTCAGCATGAGTTCGCCCCAGCTGCGTCGCGCCGACCGGGTGATGTCCGAGCAACGGGCATGCGAAATGCTGGGGCGCGGATTCAGCGGACAACTCGCGACTATGAGCGAGGATGGCTATCCCTATTGTATCCCATTGCTCTACATATGGATGGATGGGGAAGTGTATGTTCACACCACCAGCGCCAGGGGTCATTTTCGAGCAAACGTCGAACGCGAGCCACGGGTTTGCTTTGCAATTGACGAGCCGGATGACGTGTTCGACTACGGCCGCTTTGAATGCGATTCAGGTCTGGCGTATCGAAGCGTGATCCTATTCGGCAAAATACGAATCGCTGAGGATAAAGCGGTCAAGCAACGCTTCTGCGAGGCGCTAATGGTGAAATACGGCAAGGCGGATACCACACGGCTCAAAGGCTTCTTCCCGCGCATCGACAAGATCACAGTTTACGCTATTTCTGTCGAGCGAATGACTGGCAAGGAAATGGCTTTACCGCCACTCTCCGAGCAGTGGCCCGCAAAAGACAGGACTAAAACGCCGAACGCACGGCCTTAGGGTACAGAAGCGAATCTTGTTTGCGGGGCCGCCGCGTAAGTTTTCCGGGAGCTTGCCGGCTATTTCAGAGCGAGCGTCGCGGGCTGCTGTAACCACATGGGCCGGGTAGCGTGTAAGTCCATCCATCAATCGGTTAGCGATGTCCGCTTTGGGTGATTAGCGGACGCGACGCATATGAAATTGCGAGAACTTAAGCATCAAGCTCATCGGGCGCTCTTGCTGCGCGGGCAAGAATCGTGAGGGGGTAGTGAGGATCATCAATGAGGAGGTCGTCGAAAGTTGGGATGTCTTCTTGCGCCAAGCCCTGCAGAAAAGCCGTTGCTGCCAAGACGTTTCCACGGCTGTGGACGCTTAGCGCCGTCGGAGGGAATTGGTCCAGCAGCAGGCGTCGCAAGCCGGCAACGGTAAACGACCAAAAGCGGAGATCTTCCCAGCGATCCGGGTTGAGCTGCCCAATGCCGGGTACGGACAGAAGCAAAACGCCGCCTGGTTTAAGGATTCGCCGCAGCGTTCGAACCGCACCGCAAATATCAAATATATACTGAAGGGTTTGCGTCAGTATGATGCAATCGAACAATTCTGATTCAACATGATCGGCAGCGCTCAAATCGGCGACGATCGTCGCGCCTGGCGCTCCGGGATCGATATTAAGTACGTCACTCCTCGTTACCTGGGCGCCGCCGAATCGCACCGTGTATGAATTGTCGCCGGCCTCCAGAACTCGTCCCCGTATGTCTGTGCGATGCTGCTGAATGAAAGATTCGATATAGAGGCGGTCAATTGGTTGGCCGCGGTCGAACCCCCAATTTGTGCCGATCGGCTGGAGCCTTAGGAAGTCACCAAATTGCACTTTTCCGACCGCCGGAACGGCGGCTTTTGAAAACGGTGCACCTTCTGTTTTCGATTTTTTATCCGTCAAGTAATTTTTCTCCGGTTATTGAATTCCGCCATGCGTCGTGAAGCGAACTAAAACGCCGCGCCATATTGCGCCAAGGCCAAGGACGGTAGCAGCTTCAATTCGTCGGTGGTATGCTGGTATGGGCGAACCGCCGACGGCACGACACTATCGTTTTGCCGGCCATACGAAATAATCCGGATGCCAACGCAGAAGCGCAACTATCGTCGGACCAAGTCACTCGTAGACGAGGAAGTGTTCGTCACTCCACGCTGGTTGCCTCAAGAATATCTGACGAACTGCACGGTGGTGAGCGACCGCACGGAACTTATTCGACGGCTCCCACGAAAGGCAGTTGTCGCGGAAATCGGCACCCAGTTCGGAAGTTTCGCCAAAGAAATACTCGAATTAACCCAGCCGCGCGAATTTCATATTTTCGATCTTTCATTCGGCTCCTTCGACCGAGCATTTTTTGACGGTGACATGCGGTCGGGAAGGGTGGTGCTACACGAAGGCGATTCTTCGACGGAAATGTCAAAGCTGCCGGACGGACTATTTGATTGGATCTATATTGACGGAGATCACTCCTTTGAGGGAGTGCAGCGAGATATCAGGGAAGCGAAACGTTTAATTCGGCCGGACGGATGCGTGGTCTTTAATGATTACACAGTCTACTCGCACCTCGAGGCCATTCAGTATGGAGTCATGCGGGCGGTGAACGACCTATGCCTTGATGAAAACTTTGAGATCGTCATGTTCGCATTAAACGTACTCGGCTATCACGACGTCGCGTTGCGGCGTCGTTCGCGCGCGTGAGTCCTTGAGAAGAGCGTTGCCCGCATTCCGACTCGTGTCTTAAATTCGTCGAGCCACGATCAGCCCTTGCACCAATTCGAGGGACTTACGCGGCATTGCGCGCCAAGGAAGGGCGAATGATTGATGCGTATCGTCATCGATCTCAATTTTTTTGATCGGAACTATTTCTTGAATTTCGAAGTTATGACGTTCGAAAGTCTCGTAAGTTCTTTATCGAGAATCGATTGTGATGCACCTCGAGTGCTTCGGTCAGTCTTTCCTGTAACTCTTGAGCGACAAAAATTCGCTGTTCGTCGCTTATTGTCTCCCCCTCCTTCATTCTCTGCAGCAATTCCGAAAGGAGGTCGTCAAAAGTAGCTCCCGAGAGCGCGGGATTCCGCGTCGGGGAAACTTTAATCAGGGCTCCTGCCGGGTGCTCGCTCATTTGCTCCACACGTTCGACATGATTTGTCCGTCAGCGTCGCAATTGATAAGGGCGATCGTTGATTTCATGACTTTTGGAACTTTATCCATGTGACCCTCAAGGGTCGATGTGAAGCCGAATTGGAGCATTTTGATATTAACTGCTTTTCAGGATCACCGGCCGGATCGATTGTCAGGCCGGCTTTTCCAGCATAAGTTCTCGAAATTGCTCAATTTAAGGATGCAAATGGCGCGGCCTTTGGCTGGGAACGGCTGAACAAGGGATTTGACCGTGGCGTCAATCAGAAAAGCTTGCGAGCCGTCCTTTGGGGGTGCGCTTCCGTGGTAAATTGGTCGGGGAAAAGACTAGCCGTAACGGGCGGCGCGGGTTTTTTAGGCTCGCATCTGTGCGAAAGGCTGATCGAGCAGGGACACGAGGTCCTTTGCATCGACAATTTTTTCACCGGCACTCGACACAACATCGATCGTCTCTTGGATGATAAGAAATTCGAGTTGATGCGCCACGATGTGACGCATCCGCTCTATATCGAAACCGACGAGATCTATAACTTAGCCTGTCCTGCATCGCCGATCTATTATCAGTTCGATCCGGTACAGACGACCAAGACCAGCGTGCATGGTGCGATCAACATGCTGGGCATTGCCAAGAGGCTGCGCGCGAAAATTTTCCAGGCGTCGACCTCGGAAGTGTACGGCGATCCCGAAATTCATCCGCAGACGGAAGGATATTGGGGGAACGTGAACCCGATTGGAATCCGTTCTTGCTACGACGAAGGAAAGCGTTGCGCGGAAACGTTGTTCTTCGACTATTGGCGGCAACACAAGTTGCGCATCAAGGTCGCCCGGATCTTCAACACCTATGGCCCCAGGATGCACCCGAATGACGGGCGCGTGGTGTCGAATTTCATCGTCCAAGCGCTTCAGGGAAAAGATCTGACGGTTTATGGCGACGGTATGCAAACGCGCTCTTTTTGCTACGTCGATGACCTCATCGAAGGGATCTTGCGGCTGATGAATACGCCCGACGAAGTCACCGGCCCGATCAATTTGGGCAATCCCGCCGAGTTCACCATCAGGGCGCTCGCGGAGGCCGTCATCGAAATGACGGGCAGCCGGTCGAAAATCGTCAGCAAGCCCTTGCCACAGGACGATCCGCGGCATCGGCGGCCGGACATCTCGCAGGCCAATCAGCTGCTCGATTGGAAACCGACCGTTCAGCTACGCCACGGCCTCCGGCAAACAATCGAATATTTCGATGCTCTGCTCGGGACCGGCCAGAGTGAGCCGGTCAAGACAGCAGATTGAGAAGCTGCGCGCTCCGTTGTTGGAGCGCGCAGACCTCATTTCTCCCGTTTTGGAAAGTCGGCTTTAGCGCGCGTCGCTGGCGAGCGCCACCGGCTGCTTGCGGGGATCGCCGTCGATGTAGACCCAGGCATTGGGGTTCGTGCGGGTCTGGCGCTTGACGTAGTCGTAAGGCATCTTCGACCACAGCATAACCTGCTTCACCAGACTATCGAGGGCGTACTCGCCCTTGTCCGTGCGCACGATCAGGACGGCGTGGCCCTGATTCTGCTTGGTCCACACGATGGCGATCAGCAACGCTTCGCGCGGAAATCCCGCTTCGATCAATTTGCGTTTCTTGACCAGAACATAGTCCTTGCAATCCCCGTAACCATCGTCCGCATAGTACCACTTGTTCACTTTGCCCCAGTGCTTCATGTCCGCCAACGGCTTGATTTGCTGGTTGACCGAATTGTTGACGCCGACAATCGTGTCCCACGCGTCCGGGGTGAGGGTGATATCGCGCGGAGCGCTTACCTTGACGGTGCACTCGCCGGGATAACGGCCGCAGAATTCGTCCCAACCTTTCGGCGGCTTCGCGTCCTCGACGATGGCGGTGTAAAGAAGCGCCCCGCCTGAGCGCGAAGAATGTTCCAGCGGCTTCGCCGGCTCGAGGGCCGCCGTCTTAACGGGCGGAACGCTGGTGTTGGCTAGCACCTCCGCCGGCTTGGCGATCTCCACCGCGGCCTGTTGCAACGGCGCGATGGCGAGATTCGAAGGTTCCGCCGGCGTTGCGCTCTCAAGCGCCGTCGGCTGAATCAGCGTGATGGCCGGATTCGAAAGCGGCTCCGCGGATTTTGCGCTCTCCAGCGCGACCGGATGAATCGGCAGGACGCCCGGATTGTAGAAAACATCCGGGCGGGCGAAGAAGATCGATCCTGCGACCAACGCGCCGATCGGGCTTGCAAACAAAACCAGTCTGGTGGTCTTGGTACGGTTGAACATCTGGCAGCCCCCTGTGATTTTCTAGGACTGCAAATGCCCACAAACCCCGCAATTTCCTCTGAAATCGCGCGTGCTAATTCAATCGAATGCGTTCGTATTTTTTTAATTCAGTCGCGGCGCGCGCTGGTAAATTTCCCGTAAAGGCCGCGAAGCGACGCGGCAGGCGCGCAAGGAATTCTTCTTTGCGAGGCCGCCGCGCCGAACCTCGGGCTAGCTGGAGCGGACTGTTGTCGCCTTACGCGGGTGCGCCTGCTGGTGCCAAGCCCAGGCTGTACGGATAATCGTTTCCAAATCCGATCTCGACGTAGAAAAACCGAGCTGTTCTCTTGCGCGGCGCGGATCGGCAATCAATGTCGGCGGATCGCCGGGCCGCCGGGCCTCGAAGCTCACACGAATCCTGGCGCCGGTTAGACGTTCGATTTCCGCCAGCACTTGCTTCACGGAATGGCCGCGGCCGGTGCCAAGATTGAGCGCTCCACCTCGTTCGCCGGCCAAGAGGCGCTGCAGCGCCAGTACGTGGGCATCGGCCAAATCGCAGACATGAATGTAGTCGCGAACGGCGGTCCCATCGGGGGTCGGATAGTCGGTGCCAAACACCGAGATCGATTCAAGGTGACCTTGAATCCACATCATCACCCTTGGAATGAGGTGGGTTTCGCGCGCCCGCAATTCGCCGATCTCACTCTGCGGATCGGCGCCGCAAGCGTTGAAATAACGCAGTGCCGACCAGCGCAGGCCGTAGGCTTTGCCGCAGTCCGACAGAATGCGCTCGGCCATGAGCTTCGAAGCGCCATAGGGGTTGATCGGATTCGGCGCCGTGTCTTCGTCGATCGGTTGTCTTTCCGGCACGCCATAGATAGCGCACGAGCTGGACATGACGATTGTGTTCACCCCGGCTTGTTGAAGCCCATCAAGCAGCGAGAGCGTGCCGGCAACGTTATTCTGATAATAGGCGGCCGGATTGGCGACCGATTCCGCGACCAAGGCATAAGCGGCAAAGTGAATGGCGGCGGCGACTTCATGCGCTTGGCACGCTGCTTTTACGGCAGCGGCGTCGCGGATGTCTCCTTCGACGAGTGGTCCCCAGCGCACGAAATCCCGGTGTCCGATGGACAGATTGTCGAAGGCGATGGGCCGGTAGCCCGCGGCTGCGAGCGCCTTGCAGGCGTGGGCGCCGATATAGCCGGCGCCGCCCGTGACCAGAACGGAAAGTTGTTGATTTCTCGGCATTCCCTTCGCCACCCCGCGCCCGCGCCACTACCCGATTCTGAGACCGGGAGAACCCCAATCCTACGATTCGT
>Ga0075426_10003411_pt1 | contig 11350 bp, 9 predicted proteins | sample SoiMethybrSBSTD5_FD_75304 | JGI IMG/M metagenome (GOLD analysis project Ga0075426, IMG submission 75304) | Bulk soil microbial communities from a Populus tree surrounding site in Tennessee, USA - Soil MetaG P. TD hybrid SBSTD5 | ecosystem: Environmental > Terrestrial > Soil > Tree plantation...
ACCCTCAAGTTCGCCCACCGGCTCTTCGGCGTCACGATGCACGGCGACGGCTGCTCGCGCGTCGTGAGCCTGAAGCTCGACGAGATCGTTGACGTCGACGAGCGGGACCGACCGGACCCGCGACCGGTCGCCGTCGTGGGGGCCGCGTGACGATCTCGGAGAGCGGCGCGATCGACCTGGCGGCGGCGCCGAGCGACGCGGTCCACCGCGAGGCCGCGGGTCGCGTGCTCGAGTACTTGATCTTCCACCGCTCGCTCCTCGGCGAGACCGAAGCGCCCGCCGACCTCTTGGACCGGTACATGGGCCTCGTCCACCGGCTCAAGGACGGGGTCCACGTGATCATCCCCGACCCGTACCAGAAGGCGACGGCGATCCTCTTCGAGCTCGTGATGCAGGAGGAGTTCGACCCCTGGGAGATCGACCTCGCGCGGTTCACCCAGTCGTACCTCGAACGGGTCCGCTCTGAGGGCGGCGTCGACTTCGCGGTCGCGGGCCGGTTGCTCTACATGGCGTGGTCGATCCTCTACCTCCAGTCGGAGGAGCTCCTTCGCAACCGCGAGCCGCCGCCCGAGCCCGCGGCGGGCGAGGGGGCGCCGCTCGAGGACGGCTACCTCTCGGACATGGAGACGCCCGAGGCGCTCGACGTGACGTCGGTCGTGGTCGGGTCCACCGACCCGCCGCCGCTCGTCCCGATGGTCCGCCACGCGGAAACGCGCCCCGTGAGCCTGCTCGAGCTTGTCCGAGCGTTCGGGGAGGCCGAGCAGGAGGCGCGACGTTCCCTCCAGATCCAGCAGCTGCGCGAGCGCCTGCGGGAAGAGCAACGCGCCCCGCCCGAGGTCCTCGTCCACGGCGACATCCCCGAGCGCGACCTCTCCGACGCGTGGGAGATCGCCCTCACCCACGCGAAAGGCGAGCCGTTCCCGATGCTCGACCTCTGGCGGCCGACGTGGGGCCGGGACCGCCTCGTCGCGCTGTTCCTCGCCTGCCTCTTCCTCGCCCGCGAGCGGGTCGTCGAGCTCCGTCAGGAGCGGCTCGGCGACGGCCCGATCCATCTCGTGCGCGTCGCCGACACACGCGCGCCGGTCGCGGAGGCCTGACCGATGCCCTCGAAAGTCGACGACCTGGTGTTGCGCCTCGAGGCGCTCCTCTTCGCGAGCGGGAAGCCGCTCTCGCTGAAGGAGCTCACCGACGCCCTCCAAGCCAGCGACTTCCGTCCGGTCCAGCACGCACTGAAGCAGCTCAAGCGGACCTACGACGGGCGCCAGACGGCCCTCGAGGTGCGGCGCGTCGGCGACCGGTTCGCCCTCCAGCTCCGCGAGGCGTACGTGCCGGCGGCGCACGGGGTCACGCCGGTCGAGATGCCGCCGCGGACGCTCAAGGCGCTCACTTTGATCGCCTACCACCAGCCGATCCTCCAGAGCCTCCTCGCCCGGATGCTCGGCGAGGCGGCGTACGAGGAGGTCGGCCGGCTCCGCGGCCTCAACCTGATCCACTCCGAGGCGAAGGGCGCGACCCTCGAGCTGAGGACGACGAAGCTGTTCGCCGAGTACTTCGGCATCGCGTCGACCCGACCCGAGGAGATCCGCCAGTTCCTCGAGCAGAAGCTCGGCGTGACGGCGGCGTCGATGGAGGCGCCGGCGGGCGTCGCCACCGATTCGGCGCCGACCCCGGAGCCGACGAACCCGACGCCCCCGATCGGGGCGACGGACCCGACGGCGAGCGTCGGGACCGAGTGAACCGGGCTACAGCCGCCCGCACGTCGGGCACCGGACCGGCTCGGCGGCCCGCGCCGCGCCGCAGTACGGGCACGGGAACGTCGGCGGGGCCGGCGGGGGCAATGGGCCGGGCCCGGGCGCCGACGGGGCCCACGCGGTCCCCGAGGGCGCGGGAGGCGGAAGCCCACCGGCCGCTGGAGGAGGGGCCCCCGCCGGCGGCCGGGGTCGCAGCAGCGTGATGACGAGGACGACGGAGACGGCGACCGAGAGCCCGATGATGAACAACAGCCAGTAGGTGGGGCTCCCGCCCCCGATCGCGAACGGCGGCGGCAGGCCGGGCGTCGGCCCGACGTAGACGTAGTCGCGGACGGCCGGGTTCGCGTCGGCCGCGAGGAAGCGGAGCGCGTCGAGCCCGCCCCAGCCGGTCGCTCCGTCCCAGCCGGGGGCCGCCTGGAAGACGAAGTTGCCGCCCGTCGTCACGTCGAGGAACGGGTTCGTCGGGTCTGTCGGGTTCGCCGCGTAGTAGCTCGCGATCCGGTAGAGCTCGGGAGCGAGGTAGCCGAACCGGTGGCCCGCGACGGCGGACCACGAGGCCACGAGCCCGGCAAGGAGCGGCGCCCCGATGCTGGTCCCCTCGAGCACCTCGAAGAACGTCCCCGTCGCGTCCGCCGAGACGTACGCCACGGTCTGGTTGGCGGGGAACGCGACGTCGGGCACGGTGCGCCCGAGGGCATCGACGCCCTGGGCCACAGTCGCGTTCACGATCGCCGGCTGGGCGGCCGAACGAAGCTGCCACGGTGGCTCGCTCGCGACGGTCGACGCCCCGCCTTCCGTCCCCGAGATGTTCCCGAACCCGCCGAGAACATCGTACCAGGCGGTCTGGGCGGCGATCCCGGTCACCGTCGGGTCGAACGAAGCGTTGAGCTCTCCTCCGTCGTACGTGCCCGTCGCGTTCCCGGCGAGGGTCGGCGAGGTCCCGCCCACCGCGATCGCACCGGTGGTGTTGAACCCCGCGGTCGCCGGCCACGTCGGGCCGGAGCCCTGCGAGCGACCGCTGAACAAGTCGGGGGCGTTCCCCTGGTCGCCGCTGGCGGCGACGACGGTGACCCCCATCGCCTGGGCCACCGCGAGCTCGGTGTTCCACAGCGCGTCGGAGAGGTCCGCGATCCCGAACGACCCGCTCACCGCGGTGAGCTGCGCCGGGGTGTAGTCGTACGCGAGCGCCGAGGCCAGGCACTGGGCGAAGTAGTCGGCCGTGTCGCCCTCCGTGCCGGAGAACGCGGGGTCCTCGAGGAGCCGGGCCCCGAAGTAGAAGTTGACGAGCGTGGCCCCGGGCGCCATGCTGCCCGCCATCTCGAGGTCGAGGCTGTTCTCGATCGAGTTCGAGGTCGCGTCGCTGACGCCCGCGAAGAACCCCGGCGTTGGGGGCGTCTCGCCCGCGACCGTGACGGGCACACCGGCGACGACCGGGTGCGGCCACCCCGCGGGGAACGTGTCGTTGTAGTACGCATCGACGACGGCCGGGTCGAACGGCGGCAGGTCGGTATTGTTGGGTCGGTCGTACCCCGAGATGAGCAGGGTCGCGACCGCCTGGGCCGTCGGGAACGTCGCGTTCGTGACCGCCGTCGACGGCGGGAACAGCGAGCTCGCCCGATAAGCAGAGGCATAGTCCGACCCGAAGTACCATGGTTCCCCGACGCCGCTGGTCCCGTCCAGAATGAACGAGCCCAGCCCGGGTCGGACCAGACCCGTCGGGCCGGGCTGCGCGAGGGTCGACGACCGGTAGTGCGTCCCCCCGTTGCTCAACCCTCCGATCCCGGACACCAAGCCGTACAAGTCGGCCGGTATCGAGGGAGAACCCACCGCTTGGTAGTAGGATGAGCCCACTTCGGTCGACGACGCGCCCGGCTCGACGAACTCCACCCCCAGCGCCGACGCCGCATCGGACGCGCGGATCTGGAACGTGAGTCCGAGCCGGTCCGCTGTCGAGGCGAATCCGCTGGCGCCCCGGGCGCCGAAGAAGCCCGTGAGTTTCGCGACCGCCTCGGGCGGCGGCGAGAATTCGCTGACGAACTGCGCGTGGCTGAGGTAGTGCCGGTAGTGGGGCGACCGGGGGTCCGCGATCCCCGCGAGGAGCGAAGCGAGGGCCGCAGCGTGGCTGGGCGTGAGGGCCAGGGTGAGCGAAAGGACCGGGTCGCCCCCGAGGGGCGTCCCATCGGAGCTCCGGGCGCCGGCAGGCTGGTCCGTCGCCCAGACGGCCGTCCTTTCGGTCGACGGAGGCGCTGCGGCCACGGCAATCCCCAGGAACGCCGGGGCGACCAACAGGAACACGAGCAACGCCGGGAGAGCGCTCGCGGCCGCGGGCCAGCTACCCCTCACGGCTTGACGAGAGGCCCCCTCGGCTTAACCTCCGCCCGGGCAGGAACCCGCGACCCCGACGATGCGACGAGCTTCGGCGCCACTCGTCAAATCGGACGAGGCGGACCGGTTCGGTCCAACTAAGGGCGGCCGCGTCGGCCCGCGAGTGGCCCTCGGTCGGTTCAGGCGGGCAGTCGAGCCGAGCGGCGTCCGATCGTCGACCCGGTCGGGCGGACCGTCTCGCGCACATCGTGGCCCGCGACCTCAACGATCGTGCACGCCACCGAAGGGTCCGTGACCGCCGCTCCGATGTGGAGCGGCCGCAGGGCGGGGCGCTCGTCCGAGCCCGGTTCGGGGTCGCGGGATGCGCCGGACCGTCGAGGCTCTCTCTCCCTCGGCTCGAAGGCTGGAAGCGCGCGGCCCCCCGAGCGAGGTGCTTCCACCCCGCAGACTGGGCAACCCGGGTGGAGGTGCGGGCGCGTCGGTTTCGTCTCGGTATGGCCCGGGCCGGACCCTCGAACGGCGTTGGGTGACGGATCGGGGGCGGGAGGGTCCGCTCGACGACCGGCGGGAAGTCGGCGCAGCGGATGGCCGGCGCCGCGCAGGTGGGGGGGTACGGCGTCCAGAGCCTCGAGGTGGGCCGCGGGGAGCGACGCGTCGCTCGGCTCCTCCGGGTTCGTCGAAGGAGCGGGGCCCACGACCTGCGAGATCGGCCGGGGCGATCGTGACGGGTTCCCCGACCCAGCGTTGGGGGCGGGGATCGCAGGGACGGAGAGCGCCCAGGGCGCGAGCGCGTTCGCGTCGTAGGCGTAGACGACCGGGAGACCGGCGAACGCGTCCGAAGGGGGCGGGTCGAACGCGACCTCTCGAGAGGCAAAGCCTTCGCCGTCCGGGGAATCACTCGGGAGCACGATCTCGGACCCCCCGACGAATAGCTCCGGCTCGCCCGGGGAGAAGCCGACCGGACCCACCGAGCGGGGTGGCAGGTACGCGGTCTCCGGCACCGGCCCCACCAGATTGACGGGCAGGTCCCCGACCTCGGGGATCCACTCGGTCCAGAGTACGTCGCCCGGGAGTCTCGCCGAGGGCACCGCCGGCTCGGGGGGCGCAAGGTCCATCGATGGCGACGCGGCGGGCGCCCCGAGGACCGCGGCGCCGCGGCGCGGAGCGAGGACCGTTCGGGGGAGGGGCGCCCGACCGATCGAACCGGCACGGCGGTTGGCCCGGACGACCACGCTCCGCCGCGACCGTGCCCGTTCGAACGCCACGGGCCCGAGCGAACCGACAAGGGCGATCGCGCCCAGCACCAGCAAGATGCCCGGAGCGTACGCGACGAGCGCCCCGAAACCGGGGAGCGTGAGCGCGACCCCGGCGGCCAGCGCGCCGGCCGCCAGCAGGGCGAGGGCTGCGCGCGGCACGAACGGTCGCGTGGTTCCTGCGGAGCCCGTGGTTCCGCCGCTGGACGACACGAGACGGGTCCGTAGCATCGAGAATCGAACGTTGGATTCCCGGCCCTAGCAACTTGAATCTATCCACGCACTCGAAGGTGCACCGCGGGGCAGGGCAGCCGCCGCGGCCGCCCGCGACGGCCCGCCCCGCGCCGGGAGGCCGCGGGCCATCGCCCGCCGGCACCCGGGATCGAGTTCCGAACGGGCCACGGTGGGAATCCTTTAGCCCGATGGCCCCATGGGCCGCCCGATGGGCGGCGGAAGTCCGGCCGACGCCGCGTGCATCTTCTGTCGGATCATCGCGCGCGATGCCCCGGCCCACGTGGTCTACGAGGACGACCGGACGCTGGCGTTCCTCGACGCGTTCCCGGTCACGCGGGGCCACGTCCTCGTCGTACCCAAACGCCACGTCGATCGGCTCCTGGAGCTCCCGGAGGACGAGTACGGCGGGTTCCTGAAGGCCGTCGCCCGCGTCTGCCAGCGGGTCGAACGCCTCTCCACCCACTACAATGTCTCGCTCAACCAGGGCGAGCTCGCCGGCCAGATCGTGTTCCACCTCCATTTCCACGTGATCCCGCGCTACGGCGAAGGCACACCGCAGTGGGGGCGACCTCGCAACGCGCTCAAGGACGACGACGCGCGCGACCTCCTGGGTTCGCTGTCGGCGAGCTGAGGGCGATGGCGGCGCGGCCTCGTTCTCCGGCCGTGGCGGGGCAGTTCTACGAAGCCGACGGACGCCGCCTCGCCCTTCAGATCGAGGAGTGTTTCCGGAGCGAGCGCGGACCGGGCGAGCTACCTCCGCCGCGACGTTCGAGCGAGCGGCATCTACGGGCCGCGGTCGTCCCGCACGCAGGGTACGAGTACTCGGGCCCGATCGCCGCGCTGGCGTACGCCGCGATCGCGGCGGAACGACCCCCCGACTCCGTCCTTATCCTGGGCGTCGACCACCACGGCAGCGGTCGGCTCGCCGCGGTCTCAGACCGCGATTGGATGACGCCTCTAGGACCGGTCGACGTCGACCACGCCCTCGTTCAGGCGCTCGCTCGGGGTCCGATCGTGATCGAGGAGGAGCGGCACGCCGCCGAGCACTCCCTCGAGGTCCAGCTCCCGTTCCTCCAGTACGTCCTGCCTCGGCCCCGCATCGCGTCGGTGATGGTCCCCTCGGGGTCGTTCGAATCGCTCGAGGAGGTCGCGGAGGTCGTCCGAGCGGCCACCGCCGAGCGCGACGTCCTCCTCCTCGCTTCGACGGACTTCTCCCACTACGTTCCCGTCGAGGACGCCCGGCGCCTCGACGCCCTCGCGATCGATGCGATCGTCCGCCGGGACGCGCGCTCCCTCTTCGACACCGTGACGCGGCTCGACATATCCATGTGCGGGGTGGCACCGACGACCGTCCTGCTCGCCGCGCTCGCGGCCGAACCGCTCGACGCGCGGCTCCTCCGGTGGGGCCACTCCGGCGAGGCGGAGCCGATGAGCCGCGTGGTCGGCTACGCGAGCGTCCTCCTCTCGTCCCGGACGCCGCTCGGCGCGTCCGTGCGTTAAATAGGACGGCGAATCTGCGGCCGCCGGTCCCATGATCCTCAGCGACCGCCGCATCCTCGAGGAGATCGAGCGGGGCCGCATCGTCGTGCGGCCGTTCCGCCGCGACTGCCTCGGCTCGAACTCCTACGACGTGCACCTGGGCCCGTACCTCGCGACGTATCGGGACGGCGGGCTCGACGCGCGACGGCCGAACGAGGTCCGGGAGTTCCGGATCCCTCCGAAGGGCTACGTCCTCGTCCCGGGTCAGCTCTACCTCGGCGTGACCGAGGAGTACACCGAGACCCACGCGCACGTCCCGTTCCTCGAGGGGAAGTCGAGCGTCGGCCGTCTGGGCATCGACATCCACTCGACCGCCGGCAAAGGGGACGTCGGCTTCTGCAACTACTGGACGCTCGAGATGTCGGTCAAGCTGCCGGTCCGCGTCTACGCCGGCATGCCGATCGGACAGCTGATCTACTTCGAGATCTCCGGCGCGGTCGACCAGGCGTACGACCGGAAGAAGAGCGCGAAGTACCGCGCCGTCTCCGCCCACCCGACCCCGTCGCGGATGTACCTCAACTTCGCACCGCGCGCCGGCCGGTCGGGTCGATCGCGCCGTCGCTGAACGGACCCGTTCAGTCCGGCCGCATCGGCGGCCTCGACGCGCCGAGGTAGAACGCGGGGCGCCGCGGACGGGCGCGGTCGCGACGGTGCATCGGGTCGTGCGGCTCGCCCTCGGCCTCCGGCACGACCTGGATCGACGTGAACTGGAATCGACGGACGAAGTAGCCTTCCGCGGCCCGCAGGACGTGGAGCTCGTCCGGCGCGGGTCCCTCGGCGGGCGCCTCCGACCGGATCAGGGGGGCGACGCGCTCGACGTAGCGCGGGATCTCGGGCCGGGCCGCCGAGGCCTCGGGGTGGTCCCGCGCCCGCTCCATGACACTGCGGACGACCGGTCGGGGGTCCTGGGTCTCGACGGCCTCCCGGATCCACGTCTCGACCTCCCGCTTCCACGGCGCCGCGACGAAGAAGACCACCGAGGTCGGCCGCTCGCCGCGCGCGGCGGCCGGCTTCAGCACGCTGCGCAGGTCCTCCTCGACCTGGTCCAGGAACCGCTCGGTGGCGCGGGCGACCGGGGACGGCGTGAACTCCTCGGCTTTCGGGAGAGGCTGCTCCGCCACGAGCGAGTCGAACCGGCCCTCTCCCAGCGCCTCCGCCAGGTGGGGCGTGATGGGTCCCATCATCCGGATCCAGGCGTCCACGGCGCCCTCGGCGATCCCTCCCGGTCCCCCTCCGCGCAGGACGAACCGGCGGAGCCGCGCCGGGAGGGTCACGTAGACGATCTCCGCGGCGGCCCGGACGTCGTACGCGCGGTACGCCGCGTGGAACTCGGCGACGAGTGTGTGGAGCTCGGTCGCCAACCACGCCTCGAGCTCGGGCGGGCCGCCGGGCCCGGTTCCCGCGAGTTCTCGGGCGAAGCGCTCGACGTCGGCGAGCCGTTCGCCGAAGGTGTCGACGAGCGACGGGTCCCACTCGACGTCCTGCGACGGGCTCGCGGACGCGGCGTAGAACAGACGGAGCGCGTCGGCCCCCCACCGCTCGATCGCGGCGTTCATCGGCGGCACGGCGCCGCCTTTCGACCCGACCTGCCGCTTCGAGATCTTCTCCCCGCCGGGGGCCGTGAGCCACCAGTGGGTGAAGATTGCTCGGGGCTGGAGGTCGGGCGGGAGGAGGAGCGCGTGGGTGTAGAGGAACACCGGGAAGTGCACCCGCTTGTGCTCCTTGCCTCCGATGTTGAGGTCGAGCGGGTACCAGTAGAGGAATTCCGACCGGATCTCGTCGAGAAGGGTCCGAGATACGGACGGAGCTCCTTCGCCCCGGCCGAGGAACACGTAGTCGAACAGCTCGTCGGTGAGCGCCTCGAGTCCGAGACGCCCGTCGGCGACGAAGGGCCGAACGACGAAGTACGCCGGATAGAACGTCGAATCGGCGATCGGTTCGATCAGCCACGAGGGGTCGAGCGGAAATGGGGTGCCGAGCCATCGGCCCTGCCTCGTACACGGTCGGTCGGCGTACCAGTCGAGGATCCCCGCGAGCTCGGTCCCGTACTCAGCGGGGTAGAACTGCATCCGATGGGTCAGGGCCCGAGTCTGCTCCTTCCAGACGGGGTCGCCGTAGTGGATGAACCACTGGTCCGGGACGCGGCGGATCACGACCTCGTGCCCGTTCCGGCAGATCACCGGCTTCGAGAACTCCTGGAGGCGGAAGCTCCGGCCATCCTCGAGGAGCTGAGCGGTCACCGTCCCGCGCGCTTCGGCGACGGAACGACCCCCCACCAGATCGCTTCGCATGCGACCGCGAACGAACTCGAGCCGGTACAGTCGCTCGGTCGCCTCCTCCAGCGCACCGCGCGCGTCCGCGGAGCGGGCGCCCGCGGCGCGCAGCGCCCGCTCCGCGGGTGTCCCCGGGCCCTCCAGTAGCGACCGCTCCGAGGCGCTCAGGTTGTCTGAGTCGGGGATCTCGACGATCACCGGCGGTTCGCCGAGGGCCCCGCGATCCCCGGGCGCGAGCTCCGCGAGCGCGAGCCAGTCCGCCGGGGCGTGCGACGGAACGCTCATCACGACCCCGGTGCCGACCCCGGGTCTCACGAGCTCGCTCGCGAGGACCGGAACGCGGCCACCGCGGAGGGGCACCTCCGCCGGTCGTCCGATCACCTCGGAGGCGGGCACGGAGTGCCCCACGCGGCCACCGTGCTGCTCGACGAGTCGCTCCGCCCCAGCGCGGCCCACGAGGAAGAGCGCGTCCCGGTAGTGCCAGACCGAGAGAGGCTCGGTCGGATGGACCCAGACGTTCGTGACGCCGAAGACGGTCTCGGGGCGCAGCGTCGCGGCAAGTAGGATCCGCCCGTCGTCCAGAGCGAAGGGCACCGTCGCGTAGTCGACCCATTCGGCGTCGCCCCCCGAGGAAAGATCGGTCTCCGACGGGTCGACGGAGAGGGGACCGCACACCGGGCACACCGAGGCGAAGTGGGGGGCTTGGAGGAGCATCCCGTGCTCGTGCAGCCGCCGGAACTGCCAGGCGATGAAGCGCTGGTAGTCCGGGTCGATCGTGGTCAGGTAGGCCCGCTCGTCGATGAGGACACCCAGGCGCCGATACACCTCGAGGTACTGCTGGCCCAGGAACCGCGCCGCGTCGGGCGGATTCTCCAGGCGCGGCCACTCCGACTCGGCGATGCCGTTCTCCTCGAGCTGGGCGACCGCGCGGGGATCACGCTCCGCCACGCGCTGGGCGAACGTGACGGCGGGGAGGCCCGACGCGTGCGTGCCGGTGGGGAAGAACGTCGCGTGGCCCTGTGCGCGGTGGTACCGGTGGAACGCGTCGGCGTAGAGCAGCCCGCGCAGGTGACCGACGTGCAGGAACCCGCTCGGACCGGGGTATGCCACGAGGGCGAAGAACTTCTCCTGGCCCGCGACGTGCCGCGCCGCTCCGATCGAACGCGCCGCCCACTCCGCTTGCCAGCGGCGATCTCCCGAGGGGTCCATTCGGGGCGGAGAGAAGGTGGCCGTATTTGAGAGGGGGTTCGTTTCGGGCAGACGGAAGGCCGACGCTCGAGCGCCGTCCGACCGAACGTACTAGACCGGTCGGCCTCGGGTAGCGGTGTTCCCCGTCCCTGTGCCGGTGCGCCGGGGCAGCGTTCGAAGGGAGACCGCGAGTTCGATCGCGATCTTCGGCGGTGGACTGGTCCTGCTTCAGTCGTTCTTCTTCTACTTTGGCTCGAGCGCGTTGTTCCCCGGGCTGCTCACCGGTGCCGGGATCGTGGCGCTCGGGGCGTTCGCGTCGGGCCTACGGCGACGTCGCGAGGCGGTCGGCGCCGGGATCGTCCTTCTGGGCGTCGCCTCCCTCTTCGCGGGAGGAGGGTTCTACCTCGGGGCGGTGCTGGCGATCGTCGGCGGCGCCCTCGTTGCGTCCATCGGATCGCAGGACGTCCACGAACGCGGCGGCTCGAGCTTTACCTCGAAAGCATTGGGCCCTCCGTGTCCGAACTGCGGGCGCCACGTCCCGACGTGGACCTCGAAGTGTCCGTATTGCGGGTTCCCGTGATGGGAGCCCGGCTCCCGTCCGCTCGCCGGGCGGGTCACCAAGCAGGTGTCGGAACCCGCCGGTTTCCCTCGCCGAACCGCGAGCCTAACGGCGCGGAGGGCCGTATTTAGCCCACGGATCCGTTCGGAAAGCGATGTTCAACTCCGATCAGTTCACGTTCGAGGAACTCGGAGAGGGGGTCTGGGCGGCGATCGCGCGGCCGGGGGC
>Ga0075426_10003412_pt1 | contig 11347 bp, 10 predicted proteins | sample SoiMethybrSBSTD5_FD_75304 | JGI IMG/M metagenome (GOLD analysis project Ga0075426, IMG submission 75304) | Bulk soil microbial communities from a Populus tree surrounding site in Tennessee, USA - Soil MetaG P. TD hybrid SBSTD5 | ecosystem: Environmental > Terrestrial > Soil > Tree plantation...
TTCGCTTGACAGGAATGTTGGTCTGGAGTACATTAATCCTGTAAGAAACTGCGCCTTGAAAGCGGGAGATTCCTCCCGCTTTTTTCATTTTTAGGGCTGATCTGCAGCCGTCCTTCCTCGTTCTAGCTGAACGCACACAAAGAAGATGCCGGGCTTTCCGGCAAAAGTCGCCGGGAACCCGCAAAAGGCGCGGGAAAGCCCGGCGCTACCCTGCCGCCACACTTACCTGACGCGCACAGGCCCCTTCGTGAAGCTCAGGTAAACAAAAGTGCCTGTGCTACTTGCGTTCCTCTGAGACCCGTGTCCGACAAAAAGCACATCGTCGACTCCATCGCGAGGATTGCCAGGAAGCTTGGCCACGCGCCCTCGCACTCTGAGTTCATCGCGCGTTCTGGAATCTCGGCGTATTCCGTCATGCGATGCTTCGAGTATTGGAATGACGCCATTCGAGCTGCGGGGTTTAGCCCCAGTACGCGGAACCTAAAGGTAGAAGATCGCGAACTGCTGGAAGATTGGGGCAGACAAGTCCGAAGAAACCGGAGCATACCTACATTTCACAGCTATCGCCGAAAGGGGAAGTATGATCCTACCACGCTCCAAAGAGGAATCGGTCCCTGGTCAAGAATGCCGGAAGCTTTTCGCAAGTTTGCCAAGGGCAAGCGGGAATGGGCCGATGTACTGGCGCTCCTTCCTGTTCGGAAACGAAAGAGAACTTCAGAACCGAAGCAAGTCTCCGCTTCCGCCACTTCGACGGAGCAAGCCCTACACGCGCCGCTCGGAGATCGTCCGACGTACGGCAATCCCACAAACTTCCACGCGCTGCGCCACGAACCGGTGAACGAACAGGGTGTGGTCCTCCTGTTTGGCATGCTCGCCAAAGAACTGGGCTTCCTGGTCGAAGCTGTGCAAAAGGGATTTCCCGATTGCGAGGCCAAGCGGCAGATTGGTCCCGAACGATGGCAGCGCGTCAACATCGAGTTTGAATTTGAGAGCAGGAATTTCCGCGTCCACCGGCATCCTTTGCATGGTTGCGACATCATTGTCTGCTGGAGGCACAATTGGGACTACTGTCCAAAGCACATCGAGGTCGTGGAACTCTCCAGCGTAGTGAAGTCTTCGGCCGGCCATGAGGAATAGCTTTTTGCGGAGTTCCCGGCGGCCACCGTTTGGAGTGCGGGGGCTTGCCACCGCTTTTCTTTCGTTTACCAACGCGAGGTGGGAGAGAAATTGCCGCTGACAGCAACCGCGGATGTAAGAAAAGCGGGAGCAAGCTCCCGCACTCCCAAAAAATACAGGAACCACGTACCGATCTTCGAGAGCGCCAAACGGCTTAAGGCGCTTAGGACGGTTTCAATGCACTGCAACCGAGGCAAATCCCAGTGCTTGCATCACCGCGTCGTGAAGATCGCGCCGCACTTGTTGGATCTTCTGATTCTCGCGCGTCGGGTGCACGCGGTTCGTCAGGAACACGACGAACAGTTGCCGGTCGGGATCAATCCAGATGGAGGTTCCCGTGAATCCGGTGTGGCCATAGCTGTGCGCCGAAAAATAGTTTCCGCTCAATCCGCCGGGTGTTGGCACTGCCCAGCCCAGCGTGCGCGTCCCGCCGGAAAGTTGCTGCGGCGTGGTGAACTGCGCTACCGTTGCGCGCCGCAAAATCCGCTGGTGCGCGTACACGCCGCCGTTCAGCAGCATCTGGCAAAACGCCGCCAAATCGGGCGCGGTGCTGAACACTCCCGCGTGCCCGGATACACCGCCAATCGCAAATGCGTTTTCATCGTGCACTTCGCCTTGCACCAGCCGGTGCCGCAAATTCTTGTCAAACTCCGTCGGCGCAATCGTCGGCCACAGTTTTTTCGGTGGCTTGTACATCGAGTCTTTCATTCCGAGCGGCGAAAAAATAAAACTGTTCGCCAGGTCATCGAGCTTTCTTCCCGTCAATCGCTCGATAATCTCGGCCATCAGAATAATTCCCAGGTCCGAATAGATTTCCTTTGTTCCCGGCTCGTACTCGAGCGGCTCCGCGAAGATCTTCGCGAGGGTATCCTGCTTGCCCTTCGATGTTCGCCAGTACTCCTTGAATGCCGGCAATCCTGAGGTATGCGTCAGCAAATGCCGCACGGTCACGCGGTGCCGCCACTCCGGCTGCGGCCCGCTCGCCCACTCGGGAAGATAACGTTCGATCTTGGCATCCAAATCCAGCGGTACGGCGAAATCGCCTTCCACCAATTTCGCCACTAGCGTTGTCGTCGCCACGACCTTCGTCAGCGACGCGATGTCATACATTGTCGTTGGCTTGACGGCCGGCGACTTCGCGTCGTAACTCAATTTCCCGAACGCGTGAATCGCCACTTTCCCTCGGAATCCCACAGCCAGCGTCGCTCCAGGGAACGCTTTTTCTTTTACACCTTTCTCGATCACCTCGTACGCAGGCCGCAACTGCGAATCCTCGCGCGCATCCATCGGCTGCAGCGTCATGGGATTCGTGGGCACTTCGATTCCGAATCCTGCCTTCAAGTTCACGCCCGGCACGGTCACGGGCAAATGCCCGCGTACCGGAATTTCTCCAAACAGCGCGCGCGCCACAGAAATTTGCGCAACATCGCTGATACCAAACGCGGCGAGCCACGTCTCCGCCTGCGGAAACCTCTCGATCAAATAGGGACTTCCCAATCCCACCGTAATTACGGGCTTCCCGGTTTTGAAGACTTGCTCGGCCAGCGCCGCCTGCTCCGCAGGCACATCCACATTTCCCTTGCGATCGCTCACGCGCACAAAGAAAGCAACAATCGCGACGTCGTAAGAATCCGGTGGCGTCAACCTCAGAATGCCCGCATTCACAAATCGCGTATCCGCGCGAAGAGTGGTCACGGAATCAAAGCGGTTGCGCAATTCTCGTTCGAGGTCCTCTCCGGGATACGGCTCCGGGTCTGCATAAAATGCCAGCAACAGCGCCCGCAAAGGTTTTGTTCCATCGAGCGGCAAGCGGTGCGGCGTGTCTCGCAACAGCGTCACGCCGCGATCCGAAATTTCCTGCGCTTCTTTTTGCCATGGGGCGGTGCCAAATTTGTGATTCAGCGCATTCACGTCCACGAGACGGCTCGTATTCAATCCGAGCCGCGCCTTCGCTTGCAGGATGCGCCGCACGGATTCATCCAGACGTTCCTTTGATATTCGCCCCGACTTCACCGCGCCTTGCAGCGCCTCGAACGCCGCATCCGGCACCGGCGACATCAGCACGCAATCCACCCCTGCCGCTACGGCGCGCACTGCGGCTTCCCCTGGCGAAAATCGCACGGTGATGCCGCCCATCTCCATCGCATCGGTAACGATCAGTCCTTGATATCCAAGTTCCTGCCGCAACAAACCGGTAAGAATGTTCTGCGACAAAGTTGCCGGCGTGTTTAGATCGGGTTCGATCGCGGGCACTGAAAGATGACCCGTCATAACGCTGCTCACGCCGGAGGAGATTGCCGCGCGAAAGGGAACGAGTTCCAAGCGTTCCAAGCGTTCGCGGTTCGCGTGAATCACCGGCAAATCAATGTGCGAATCGGCAACCGTGTCGCCGTGTCCCGGAAAATGCTTGGCCGTCGCCAGTCCACCGTTGTCCTCGACGCCTTTCACAAACGCGGAAACAAATTCGGCGACGCGCTGCGGATTCTCTCCAAACGACCGCGTGTTGATGATGGGATTCCCGGGATTGTTGTTCACATCAGAATCCGGCGCGTAAACCCAATGCACACCGGTAGCGCGCGCTTCGAGCGTGGTAATTTTCCCCATGGTGTACGCGTCTCTGGGATTTCCGGCGGCGGCCACGGCCATCGCTGTGGGGAACGAAGTCCCTTCGTCGTAGCGCATCGCCGTTCCACGCTCGAAATCCGCGCCGATGAGAAGGGGCAGCTTGGACTTCGACTGTAGCTGATTGGCAAGCACCGCGGTCGGGTACGCTTGGCTCTTCACGATTCCGAGCGGCGAGCCATGTGTGATGACAATAAATCCGCCGACATGCAGATCCTGAACATCATGCTGGAGCTGCCGATAAGCATCCGAGTCGGTGGCTGTGAAGCTCCCGTGGTAGGTGGTGAAGAGAAGCTGCCCAATTTTTTCGTCCACGGTCATTTTGCGCAGCGTGGACTCCACCCACGCGCTCGCAGCAGGCGATAAACTCTTCGCAGCTGTTTTGGTGCCGGCGGCGGCCTTTTGTGCGGCCGACTTTTTCTCGCTTGTAGCGTTGTTTTGGCTGCGTGCTTTTTGGGCCATAGAGATGAGCAATAAGACAGGAATCACGAACAGAATGCGGACGCGGCGTCCTTCCATCAGTTACAATCCCCCCGCGCAGCCCGCAGTCTGCATTTATTCATAGCACACGCACAACGTGGCCTCAACGCAGCCGGGGCGAGCGCGTTCCAGAATATCATTGTATTGTTTCAACGCAGGGGGACGATTTGACCGTCACGAAACGCGCGCTCACGACACTGGTTCCATTCGCTTTGATTTTTTCGGTGCTTTCGCCTATTCGATTGACTGCGCGCCCGTCTCCCAAACGCTCAGGACACGCCGCCCGTGTGCAGACGGGCCTCGACGTTCTTGAAGCGGAGAAGTTCGCGCCGCTGCGCGGCAAGCATATCGGCTTGATTACCAATCACACGGGTGTGGATGGGCAGGGCCGCAAGAACATTGATGTTCTCGCCAAGGCGCCGGGTGTGACTCTAGTTGCGCTCTTCAGCCCGGAACACGGGCTGGCGGGGCGCGCCGATGAGAAAGTCACCTCGACGAAAGATCCCACGACGAGTCTTCCCGTCTACAGCTTGTACGGTGACACGCGCCGTCCGACGGATGAAATGCTGCAAGGCATCGACGCGCTGGTCTTTGATATTCAGGATGCAGGAGTGCGCTTCTACACCTACACGGTGACGATGGCGTATTGCATGGAAGAAGCCGCAAAGCACAAGATTAGCTTTTTCGTTCTGGATCGCCCCAATCCGATGGGCGGAGAAATCGTCGAAGGCCCGATGCTCGATCCCGACAAGACGAGCTTTGTGGCGTATTTTCCTTTGCCGGTGCGCTATGGGCTGACCATCGGGGAACTGGCGCAGTTTTTCAACGCGGAAAATCACATTGGAGCCGATCTCCACGTCGTTGCGATGCGGAACTGGCACCGCAATTACTTTTTTGAAAGCACGGGCAGCAAGTGGATTCCTCCCTCGCCCGCCCTTCGCACTACAAAAGGTTCGGTGCTCTATCCGGGGATTGAAATTCTGCAAAACTCAGGCGTGTCCGTGGGCCGCGGCACGCAAACGCCTTTTGAACAGTTCGGGGCGCCGTGGATGAACGGGGACGAAGTGGCTGCCGCACTGAACGCGCGCAATCTCCCCGGCCTGCGCTTCGTGGCGCAGACCTTCATACCCATCGGCGGGCCTTTCAGCGGGCAGCGATGTGGCGGCGTATCCATTCGTGTTATCGACCGTTTCGCGGCTCGTTCCATGCGCCTGGGGCTGGAAATCGCGGAAATTCTCCAGAAGCTTTATCCCAAGGATTTTGATACCGCCAAGCTGGTTGGACTCCTGGGAAATGCGGATACGGTGCAGCAGGTTCAAAACGGCGTCTCTCCGGAGAAAATCATTGCCAGCTGGTCGGAATCGCTCGCTGCTTTCGATCAAGTGCGCCGCAAATATTTTCTCTACAAGTAGATTTAGCTGCGAAGGTATCAGGACCTGGTCAGCTGCGTGCTCCCGACGCGCTGGAGTCTTAGCTTAGCGCTGTCTGCTTTGTGGCTGGCCCTTGGCGTCGAGCCTCAAGAAGCGCGCAGCGTTGTTGTAAAGGATGTCGCGTCTCTGCCCTTCGGTCAGGAAATCGGCGGACTCGATAGCTTCGATTCCGATGCCAATAACTTGGGGCCACATGGCCGCGTCCGAGCCGAACATGATGCGCTTGCCAAAGCCAGCCTCCACCAGGGCGCGCAGATAGCGATGAAACTCCTTGCGCGGCAAGAGCCAGTCAATCCCGGCCACTTCTGCATAAACCTCTGGATACATAGTCAGCAGAGCGATCATTTCGTTGAGCATCGGCCAGCCGGCGTGCATGACATAGACCCGCAGCTTCGGATGACGAACCAGCATCTTCTCGAGCAAGAGCGGATTATTCAGCGTCGCCCGATTTTGCGGAAACATATAAGGCGTCTGCAAACTCAGCATGTGGAAGGCTATGGGGACGTCCAAGTCCTCCGCCAGAGCGAAATAAGGCTCTAATCGCTCATCTTCCGGAGATATGCCCTCGATCGCGGATCCGATCTCTCCTAGGATTGTGATTTCGCCTTTGCGAACCAGCCCGCGCAAGGATTCGGGCGTTCCCAGATTGGCGATTGAACTACTCAGCCCCGGCAAGATCCGCTTGGGAGCAGCCTCCCGGTACCGTCGCACATATTCGAGGGGACCACTAGTGGCAGCGAGAACGATGTTGTAGCGATCCATGATGGCCAGGATTTGCTTGAGAAGTTCTTCATCCGACGTTAACGGGTAAAGTGGATTGGGGCAGGTCTCCCACATATGGCTGGGATTCCACTTTGTGCTGGGATCATAGGCCGCGAAATCCTGACCCGGGCAAAAAAAGGATGGTCCCCCGGGCCATCCAACGGCGGGTAGGGCGTGCAAGTGCATGTCAATGACAGGAAGACGCTGTTTGGGTGCATCCTGAGCCGCGGCGGTGGCACCGAGCCCGACAGCGCACACGACTGCGAGCGATACTGAAGCAAATATGTGTTTCATTGAGGCCTCCTGGGCGATGGCGAGCGGGGATGAATCGTGCGCGATTATCGTGGCGATGTTCCCCAAATACAATGGGGGAGTACCGGAACCGGAATGGCTGGCGTAAAGAAGGAGCGGGCTCCGCATTACTTTTCTGAATTCGTCCTTCCGTAGCATCGTTTACAGTGGTAAATTCCTGTGTCATGCGCATCGCTTCACTCCTTCCTTCGGCGACGGAGATTCTTTTCGCTCTGGGCCTGGATCGCGAAGTCGTTGGCGTCAGCCACGAGTGCGACTTTCCTCCGCAGGCGCGTAGCAAGCCTGTGGTCATTCATTCGCGTTTGCCGCACGGAGCTTCTTCGGCCGAGATCGATCGCTTGGTGCGCGAATATGTTTCGCGCGGCGAGAGTCTGTACGCCGTGGACACGCAGAAGCTTGAAGAACTGCATCCCGATCTGATCGTCACACAGGATTTGTGTCATGTTTGCGCCGCGTCGCCCGATGACCTCGCGACGACCCTTACGCACTTTGACCGCCGCCCAGAAGTGTTGTGCCTGAACCCGCAGGATTTGGGCGATGTGTGGCGGGACATTCTGCTGGTTGGGGAAGCAACTTGCCGCGGCACACAGGCGGAGCAGCTTGTGGATGAGATAGGGCAGCGGCAGGGGGCTTTAGAGCAACAACTGGATTCCTCGGCGCGCCGGCCGCGCGTTGCGTTTCTCGAATGGCTCGAACCGATCTACGTTGGCGGCCACTGGGTCCCCGAGATGATTCGCTTCGCGGGCGGGGAAGACGCCCTGGGCAGCGTGCGCACGCCGTCTTTCCGGGTTCATTTGCAAGATGTGGTTGAAGCCGAGCCCGACATACTGTTGATTGCCCCTTGCGGATACACGGCGAAGCAGGCGCGCGACGAATACGAGTCGCTCCATCTACCGGATCAGTGGAATGCGATTCCAGCGGTACGCAATAACCGTGTTTATGCATTGGAGGCGAGTAGCTATTTTTCGCGGCCCGGGCCGCGGCTGGTTATGGGAATAGAAACTCTGGCAAAAGTGCTCCAGCCGACCGCGGCCGTTTCAGCGGAAGCCGAATCCGCGATTCTGCCGATTCCATCGCTCGGAACCGCCGCGCACGCGGCCTCGATTTAGCTCCAGGTTTGAGCAAAATCGCATGGTCCTACCTGACCTTCTGAACAGTTGACAAACCCCGCTGCATATACAAGAATCCTATATGTAAGGGGGAAGGCTATGATTGGCTCGGGAATCAAGCGGGGCACGGCGGAACTGGCGGTGCTCAGCGTTCTACAGGATGGTCCGCTGCACGGTTACGAACTGGCGCGGCGCATCGAGCAGCAAACCAACGGCGCCCTGCGCTTCACGCTGGCGGCCCTTTACCCGATGCTCTATCGCATGGAGCAGCAGCGCTGGATTCGCGGCACCTGGGAAACCAGCGCCAACGGCCGCCGGCGCCGCTGCTACCGGCTGACTCCGGCAGGGAAGAAGAAGCTCTCTCCGCTCCAGCGCGAATGGGCGGAACTGTTCCGTGCATTGCAGCGGCTCACGAAGGCAGCCCATGCCTGATTGGCAAAAACTCGTCCGCGAGCGACTCTCAGGCCTTGCGCTTGATCCCCGTGAGAAAGAAGAAGTGCGTGCCGAACTTGCGGCGCACTTGGAGGAATCGTACGAAGCTTTGCTCAAAGAGAACGTACCTGAGCAGGCGGCGGTTTGCGCCGCTCTTTTTCAAGTCACGGACTGGCGAGATTTGCAGCGCAGGATTTTTGACGCAAAAAAGAAAGGACATATCATGACGAAGCGCTTGCACCAGCTTTGGATCCCTGGGTTCCTCACGATGGGACTTTCGATAGTTTTCTTGGTGACGCTCCAGAAGCTCGGTTTCAACGCGCGGATAGTCTCCTGGAGAGACTCGGACATCTTTTTCTATGCGCCTTGGCTGGTTTCGCTTCCTTTTTTGGGGGCTCTCGGCGCTTACATCTCTTCGCGGGCCGGCGGATCACGGGGAACCGCTTTGCTCGCCAGCATTTTTCCTGCGCTCGCGCTTACTTTGACGTTTCTCCTCATGTTTCCGATAGACATGATCATCGAACCGATCATTGGAAGACAAGTGGATTTTAAGATTGTGGCAGCCGCGCTTCTGAAAGATGGGATTGGCTGGATGTTGTTCCCCGGAGTTGCTCTTTTGGTAGGCGGTTTCTTCGTACAACTTTTCTTTGGCCACCCGTTATCGTCTCGAGATACAACAATCGGCAGCGAGACGACTCATGCCTGATTGGCAAGAACTCGTCCGCCAGCGCCTCAACGGACTTGCACTTCATTCTTCTGAGAGGGATGCGGTGCACACCGAACTGGCGGCGCATTTGGAGGACGCCTACGAGTCGTTGCTCGGGGAAGGCATGAGCGAGTCGGAAGCGGCCAAGCGGGCGCTCTGCCTCGTGAATGACTGGCAGGAATTGCGGCGGAAAATTCACTCCGCACGGATTAGAAAGGACATGATGACAAATCGCGTAACGCAACTCTGGCTCCCCGGTTTGCTCACTTTTGCACTATCAATGGGCTTGGAAGCGCTGGTCCAGAAGTTCGGTCCACGCCCAATCGTTCTTGATTTGGATAAGGGAACTCCTGTCCTCATGTTCTATACCTCCTGGCTACTTATGCTGCCATTGGCAGGTGCGCTAGGAGCCTATCTGTCAAAACGAGCGGGAGGTTCCGCGCGCATGGTCCTTGCCTCCAGCATATTTCCCGTTTTGCCGTTCGCCGTCGTGTTTATGATTGCCATTCCCGTGGGCTTAGTGATCAACCACAATTTGGAGCACCATATTGTGACCGCAGCTTATCTCAGCATGTCAGTCGGATTGGTTCTAGCTCCCGGAGCGGCTCTCCTAGCCGGAGGCTTGCTAGTTCAGCTATTTCTTTCTCGTCGGCAAGCCTCACGTGGCGTCGCGAGCCACTGAAATTGCGCGGTTCCAGTGGCGATAGAAGGGCAGCCCGGCGAGGATCAGCAGCAGTCCGATGGAAGACCGGAACGGTCGCTGGATGAACAGATTGACGGTCAGCGCAAAAGCTCCCAACACAAAAATAGCCGGCACGACCGGATACCCCCACGCGCGGTAGGGCCGCACCAGGTTCGGCTCTTTGCGGCGCGAGCCGTAAACCGACGCAACTGACAAACCGTAAAAAATCCACTGCGCGAAGATGAAGAGCGAGAACAAGTCGTCAAATTGGCCGGTCAAAACCATGAGGCAGGAGATCACGGCCTGAAAAACGATCGCACCCGCAGGCGTGCGGTAACGTGAGTGGATGCCGTCCGCTACGCGAAAGAACAGGCCATCCCTTGCCATCGCGAACGGCACGCGGGAGCCCGTGAGAACCGAGGAGTTGAGCGTGGTGAAGGCGGACAGGACCATGGCTGCCGTGATCCACGCCGCGGCCCGCGCTCCCGCAAAAACGCGCACGGTTTCCGAAGCGACGTTTTGCGCAGCGGCTACAGCCTCCATCGGCAGCACGCGGAAATACACAGCGTTTGCTAGCAAATAGATCACGCCGACGGTCATCGTGCCGCCCACGAGCGCCCGCGGGATATTTTTTTGCGGGTTGATGATTTCGGAGCCGGCGAACGTCAAATCCATCCACCCGTCGTAGGCCCAGAGCGCGCCGACCATCGCGGTCAAGAATCCAGTGAGCAGGCTGAAATTAAAAGAGGGCGGGAAAAGAGGATGCTCACTGGGCGGCCTCTTTCCTGCAAACACAAAGCCCAGAATTACCACTGCGAGGATCGCTGCGATCTTCAGGGCAGTGAGCACAACCTGGAGCCGTCCTGCCAGGCGCACACCGAGATAATTGATAAAACTCATGAAGGCGATGGCGGCGGCAGCCACGGGCTGCGCCCAGGTGAAGGCGAACTCCGAAGTATGCCCCGTGAATGGAATGGTTAGATGCAGAGTGAAGATGGGCGTGCGCATAGCGGGAAAGAAAAAGCCGAGAAAAATGAGAAAGCCCGCGGCGATCGTGGCGATGGACGCTGGCTTGCCGACCAGGTTGTTCATCCACCCGAAGAGAAACCCCCAAACCGGCCCTATGCCGCGCCTGAGATAAACGTAGGCTCCGCCGGCCTCGGGCATCGCCGCGCCGAGTTCGGCAATGGTCAGCGCACCGAACAGTGAGAGAATCCCACCGACAATCCAGACTAGGAACACGAGGCCCACCGAGCCGGTGGCGCGAGTCATCGCGCTGGGCACGAGAAAGACTCCAGTGCCGATGATGTGGCCCACGACCATGGCCATCGTGGCCCATGCGCCCAGCCCCTGCACCAGCTCCAGCTTTTTTTCGCCCATGATCCTACCCATGTTCCTCCATCCGCTTCCCGCGATTGGCTTCCAACAATTAGTCGGGCCTGATTATTCTGATTAGAATAGTCAGGGCTGACTAAGGCGTCCGCCCCGCCGAAGCCTGATCGCGCAGCGTAAGGCGGCTCGTCAGCGATCCCACGAGAAACGTCACAACGGCGCCGATAAGGAAGTACCACGTGTACGCCACATTCGTGAACTGAAATATCCCCAAGACGGCCGCCAGCCCTGCAAACATTCCGAC
>Ga0075426_10003413_pt1 | contig 11347 bp, 11 predicted proteins | sample SoiMethybrSBSTD5_FD_75304 | JGI IMG/M metagenome (GOLD analysis project Ga0075426, IMG submission 75304) | Bulk soil microbial communities from a Populus tree surrounding site in Tennessee, USA - Soil MetaG P. TD hybrid SBSTD5 | ecosystem: Environmental > Terrestrial > Soil > Tree plantation...
AACTTACAAAGATTGGCTTCCCGGGGTGGCCGGAACCGATCCTCGACTCGGTTACCGGTTTAGGGGCGTCAATTATGAAGAAGGGGGCTTGCACCGGCCCCCTTTTTCGTTTTTGGGACCGCAGTTACGCTCCAAGTCCTGTAGCAGGCAAGAACGAACTTGGCCAACCTTGCGGATAAGACGGCCCGTTCCAGCTCCTTTTTCTTGATGGGAACTTAGAACTAAGAACTGTGCACCCAAAAAAATGAGCGGCCGGTGGGGGGACCGGCCGCTCGGGCGTGGGGGATGGAGGGTACTTGTAATCCGAAGAAGCTCGGCCCTTCCGGCCGCCTTGCCGCGCTCGCGAGCGGCAATTCGAACCCAGGAGATAGCTTTAAACTCCTATGGGCCTGACCGCTTCCGACTACTCTTTCATTTTGCTTATCACGGCATTCCTCGTCGATAGACCGCGCGTTTCATTCTCCCCGGTACTTTCCCGCCCAACGTAAGTACCTCGCGCCGGTACAGAAGTACTTGTCCTCGTTTGATGCAGCGTCTAAATCTTGCGCACGATCTCCGGGAGTAATTCCGCCAGCTCGCGCAGGCGTCCTCGCTCTGTTTCGCCGAGCGCCGCCAGCGCATTGGCCAGAGATTCCACGCGGCGCTTCCGCCCTTCCCAAAGAATCTTTGCGCCTCTCGCCGTGGCCAGCAGCCGCACCCGGCGACCGTCTTCTGTGGCCTCGCGCTTTACCAAGTCCGCCCGCTCCAGGCCCGAGACGATACGGCTCATCGTTGGCGGACGCACCTGCTCGGCATCCGCAAGCTCGCCGAGCGATCGCGGCCCGCCAAACACCAGAACGGACAATGCCGAAAGCTGCGCGGGGCCAATGCCGCTCTCCCGGTCGCGCACGCGCAGTCGCCTCAGCAGATGAATCGCAGCGGAGTGCAGCTTGTCCGCGGTCTCCAACACCTCGGGGCTCACCATACTTTTTTGCTTGACATCCGTCATAAAATATAGTTAGCTATGCTAACTAAATCACCCTCGGAGATCAATCACTCATGAGTGCCACAGCAACCAATCTGGGAATGAAAGACATGGGGATCAGCAGCATCGGGCAAATCTCCATCATCGCTCACGACACTTCCCGGGCCACCGCATTCTATCGCGATGTGCTCGGCCTGCCTCTTCTGTTCACGGCAGGGAACATGGCGTTCTTTGACTGCGGCGGCGTGCGTTTGATGCTCGGCCCCGCAAGTTCGCCTGAACTGGATCATCCCAGCTCGATCCTTTATTTTCGCGTCCCGGATATCAAGGCCGCTCACCGGCGCCTGGTCGAAATGGGTGTAAAGATCGAAGCGCCGCCGCGTCTGATCGCTCCGATGAAAACCTACGACCTCTGGATGGTCGGCTTCCGCGATTCCGAGGGCAACATTATGCAGTTGATGAGCGAAGTGCCGCGCACATAATACTTTTGGGGATCGCGTCGCTGGCTCTTGAACCGGGCTTCAAATGCTTCAACGTACTGGATTATCTTTGCGCACCCGGAGGACCACTAATATGAATACGCAGGAAGGTACGACGCTCGCCCGCATTGGGCAGATCGCCATTAACGTCCACGACGTGGACCGGGCCACGGCGTTCTACCGCGATGTCCTGGGCCTGCCGCATCTGTTCCGCGCCGGACAACTCTCCTTTTTCGATTGTGGCGGCGTCCGCCTCATGCTGGACAAGGCGGAAAAACCGGAATTCGACCATCCCAGCTCCATCCTTTACTTCCAGGTCGGCGACATTCGCGCCGCTCACAAACGCCTCAAGGATGCGGGCGCTAAATTCGAGGATGAGCCCCACGTGATTGCACAGATGCCCAAATACGATCTCTGGATGACGTTCTTCCGCGACAGCGAAGGCAACATGCTGGCGCTGATGAGCGAAGTGCCGCGGCCTGCGTAGCCTGTTTCATTCGCTACACGAGGCCGCGGGTCTAGGGAGCGCTGTGGCATTGTCATCGTGAGCAAGCCTGCGGCAGCATGCTCAGCAAAGAATCTCAACTAATCCTTGCGGTGCACGGAGTCCGATGGGTTGAGATTCTTCGCCGCACCCTCATCGGATGCGCTCAGAATGACAGCGCACAAGGTGCAAGCGCCGCGCGGATTACGGTATCCTCTTCAGACCATGCACGATTTGAATTACTTCCGAGACCATCTGGGCGTGTTCGCGGAAATGGCGAAGAAGCGCGGGGTCGCGCTCGATCTAGATGCTTTCCGCGCCTTGGACAAAGAGCGTCGCGAGCTCATCACGGCGAACGAACAGCGTAAAGCTCAGCGGAACAAGGCGAGCGAGGAGGTCGCGAGGCGAAAGAAAGCCGGAGAAGAAGTTGCGGCTGATTTAACCGATATGAAGAGATTGTCCACGGACATAAAGGAAGCGGACGAAAAGATCGCGAAGCTCGACGCCAGGCAGCGCGAATTTATGCTGACCGTCCCCAATCTGTTGCACGCCTCCGTGCCGCCGGGCAAAGGGTCGGAAGAAAACGTTGAGGTGCGCCGATGGGGAGCGCCGCCGAAATTTACTCTCCAGCCTAAGCCGCACTGGGAAGTCGGCGAAAACGCTGGAATTCTCGACTTGCAACGAGCCGTAAAGATCGCTGGCACGCGGTTTGCGCTTTACCGCGGGGCTGGTGCTCACCTCGAGCGCGCCCTCGCCAATTTTTTCCTCGATGTGCACACGCGCGAGCACGCTTACACGGAAATCCTTCCTCCTTTCCTCGTGAATACCGCGTCCCTGGTGGCCGACGGCAAGCTGCCGAAGTTCGCGGGCGACATGTTCCATCTGGAAGGCACAGACCTGTGGCTGACCACTACTGCGGAAACGGAACTTACGAATCTGCACCGCGAAGAGACCCTGGATGCAGCCTTGCTCCCGATTCGTGTTTGCGCTCATACGTCGTGCTTTCGCTCGGAAGCCGGAGCGGCGGGGCGGGACACCCGTGGCATCAAGCGCCAACATCAGTTTCAGAAAGTTGAGCTTTTCAAGTTCACTAGACCGGAGGAAAGCTACGCAGAACTTGAGTTACTGGTCGGGAACGCAGAGGCTATCCTGCAAAAGCTTGGCATTCACTACCGGGTGATGCTGTTGTGTTCAGGGGACACTGGGTTCGCTTCCGCGAAAACCTACGACATTGAAGCATGGCTCCCTTCTTCCGGCGAGTTCATGGAAATCTCTTCCTGTTCCAATTGCGAGGCATTTCAAGCACGGCGTGCGGGGATTCGCTTTGCGCCGAAGGGCGGAAAGAAAAGCGATTTCGTCCACACGCTAAACGGTTCGGGGCTGCCGGTTGGCCGCACGTGGATCGCGATTGTGGAGAATTTCCAGCAGGTGGACGGCTCGATCCTGATCCCTGAAGTTCTCCGCCCATACATGGGCATTGACCGCATTCCCGCAGCTAAATAGTGTCTTTTCAACCGCCTCCGCAGCTTTCTTGTGCTTTCTATCAATATCCCTGGCAAAAAGGGCCATCAGGATATAAGATATTGTAAATAAAAGACTTATATCTGTTCTTACTAAATGGGACGCTCTCTCGACGGCCCCTCTTGCCTCGCAACCTCTTGAAATTACGCGTTTTCGTTTGACTACCCCTTTTCCCCTTACATACACTGACCTCATTGGGACTTGGGGGTACCAGCGCGGTGCAACGGTCTTGGAACCCATGACATTTCTTGCGCGCATCGTCCGGTTTCTGTTTTGGCTGCTCGTAATCTCTTGGGGCGCTTGGCTGCTTCGCCGCGTTTTCGGCTCTCTGTTGCAGAACGCTGCCATCCGGCAACAGGGCGCGAATGCATCCAGTGAGCCACAGACTCCGAATCTAGCGCGACGGCTCGTACGCGATCCAGTTTGCGGCATGCATGTGGACGAGACGCTCTCCATTCCCATGCGCGAAGGCGACCAGGTCTTGCACTTCTGTTCCATCGCCTGCCGCGATGCGTATGTTGTTAGTTCCAAAAAGTTTGCAGCAAGCGGCTAAGGAAACTCCCTGAACGAGGGATCGAATTCGGGCCAGGTACACAGACGAGTGCTCAAGTTAAATCAAACAGACGAAAGGACCGACGCCGATGGCCACGGTCGCAAAGCCCACAATCCCAAGTAAGATAGGCGCACCGCCAATGGTGCCGCGCATTGCCCCTCGCGAAGACCTGAACCCCTTCCGGATCGCGCAAATCCAGTTTGATATGGCCGCGGAATTCCTGAAGCTCGATCCCGGCCTGCGCCAGATTCTGCGCACCCCTAAGCGGGTCCTGGAAGTTTCTTTGCCTACCAAGATGGACAACGGCCAGGTAAAAGTGTTTACCGGCTACCGGGTGCAGCACAACATTTCTCGCGGACCCGGAAAAGGGGGCATCCGTTACCATCCCAACGTCACGCTCGACGAAGTAAAAGCGCTCGCCGCCTGGATGACCTGGAAGACCGCCACGGTTAACGTCCCGTTTGGCGGCGCCAAGGGCGGCGTCATCTGCGACCCCAAGCGCATGTCCAAGAGCGAACTCGAACGCATGACCCGCCGCTACGCCAGCGAGATTCTCCCGCTCATCGGTCCGGCGCAGGACATTCCCGCGCCCGACGTCTACACCGACGCGCAAACCATGGCTTGGATCATGGATACCTACGCCATGACCATCGGCCACGCTGCCCATGGCGTCGTTACCGGCAAGCCCGTTTCGATTGGTGGTTCCGAAGGACGCGGAGAAGCCACCGCTCGCGGCCTTCTTTATGTCGTCGAAGAGGCATGCAAGGTGAAAAAGATCCCGCTGCGTGGAGCGAGCGTTGCGATTCAAGGCTTTGGCAACGCCGGAGCCACCGCCGCCCGCCTCTTCGCCGAAAAGAAAGCCAAAATCGTGGCGCTCAGCGACACGCGCGGCGGCGTCACCAATCCCCGCGGCATCGACCCCATTAAAGCCATGCGCTACAAAGAACGCTCCGGGACCGTCGTGGGCATGCCGGGCGCTTCCCGCATCAGCAATGATGAATTGCTGACCATGAAGTGCGACATTCTGGTTCCCGCGGCGCTAGAAAACGTTATCACGCTGCACAATGCCGAGGCGATTAAGGCTCGCGTCATCGCCGAAGCCGCCAACGGTCCCACGACACCGCACGCCGACGAAATCCTGGCGCGCCGCGGCATAACGGTGCTGCCGGACATTCTTGCCAACGCCGGCGGCGTCACCGTGAGCTACTTCGAGTGGGTGCAAAACCAGGAAGGTTTGATGTGGGACGCCGACGAGGTCAACGCTCGCCTGCAGAAAATCATGGTCCGCGCCTTCAATGAAATGCTCGAGACCATGCGCAAGCACCACGTTCCGCCGCGCGCCGGCGCCATGATTCTTGCAGTCGGTCGCGTCGCCGAAGCTACGCTCGTCCGCGGCCTGTTCCCGTAATTAACTGCTTCTGGCTCATCATTGGGGCTTCTCGCCGGTTCCCGGTATGGGAATCGGCGTTTTAATATCCTGAAGCTCCGGCGGTACGCCCAATACTGCGTTCGTGTTCTGGGCAACCACGACCTGCCACGTACCGTTCCGCCTTTCCGCCACCATAGTCATCATGCCGAAACGTGGCTGTTGACGCGCTGACCCATCCATATTTCGATCGCCTTCGATCTCCCAGCTCCAATGAACCACCGCAATGTCGGGCCGAAGAAATCGCGCGGTCGTCTGGAGCGAAGTGAGGTTGGCTTCCTTGAAGCGCCCGCTCAGCAGCCGCGTATGGAATTTCTCGAAATCCGCCCTCCCGTGAAGGTACGTCGTCGCAACGGTCACAAAGTCCACGTCCTCCGCCATGATTCTTGCCAACTCGTGCCCGTCATGCTTCGCCCAAGCTTCGCAGAATGCCTGCGGAAGCTTGCGCACCGCTTCCTCGTCGGCTTTGCTCTGCGCATTGGCGCCTGTGGCAAACAAAAAAAGGAGAATTCCCCACGAAAAGTGTTTCATCTTTCATCCTCCGGCATTCTTCTAACTGAAACTAATAGCGAAGCGACCAACGGCGAGAAGAATATTTACTCCTCGAAAGAGAATTATTCAATTTTTTCCTTGCGCTGGGAAAAATCTGCGCGTACATTCGCAATTGCCGGTGTGCTCCGAAGCTGCAGGAGAGAAATCCTCCAGCGGGGTTGAGCGCAGCCGGCAATTTTCGCTTGGGGCGAGCGATTTTCGCGAGAGTGCAGTAAACCGTGCTGCTGGAAGAGAGAATCTAAGTTAAGAGCGCGGCGTGACGCCGCCCTGATGAAGTGAAGATGAAAAGAGGCAGGATCGGAAAGAAGAAGGAAAGATGACCAACGGGCACAATGGCCACGGCGCCCCGCCGATTCTCCTCTCCATCGCCGGATTCGATCCCTCCTGCGGTGCGGGCACGGCCGCTGATTTGAAAACTTTCGCCGCCCACGGCTGCTACGGCATCGCTGCCATCACCTCGCTCACGGTCCAGAACACCCAGGGAGTCGAAACCGTCCACAATACGCCGAGCGCTGAGCTGCGCGCCCAGCTCGAAGCGCTCACCAAGGATTGCAACATCGCCGCCGTGAAGATCGGCATGCTCGGCAACCGCGGCAACGCCGCCGCAACCGCGGAATTCCTCGATGCAAATAAGTTCCTCCACGTCGTTCTCGACCCTGTGATCAAGTCTTCTAGCGGAGCGGAACTCCTGGATGGATCGGGAATCAAGTTTATCGTCACAGAATTACTCAAACGCGTCAGCGTGATTACCCCAAACATCCCCGAGGCCGAAGTCTTGACGGGGCTGGCCATCAAAGAGCCGGCAGATATGGAAGCCGCCGCACGCAAGCTTGTCGAGATGGGTGCGCACGCCGTAATCGTCAAGGGTGGCCACATGGAGCGCGCAGTGGACATCTTGTTCGAAGGCGCCGAAATGATTCACCTGGCCGCCGACAAAGTGAAGGTCGAAAATACCCACGGTACCGGTTGCGCCTTTTCATCCGCGCTCACTGCGCAACTCGCTTCCGGCCGCTCGCTCTTCGAAGCCGCTGCTCTGGCCAAGACCTACGTCACCATGGCTATCGAGAAGGGTTACGCCATCGGCAAGGGCCGCATCCCTCTCGATCATTTCTATCGCCAGCGCATCGAGCCGCCTGCCCGCGGCATCCACGAAGTGCCACAGCATGGCCTGCATCCCGCCGCCGAACCCGCCGCTCACTGAGCGTAGGTTCCCCGGATTCCGCCCTCAGATCTGAGCGGCCTCTGTGTCTCTGCGTTTCGTTTCTTAGCTTTTATGGACGATGCGGCCAGCGACAATCGTTGCCATCGCTGCGCCCTTGAACTTCCGTCCGTCAAACGGTGAGTTTCGCGATTTGCTTGGCGAGTCCGCAACGTTATATATCCATGTTTGATCAGTAGAGAAAAGTGTTAGGTCTGCAGGCTGTCCAGCCGCGACCTTTCGCTCGATTCCCAGAACCCGTGCGGGACCCGTCGTAAACAGTTCGACCATCCGCATCAAGGAAATCTTCCCCGAATGCACCAACTGCTCCAACGCCAGTGCCAGCGCCGTTTCAAATCCCAGAACCCCAAATGGCGCCCGGTCGAACTCCACGTCTTTTAGCGCCGGCTCGTGCGGCGCATGATCCGTCGCAATCGCATCCACCGTCCCGTCGGCCAGCCCTTCGAGCAGCGCCGCCCTATCCTCGCGCGCGGCCAACGGCGGATTCATCTTGAAGCGCGAATCATATTTCACGTCTTCATCAATCAATGTGAAATGGTGCGGCGTCACTTCGCAGCTGACGCGCAAGCCTCGCGATTTCGCCCAGCGCACCTGTTCGAGTGAAGCTTTTGCCGAAAGATGCGCAATATGCAGCCGCGCGCCGGTCAATTCCGCCATTTGCACGTCGCGCGCCACGCAAACCGCTTCCGTTGCCGCCGGCATCCCGCGCAAGCCAAGCCGCGTCGAACTCACCCCCTCGCGCATTACGGCGCCCGCCGCGAGCGAAACGTCTTCGGCGTGCTCGATCACCGGCAAATCCAGGGACCGGCAATAATCCATCACCTGCCGCGCCAGCTTGGCCGTCGCGATGGGCTTCCCGTCGTCCGACACCGCCACGATGCCCGCCTCTTTCATCCCGGCGATTTCGGAAATGGCCTCGCCTTTGCTCTCGATCGACGCCGCGCCAATCGGCCACACTCGCACGCTGCCCATGGCCTTCGCGCGATCCAGAATGAACCGCGTCACCGAAGCATTGTCATTCACCGGCTTCGTGTTCGGCATGCAACAAACCGCGGTGAAGCCTCCTCGCGCCGCCGCGCGCGTCCCCGTCTCAATCGTCTCCGACGACTCCTGCCCCGGCTCGCGCAGATGTGCGTGTAGATCGATGAACCCCGGCGCAACAATCAGTCCCTTCGCATCAAATACTTCAGCTCCGGCAGTAGCGATTTTCCCGGCTGGCGCTACTTCTTTAATCTTTTCTCCATCCAGCAAAACGTCCAGCGCCGCGTCCGTCTTGCTGGCCGGATCTATCACCCGTCCGTTCTTAATCAGTAGCATTCGCGGATTCCTTTGGTTTCGCTTCCAGCGCCGGATGCGTTCCGCTGTCGGTTGCGCCCGCAATCACCAAATACAGGATGGCCATGCGCACGGCCACGCCGTTCGTCACCTGTTCAAGCACGCACGACCGCGGCCCATCCGCCACGTCCGGCGTAATCTCGATTCCCCGGTTAATTGGCCCCGGATGCAGCACAATCGCGTCCCGGTGCGCGCGCTTCAACCGTTCCGCATTGAGCTGATAGAGCAAAATGTAGTCGTTCGCAGAAAGCGGGGGATCATTCAGCCGCTCCGTTTGCACCCGCAGCATGATGATGACGTGCGCATCCTCGAGCGCCTCTTCCATCTTGTAAACGCACCGGATGGGCACGCCTGGCGCAATCTTTTCCAGCTCGCGAGGCACCCAGATCGAGGGCCCACATAACGTGAATCGGCAGCCGAATTTTCCCAAGAGATGAATATTGGACCGCGCCACGCGGCTGTGCAGAATGTCCCCAAGAACCGTCACGTTCAGATTCTCAATCGTCCCCAGCCGGTCGTGAATCGTCAGCGCATCCAGCAATCCCTGCGACGGATGTTCGTGCGTGCCGTCACCCGCGTTCACCACCGGAATGTCCAGGTGCTGCGCCACGTAATCCGCTGCACCCGACGCCGAGTGCCGCATCACCAGGCAATCCGGCTTCATGGCGTTCAGGTTGAAGGCCGTGTCGAGCAGCGTCTCGCCCTTTTTGATGCTCGATGCTTCCGCCTGAAGGTTCATCGAGTCCGCGCCCAGCCTTGACGCCGCAGTGCCAAAGCTGATGCGCGTGCGCGTGGAATTTTCGAAAAACGCCAACGCCACAGTCTTGCCCCGCAGCGTCGCCAGCTTTTTCAAGGGATGCTTCTGGATTTCCTGGAAAGGTTTGCTCTGGTCGAGAAGAAATCGAAGTTCGTCCGCCGTGAGCGGTTCGAGAGCGAGCAGATCGCGGAAGCGGTAAGTCAATGTCCCTGCTCAGATTTTACCAAGGTGACGAAAATTTTCAAACTTGTCATTCCGAGGGCCGTTTTGCCCGCTGCAAACGGGCAGGACCGAGGAATCCGCTTTTCACAATTTGTGCGGCGACGACCCTCCGTTGAAACCCACAACTATTCCACGCGGTCCACCAGCACCACGCGCTCTTCCTTATCAATTTCCCGCAAGCGCACCTCGATGATCTCGGTGTCGCTGGTCTGCACCTGTCGGCCGGTATATTGCGCCTCGATGGGCATTTCGCGGTGCCCTCGGTCAATCAGCACGCACAGCCTCACGCGCTTAGGCCTCCCCAGGTCGAAAATCCCATTCATCGCTGCGCGGATCGTACGTCCGGTATAAAGGACGTCGTCCACCAGCACCAGGTCCATATTGTCGACGCCAAACGGAATGTCCGAAGAGCGCAGCACTGCTTGCGGCGCCACTTTCGAAAGGTCGTCGCGGTACAACGTGATGTCCAGAACGCCCACCGGCACGTTCACGCCGTCAATCCCGCGCATCGCCTGCGCAATCCGTTGCGCCAGGGGCACGCCGCGTCTCACGATTCCAATCAGCGCCAGGTGTTTGGTTCCCCCGCTTTTCTCCACGATTTCGTGCGCCAGCCGCTGCAGCGTGCGGTCGATTTCCTCCGCAGACATCAATTGTGCTTTTTCGACGATGCGCATTAGTCGGGTAATCGTATCATTGGTGGCCGTTGAATGGTCAATCCGGCAGTCAGATACCTGCCTCCGAGTCTCTGCATGGTAGACTTCGCATCGCGGTTTGGAGGCAAAACTGGACATGGTCTGCAGCGTGATGCGCTTCTCGAAACGCTTCCTTTGGAGTGCGGCAGCCTTGCTGCCGCTTTTCTTACTCTCGTTTCCCGCTGGGGGACAAACCACTGGCGCGAAGTCCTCCAAACCCGGCAACAAGCCCAAACTCGTTGTTCTCCTCGTCGTCGATCAGATGCGCGCCGATTACGTGGACAAGTTCCGCTTCCAGTGGACCGGCGGTCTGAAGCGCCTGGTCGAAGAAGGCGCGTGGTTCCGCGACGCCGCTTATCCTTACGCCGCCACGGAAACCTGCGTGGGCCACACCACCATTTCCACTGGAGCCTTCCCGGCGGCCCACGGAATGGTCGCCAACGCCTGGTGGGACCGTGCAACGCAAAAGCTTGTGACCTGCACCGCGGACCCCAATGTCAAGAACATCGGCTATGCCGGAGCTACTCCGCAAGGCGGCGATTCCGCCTGGCGCATGGCCGTTCCCTCCTTTGCCGAAGAACTGAAATTTCAAACCGGCGGCACGCGCATCGTCACCTTTTCACTAAAAGCCCGCGCCTCGCTCACCATGGCCGGCCACAAAGCCGACGCCGCCACCTGGTTCGACAGCGGCAACTGGGTCACTTCGAGCCCTTACGGGGTGCAACCCTTCATTGAAGAGCAAGCCAAGGCGCATCCACCGAAGACGGACTTCGGCAAGACCTGGGCGCTCTCGCTTCCCGAGAAGTCTTACTGGTATGGCGAAAAAGCTCTCGGCGCCGTTCCACCGGACGGCTGGGACCTTACCTTTCCGCATCCGTTACGCGGAAAAATGGGCACAGGCGAACCCGACGCCGCGTTTTATGGCCAATGGGCCACCAGCCCCTATGCAGATACCGCTCTCACCGAGCTTGCGGAAAAAGCCATCGACACTTTGCATCTAGGAAAAACCAGCGGCACTGATTTTCTTGCCATCGGTTATTCCACCGTGGACTATGTGGGCCACGCCTTCGGCCCACGCAGCCGCGAGATTCAGGACATTCTCGTCCGCCTCGACAAAGATATCGGCAACCTCCTCGCGCATTT
>Ga0075426_10003414_pt1 | contig 11345 bp, 8 predicted proteins | sample SoiMethybrSBSTD5_FD_75304 | JGI IMG/M metagenome (GOLD analysis project Ga0075426, IMG submission 75304) | Bulk soil microbial communities from a Populus tree surrounding site in Tennessee, USA - Soil MetaG P. TD hybrid SBSTD5 | ecosystem: Environmental > Terrestrial > Soil > Tree plantation...
GGCAGCGAGTACGTCACCCGCCGCGGACCGTGGCGGTAATGACGCACCATGACCAGGTGCCCGTCGTCCGTCAGGGGCGCGACCATCACGAAATCCGGCAGGCGGACGGTGTAAAAGTCGTCGACACGGCGGCCGTCGGGCAGCCGGATGTGCTCTTCGAACACCTCGATCCACGGTTCCCGGCGAAGGATGCTGGTGGAGGACTCGACCACCCAGTCCGTCCGGCTCGCCGGCTCACCACTCCCGACAGGGGGAGCCGCTGGGCCCTTCATTCGAGGGGTCACATGTTACTCAATTATGAGAGGGAACCCGGATGGTTCCCTCTCATCGCCCGGTCGCTTCGCGACGGGGCTCTCTCCTTCCGGTATACGGTTGGGACTTATCTAAGCAGTCACTCGGCACGACGCTTGGCAGACGTCGAGGACAAGTCGCGGCCGGGATGAACCCGGCCGCCATGGGTACGCTTTGGGATCGCCCTGATACCGTAGGAAGCGCGATTTGAACAGCGTCTCGCGAGTCGGCATCGTCGGCCTCGGCACCATCGGAGCGCAGGAACTCGCCCTGTGGCGGCGCGCGGGCCTGGACCCGATCGGATATGACATCTCGGAGGCGCGCGTTCGCGCGCTCGGCGGCCCGCACCTCACGACGCACATCGAGGACCTCGAACCGGCGGATGCATTGATCCTCTGCCTACCCAACCTCGCGCCGTCCGGTGAAAACAGCATGGAGGCCTTCGACCACTTCGTCGAGGCGGCGGGGCGACTGAGCCCGAAGGATCGGCTGCTGATCGTCGCGAGCACGGTTCCGATCGGCTTCGTACGCGACCTGGCCGCGCGCCTCGGCCGGCACGGACGCACCATTGCGCATGCCCCGGAGCGATTCGATCCGGGCCGTGGCACCGAGCTCGGCGAGATCCCACGCGTGGTCGGCGCACTGAGCAACCAGGCGCTCGACGCCACGATCGCGCTTTACGCGAGGGCGAAGGTCCCGACCCACCGCGTCGAGCCAGTCGAGGTGGCCGAGGCGTCCAAGCTGCTGGAGAACGCGTTCCGGCTGGTCAACATCTCGTTCATCAACGAGTTCGCCGAGCTGTGCCGCCGCATGGGCATCGTCGCCGCCGACGTCATCGACGCCGCGGCCACCAAGCCATTTGCTTTCATGGCGCACCAACCCGGGGTCGGCGCCGGCGGCACGTGCATCCCGACGATGCCGCGCTACCTCCTCGACGCCGCGAAGGAGAGCTCCGTCGAGATGCCGATCCTGCGCGACGCGGTCGAAGCCAACGACCAGATCGTCAATCGCGTCGGCGACCACGTCCGGCAGCTGCTGGCCAGCAGCGGGATCACGAGGGCGAAGATCCTCGTCGCGGGCGCGACGTACAAACCCAACTACTCCGACGCCCGTGCGTCGGCGGCGCTGGCCTTTGCACGCGGCCTCGCCCGTCAGCACGATGTTGTCGTGTTCGACCCGATCGTGGACCCTGCCGGATTTCCGGAGGATCTGCCGCTGCTCCGCGAGCTGCCGCCTGAGGGGCGGTTCGATGCCGTCGTCGTCGCCATCAAGCATCGAGACACCGACATCGTGGCTTTGCGGCGGCGAAGCCCGATCCTCATCGACCTGGTCCGCGGGTCCGTGGAGGCGACGGAATCCATCTCGAGCCGCAACAGGTAGCGGCGCCGCGCCTTGCGGATCTGGATCGTCAACCACTACGCAGACCCGCCGGACGGGTTGGCCACACGCAGCTTCGACATCGCGAAGCGAATGGTCGAGAACGGGCAGCCGACGACGATCTTCGTCTGCGCCTTCAGCCACTACCACCTGCGGCCGGCGCGGCACCTCGGCGCACGACTGTGGCGGCACGAGACCATCGACGGCGTGGAGCTCGTCTGGATCGCCGCCAACGCCTACCGCGGCAACGACTGGCGGCGGGTGCTGAACATGTTGACCTTCAGCCTTCTCGCGTTCACCGCGGGGCTGCTCCGGCGCGACCGCCCGGACGTGGTGATCGGCGTGTCGGTGCATCCGCTTGCCGCGCTCGCCGGGTACTACCTCGCCCGGATCAAGGGTGCGCGTTTCTTCTTCGAGGTGACCGACCTCTGGCCGCAAACCCTGATCGACTTTGGCCTGCTCCGCCCCCAGAGCACGGTCGCCAGGGCAATGCGGCGCCTGGAGCGATACCTGTTCCAGCGCGCCGAGCGCATCGTCATGCTCTGGCGGCACACCGACGAGTACGTCCGCTCACAGGGCGTCCCCGCCGGCAAGATCCTGTGGGTCCCACACGGTGTCGAGCTCGAGCGCTACGAGGAGCTCGAGCCCTACCGGGGCGCACCTGAGCGGCCGTTTCGGATCATGTTTCTCGGAGGGTTTGTGGCGTCGAACTCGATCGACAGCATCCTCGATGCGGCGGCGGTCCTGAGGGACCGGGGACGCGACGACGTGAGGTTTCTGCTCGTCGGCAGCGGCCAGGAGCGCGACCGCCTGATCGAGCGCGCGCGGTCGATGCGCCTGTCCAACGTCGAGTTCCCGGCCGCCGTGCCCAAGCGCGAGGTCTCCAGGGCGATGGGCCAGGCCGACGCATTCATCTACGGCCTGCGCGACCTGCCGCTCTACAGGTTCGGCATCAGCCTCAACAAGCTCACCGACTACCTGGCGGCGGGGCGGCCGATCATCTTTTTCGGAAGGTCGACCTACGACCCGGTCAAGGACGCCGAGGCCGGTTTTTCGGTGCCGCCCGGCAACCCCGGGGTCGTCGCCGACGCCATCGAGCGCCTGGTGGCGCTGACCCCTCAGGAGCGGATCGACATGGGAGAACGGGGGCGCCTGTATCTGCTCGAGCACCACAACATCCCGCGCCTTGCGGCGCGTCTGCTCGAGGTGTTCGAGCGCGAGCCCGTGCCTATCCCCACGAATTCGGCGGCTACGCCGTGAGTTCGCCGGGGCCCCTGAGCATGAGGCGGCTCAATTACGCCACCACCTTTGCGGCGGAGGCGGTGGTCATCGCAAGCTACCTCCTTTCCTTCCGGTTGGTCGCCGCGTTCGCGGGCACCGAAGGATTCGGCGAGTACTCGCTTTCCCGCCGAACTCTCTCGCTCCTGGCGCCGCTCGCCGTGCTCGGCGCGGACCTCGGTCTCGCGCGCTACGTCTCCTACGCCGAAGCCGAGAAGTCGGGCAAGTCGCCCAGCTTTGCGGCTGCAGCTCTCGTTTTGCTCGCCGTCGGGGTCGCGGCCGTCAGCCTGGTTCTGCTCGCCGCCTCGACGTTCTGGGGCGACGTCTTCTTCGGGTCGGCGAGCTACACCCACCTGATCCTCGCCCTTCCCCCGCTGCTTGCGGGCGCCGGGCTCCATACGATCACGTACGGCTATCTCCGAGGTCTCAACCGGATCCAGGAGGCCAACGTGTTGATGGCGATCAACATGGGCCTGCTGCCCCTCGGGGCGATCCTGTTGCTTCACGGATCCGTGCTGTCCATCCTCGAGGCGATGGGCCTGGGATGGACCGCCGTCGCCGGCCTGTTCCTGATCCGGCTGCCGCTCGACTTCACCGGCGTCCGAGATCGGCTGCGGGAGCTGGCGCGCTTTGGCGTGCCGCGAATGCCCGGCGATTTTGTCGCGCTGACGCTGTTTGCGATGCCGGGCATCCTGGTCGCGCATGCGACCGACATCCGGGTCGCGGGCATCGTGGCCTTCGGGGTTGCGGCGGTGAGCATGATCGGTTCTGGCCTGACGCCGGTGAGCTTTGTCCTTCTCCCCCTGGCCGCCCGGTTGCTTGCAGTGGGGAAGGTCAGGCAGCTTCGGTCCGAGGTGGTGGACGTCGTCGGCATCACGCTCGCGGCAACCCTCGTCCTCGTCGTGCTGCTCGAAGTGTTTGCCGCGCCGATCGTGAACATCTACCTCGGCCCGGATTTCAAAGGTGGGGTCGACGTCCTGAGGCTCACGCTGATCGGGGCGCTGCCCTGGGCGGCCTACATCACGCTCCGCAGCGTCATCGACGCGCGTCACGTCCAGCCGATCAACGCGCGCAACCTGGTCATCTCGTTCCTCTTTGCGGTTGGGCTTGCGTTTGCCCTGCGCTCCGTCGCCGATCCGACCACCGCAGCGGTGCTCGCGTTCGTGCTCGCGCTGTGGCTCCTGGCGGGCCTGACGATGCTCGAGGTCAATCGGATCACTAGCTTCCTGGGCCAGCCGGTGGACACGAGCCCCCTCGGGCTGGCGCGCATCGCGATGCTGGCGGCGCTTCCCGTCGTGATCGTCGTGAGCTCGCCGCAGCGCCCGGCGCTGGCGTTGGTGATGTCGTTCGGCTACGTGGTGCTGGCCCTGTTTTCCCTCCGGCTGAGCCGCCCCAACCTCCTGATGCTCGGCTATGTCGGCGCGGTGGCCGCCTGGATGACGATCTCGTGGCTCCGCACGAAGTACCTGCTGCATCTCGATCCCGACCAGCTCAGCTATGGGACGTCGAAGTTCCTGTACCTAGTCTTCATCGTGCTGCCGCTGGCAGCAGCGGTGGCGCTGGTGATCAACAAGGTGGAGGACGCGTGGCCGATCGCGAGCTCGCAGCTGGCGGTTGGCGGCGTGATCGGGCTGATCACCGTCGCGCTCCTCGGCGACAAGATCCTCGGCACCGACCGCTACAGCTGGCAGGGCGACCTCATCGCCCTCGCGGCCCTTATCGCGGTGCAGCCGTGGCTCGTCAGGAACGTGTGGGCGTCGGCGGCGATCGGAGTGCTCGGGGTGGCGGGGATCATGTTCGCGGGCGCACGCCAGTCGCTCGTCGCCTTCGCTCTCGCGCTGGTGCTCTCGGCCGCGTACTGGGCGGCGTCGAGATATGTTCGCGAGACACGGGGCCGTCCGCACGCCTTGCGCTCCGCGCTGGCCGGCCGCTACGTCGCTCTGCCGGTGTTCCTCCTCATCCTGACCGCGGGTGCGATCGCGTTCACGTACCACTGGACCGCGACGAGCTACTGCTACTGCATCACCGACAGGCTGATCAGCCTCGGCGAGAACGGTCCAGGCGACCGAGACAAGATGCTGTATCGCGGACTGCAGCTCCTGGCGCAGGACCCGATCCTCGGCACGGGACTCGGCTCGTTCGCCGGCTCGGTCCCCCAGTCGCTGCACCCCGGAGCCTTCTACCAGTACCCGCACAACGTGCCCCTGGAGGTCGCGTCGGAGACCGGCCTGATCGGCTTCTTGATCGTGTTCGCGCCCCTGGTCGGGGGCTGGCTGGTGCTCCTGTGGACGGGGGTCAAACGCGCGTCGCCGGCGATCGCCGGCGTGATGATGATCGTCACAGTCTTCTTCACCACCGCCAACTTCAGCGGCGACATCCCGAGCGATCGCGGGTTGTGGGTCTTCGGCATCCTGGCCCTGAAACTAGGCCTGGACGCGATCGGCCTGCGGGTGCCGGCCCCGAGCAAGTCGAAGCCCGGGATCGAGGTGGCGTCAGCCTCCTGAACCGAGCGGTGCGCCGGCGCCGAGCACGTAGCGGTGCTGGATCGTGAGCTCGTCCCAATCGGTGACCTGGAACTCCGCCGCCATCGCACCCCGCAGGACGTGACCAGAGCGCGGGTGAGATCCGCGGTCGTAGCGCCACAGGACCCGGCTCCGCCAGCGTTCAGGAGCGTAGACGGCGTCGATGAACAGCATCCGGCCGCCTCGCTTGAGGACGCGCCGGCTTTCTTTGAAGAGCAGGGCCAGCTCGCCGTCGCGGAGGTGGTGCGAGACGAGCTTGCAGACCAGGAGGTCCACGCTCGCGCTGCGGACCGGGAGGTGGGTCGCGTCGCCGCAGACCGGAGCTCCCGCCCGATTGCTGTGCCGAAAGCCCAAAAGCTTGACCGGGTCGATGTCGAGGCATACGTAGGTCGCGCCCGCCGGCCATGTGGACATCGAAAGCCCGGTGCCTCCTCCTACATCGAGGATGACCGCGCCGGCGGGCAGCGGTCCGATGACGGCTGCGGCCCGCCGGTCCAGCAGGGCGGTTCCGGCAAGGTTCTGGACGGCGTCGTAGACCACGGGGTTCGCGACGACTCGGTGCAGGAGATCAGCCAGCATCACAATCCGGGACGTTCAAGCAGGGCGCTTACACTGGCAGACCGCGACGATGACTTCAACCGCGGGCGGGGCTGAGGCCGGCAGCTCCACGACCACTGGCGAACGCGATATCCAGCGATGGCCGACCGTTCAAATGGTCGTCGGCGGCGGCGCGGTCGCGGCGGTCGTTGTGGCCATCGATACCTATTTCAGCGCGCAGGCGGGTTATCTCGCGCAGCCTCCCAACTACGAGGGCGTCGGGTACATGCAGTTTGCGCGTACCGCTTTCTTTCTCCTGCGGAACATGCATCCCGACGCCGCATTGCACGAGATCAACAGCATCGCCCCGCTGTGGACCCTGCTGCAGACGCTGCACTACCTGGTGCTGGGTGATGGCACGTGGCAGGTGTTCGCGGTCAGGTTCTGGCCGGTCGCGCTGTTGCTCGTGCTCGTCGGATGGATCGTCCGAACGCGCGCGACGCCCGCGGCGGCAGGGGCGGCGATGGCGCTCACGGCGGTGTCACCGATGGTGAGCGCCGGCGTGCGAGCCGCCTCGTGGGAGCTGATCACCGGCCGCACCGACTACGCCGAGAGCTGGGGCCTCGACGACCTGCGTCCGGATTTCCTGGCCGGCGTGCTCGTGATCTGGTCCGTCGCTGCGCTGGCCGAGGGCAGCCGCAGCCCACGCCGCTCGACATTCATCGTCTCGGCTGCATTCGCCGCCGCCGCGGTGGTGACGAAGCCGTCGACCGCGCCGTTCGCGCTGTCGGCGTGGGGGCTTGCCCTCGCCCTGATGTGGGTCTGGCGTCCCCGCATGGAATCTGTGCGCAGGGTGGCGCTGGCGGCTGCGGTGCTCCTCGTGCTGCTTGCACCGTGGGGTCTCGTCGGACACGGCTTCAGCGACACGCTGACCCGACTTCGGGAAGGGACGGTGACCTACGGCGCGACCTACTTTCCGAAGGTCGACCTCGTCGAGAGCGTGACGTACTACCTCGTGCGGCTGCCCAACCAGCTGGGTCAGCTCGAGTTCGTCCTCGCCGCGGCGGCCGGCCTTGCACTGATCGTGGTGCTGGTCCGGCGGAGCCGCTTCGCGGGTCTCGACCGGCCAGAGGTCATGTACGCGGCGCTCGTCGCCTTCCTTTACCTCGCGCTCACGGTTCCATCCGCCAAGAACCCCAACCTCGGTGAGTGGATCTCGATGTCGGTCTGGTTATTCCTCCTGGCCGGCGTCTCGCGCGTCGCGGTGCTGCGCTGGCCATCGCGAATCAACGGCTCCTCGCGCGCGGTGCTGGCGGGGGTCGGCGTCTACGTCCTGCTGGTCTACGTCGCAGGCGTGCTGGCGCTGGCGAGCTGGCCTCAGCCGGAGCGGCAATCGAACGCGCAGCTCACTGCCGCGACCAACGGCATCGCCGATGAGCTGAGCAGGCGCATCCAACCGTTCGATTGCTTCACGTACGCACCAGGCCCAGGATGGCCGGCGTCGATCGAGTATCAGCTCATGGACTCGCAGGGGCGGGCGCCGGGCAACAACCCGATCGACGTCAGCCCGAGCACGACCATCGACGCCTATATCCAGGAGGCGCGGCTCTGCCGCGCGGTCGTCGTGTACAGAGACGACATCAAGCAAGTGGCGCGAGCGTTCTACTGCCCACCTGTCCGGCAGCCATACCTGCAGGCGCTCTCCAACTGGGTGCGGACGCCGGGAAGCGGCTACCGGCTGGACAGGACGTGGACCCTGTCCAACCTCCCGCCCTACGGACCGCACCCGCTCGGAAGCTACGCCGGCGTGTCGCTTACGGTCGAGCTCTACCTGCGCTGAGGGCACGAGCCGGGCGTAGTACTCTCCGGCTCGTGAGCGCAAAGGTCGCCGGCATCTCGGTCGTGATCCCCGCATACAACAGCGAGCTCTCGCTCCCGGAGCTCGCGCGCCGGATCCAGCCAGTGCTGGAATCGGCAGCGGGTCAGTACGAGCTGATCCTGGTCGACGATGCGAGTCGCGACGGCACATGGCAGGTCATCCAGGACCTGGTCCGCGAGCATCGCTGGATCAAAGGAGTCCAGCTCATGCGCAACTACGGGCAGCACAACGCGCTGGTCTGCGGCATCCGGCTGGCGCGCTACGAGCTGACAGTGACCATGGACGACGACCTGCAGCACCCGCCCGAAGAGATTCCCAGGCTCCTCGATCGCCTCACGCCCGGGATCGACGTGGTCTACGGGACTCCCGGAGTCGAGCAGCACGGCCTGTGGAGGGACGCGGCCAGCCAGATCACGAAGCTCGCGCTGCAGTCGGCCATGGGCGCGCCGATCGCGCGCAAGGCCGGCGCGTTCCGGCTTTTTCGGACCCAGCTGCGCGACGCGTTCGCCGGATTCGACGGACCTTATGTCAGCGTCGACGTGCTGCTGACGTTCGGCACCACGCGGTTTGACGCGGTCGAGGTTCGTCACGAGCCGCGCCGTCTCGGCAAATCGAACTACACGTTCCGGAAGCTGGTGGTCCACTCGATCAACATGATCACGGGCTTCAGCACGTGGCCGCTGCAAGCTGCGAGCGTCATCGGCTTTTTCTTCACGGTCGTCGGCACCGTTGTCTTGCTGTTCGTCCTGGTCCGGTACGCGATCTACGGAGGCGTCGTACCCGGTTTCTCGTTCCTCGCCTCGATGATCGCCATCTTTTCGGGTGCGCAGCTTTTCGCCCTCGGCATCATCGGCGAGTACCTCGCGCGGATGCATATGCGGTCGATGCAGCATCCGGTCTACTCGATCCGTCAGACCGCGCAGCACGAGACCGCGGCGCGGGGCGAAGAGGCGCTGGCCGGCGCCGCCGCCGGACCTCAGACCCGAGAACGTTGAGGCCGGTCGAACCAGCGATGAAACGTGTGGTAGGCGCGGAAGGGACGCAGCCCGGCGGCGCTCCACGCAGCTTGCGCGCCCCAGTTGCCGAGGTGGGTCGACGTCACGAAGCGCTTCGTCCCGGACTCCTGCAGGCGGAACATTCCGGCCATCGTCATCTGCCGGTACAGGCCCTTGCCTCGCGCCGCCGGCAGGACCGCGCCCAGCAGTAGCTCGCCCTCGCCGCTCGCGTTGCGGCGAAACGTGCTGAACCCCTCGAGCCGCGGGCTGCCGGTGACCAGGACGAACGCGTCCGGTCCCGCGTTCTCGCAGGACGAGCGGGCCCATGACGCGTACACCTCGGTGCACGCCTCGCGGTTCAGCCGGGGGTCCGCGTGGTAGTGGCCCAGGTAGTCCCGGAAGCATTCACGCGCGATCGACTCCACCCGCGCCGCGTCATCAGGTCCGAGGACATGGATCTCCTCAGTGCCGCCGGGCTGCACCGGCGACGAGGCGAGGTCTCTCTCGTAGTAGACGAGAGTGTCCATCAGAAGGAAGCTCGCCGACTCGAGCGCATGCGTGGTCGTCGCGTCCTCGACACCACTTCGCGCGATGAGCATCTGGACCTGGTTGCTCTTGCAGAAGTCGAGCACCGCCGGGAGCTCGAGTGCGGTGAGCCCGTCCGCGCGGGCGATCACCAGGCCGAATCGTTCGATGTCGAGAGGAGAGAGCCGGACCCCAGGGGCCTCGACCGGCATCGTCAGGCGACCCGAGCGATGGCGAGCAGCGAAGCCCCGATCGGCAGCTCAATCCGCCGGCGCACGAAGCGGATCTCCTGGCGCAGCGCGAGCCCGAGAAGCGCGCCGCTGACCGGACGCACCCGGAGATCCGCGCCGGCCAGGTTCCACGCCTCCCTCGAATCATCGATGTGCTGGTGACCCCTGCCTGCGATCCGCCGCCCCAACCACAGCACCGGGTGCAGCACGGTCATGTAAGGCGTCAGATACTCCACCGAATACCCGGCCGCGGTGAGCTTCCCGCGCAGCTCGTCCTTCTCGTAGCGGCGCTTGTGGCGCGACCCGACGTCGAAGTAGCTCCACAACCTCGGGTCGGCCGGCACGGTCAGAAGAAGGTACCCGTCCGCGGCGAGGAGTCCGCGCAGGGAGCGGAGGACGTCGACGTCGTGCTCGAGGTGCTCGATAACGTCGAAGAGCCCGACGACCTCGAACCGCACCGCGAACGGAGGGTGGCCCGCGTCGCCGCGCACCAGGAGCGGCGGCGCCAGGCGCCGCTTTGCGTAGCGAAGCCCTTCGATGTGGAGGTCCATTCCGATCACGTCGCCGCCGACCGCGGCGCGTTGCAGGTCGCGCAGGACGTTGCCGGTGCCGCATCCAACCTCGAGGACGCGATAACCGGGCCGCAGGCGTCCCCGGATCGACTCGAACGCGGCGACTATCGCCTGGTTGCGCGCGCGAAACCAGAAGTGGCGGTCCTCGACCGCGACGAGGCTCTCATAGACGTCCGGCGGATAGGTGCTCTCCTCGGGTTCGACGAGGGTTGGTGCGGCCGGCATTACGCGGCGAAGTCGTGGATCGCTTCGATGACCCGATCCTGCTGCGCCTCACTGAGCGAGTTGTAGAACGGCAGGCGGAGCAGGCGATCGCTGACGTCCTCGGTGACCGGACACTCCCCAACCCGTCCGCCGAACTTCACGCCCATCGCGGAGAGATGCAGGGGCAGGTAGTGGAAGACGCTGAGGATGCCCCTGTCCTTCAAGTGCGCGATCAATCGCTGGCGGCTGTCGAGACTCGGCAGCAGCATGTAGAACATGTGGAACGACTGCTCGCGAGACGCCGGCACCACCGGGAGGCGCACGCCGTTCTCGCCCGCCCAGTCGTTCAGCCCCTGTTCGTAACGGGACCAGATGGCCTGGCGCCTGGCTTGAATCGACTCGCGCGACTCCAGCTGCGCGAGCAGGATCGCCGCGAGCAGGTCGGACATGAGGTAGCTCGATCCGATGTCGGTCCACGTGTACTTGTCCACCAGGCCACGGAAGAATCGGCTTCGGTTGGTGCCCTTCTCGCGAACGATCTCGGCGCGTTCGACGAGCGCCGCGTCGTTGACCAGCAGGGCGCCGCCTTCCCCGCAGCTGAAGTTCTTGGTCTCGTGAAAGCTCTGGGTCGCCATGGATCCGAACGTGCCGAGGTACTTCCCACGATACGTGCCGAAAAGACCGTGGGCGTTGTCCTCGACGATCGCGATCCCGTGCTTGGACGCGATCTCCGTGATGGGATCCATCTCGCAGCCGACGCCTGCGTAGTGAACAGGCACGGCGGCTCGAGTCCGCTCCGTGATGAGCGCCTCGAACTGGCGCTCGTCGAAGTTGAGCGTGTCGGGGCGGACGTCTATGAAGACGGGGCGCGCGCCTCGCAGCACGAACGCGTTGGCGGTGGACACGAAAGTGAACGACGGGATGATCACCTCGTC
>Ga0075426_10003416_pt1 | contig 11345 bp, 8 predicted proteins | sample SoiMethybrSBSTD5_FD_75304 | JGI IMG/M metagenome (GOLD analysis project Ga0075426, IMG submission 75304) | Bulk soil microbial communities from a Populus tree surrounding site in Tennessee, USA - Soil MetaG P. TD hybrid SBSTD5 | ecosystem: Environmental > Terrestrial > Soil > Tree plantation...
CGGCGCTGGCCGGATGGGTCATCCTGGCTGCGGTCCTCCACGTCGTTCCCGACTGGCGGCTGAGCGTCGCCGCGGCGGCGGTCGGGCTCGTCTGGATCGCGACCGGATTCGCGATCAACGTGCCTGGCGGGAGCTCTTTCTCGATCGCGGCCGAGGCGTTCAACGAGGCGACCAAGACGCTTTTCGGCGCCGCGTATCTGCTGGGGGCGCTGCGTGCGAACGTCCGCTAGAGCGCACGCGGCGCTGCGCTGCCCGACGTGCGACGCGTCGCCGTCGCCCGATCGGGACGACTGCCCGGGCTGCGGGCGCAATTTGCGCAGCGCGACGGGTGGGCTCGACCTTCTGACCGACGCCGAACGCGAGGAGGCCGACCTGTTTGCCTCCGAGTACACCTCCCTGCGCATGCGCGAGCCCTGGGCCGATGAAGCCCGTGCCCGACGCGCGGGGGCGATTGCGGGCGAGCTCGCGTCAATGCGCGCGGAGCTCGGAGGTGAGGCGCTCATCGTCGACGCCGGATCAGGTTCCTCCGCGGATCCTGGTGTGATCTCCCTTGACCTGGCTCCCGGCGCGCAGGTCCGCGGCGACATGCGAAGGCTTCCGCTGCGCGACGCGTCGGTCGACGGCCTGTTCTTCGCCGCCTCGCTGCACTACGCGCCGGCGGATGACGCCATTCGGGAGGCCGCGCGCGTGCTCAGGCCCGGCGGGATGCTCGTCGCGATCGACAGTCCGCTGTACAGGGGCACCAGGGCGGTGCGGAACGCGGTCCACCGGACGGCCGCCTACTACGAATCGATGGGCCATCCCGCGCTCGAGATGCACTACCACCCGATCGAGGCCGGCGCCCTGCGCAAGGCGCTGGTCGAAAGCGGCTTCGAGGTCCTGCGGCTGACCACCGGTTCTGGCTGGCGGCGCCTGCTGGGCGGGGGTCCAGACTCCTCCGTCTCCGCGAGGCGGTTACGCTAATCCGGCATGGCAATCGACGCTGAGGGCTACGGATTCCCGGAGCACGACCGCACCCTGTCCCGCCTCATGGACGACATCCGCGTCATGGGACCGGCGGGAGTGGAGCGCGCGGCGCAGGGTTGGGACAGTCACGCCGGCGGCCACGCACACGATGCCTACCGGGCGGCCGAGAAGGCCGCCACCCACGCCATCGAGCAGTCGAACCGCGGCCCGATCTGGGACACCTTCCGGTCCAGCCTGTTCGGACTCACCGAGTCCGGCGGTGCCCTCGTCTCCTGGAAGGCCGAGCACGGGGACGTCGGTCATAAGGCCGAAGACGCGGCCTTCGGCGCCGCGCTGGCCCTGGTTGCGGCTGACTCGATCGACGCCGGCAAGTTCGCCACGCTCGTCCGCCCGATGAGCGAAGCCCTGCCCTGGCTGCTCCCGGACGAGGCTCGATAGCCGGCTAAAGGCTCGTCCAGCCGGCCGAACGCTCAACTTGCAAAAGTTGCGTGCTTCATCTTCAATGAGATGGCTGCGGTCGACCCTTGTTGATGGGGGTTTCGGGGATGGGAATGTTCCTGGTTTTCAATCAGGGGTACACACCTGTCGGCGGAAGCATCCTGCTTTCTGCGATCGTCGCCGGCCTGCCCCTCTACGTCCTCTTCGTGATGCTGGCCCTGCTGCGACTGCCGGCCTGGCTCTGTGCGGTGGCGTCGATGCTCACGGCGGCTGTCCTGGCCTGGCTCGTCTGGGGCATGCCCATCGGCATCACGGTGGGCGCCGCGACCGAGGGCATGGCGTTCGGCCTGTGGCCGATCAGCTGGATCGTGCTCAACGCGATCTTCTTCCATAACCTGACCGTCGCCAGCGGCGATTTCGAAGCGATCAAATCCTCGCTCACCCGTCTCACCGAGGACCGCAGGCTGCAGACGCTCCTCGTCGCGTTCAGCTTCGGCGCGCTCCTCGAAGGCATCGCCGGCTTCGGCGCTCCGGTGGCGATCACCGCCTCGATCATGGCCAGCCTGGGTTTCGAGCCAGTGACGGCGGCCGTGCTCGCGTTGCTGGCCAACACCGCCCCGGTCGCCTTCGGCTCGATCGGCATCCCCGTCACCACGCTCGGCGGACTGGTGGCTCCGATCCTCGGCCACACCGACCCCGCCAGCACCACGCGCGCCCTGTCGGCCATGGTCGGCCGTCAGCTCCCACTCTTCTCGATCCTGATCCCGGCCTACCTGATCGTGGTGCTGGCCGGATGGAGGCGGATGCGCGAGATCCTGCCCGCGGTGCTGCTCACCGGCATCTCGTTTGCGGTCGTGCAGTTCGCGGTCTCGAACTTCGTCGGCCCCGAGTTGACAGACATCCTCGCCGCACTCGTCTCCATGGGCTGCCTGGCGGCGCTGCTCCGCTTCTGGCGGCCGGCCCAGGTGTACCGATTCTCTGGCGAGAGCGAGACCCCCACCAAGACCGGATCCGCGACCCAGCCTCGTCCTGTGATGGGAGCGGCGCCGGACCCGGAGCTGCCCGGCGAGGCCGCGGCCCGCGGCGGAGCAACCGCCACGACTGGGACACCGGTCCGGCCGTGGGCCGCCTACGCGATGTACGTCGTCCTGGTAGTCGTGATCCTGATCGGCCAGATGGGCAACCTGCCCGGCCTGACCAAGCTGGCCACGCCCGCGAACATCACCGCCGACCTCAAGTGCGGCACGCCGGCGTTCAAGCTCTGCCCGGCCCCCTGGTTCGGGCCGGCCGCGACCACTGACCGCCAGGCCTTCAAGTTCCCGGACTGGAACTTCTACTGGCCCGGCACCTACGAGCTGAACGCCAAGGGTCAGCCGGTGTCGGTCGTGACGCGGGAGAAGCCGATCGTCGCCAAGTCGACCCCGTACCAGAACCCGTTCGACTGGAACTTCCTGGCGGCGGCGGGCTCGCTCGTGCTGTACGCCTGCATCGTCGCCTGGCTGCTCATGCGCATCAGGCGGCGCCAGGTCAACTTCTTCGTCATCTACGGTCAGACCGTGAGGCAGCTGGCGCTGCCCATCACGACGATCGCGTTCATCCTTGCGATCGCTTACCTCATGAACTACTCCGGCATGACCTCGAGCCTCGCCATCGCCTTCTCCAAGACCGGGTTCGTCTTCCCGTTCGTGGCGGCTTTCCTCGGCTGGCTAGGCGTCTTTCTGACCGGGAGCGACACGTCGTCCAACACGCTGTTCGGTCCGCTGCAGGCGCAGACCGCGCAGCAGCTGGGAAACGTCAGCCCCATCCTCACCGCAGGCACGAACTCGTCTGGCGGAGTGATGGGCAAGATGATCAGCCCGCAGAACCTCTCGGTCGGAGCGGCGGGCGTGAACAAGGTGGGTGCCGAGGGCGCGATCTTCGCGCGCGTCATTCGCTACAGCTTGATCCTCACCACTTTGGTCGGAATCGTCGCCATGATCGAGGCCTACGTCATCCCGGGGATCGTCCCGACGCCGTAGCCCAAGACCGTCAAATTCGAACGCGGGCAGCTTAGGGTTGGCACTGCCGTGGGCAGCCCGCCGGTCACCCCCGAAGCGACCATCGTCCTCAAGGACGGCTCAACCGTGGCCGTCCGCGGGCTGCATCGCGAGGATGAGGCCGCGCTCGCGTCCTTCTATGGCGCCCTCTCGGCGGAGTCACAGGCCTTCCGTTTCTTCGCGGCGCCCAGCGACGTCGGCGAGCTCGCCAAACGCCTCGTCATCTCGGACTACGAGTCGCAGTTCGGCCTGGTTGCGGTCGCGGCGGGTGAGATCGTCGGCCACGCGGTGTACATAGTCACCGGCGGCCGGCGGGCCGAGATGGGACTGGCGATCGCGGACTCCTTCCAGGGCCGCGGGCTCGGCCTGCTGCTGTTCGCCCACCTCGCGGACTCGGCCGCGCACGCCGGAGTCGAGGTGTTCGAGGCCCGGGTGCGCGCCGACAACCACCGCATGCTCGACCTGCTGCGCGAGAGCGGCTTCCCGCTGACCCTGCGCTCCGAACCCGGCGAGGTCCATGCCGAGCTGCCGACGGCGCTGAGCGAAGAGGCGGACATGCATTTCGAGCGCCGCAACGCCCGGGCGGCCCAGGCAGCAGTGGCGCGCTTCCTCGCCCCGAGCTCCGTCGCCGTCATCGGCGAATCGTTCGAGCAGTCGACGACGGAGGCGATCCTGCTTCGGAACCTGGTCGCCGCAGGCTTCACCGGCTCGGTGCATGTCGTCAACGGAACGGGAGCGGCGGTCGACGGCCGGGCCGCTTTCACCTCCGTGCGTGACATCACGAGCGATGTCGACCTGGCCGTGATCGTCACCGGCGCGGCCGCGGCGGTCGAGGCGGCCTCCGAATGCGCGGCCAAAGGCGTCCACGCGATCGTGGTCATCTCTCCCGGCTTTGCCGAGTCGGGAGCGGAGGGTGCGCAGCTCCAGGGCCGCCTGGTCGAGATCTGCCGGAGGTCGGGGATGCGGCTTGTGGGCCCGAACTGCTCGGGCGTCCTCAACACCTCCGCCGAGGTGCGCCTCAACGCGAGCGTCATCAGCACCCTGCCGGCCGCGGGCAAGATCGGCTTCCTGTCCCAGAGCGGCAGCATCGGCACCGCGGTGATCGAGCTGGCGCGCACGCAGGCGACGGGCTTCTCGTCGTTCGTGTCGGTGGGCAACAACGCCGACATCTCCGGCTCCGACCTCCTTCAGTTCTGGGAGGCGGACACCGAGACGAACCTGGTGATGCTCTACCTCGAGACCTTTGGCGACCCGCGCCATTTCTCGCGCATCGCGCGGCGGGTGGCGCGCACGGTGCCGATCCTTGCGGTCAAGGGCGGTCGCTCGGCGTCGGGCGCGCGTGCCGCGACCACATCGCATTCGAGCACGCTCGTGCGCCCCTCGACGATCCGCGTAGCGACCTCGAGCGTCGGCGAGGACGCCCTGTTCCAGCAGGCCGGCATCATTCGCGTGGCGACGCTCGCGGAGCTCTTCGGAACCGCGCAGCTGCTCACCGATCAACCCCTTCCCTCGGGCGATCGCGTCGGCATCATCACGAACGCAAGCGGGCCTGGCGTCCTGTGCGCCGACTCGTGTGAATTTCGAGGTCTCCGCGTGCCGGACCTTGCCGAGGACGTGAAGGCCGGCTTCGCGGGACTCGTGCCCTCGACTGCGGTGGTGCAGAACCCGGTTGTGCTGCTCGCGCAGGCAAGTGGCGACGAGTACGCGAAGGCGATCGCGGTGCTGGCCGCGTCCGGCTCCGTCGACTCGCTGATCGTGATCTACACGCCGCAGCGCGGCACCCAGGCCGGCGACATCGCGCGCGGCATACATGCCGCCGTCGCCTCGTTGGCAAAGCCCCTCCCGGTGCTCGGCGTCTTCATGTCCACGCCCGAGTTCACGAGCCTTCTCCGAGGCGATGGCAACCACCTGCCGGCGTACTCATTTCCGGAGGACGCGGCGCGCGCGCTCGGCCACGCCTATCGGTACGTCACGTGGAAGCAGGCGCCGCACGATCCGCCCGCGCAGCTTTCAGGCATCGACCCTCATCGGGCGGCGGCCGTCATCTCAGCCACGCTCGCCCAGGGGCCAGGCTGGTTGCAGCCGGCGGCTGTCTACGCGCTGCTCTCCTGCTACGGGCTGACGCCCGCGGAATCACTCCTCGTGGCAAGCCCGCACGACGCCGGCGACGCCGCGCGCAAGCTCGGTGGCAGGGTCGCGCTCAAAGGCATGGTCGCGGGCCTCGTGCGCAAATCGGACGCGGGCGCGGTCCGCGTCGACCTCGAGGGCGCGCACGAGGTGGAAAACGCGGCCAAGGAGATCGCCCAGCACATGACTTCGCTCGGTCAGAAGGTGCTGGCCTTCATGGTCCAGCGCATGTCACCTCCCGGTGTGGAGATGCTCGTCGGCGTGGTGCAGGACCGGCACTTCGGACCCGTCGTCGCGGTCGGAGCCTCCGGCCGCGCGATGGAGCTCGTCAAGGACACGCAGGTTCGGCTCACGCCGCTCGGTCGTGGGGATGCGGCGGCGATGATCCGCTCGCTCACGACGTACCCGCTCCTCGACGGTTATCGCGGAGCCACGCCGGTCGACGTCGCATCCCTCGAAGACCTGCTCGTGCGCGTGGCCGCAATGGCCGACGCCCACCGGGAGATCGCCGACGTGGACTTCAATCCGGTGATCGTGCACCCGCACGGCACCGTGATCGTCGACGCCCGGATCCGGGTCGAAGCGGTTCCCTAGCCCGCGAGCGCCGTCAGGTCAGAGCCCATGTCCTTGAGGACCCGCTCGTCGACCTGAGCGCGGCTTTCGATTATCTTCGCGCCCGCCTCGCCGCCCTCCTTGTCGTTCATCGACAGCACAGCGTCGACGCGACCGTCGCGCAGGTAGAACACGGAGAACTTCCGGCCGCCCGCGTCCCCGCGCCACACCGCGCGGTCCTCGCCTGACGCGTGGCCGCGGTATTCCAGGCTGACGTCGTACTGGTCGGACCAGAAGTAGGGAATCTTCTTGTAGGGAGTGTGCCCATCCGCGATGGACGCGGCGATGCCGCGGCCGTGACCCTTCGCCACCTCCCAGTGCTCGACGCGCATGGGCCGGCCCAGCACGGGATGCGGATGCACCGCGATGTCACCGGCGACGTAAACAGCCTCGGCCGCACGCAGGCCTTCGTCGGTGCGCACGCCGGTGCCCTCGATCGGGAGGCCAAGGGACTTCGCCAGGTCGAGGTTGGGGTCGATGCCCACCGCGAGCACCACCGCGTCCGCCTCTTCGCGTTTGCCGTCGGAGAGGGTCACGCCCATCACGCGTCCCCTTTCGACGTGCCATTCCTTGATCGTGATGCCGCTGCGGAGGTCGACCCCGTGGTCGCGGTGGATGTCCGCGTAAACGCGTCCCACGTCCGACCCGAGCGCCCGCTCCAGCGGCACCTGCGCGGCTTCGACGATGAGCACGTCCTTGCCGAGCGCCCTCGCCGAGGCCGCGACCTCGGCGCCGATGAATCCGGCGCCCACGAGCATCACGCGCGACGCGCCGGCGAGCCCCTGCTTGATGGCGCTGCTGTCGCGCAGCGACCGAAGCGTGAAGAGGTTTTCGGCCTCCGGGACTCCGGGCAACCGGCGCGGCGTGCCGCCCAGCGAGAGGACGAGCACGTCGAAGGGCTCGGAGTGGCCGTCCCCGGTCACGACCGACCGGTCCTTCAGTGACCCGCCGCTGACGCGCGTGCCCAGGCGCAGGTCGATGCCCTGACGGCCGTATTCGGCCTCGTCGTGCAGGAACACCTTGGGCAGCTCCACCTCTCCGCGGAGGAATTCCTTCGAGAGGTACGGCCGGTCGTACGGCCTGTCCGTATCCGCGCTGAGGATCGCTATCGATCCGTCGTATCCCTTCTTGCGCAGGGCGAACGCCGCCGCGTCGCCCCCACTGCCGCCGCCGACGATGACCACTTTCCCCTTCGCCATGACAAACCCCCTTTCAAGGGCGATACCCATTCGGGTCACTCCCTGTTCCTTATTGTTGTCCTTGTGCTGTCGTCCCTGAGCGGGCCTCTCGACAGGCTCGCCGATAGGGAGAGAGTTCCGCAGACCAATCTCGCGTCTCCCACGGTCTGGCTTCCGGTCATCGTCCTGTGCGCGGTCGGGCTCGCGCTGCGGCTGATCGATTTCAACCGGGGCCTGTGGGAAGACGAGATGACGGTGGCGTACTACACCGAGATCGGCGTGCGCAACGTGATCCAGACCGTCGCGCTCAACGGCTCGCATCCACCGCTCTACTTCCTCCTCGTCGCGGTCGACGCGCACCTCGGCATGGGTGTCGTGGCGGCGTTGCGCGCGCCGTCGGTCGCAGCGGGCGTGGCGACGATTGCGGTCGTCTACCTCCTCGTGCTGCGGCTTGTCGGCCGAGCCGGCGCACTTCTGGCCGCGGCTCTCGTCACGTTTTCGCCCTTCCTCATCTGGTACAGCGACGAGGGGCGGATGTACGCGCTGGTGTGGTTCTTCGTCCTCGTCTCCTATCTGCTGCTGGTATGGGGTCACGACTCGCGGCACTGGCGGATCTTCGCGATTCTGCACGGCGCGAGCGTCGGCCTGGCCCTGTGGACCGACTACTCGGCGGCGCTTGCGCTCGCTCCGCAGGTTCTGCTGATCCTGCTGCTTCGCCACCGGGGCTGGTTTCTCGGCAGCTGGGTCGTGGGCTGGATCTCGATCCTGCCGTGGTTCTTCTTCCTGCGCGAGCAGCTTGGGCGCATCGAGGCGCAGCGATTTCCCGGCCTGGGCCAGGACCTGCAGTCCTGGGTCACCGTTCTCCTCAACCTCGCCTGGGTGCGAGCGGACTACGCAAGTCTCGGAAACACGCTGCCATCCGTGGCGCTGGTCGTCCTGCTCATCCTGCTCGTCGTTGCGGCTGCCGGCACCGTGGTCGCCGGGGCAATCGGACGCTTGCGCGCCGCGGTGGTCGCGCTCTGCCTCACCGGGGGTGCGTTTGCGGTCGCGCTGGCGCTCGCGCTCCAGGGCACGCAGGCCGTCATCCTGCCCCGCGTCCTCGGCGTGATCACCTTCGGATTCGTCCTCGTGTTTGCCACCGCAGCGGCCCTGCTCATCGCGCGCGACTCACGTGTCATGCGCGCGGTCGCGGCCGCGTGCGCGGCCGTGCTCCTCGCCGTTGTGATCGGATCGACCGCCGACGTCCTGCAGAACGGGACCAACGGCGTGCAGTGGGACAGGGTCGCGCACACGATCCAGGCCAATGCACAACCTGGAGACGAGCTCATCTACTACCCGATCGCGGCGAAATACGCGGTCGAGCCGTACCTGCCGAAGGCATCGCCGTGGCATACGCGTTTCGACGGCAGCTGGCCCAAGGACGCGGCCACCGCGGATCAGAGCTTCGCAACCTGGACCGCGGGAAAAGATCGGGTCTGGGTCGTCTTCTACGCGCTGACCGGCGTGGACATGCCCCAGCGGGACGTGTGGTTCACGCAGCACAACCTGTGCAGGCTCAGCGGAGATCCAATGGCCGGACTGGGCCTGATGGAGTACCAGGCGAGCCCGGGCGGCTGTCCGCCTACTTGATCCGGATCGGGTGCCTCCACCCGTGCGGGTCCGGAGCGGCGCCACGCTGAACGTCCACCAGAGCCTTGCGCAGCCGCATGCTCACCGGCCCTGGCTGGCCGCCGCCGATCGTCCACGACGCGCTCTTTGACCTGGCCTCGCCGATCGGCGTGATCACGGCTGCCGTGCCGCAGGCGAAAGCCTCGGTGATCGATCCGTCCGCGTTGCCCTTGCGCCATTCCTCGACGCTGATCCGCCGCTCCTCAGTCCCGTAGCCCAGATCGCTCGCCAGCCGCAGCAGCGAGTCGCGGGTGATGCCGGGGAGAAGGGTGCCCGTCAGGGCGGGCGTGACGATCCTCGCGTCGTCGCCGCTGCCGAGCACGAATGCGAGGTTCATGCCCCCCATCTCCTCGACATACGCATGCTCGGCCGCATCGAGCCAGACCACGTTGTCACACCCCTCGCGCTCCGCCTGTGCCTGCGCGATCAGGCTTCCGGCGTAGTTGCCGCCGGTCTTGGCCTCGCCGGTCCCGCCCGGAGCGGCCCGCGTGTAGTCCTCGGAGAGCCACACCTTGACGGGCTTGACGCCGCGCGGAAAGTACGAGCCCGAGGGCGAGCCGATGAGGAGGTAGGTGACATCGGCGCCGGCGTGCACGCCCAGGCCGACGTCGGTGGCGAACATGAAGGGCCGCAGGTAGTAGCTCTGCTCGGGCGCCGAGGGCACCCACGCGTGGTCCTGCTGGAGGAGCAGCTCGATGCCCTCGATGAAAAGCTCTTCGGGCAGCTCCGGCAGCACGAGCCGTCGCGCCGAGCGGCGGAACCGGGCAGCGTGGGCGTCCGGCCGGAACACCGCAACCGACCCATCCGCCTGGCGAAAGGCCTTCAGCCCTTCGAAGATCCCCTGCGCGTAGTGCAGGAACGAGGTGCCGGGATCCAGCGAGATCGGCGCGTACGGCCCGAGCCGCGCGTCGTGCCAGCCCTCCTTCGGGTTCCAGTGGATGGAGACCATGTGCTCGCTGAAGATCCGGCCGAAGCCGGGGTTCTCCAGCAGCCGGGCGCGTTCCGTCTCCCCGACGCGCGATCGGACCGGGTTGACTGTGAAGCGGATCCCTGCAGTGGTGCTCAACTCGAAAACCAATTATGAGACCCGCTTGAGACTGAACTTGAGATCCAGTCCGCGAGATCCTGCGGACCGTGATCGAACGGGTTCTGCTCATCGTGAACTCGGCCAGCGGGACCGGCACCGCGCCGTCGCTGGCCGCGGGGCTCATGCGGGATCTCCGCGACAGCTGCGGGCCGGTTCGCGAGCTCGAGGTGGCGCTCGTCCGCGATCATCCCGCCGCCCGCCTGGCGACGGCCACCTTCCTGGACGGCTCTGACCCACCGGCGGCTGTGATCGCCGGAGGCGGCGGCGGGACCCTGCGGGCAGCCGTCGAGGGCGTTTTCGACGCCCAGGCTCACTGCCGGACCCTGGTCGGCGGCCTGCGCATGGGCTCGGGCAATGTCCTGGCCCGGCAGCTCGGCGTCGCCCGGGATCCCCGCGTCGGGATCCACCAGCTGGGCGCCGCGATCCGGGCCGGCCGGAGCTCCAGGCGTGCGGTCATCCGCTGCCGCTTTGGAACCGACTCCGGTGATGACGACGTCCGCCACGCCGTCGTCATGTGCGGCCTCGGCCAGTGGGGCCGCACCTCAGGCGACCTGGCCCGCTGGCACAGGCGGTTCGCGGGTGGCCGCGCCGCCGCCGCCGCGCTTGCGGGGCTGGAGCGAGTGAACCACCTCGAGTATTTCGCGGCCGCGAGCTCGCGGCTGGTCGAGGCGGCCGTCTGGCCCGCCGCGTGTGAGCGCGTTGAGGTCGCGCACGGCGAGACCCTCGAGCGCTACCGGCTGCTCGCCGGGACCGTCATGACGACCCGGATCGGCGGCATCCCCTTCGACCCTCAGATCGAGGCTGGAGAGGTGGCTGCCGGCGTGCTCCTCATGCCGCGAGGCGGGCGCCCGCGCCGTTTCCGGCTCTCCCCGGGCCGGCCCCTGCACATCCGGCTCGTCGACCGGCGCGCCGTCGAGTTCTTCCTCGACGAGGACCCCGAGGTCGCGCATCACGAGCTCTGCCTGGAGATCGCGGACACCATTTCGTTCCTGGAGGTGGCGGCATGACGCTTCACGTCGCGGTGATCGGAATCGATGGCAGCGGCAAGAGCACCCTCTCGCGCGCGCTGCCCATGGCGCTTTCGGCTGAGTGCGGCGTCGTGGCCGGCGCCGCCGGCGACGAGCACTGGGTTTTCGGCCCGGACCAGGACCACATGGCCCCAGGCTTCCACCCGCGCGGCCTTCCCCACGCGGCCCGAATCGCGCGCCTGTGCCAGAGGCTCGCCAAGCGGGT
>Ga0075426_10003418_pt1 | contig 11344 bp, 9 predicted proteins | sample SoiMethybrSBSTD5_FD_75304 | JGI IMG/M metagenome (GOLD analysis project Ga0075426, IMG submission 75304) | Bulk soil microbial communities from a Populus tree surrounding site in Tennessee, USA - Soil MetaG P. TD hybrid SBSTD5 | ecosystem: Environmental > Terrestrial > Soil > Tree plantation...
CTGAATGAATGATCCGCCATTACCCTCGTCAGCCCAACCCAACTCATTGAGCGCGTTGAACGGCCGGTCCGAAATGACGGTCATGCCGCCGGGTTCATTCGTCGCACCCTGCGCCCGGACATTAATGGTCGCGCTGCCGGATTTGCCCTCGCTGGTCGCGGTGATACTGGCAGTGCCGGAAGCAACTCCGGTCACCACGCCGCTCGACGACACTGTCGCCACGGCCTGGTTATCCGAGCTCCAGGAAACGACGCGATCGGTCAGGACATTGTTATTGGCGTCCAACGTTGTCGCTGTCGCCTGAGTTGTCTGAGCAACGTTGATCGACGCGACATTGAACGATACCGTGACGGTTGCTACCGGCGCAGGTGCACCTGTTGCGATTGTCAGCGTGCCGCTGGCAGTCTTGCCTTCGCAGGCAGCAATGATCTGCACAGTGCCGACCGCTAGGGCGGTGACGAGACCGGATGATGAAACTGTAGCCACGGCGGTGTTACTGCTGCTCCATGTTATCGAGCGCCCTGTGAGGATATTGTTGTTGGCATCTCTCGTAGTCGCGCTTGCCTGGGTAGTCTGCCCCGGAGTGAGCGAGCTCGCCGCCAGTGAAACGGACACAGAAGCTACCGGTACAGGCGGTGGGGCTGCAACGGTCAAAGTTGCATTGCCTGTCTGTCCTTCGCTGGTGCCGATAATCTGAGCCGTGCCTACTGCGACCGCGGTCACCAATCCTGAAGCATTGACGGACGCTACACCCGTGTTGCTGCTGCTCCACGTAACCGTTCGACCCGCGAGGACGTTGTTACTGGCATCGCGGGGAGTTGCTGTGGCCTGCGTCGTCTGCCCTGGATTCAGTGAAGCTGCGCCAAGCGATACTGATACCGTGGCGACTGGCGCTGGCGGAACGACACCATCGGCGACGGACACATCCGCATGTCCCGAGACACCCTCGCTCTGGGCAGAAATGGTTGCCGAGCCCGCTGCCATCGCTGAAATGACACCGCTTCCGTCCACTTTTGCGATGTTGGCGCTGGAGCTTGTCCAGGTGACCGCGCGATCAGAAAGTGGATTGCCCGAGGCGTCGAGCGGCGTCGCCCTTCCGTTTTCAGTCTGGCCTACGGTCAGCGACTTCGACGGAATCGTTACTGAGACAGACGCAACCGGCGTTTTTTCGACGATGACAGTTGATGTCTCGCCGCCTTTACACCCGATGAGGGCGAGGCAGACGCCAGTCATTGCAAGCAATGAAGTGCGCATAAGGACGCGTCCTCCGATATTCTGTGAGTCGGCGGCTCGACTGGCATGGCGCGGGTATTCGCGCGTTAGCCTCGGGGCTTTGCGTCGCCGGCTTTCGCCGGTTTTGCCTTTGTCGCTCACCTCCTCAGAGGTTAGCGATCCTGCCGTTCTATTGTACAAAACACCCGCATGATTGTACGGGTGCTTTCGGCTTCCACCTGGGCGACGATTGCTCAAATGTAGTGTCACAACTATTTATACCCGCCCGCCGAAATCGCGGCGTGCGGCGATTATCTGAGGGGTCAATGAACTACGTACTTTGGCACAACGTTTGGCATGACGTCGCATTTCCAAATATGTCCGCGAGGGCGAACACTCCCGCCACCGCCAAGTGCGCCCGCGCACCACAGAGTGAGAGTGCAATCCCCGTAAGTTGGTGAACTTAAACGGTCCCTTGCCGAAAACGCTATTGCTCCACTCGGCTGTCTAGCGCGTGCATCAGACATACGTTTTGCATGTTCTCGCACCCGCGCGTCAGGGTGGTCTCGAGCGCGTGGTGAGCATGCTTGCCACTGAGCAGCGCGCCGCCGGCGTGCACGTCGCGGCGGTATTGCAGCCACACGAAGCGTCGGACCACCCATTCATAGCGAGTCTTCGCGGAGCCGATATTCCTGTCACCACCATCGAAGTCGGAAGCAAGCACTATTACAAAGAGTACAGCGCGCTCCGCCACGTTATTTCGCGGCTCTCCCCGTCGATCGTCCACACCCATGGGTATCGCGCCGACATCGTTGGTGGAATGGCGGCGCGTCGGTGCAGAGTGCCCGTAGTAAGCACGGTGCATGGTTTCACCGGCGGCAGTTGGCGAAATCGGATGAACGAAAAGCTGCAGTTGCTCGCGCTTCGTCGGTGTTCCGCGACGATCGCGGTATCTCGTCCGCTGGTGGAGAGGCTTACAGCCGCGGGAGTCTCTCCCGCGCGCATCTACCTGGTTCCTAACGCCATTGCCACTCCCACCTCACTCAGTCGTGTGGAAGCGCGGCGGAAGCTTGGATTGAGTGAAACCCAACCTGTCGCGGGTTGGGTCGGACGCTTGTCTCACGAAAAGGGGCCCGATGTGATGCTCAAAGCGCTCGCTCTCTCGGACTCCGACTGGCAGCTCTCCCTCATCGGAGATGGCCCGGAACGCAGTTCGCTGCGCCGCCTCGCCGACGAAGAGGGAATCGCGAGCCGTGCAACATTTCACGGTGAGGTCGCCAACGCCGCGTCGTTCATGAACGCGTTCGACGCGCTCGTCATAAGCTCACGCACCGAGGGCACGCCGATCTCTTTGCTCGAGGCGATGTCGCTCGGCGTTCCAATCGTCGCGACGGATGTCGGCGGCATTCCCGACGTTGTGAGCGACTCCGAAGCAATCATCGTCCGACCTGAAGATCCGCGAGCTATCGCCGCCGCGCTTTCGGAAGCACGCTCGAATGTAATGGCAACGCGGAAGAGGGTGGAAGCCGCGCGCTCACGCGTTCGTACGAACCACAGCATCCAGCGCTGGATAGACGCCATTGCGGCGGCATACGAGTCCGCGCTGAGCAGCCGTAGTTGACGCAGCCGCGATTGGCAATGGATCCAGCCAGGACGATGCGTATCGTCAGCAATATGGAGAGCCTTCCCAGGCGATGGACGGTGAATGGCGTCAGCGGTGAGAGCGTCTTCGCTGATTCAGCTCGCGAGTTCGATCTCTACCGGAGAGAGCCGGGCACGATTTTCATCGTCAACTGCGCTGCGCGCCTGTTACTGCAACTGGCACTTCGACGGATTCTGAGATTAAAGAAACAACCGCCGCTGATTGCGCTCGATTTCGTGGTGCTGCTTCCACCGCGGACTCTGCTGGCTCGGGCCGGAGCGACACTTAGGAAGTTGGCCCTCCGTAATGTCGACTTCTTTCTGAACTACTTCACCGACGCCCAATTCCTCGAAAAACATTACGGCATCGACTCCGCCCGCTGCGGATTCGTCGACTTTAAAGCGAACCTGTGGAAGTACAGAGTCAGCGCTCCGCAGCCTGATGGCGATTATGTGCTGTGCTTCGGCAGATCACTGCGTGATTTCGACACGTTCTTCACCGCGCTGGAGCGGAGCGGATTGCCCGGCGCTATTCTCGACCCGCGACTGGACATGCTTCGCGAGCATGGCAGCCGATTCTCACGAGCTTTGACCAGACTTCCGAAGAATCTGCGTGTGCTAAAAGACGATGGGAGCGAACAATCTCAGGTGGACGCGTTGCGCGGAGCCAGGATCGTCGCCATCCCAATGGTGAAGGGCAGGGTGATTGCGGCTGGAATCAGCACGATCCTGAACGCGATGGCACTCGGCAAGGCAGTGATCGCCAGCGACGGTCCTGGTGTTTCAGACATCTTCACCGACGAACTGATCGGCGTGCCGATTGAAGACGCCGACGCGCTCGCCCAATCAATGAAGCTTCTGTGGGACGATCAAACTCTGCGCGAACGAACGTCCAGCGCCGGCTGGAAATACGCGATGCGCTGCGGCAGCGAATCGGATTTCAACGAGCGTGTGATCGAAGCGGTGGTAGCCTGGGCGAAGTCCCGGGGCTAAGCCTGGATCAGCTCCTTATAGGTCGCGTTGAGGTGTGCGCCCACCTTTCGCCACGCATAATGTCGTTCGACGGTGCGCCTCGCCTCGCGTCCCAGACGATCGCGCAGGTTCTTGTCGCGTAAGACTTCTACAACGGCATCAGCAAATGCGTTCGGGTCGTCCCTGATGAGAATATTCTCGCCGTCGACGGTCGCCAGACCTTCGCAGCCGATCGCTGTTGATACGATAGCCTTCCCCATCGACCATGCGTCGAGGATTTTGAGTCTGGTGCCACCGCCGACGCGAATCGGTACGACCGAGCACTCGGCTTGTCCGAAGACCGGTCTGATGTCCTCCAGATATCCGTGACAGACGGTTCCGGCGTGACTTTCAAATTCCGCTTTGTCTTCGGGGGGATTCTTCCCAACTGTATGAAAGGTGGCGCCCGGACACCGCTCTCGTATTCTGGGGAAAATATCGGAGAGGAAGAACTGCACTGCGTCGCGATTGGGGAACATGTACGTTGGCCCCAGGAACGCGAGCCGCCCCGGCACGATTTCGTCAGTCGATGACATGCTGAAGAAATCGACATCGACGCCGTTGGGCACGACAGTAGTTCGTGCGTCGGGAGCGAGCGATTTCAGATGCTCTTCGTCACGCTGAGATGTCATCACGTTGATGGCGAAGCGCGGGCTCATTCGACGCTCTACCTTTTCGAGCAGCGTCGCCTGATACCTTATATACCGCGCCAGGCCCGGGAATCGAACGTGCTTTGCCGGGAGTCGTAGAAGTTCGGACTCGATGTTGTGGTGAGTGCAAGCCGTCGGCACCGCCGGCAAATGCGAAACCCATCCATAAAGATCTATGCTGTCGAGATGGATCAGATCGGGGGGGTATTTTTTCATCGCAGCCCGGACGGCTGTGCCAAAGTCAGCGTTGTCGTACTCGTAAAACACGTACGGCTCGCCCGAGACAACGCTCTTCAACTGGTTTGCGATCTTCACCCTCGACGACCACTCCGACTCGATCAGCACCGGTGCTTGGACATCGGAGGCCACCTCTCGCAGAGCGGCGACTGCGCTGCTTCGAACGGTCCCATCAGGCTGGTGGTTGCGACGAGAAAACGCGACCAATGCGACGTCAAACTCTCGCTGTAATTCCTCGAGCGTGTGAAACGTGCGATTCAAAACGCCACTGTGCGGCGGGAACGGTAGACATTGCGCCAGGAAAAGAATCCGGTTTCTCATTCGGTGAGCTGTGTTCAGGGCTGGCGATCGACCGGCGCTGCTGCGAAGCAATCTTCCTGGTCGACTGCGGGTGCATTCAACCGGCGCGTGCCGGTCGACGCAAATATCGCGACTGCAACAGGCTCCTCGCCAGCGATGCGACGCGCGTGACACCAGCCGCGAGAGCCGCGCGCCGCGGATGCGGATAGAGCTCCCACTGCTCGCCAACGTCTACTTCGTGCTTCGTGAAACGCCGCTTGAAGTCGGAGATCCCGGCCAGCGGGTCGTCACCGTCATGGCCTCCGCCAGTCACGCCACCAAGATCAAACCATTTCGCGCCGGAACGCTTCGCCCAGAGAATGAGGTCCCATAGCAGCGGATAAGTCGTTGGAATGCGGCGCTCGCTTCGTGAAGAGGCTGATTCCTTGTACTCGGCCACGTCGCCATGGAGACACGCCCACGCAAACGCGATCACAGCTTCACGACCACCGTCGGCGGTCTTTTCCAGGACTACGATCCGGGACAGATCTGGCGATTGCCGCGACATGTCGATGAAAGCGGCCCAATCGGGGCGGTGATTCTCGCCACCGGTTCTCGCGCGAGTTTGCGCGTTTAACTCTTCGAACCTCTCGCTAAGAGTTGTGTCTTCGGCAGTCTTGATTCTTATCGGAAATTTATCTACCGAGCGCACCCCCTGTCTCGCCTTGGTGTGGAGTGCGGCGAACAACTCGCTCTCAGACGGGCGCAGGTCGAGCAGCAGCGTGCGTTCATAACTCCGCACCACCGGCACGCGCTTGAATCCATGGCGCCGGAACAGCTCGCTCGTCTCGTCGCGTGCAGCGGCGTCAAGCGAAAAGACGTCGGCGACCACGCTAAGGATTCTGCGACTCGCACGGGCGCGATCGACGAGTAGGGTGATCGCCGCCTCGAGCTGATTCCTGTCAAATCCGCCAGCGCCGATGCCAAGACGAGGAATTGCGACAACGCTATGGCCGGGCAATGCGCGAGTTGCTGTCGTCTGGGCAGCGAAAGCAGCCGTGCACCTTCCGGCGGCGTCTCTGACGGCGAACAAAGAGCTACTGACGCCGGCGCCACGAGCAGCACGAGCCCAAACGGCGCGGTGATAAATGGCCATTGGCGTTCCGCTCCGATCGAGAGCGTGCTCGCAAGCTTCCCACGCCGAACCGGGTTCGTTAATTACCTCGACCTTCAATCGTCGCTCTCCTCGAGACCCAACTCGAAACGACTACCCGCTCTCGCTCGCTCGAAATAGGATTGTAGCACAACAAAGTCGTGACCGGCCGTTCGAAACTCAACACCCAGACACGTGGGCGAGTCCACCTTCAAAAAAATATTGGGCAGCGGACTGACCAGTGACCTCGGTCTCGCGTTGCTGTCGCCCGTTCTCCCGCGCTGCGCGAACATTTTGATGCTTCATCGATTCGCGATGCCGGACCTCGGTGTCGCGGGTCACCAGCCGGAGATGCTGCGCCGCCATCTCGAGTATTTACGTGCGCGTGACTACGATCTGCTCGCCCTTCCAGACTTACTCGATCAGATCGAGAAGAGAGTTCCATTCAGTAGACGGACTGTGGTCTTTACCGTTGACGACGGGTACGTCGATTTCGCAGAAGTGGGCGCACCGATTTTCGCTGCGTTCGACTGTCCCGTCACAGTCTTCCTGATCACCGATTTCGTTTCCGGCAAGCTGTGGAACTGGTTCGACAAAGTTCTCTGGATAGTGTCTCATTCGCCAAGGCCCGGGATCGACATCGACATTGCCGGCAGAACCCTGAATTTGCGTTGGCGCGACGCGTCTGACCGCGTAGTTGCCTATGAGGCCCTCGTCGAGGAGCTGAAATTAATTCCCGACGAAGAGAAAGAATCGAAACTCGTTACAATCGCTCGCACGCTGGAAACCGATCTGCCATCGACTGTGCCGAGTGCCGACCGGGCGATGAGCTGGGACGACGTGCGTCGCTGTGCGCGAGGCGGAGTAACCTACGGCCCTCACACGGTGACTCATCCCATTCTCTCACGCGTCGATGGGGCGAGAGCCGAGCGAGAGATCACCGAATCATGGCGGACGGTCGCGGCCAATACCGACGCCGCCGTTCCTGTTTTCTGCTACCCGAACGGTGGGGTGCGGGATTTCTCGGATCGGGAGAGGCGGGCAGTCCAACGAGCCGGGATGCGGTCGGCGCTAACCACGATTGAAGGCTCGGTCGGCTGCCGTGGTTCCGTCGATCCCTTTGCGCTTCCACGATACTCGTACGAGGAAGAGCGCACTGCTTTCCTTCAGATCGTAAGCGGACTGACCGCGGCTCGGACATCCAGTTAGCGCTTTCGTCGCGTCGCGTACGCGCAACACACTGCTGAAACTGCTCGTCACGACCTGAGGCCCTAACCCAGCGTAAATCACTCAAAAGCAACGTGTTAGCTCTTTGCCAGCCGAGGCATATCGAATGCTTAGTGCGGGGTCGAGCGAGGCGCGCTGGACTGGCGCCTCGGCTCGCCACCCTGGAGCAACCTGACTAACTCGGCGCCCTCGCAAACTTGCAACTGATCCTGCCGGTAGCTCTCGCCATTGCGCTCGCGCCGGTCGCGGTAGCTGTGTACGGGTACGTAGTCTATCCGCTACTCCTCTGGGTGATCGGCCAAAACCGGCCCGGGCTGTCGCCGGCCGATGCGAATTGGGATTGGCCGACCGTGACCGTCACGGTGCCGGTCTACAACGCGGCTGGCCGGATCCGTCATACGCTCGAGAGTCTCCTCAAGAGCGACTATCCGGCCGGGCGGCTGCAGATCCTGGTGCTGTCGGATGCGTCGACAGATGGGACCGACGAGATCGTGCGGAGCTTTGAGTCAAGGGGTGTGCAACTATGGAGAGCTCCGGAGCGGCGGGGAAAAACCTCAATCGAGAACTCCGCCGTGCCGCTCGCGCTAGGCGAGATAATTGTCAATGTCGATGCCACGGTCGAAGTGCCCTCCGCATCACTGAAAAAGCTCGTATCAGTCTTCGCGGATAACAGCGTTGGCGTAGCTTCCGGACGCGACGTCAGCGTAGGCGCATCGAACACGTCGGGCGGCGAGAGCGGTTACGTTCGCTTCGAAATGCGCGTTCGGGATCTCGAGACGCGTGTTGGATCGATCGTAGGTGCAAGCGGCTGCTTCTTTGGGATCCGTCGCAGCATTCACGATCGGCCGCTCCCTAACGACCTCAGCTGGGACTTTGCGTCGGCGCTCGTTGCGCGAACGAAGGGCTATCGTTCGGTGAGCGTCGCCGATGCGATCTGCGTCGTCCCCTCGTCCGGCCAGATGCACGCAGAGCTGGCTCGGAAAGCGCGCACGATGACGCGTGGTCTCAAAACGCTGTTTCATTTCCGCGAAGTCATGAATCCTCTTCGTTACGGATCCTTCGCGCTGATGCTGATCAGTCACAAGCTTTGCAGATGGCTTCCTTATTTGCTCGCGCCCTTCGCGCTCGTCGCATGGATCTACGTTGGCACGCAGCGTCCCATGTTTGGCTCTCTGCTTGGCGGCGGGATCGCCCTCTCGGTCGTTGCGTACGGCCTAGCTCACCGCGGGTATAAGCTTCCGCGGCCTATGACATGGGTGGCGTTTGCCACCGCGTCGTTTGCGGCCGGTTCGCTGGCCTGGTATGACGCTTTGCGCGGCACGCGGACAGCTGTCTGGAATCCTACCGAGCGCTCGCGCGGCGCAATGGCAGTCGCATCTTCCCTCACGGAGCTCTCTTGAACCGGGAAAGTCCCCGAACCGCGCTGGTCGTCGCTGTTGTGGATGTGTCTTTGTGCACGAGCATAACGCGCGCGATACGTGAAACCTGCGGCGCGGATGCCGATATCCTCTTCACGTGCGCTGGGGAAGCGGGGGATTTCATCGCGCTTCGAGATGCATTTTCACGTGCGCGCTTCGTGTTCGCGCCGCCTGGAACAAGCGCAGAACGATTGAGGGTAATGGCGCTGCGCCAAGTGGACGCGGACATCATCAGATTCATTACCGCAGACGCAAGTCTCGAGACGGGTGGGATATCGGCAGCCGCGCCGATGTCCTCCTCCGCTATCTCGGTAGTGGTCGCGATGCGTAACGCAGCGGGCACGATACGCGGCACTCTGGGCTCTCTGCTGGAGAGCGATTTACCACGATCGAGTCTCGAAATTGTCGCTGTGGATGACTGCAGCACTGACGGTTCCGGTGACATCGCGGCGCGTTTCGTCGATGCCCTCGTCCGTCTGCGCGGTCGTCCTTTCGGACCGGCGTATTGCAGGAATCGCGGAGTTGAAGTCTCTCACGGCGAGCAGATCGTGTTGCTCGACGCTGATACGACCCTAAATCCCGATACGCTCAGCTCGCTACTCGTGATCGCCGGGAAAAACCCACAGCTCGGGGGTGTCTCCGCTGCACATGACACCTTCGGGGGCGCGGCGAACCTGGTATCGCAGTACTGGAATCTCCTTCTGAGGTTTGGGGAGCACCACCACGGCGGGCTCGGCAGTTATCTCGGCGACGGCTGCAGCATTGTGCGGCGCGAGGCAATTGTCGCTGCCGGACTTTACGACGAATGGCGTTTCACTACGCCTAGCCTTGAGGGGATCGAGCTCGGCGGCCAGCTTCGAGAAGCAGGATTCCAAACCCTTCTCGACGCTTCAGTAAGTGTCAGGACGTTGAGACGGTGGAGCGTTAGGTCGGCGTGCTCGGAAGCCTGGAAACGAAGCATCAAGCTGGCGCGCTCGGTAGGGTACCAGTCGGTGCGACGAACGGCACCGGCGGAGATCGTTTTAACGCTTAGCCGCGCCGCAATTCCCTCGATCGCGATGCTATGTACGCTTGGGTTGTCAGCCTCGCTGCTCAATCACTCCAACTGGATAGCTCCGGTTATTGGAGCAGTAGTCGGAGTGTTGATTGGGAACTTCAAGGTGCTCCGATTCTTTGCTCGAGTTCGCGGACTGCCGTTCGCCATCGCAGTGGCTCCCGTCCATTTCGCTCTGGAGGTAATCAGCGCACTGGGTCTGTGCGTGGGCTGGATGTTGCGTGATGCGCTCGGCGACAGCCGGCCGGACGCGACCGTGCAAGCCTACCGTGAAGTCGGAGTGAATAGATGGCCGCCGGTGCCGAAGCCGCGGCCGGTGGTCGGCGCAGTTTCAGGCTGAGTCTAGAGACCGCGTCCGAACAACATCACGGGGACTGTGCGCGCCATGATGCGCAGGTCTTCTCCAACTCCGCGCCGCTCGAGGTATTCGAGGTCGTAGCGCACCTTTTCACGAACGTCATCGACGCACGAGTCGTACGCCTGATTTATCTGGGCCCAGCCAGTGATGCCGGGCTTCGCGCGCTGCCGCAGCGGATACTCCTCGATGTCGTCGCAGAGTCGTGAAAAAATGACCGGCCGCTCCGGACGCGGGCCGACGATGTTCATGTCGCCGCGGATGACGTTGATCAGTTGTGGCAACTCGTCGATGCGGCACTTTCTCATCAGCCTACCGATCGGAGTTACCCGCGGATCGTTCTTGGTCGCCCACACCGCCCCAGTCCGCGACTCCGCGTCTACGTACATCGAGCGAAATTTGTAAATGAGGAAAGGAAGTCCGCCAAGATCTCTGCTGCGGCGATCGTAGGAATGGCCAGCCCGTCCGCGCCGGCGATCGAGTCCGACTCTCGTCTGCGCGTAGAAGATCGGGCCCGGGGATGTCACCTTCACGAGAATGGCGAACAAGAGCATCACCGGAGAAGCAATGGCAAGCGCGGTAGAGGCGATCACGACGTTGAGCGCTCTTTCAGTCTTGTGCGACTGCCTTTGCGTCGCGCGCGGCTGTGAGTGGTCGCTCGAGCGCCTCTCCGAATACCTGGGAATCTGCCGGACGATCTCGACGGAAGTCACGTGAGTTGCGCTCTAGCGGTGGTGAAGGGCAACGAAGATCGCGGCCAGGCTGGCGATGGCGCCGACAAACGGCATCAGGGAACCGTTGAGCAAATCACGGCTGCGTCCGACCACGATCTGATCACCCGCGGTGAGTCCGAACTGATCGAGGGTCTGCCCGTTGGAGAGCGCTGCTATCAGATCTTTCCCGGATCGGATATGCTGTTGCCCGCGTAGCACCGTCGACCGATCCATATCAGCCGTGCCGGTTGGCCCGCCGGCCTGCATGATCGCTTCACCGATTGCGACGTCGGACGGAAGCGCAAAATAACCCGGGCGGGCAACTTCGCCGAGGACTGCAATGCGAGTGAGAGGTACGACTTCGACCTGCCTCGCCTTGACGTATCGCAGGACC
>Ga0075426_10003419_pt1 | contig 11342 bp, 9 predicted proteins | sample SoiMethybrSBSTD5_FD_75304 | JGI IMG/M metagenome (GOLD analysis project Ga0075426, IMG submission 75304) | Bulk soil microbial communities from a Populus tree surrounding site in Tennessee, USA - Soil MetaG P. TD hybrid SBSTD5 | ecosystem: Environmental > Terrestrial > Soil > Tree plantation...
CGTAGCTCCGCGACGCGGACGCGCGGAACACGGTGTCCCCGTCCTCGCCGAGCAGCTTGCCGAGCATGCCGTCGCGGCCGCCCGGCGACCACGTCACGCCGAGCGCCGGCGCGATGTTGTTCTTGTCGGGGTTGTACGCGTACTGGCCCTGGGGATACTGCACGTAGCTGGACTTGATGCCGCCGGTCGATCCCGGCTTGAACAGGTTGTTCACGCCGGAGGGTCCCCACAGTCCGTCGGTCGTGACCGTCGTGTAGCTGCTGTTGACCGGATAGAACGGATTCTGCAGGACGTAGCGCAGACCGTAGGTCATGGTGACGTTCGGCCTCAGGCGCCATGAGTCGGACGCGAACAGGTCGAGCTCGCGCAGCCGGCCGGCGGCGCGCGACGGTCCGAGCGAGACGTACGCGTCGCCGGCTTCGTTGATGCGCGCGTCCGCGGCCACGGAGCTGACGCGGCCCGTCAGCAGCGCATACAGCGCGCGCGCGTTCGTCAGGTCCGCGGCCGCCGCGCCGGGGAAGTTCCCCGTCGTGAACATCCCCTCGGCGGGATCGCCGGTAACCACGTCGAATTGCACGGCCGGCGCCATCGTCTGGTTGAAGAGCCACACGTCCGCCTGCAGGAAGTTCATCCCCGACGTGATCGTGTGCGTGCCCTTGAGCCAGGTCATCGTGTCCTCGGCGACTTTGGTCGACGCCTCGCGCGCGGAGGTCGTCCGGGATTCGTACGGATTGGTCAGCGTCGAGCCGGAGCCGCAGCATTTGCCGCCGATGTTCAGCGCCAGGCCGAACATGTCCGGCGTCTGGCCCGAGAACATGTCCTTGACGATCTCGGGCGAGAAGTACGTCGCGCCGCCCGTGGCGCCGATGCGGAACTCGTTGACCATGTTCGCGGAGATCGTCGTCCGCAGCGATTCCGACGTCGTCCACCGCGTCGACTGCTGGCTGCCGGTGTTGGAGAAGCCGGGAAACGACGGCTCGGCGCCGTTGGTCGTGTCCGGCGTCGAGTTGATGTGCTGATAGTTGAACGATCCGGTCAGCCGGTTCTTCTGCGACAGGTTGAAGTCGACGCGGCCGGTCGGATACGGATTGAAGTTCGTCGTCGGCGTGACCCAGGTGAGTTTCTGCACCATCGGATTGCCGAGCTCCGACAGCACGCCCTGGCTGGTCGACGCCTGGATGGCGTTCAGCATCGCCTTGATCTGCGGATCGGCGGTCGCCGTCTGGCCGGCCGCCGCGGCGAGCTGATACAGGTTGACGCTGCGCACGGCGCCGTTCACGAGATACGTGAAGTCGCCGTTGAGCGACGACGGGCTCAGCACGGTGCGGTTCAGCGTGCTGGTGCTCGGCTGCGACAACTGCTCGTAGTTGAAGAAGAAGAAGCCCTTGTCGTGGCCGTCGAAGAGGCCCGGGATCACGATCGGTCCGCCGATGCGCGCCCCCGTCTGCTTCAGGTTCAGCTGCGCCTTCACCGCCTTCCCCGTCGCCGGATCGATCGTGTCGCGGTTGTTCAGCCAGCTGTTCGCGTTGAACTTGTCGTTCTGGTAGTACTCGTACGCGCTGCCGCTGATGGTGTTCGTGCCCTGGCGCGTGACGAACTTGATCTGCGCCGAGCCGCCCATCGTGTTCTCCGCCGTGCCGCCGGCGGTGGTGACCGTCACTTCCTCGACCGCGTCGAGACGCGGGCTCAGACGCGCGAAGTAGCCGTCGGTGTCCTTCAGGTAGTTGTCCTGGACGCTCATGCCGTCGAGCGTGATGTTGATCGACGCGCGCGGCAGGCCGCTGATCGTGGAGCCGCGCGCCGAACCGGCGGTGTTGAAACCGGGCAGCGACGTGATCGCGTCGAGCGCGTTGCGGCTGTTGAGCGGCAGACCGAGAATCTGCTTCGAGGTCATGTTGGTGGCGATCGCGGGCGTCGCCGTCTGGACGATCGACGCGCTCTCGCCGGTGACCGTGATGTTCTCCTCGAGCGTGCCGACCTGCAGCGTCACTTTCACGCTGGCCGGAATCGCGGCCTGCACCGTGACGTTCGTCAGGTTGACGGTCTTGAATCCCATCAGCGACACGGTCACCGAATAGCTGCCGGCCGGAATCGACGGCACGTTGAAGCCGCCGTCGCTGCCGGTCACCGCCGTGTACTCGATGCCGGTGCCGTTGTTCTTGACCTTCACGTCGGCGCCGGGGATTACGAGACCCGACGAATCCTGGACCGTGCCGGTCAGCGACGAGAAGAAGCTGCCCTGCGCGCTGGCCAGCGCGCTGGCAAGGAGCGTGAGGAGCACCGCCGTAAACACACTTCGCAGGAACCGAACTCTCATCGACGTTCCCCCTTCAATCGGGACAAGGGCTTACAAGGAAATGGGTCCGAAAACGTTAGCGGCAGGCGGGGTCGCGGTCAACAGATAAAGACGTTATCAATGACCGTTATCTCCCCGCGATCCAAAACCTTGGCGCGGCTAAGACCATCGGTATACGCGCGAGCGGACGCTCGCTTACGGTAAGGTTGTCCGCGTGCGCGTGATCGCTGTTGCGGCGGCGCTCGCGGCCCTTGTTCAGGCCTCCACGTTCCGCGCCGGAGTCGACGTCGTCGCGGTCGACTTCCTCGCGTTCGCGAAGGACGGCGCGGCGATCCGCGACCTGGCGGCCGACGATCTGATCCTCAAGGTCGACGGCCGCGTGCGCGCCGTGCGGTCGCTCCAGTTCATCGAGCTCGCACGCGTGGCGGACGCGGGCCTCGTACCGAAGACGCCGCTGCCGATGCCGTACGGCAGCAATCGGCTGTCCGAGGCCGGCCGCGCGATCGTCGTCGCGATCGATCGCGACTCGATCCACCCCGGCCAGGAGGGGCCGATTCGATCGGCGGTCGATCATTTCCTCAATCGCCTGACCGCGCTCGATCGCGTCGCGATCGTGACGCTGCCGCGCAGCCCGATCGAGGTGGGCCTGACGCGCGATCGTGATCGCGTGCACGAGGCGCTCGTCAAGATCAGCGGCCACGCGGCGCAGGCGCCGACCGACGCGGACAAGATCTGCCGATCGCGCGACACGGTGTTCGCCCTGCAGCAGCTGATCGCGTCGCTCGCGCCGATCGACACGCCGAAGAACGTCGTGTTCGTCTCGTCGGGGATCGTGCCGCCGCGCCAGGACTTCGCGTCGTTCATCACCAAGAGCACGCTCGTGCCGCTCGGCACGGCGCCGCCCGAGCGCTGTGACATCAAGCCGGACTACTTCAACGCGGTCAGCGCCGCGGCCGCCGACGCGCGCGCGCAGCTCTACATCGTGCAGACCGAGCTCCTGCGAAGCGAGCCGGGCGTCACCGCCGCCGACGCCGCGGGGCTCGACAGCCTGGCGGGCGTGACCGGCGGCGAGGTGCTGCCGCTGCTGCCCGGCGAAGAAGCGCTCAAGCGCATCGATCGCCAGACCGCCGGCTATTACCTCCTCGGCTTCGAGCCGGACGCGTCCGAGCGCAACGGCGCGAGCCACCGGATCGAGCTCCGGCCGGCGCGCGAGCACGTCACCATCCGCGCGCGCTCGAGCTTCGTGATCCCGAAGCCGCGGGCGCAGGCCGCGCGTGCGTCGGCGAAGGACATGCTGCGCGACGATGGCGCGTATCGCGATCTGCCGCTGCACGCGGTCGCGTACGCGTCGCGCAACGGCGCCGACGCGAGGCTGAAGATCGTCGCCGTCGCCGAGCCCTTCGACGCCGCCGAGACGCTCGCGTCGGCGAGCATCGGCCTCGTCGACACGAAAGGCCGCCTCGTCGCGCAGTGGACCGCGCAGGCCGACGAATTGAAGATGAGGCCGTTCGCCGCCGCGCTCACCGCGTCTCCGGGCACGTACCGCGTTCGCGTCGCCGCCGTGGACACCGCGGGCCGATCGGGCGCCGCCGACTACGAGATCGACGCGCGGCTCGTCGACGCCGGGCCCGTGAAGCTGAGCGCGCTCGCGCTCGGCGTGGTCCGCGGCGGCCAGTTCGCGCCGGCGCTGCACTTCCGCGACGAGGAGGCGGCCGTCGCCTACTTCGAGATCTACGGGACACCGCGCGCCGGGACGCTGACGGTCTCGCTCGACGTCAGCGACGCGGCCGGCGTCTCGCTCGGCACGCTGCCGGCGCGCGTGCTGACGACGAGCGACGAGGATCGGCGCATTGCGACCGGCGTCGTGCCGCTCGGCAGCCTGCCGCCGGCCGACTATCTCGTGCAGGCGACCGTCGGCGTCGACGGCCGCGCCGGCGCGAGAGTCGCGGCGACGCTCCGAAAAGTCCATCCCTGAGGTCAGCGGTTCGTCTCCGCGACAGGACGCCGCGGCGGTTCGCGCGCGATTTCGCTGCGGTTTTTCCGCGCGCGCCGCGGGCACGCACTTTGATGTGAACTCTACCGGTCGCGTCGAATCAACGGGGTGCGTAACTTCAGGCAGGCGCTGGCATCGCCGCACTCCGTCGCATGTTCACCGATTCGGCGCGGCTCCTTCCGCCCAGACGGCACGAATCCATCCAGGTTCAGAGTTCAACGTTCCGGGTTCAAGGTTCTGTTCGAGGTTCCGGGTGCCCGGTTCCAGGTTCGTTCGAGGTTCGCGGTTCGCGGTTCTCGGTTCAGCTGTCGATGGAACGGACCTTGAACAACGCTGAACCCTGAACCATGAACCGTGCGACCAGGAGCCACCGATGAAACTCCGCTTCCTCGTCCTCGCCGTGTTGACCGCGCTCACGTCCGCCTGCGCGGTCTCGCTTCGCAACCCCGATATTGCTGAACTGCAGCGCCATCCCGGCCGGTACCAGGATCACACCGTCAGCGTCAGCGGCGTCGTCACGAGCTCGTGGGGCGTGCCGCTGCTGCCGTTGAAGATGTACAAGATCGACGACGGCACCGGCGAGGTGACGATCGTGTCGCAGCGCGCGAACCGGCTGCCCGCGACCGGCGAGCACGTTCGCGTGAAGGGCAAGGTGCAGGATGTCGCCGTCCTCGGCGGCCGCCCGCTCGGGCTGCACATTCAGGAAGAAGACGTATACGTGAAACGATAGAACCGTTCTCGGTTCTACGTTCTGAGTTCTTCGTTCGCGTTCGTGGTTCGTCGTTCGTCGTTCGTCGTTCGAGAACCACGAACCCCGAACGAAGAACGCCGAGCCCGAACGAAGAACACAGAACCGAGAACGACGAACCGTTCAGCTCGTAATCCTCAGTACAACTGCGGTCATGTCGTCGTTCGAAGGCGTGTCGCCGCGGAATTCCTGCACCGCTGAGAAGATCCCGTCGACGATGGCGCCGGCCGGCCGGTCGCGGAGGCCGCCGACGACGTCGAGCAGGCGGTCCTCGCCGAACTCGCGGGCGAGCGCGTCGTTCGCCTCGAAGACGCCGTCCGAGCAGAAGACGAACACGTCTCCCGCCGCGAGGTCGAACTCCACCTCGTCGTAAGTCGATGCCGGAAACGATCCGAGCGGCACCCCGGGCAGCTCGATCAGCGCGACGGTGTCGCCGCTGCACCGAATCGGGTACGGCAGCCCCGAGTTGGCCAGCGTCACGTGCCGCCGCTTCATGTCGAACACCGCGTAGCAGAGGGTGCAGTAGTACTCCTCGAGCTGCCGCTGATACAGGATGATGTTCGTCGACGCGAGCACGCCCGAGGGCGTGAAGCGTTCGGGCGCGTAGCGGCGGCGGAACGTCCGCGACCGGATCAGCTCGCCGGCGAACGCGCTGTACAGCGCCGCGGGCACGCCCTTCCCCGACACGTCGCCGACCGCGATCACGAGGCTGTTCGGCTCCGGCAGGAGGAAGTCGTACAGGTCGCCTCCGAGCTCGCGCGCCGGCGCGAACCGCGCGGCGACGTCGACGCCCTTGATCCGCTTCGGCAGCTCGGTCGGCAGCAGGGCCGCCTGCACCCGCTGCGCGAAGCGAATCTCCTTCTCGAGGCGATCTTCGTTCGCGCGGATCGTCTCGTACAGCCGCGCGTTCTCGATCGCGACGGCGGCCTGGCTGGCGAGCAGCGTCAGAATCTCGACGTGGCTCTGCGTGAAGGCGTCGAGCTCCGGGCTCTCGAGATCGAACACGCCGATGCAGCGGTCCTTCAGCAGCAGCGGAATCACCAGCTCCGATCGCGCATCGTCGACGACCTTGATGTAGCGCGGATCGTTCGACACGTCGGGCACGAGCACCGGCTGCCGGTGCAGCGCGGCGTGGCCGACCAGGCCGACCCCGAGCTTCACGCGCGGCACCTGCACCTTGTCGCCGTAGCGGATGGCCACCTTCATCTCCAGCTCGCCCGTCTCCTCGTCGACGAGGAGGATGCCGAAGGTGCGGTAGTCGATGACGCGGCGGGTGAGCGTCGCGATGCGCGTCAGCAGCTCGTCCGGGTCGAGGATGGCGGCGAACTCGCGCGCGATCTCCGAGAGCGTCTGCAGCGTGCTGATGTACTCGCGCTCGTGCTCGAACAGCTGCGCGTTCTCGAGCGCGACGGCGACGTGCGCGCCGAACTGGCGCAGGATCGCTTCGTCCTCGCCCGTGAACTGCCCCGCCGTGTCGCTGAGCAGGTTCAGCGCGCCGATGACCCGGCCCTTCCGCCGCAGCGGCACGACGAGCTCCGCGTTCGATCCCGGCACCGCCTCGATGTAGCGCGGATCGGCGTGCACGTCGTTCACGAGCACCGGCTGCCCGGCCGCGACGGCGGCGCCGACGAGCCCCTGGCCGACCCTGAGCGGCGACATCGCCTCCGGGTAGCCGACCGAGTACGCGATCTTCAGCTCGTCGCGCTTCGGATCGAGGAGATAGACGGCGAACGCGGTGAAATGCGTGAGCCGCGCGATCAGCTGCGGGATGCGCTGCAGCAGTTCGTCGAGATCGAGGACCGACGCGACCTCGCGGCCGAGCGCGAAGAGCGTGGTCAGTTGTTCGGCGGTCGATGCGTCGGCGGACATGTCGGCGGGGTTCCCGAATTATAATCGCGGCTTCGGATGGACCTGACGCTCCCGCTCGATTACGCCGCGATCGAGAAGATCCTGCTCCACCGCTATCCGTTCCTGTTCGTCGATCGGATCACGGAGTTCGAGGTGGACAAGCGCATCGTCGGCATCAAGAACGTGTCGCTCAACGAGCGCTACCTGTCCCGCACCGGCGGCGGGCCGCCGGTGCTGCCGCCGACGATTCTCACCGAAGCGGTCGCGCAGGTCGGGGCCATCCTGATCCTCGCGAAGCCGGAGAACCGCCAGCGGCTGATCTTCTTCGCCGGCATCGAGCGCGTGCGCTACCGCCGGCCGGTCCACGCCGGCGACGTCGTCGTCATCGAGGCCAATGTCGTGCGGCTGCGCAGCCGGATGGGACTGCTGAAAGGCGTCGGGCGCGTCGACGGCCGGCCGGTCATCGACGGATCGATGACGTTCGCGCTAGGTCCCGCGCCGGCATAAGAGCAGCACCGATCCGACCTTCACGCCGCGCGAGATCCACTTCGGCCAGACGGCGTCGGGATCGAAATAGCGGACCGCGTCGAGGACGGCCGGCGTGATGACGATCGCGCCGATGACGCGCTCGTCGACGCCGCTGCCGCGCGCCATGCCGTTCGTGTCCCGCTCGAACGGACCGCCGCGCGCGAACGCGACCAGCCCGTAGCCGAACGAGTTCAGCACGTGAAACGCGAGCACGCCCTTCGCGACCGGTCCCGCCTCGTGGCGCAGCCGCGGGTGCCGCGCGAACAGCCATTCGCTCGACAGGTCCTGCATCCAGAATCCCGCCGACGACACCGCGAACTCGCGCCGCGGCGACAGATCGCCGCGATGGGTGATCGCGAAGAACGGGAAGGGCCCGAGATGGACCGCCTCGATGCGCGGGCGCGCGTCGAACGCGGCGTCGAACACCAGATGCCCGCTCTCGTGGAGCGCGAGACCGAGCGCGCCGCCGGCAAGGAATTCCACAGTCTCGCGACCGCGGTGCTCATTCGGTTGAGCTGTCGGCGCGGCCGCGGGCGGCTGAGCCAACACAACGTTCGCAAACAAGACATGGAGTACCGCGGCACCCATGTTGCACTTCTTTACGCAGGATGGGAGGAATCGCATGCTCGAAACCATCGCGATCATTCTGATCGTGTTGTGGCTGCTGGGAGTCGTCAGCGGCTACACGCTCGGGAACTTCATCTACGTCCTGCTGGTCATCGCCATCGTGCTGTTCCTGGTGCGATTGATCTCCGGCAGGCGGGTGGTCTGACGACCGCCAGCGAAAAGTCCCAAGTCTCAAGTCTCAAGTCCCATGGGCGGATTCGCCAGGGATGCTGGGGCTTGGGACTTGCGACCTGCGACCTGAGACTGCGCCGCCGCGCACGAGCAGAATGCCCACGAGCACCACGGCGGCGGCGCCCGCCATCCGCAGCGTGAACGGTTCCTTCAGAATCAGCCTCCCCAGCAGCACCGCAATCACCGGATTCACATACGCGTAGAGCGACACGGTCGCGACCGGCAGATGCTTCAGCGCGTACGCGAACGCGGTGAAGCCGGCGACGGCGCCGACGAGAATCAGATAGATCAGCGCCGCGGCGGTCCGCGTCGAGAACGCGAGCCGGCTCCCCTCGTGAATCGCGAGCGCAGCAACCGTCAGGCACACGCCGCCGAACAGCATCTCGAACGCCGCCGTCGCGAGGACGTTTTCGTCCTTCGCCGCGCCGTGGCCGCGGCGGCGCGAATACGCGGACCCGAACGCCCACCCGACGCACGCAATCTGCGCCGCGACGACGCCGGCGAGGAATCCGCGGCCGCCGCTGAACTGAATCTCGGGCCACACGAGCATCACGATCCCGGCGAATCCGACCGCGAGCCCCGACCAGCGCCGCGGCGTCAGCGACACGCGCGGCGGCACGATCGCGTCGACGCCGACCATCCAGAACGGCGACGTCGCGACGAGCACCGCGGTCAGGCCGCTCGGCACCGTCTGCTCCGCCCAGACGACGCCGCCGTTGCCGATGCCGATCATCAGCGCGCCGAGCACCCAGAGCGACGGCCACGCGCGCGGCCCGGGCAGCCGCTGGCCGCTCAGCGCAAGGATCAGGATCAGCAGCGAGCCGGCGGCGGTGTAGCGGATGCCGCCCATGATGAGCGGCGGGATCGTCTCGAGGCAGATCCGGATTCCGAGATACGTCGTCCCCCAGACCAGGCAGACGACGATCCAGGCCGCGTACGCGCGGCGCCTAGACGCCAACGACTTCGGCGGACAGGCGGACGCAGTTGCGGCCCTGATCCTTCGCGCGATACAGGGCGGCGTCGGCGCGGCTGATGAGCGCCTGGCTGTCGATCTCCGACGGCATGGCGACGGTGACGCCGAAGCTCGCGGTGATCGTCAGCGTCTCGTCCTTCCAGGCGACCTGCATGTCGGCGAGCTCGCGACGCATCGTGTCGGCGACGCGCTTGGCGCCCTCGAGCGGCGTCTCGGGCAGCAGCACCAGGAATTCCTCGCCGCCGTACCGGCATTTCAGGTCGCTGCCGCGCAGCACGTCGCGCATCTTCGCCCCGACCGTGGCGAGGATCGCGTCGCCGCACAGGTGGCCGTAGCGGTCGTTGATCTCCTTGAAGTGATCGAGGTCGAACATGATCATCGACACCGGCGACTGCGACCGCCGCGCGCGCCGCAGCTCGACGTCGATGACCTCGAGCGCGTGCGTCCGGTTGAAGCAGCCGGTCAGACCGTCGCGCAGGCTGTTCTCGCGCAGCTCGCGAAACAGCTCGGCGTTCCGGAGCGAGATCGCCAGGAGCGCCGCCGCGGTCGCGAGCACGCGCTGGCGCGATTCGGTCAGCGGGCCGGTCGTGTCGGGCACGCCGAGGACGCCGACGACGTGGCCGCCGGCCGAGAGACGCAGACAGATCTCGCCGTCGGTCGCGACCGGCTCGCTCTTCCAGATCCCCTCGCCGACGTACGCGCGATCGGCGATGTCCTCGCGGCGCCGCATCACCTCACGGCGCCCGTCGCGCGCGGTGCCGACGAGCGCTTCCCAGTGGCCGCCGGTGCGCATGACGATCCAGGTCTCCTCGGTTCCGGTCAGCTTCGGCAGATGCTGCAGCACGGCGTCGCGGATCGCGTCGACGTCGAGCGAGCGGCCGAGCGCCTGGCCGAAGTTGACGAGCCGCTCCATTTCCGCGGCGCGCTCCTCGACCTGCGCCGCGTGCTCCTCGGCCGCGGCGGCGAGCGCGCGCGCCTCCTGCCGGCGGCCGTGCTGATGAATCAGGAAGACGACGGTGAGGATCAGCAGGCCGGGCACGAGCGCGAGCCCGGTGCTCCGCTCCACTTCGCTGGCGAGATCGAGCAGCTTCCGGATTGGTCCGCCGAAGACGACGATCAGCGCGATCGCCAGCCCGCCGAGCAGGAGTCGATCGTGCCGTCCGAAGAGACCCATGGGGATCGTCGGCACTTTAGCCCAAAGAGTCGACGCACGGTAGAATAAAGTGATTACAAAATGGGGCGCAAATCCTCTCTGAAGAATTCGATGCGGGCGACCGACGCCGCCGCCGGCGCTCCGCCGCCCGAGCCGCCGGCCCGCGGCAGGAGTCCGCTCCTCATTGTCGCGGTGCTCGCCGTCGTCGCCGTGGTCGGGCTGCTCGCGTACGCGTCGCGGAGCGATCGACCGGCCGATACAGCCGAGGCCGCCGCGCAGACGCAGACGCCGCAGACGCCGCCCGCCGACAACGTTCCGGAAGCGGCGAAGCACGGTCCGCATCCGCAGAAGGATCTGCCGCCGCTGCCGCTCAATGCGTCGCTGCCCGCGCGGCCGGCCGAGGTCGTCCGCGCGTCGTATCAGTTCGCGGCGGAACATCCCGAGGTCCTCAGCTACGTGCCGTGCTACTGCGGCTGCGAGCACAGCGGCCACCGCGGCAACGAGGACTGCTTCGTCACGGCGCGCAACGACAAGGGCGACGTGACCGAGTGGGAACCGCACGGCATGACCTGAGCCGTCTGCCTCGACGTCGCGCGTGACGCGATGCAGATGTATTCGTCAGGAGCGTCGCTCAAGTCGATCCGCGAAGCGAACGAGAAGAAGTGGTCGCCGAGCTTCCGGACGCACACGCCGACGCCTCCACCGCCGCCGGGGAAATAGCCACGAAGGATCGCCGCGCCGCCGCGTTCGCACGGCTGTTCGAAGCGGTCCACGAAGGCGTCTACATCGGTACGATCGCCGCCGACTTCACGACGACGATCGCCGCCAATCCCCACCTCAAGCTGATGTTCGGCTACGCGGGCGACACCGCCGAAGCCGACCTGCGGCCGTTCGATCGCGATCGCTTCGTCGATCCGCAGGCGCGCGTCGCCCTCGTCGATCGCCTGACCGTGGACGGCTCCGTCAACGATTACCTGCTCCGCCTGCGCCGCGCCGACGGCACGC
>Ga0075426_10003420_pt1 | contig 11340 bp, 10 predicted proteins | sample SoiMethybrSBSTD5_FD_75304 | JGI IMG/M metagenome (GOLD analysis project Ga0075426, IMG submission 75304) | Bulk soil microbial communities from a Populus tree surrounding site in Tennessee, USA - Soil MetaG P. TD hybrid SBSTD5 | ecosystem: Environmental > Terrestrial > Soil > Tree plantation...
TGGCCGCTGGTGGTGCTCGACCGCATCCAGGATCCGGGCAACGTCGGGGCGATCTGCCGCACGGCGGCGGCGGCCGGGGCTCCCGCGCTCGTCGTGCTCGATGGCTCTGCCGACCCGTTTGGCGCCAAAGCCGTGCGAGCTTCGGCCGGAAACGTGTTCCGGCTTGTGGTCGGCCACGGACGGTGGCGCGACCTCGAAGGCCTTGAGGCATTCGGCGCGGCGTCGCACGGCGGCACGCGACTGGATCGCGCGCCGTTGGAGAATGCCGGGATGATCGTCTTCGGCAGTGAGGCGCACGGTCTCTCGCGCACAGACCTCAAGCTCGTCACGGTCCCGCTCGCGGAAGGCGTCGAGTCGCTGAACGTCGCCGCCGCAGCCGCGGTCATCCTGCTCGAGATCCGGCGGAGGAAGTCGGCGTGACCCAGGCCACATCCCTCCGCGACGAGGCACTCGCAGCGATCGCGCGCGCGAGTGACGAGGTCGAGCTCGAATCGATTGAGATCGAGTACCTCGGGCGCCGTGACGGAAAGATCAGCCGCCAGCTCATGTCAGGCATCGCTCAGCTTCCCGCTGACGAGCGCAAGCAGCTTGGCGAGCAGGCCAACGAGGCGAAGCAGGCGATCCTCGAAGCGCTCAAGGCTCGACGCGCCGAGCACGAGGCCTCCCGCCTCGCGGACATCGCCGAGACCGAGGCGATCGACATCACGTTTCCGGCGCCCTCACTGAAGCGCGGCCACGCACACGTGCTGAGCCAGGTGAGACGGGAGCTCGAGGTGATCTTCGAACGCATCGGTTACACGGTGGAAGAGGGACCGGAGATCGAGAGCGATTGGTACAACTTCGAGGCGCTCAACCTGCCGAAGGGCCACGCCTCGCGCGACGTGCAGGACACCTTCTTCCTCGACGACGACGAGGAGATCGTTCTGCGCACGCACACGTCACCCGTGCAGATCCGCGCCATGCAGCGCATCGGCACGCCGCCGATCTACATCGTCGCGCCAGGCCGCGTGTACCGCCGCGACAACCTGGACGCCACGCACCTTCCTTACTTCATGCAGCTCGAGGGTCTGGCAGTCGACGAGGGGCTCACCGTCGGCGACCTGAAGGGAACGTTGCACTACATGGTGCAGTCGCTCTTCGGCACCGATCGCGAGGTGCGCATGCGGCCGCACCACTTCGGCTACACGGAGCCCAGCTTCGAGTTCGACACCCTGTGCGGCCGCTGCAAGGGAAAGGGGTGTCGGAGCTGTGGTGGCGAGGGATGGCTCGAGACCGGCGGCTGCGGGATGGTCCACCCGGCCGTGCTGCGCAACGGCGGCATCGACCCGTCGCGCTACTCCGGTTATGCCTGGGGCTTCGGCATCGAGCGCATGGCGCTCCTGAAATACGACGTCGAGGACCTGCGCCTCTTCTACGAGAACGACCTGCGGTTCAACCGCCAGTTCTAGCGGCTGTGAAACGCGTGATCCAACTTCACCCCAGCGCCGAGCCTCAGGAAGACCATTACCGTTTCCCATCGGTTGGCTTGTCCGGCAAAGCCGGCCAAGCCGCGTTTCATCGCCTTCGCTCCGAAATCCGCACCCGTCACCGTGATTTCGGAGCGGAAATCGTTGAGGGCTGCTAACTGAAGATGCGCATCTCTTACGAGTGGCTTGGCGACTACGTGGACACCAGCGGCATCACGCCGCAGGAGGCCGCGCATCTCCTGACCATGACCGGCACGAAGATCGAGTCGGTCGAGGTCATCGACCTGTCGAACATCATCGTGGGCCGCGTCCTCGAACAGAAGGACCATCCGCGCTCCAACAAGCCGCTGTGGATCCACCAGGTCGACGTCGGCGGCGGGAAGGTGGTCCAGATCATCGCCGGCGCTCCGAATGCGAAGGCGGGCACGCTCGTGCCGGTCGCCATGCCGGGCGTGCGCGTGCCGAGCGGCACGCTGGTGCGCGACGGGAAGATCGCCGGCGAGGCCGCGCAAGGGATGCTGTGCTCGGCCGACGAGCTTCTTCTGGGACAGGAGCGCGAGCCGCGGATCATGCTGCTCGATCGCGGCGAGCCAGGCGAGTCGCTGTCGAAGTACATCCCGACCGAGGCCATCTTCGAGGCGGAGATCACGCCCAACCGACCCGACTGCCTATGCCACATGGGCGTCGCCCGCGAGCTGGCTGCGGCGGCGGGCCGCGAGTTCAAGGCGGACTTCATGCCTCCGTACATCGAAGGCGTGCCGCCCCCCGCGGCGGAGCTCGTGGATGTGGCGATCGAGGTCCCCGATCTCTGCTCGCGCTTCGTGGCCGTGCCGGTAACGGGCGTGAAGGTCGGACCGAGCCCGGATTGGGTGCAGCGCCGGCTGCGCGCGGCCGGCGTGAGGCCGATCAGCAACGTGGTCGACGCGACCGCCTACGTGATGCTCGAGCACGGCAAGCCCACGCACGTCTTCGACGCCGCCAAGCTCGCGGGGCCGCAGCTGCACGTGCGCGACGCGCGAGAGGGGGAGTCGATCCTGTGCCTCGACGGGCAGACCCGAAAGCTGCGTCCGGGGATGCTCGTGGTCGCGGACGCGAAAGGCCCGGTCGCGATCGGCGGCGTCATGGGTGGCGAGGAATCCGGGGTCTCGGAATCGACGACCGACGTGATCATCGAGTCAGCGGGCTGGGACGGCGTGAACATCCGAGCCACGTCGCGGGCCCTCGCGCTGCGCACGGAGGCGTCGATCCGCCACGAGAAGGGCCTGGCGCCCGAGGTGGCGATGGCTGGAGCGCGACGGGCGGCGGCGCTGGTGCGGGAATGGGCCGGAGGCCAGGTTCACGCCGACTGGATCGACGTCTACCCGAATCCGCAGCAGCCCGTGCGCGTCGAGGTCGAGCCGTCGAAGGTCAATGCACTGCTCGGAGTGGACGTTCCTGAAGGCGAGGCGGAGACGACCCTGCGACGACTCGGTTTCCAGGTGCGGTCCGAGAACGGGGCGTGGGACGTGCTGCCTCCCGTTTTCCGCCTGGACATCGAGCTCGCGGAGGACGTGGCCGAAGAGATCGGCCGCATCTACGGCATCGAGCGCATCCCGGCGACGCTGCCGGGCCGGCGCCACTCCAAGTGGACGCCCGCGGGCGGTGCGAGCCACGAGTGGGCGGTGCGAGAGGTCCTGCTGGGGGCCGGCTTCGAGGAGGTCATCACCCCCGCGCTCGTCTCCGGCCGCACCCTCGAGCGGCTCGGGCTCGCGGAAAGTGCTCGGGGGGTAATCAACCCCATGAGCGATGAGCTGGACACCATGCGCACGTCACTGCTGCCGTCGCTGCTCCACGTCGCGCGGTACAACCAGAACCGCACGGGTGAGCACGTGGACGTATTCGAGCTCGCGCGGGTCTACGCCGGAACCCGCGACGACCGGCTGGCGGACGAGCCGCTTCGCCTGACCGCCATCGCGAGGACCGGATCCGAGCCGGATGCAGGGAGACGTGGATTTCTGCGTTTGAAGTCGGTGATGGACCGACTCGCCGCCGACCTGGGCACGGGCGCAGCAGGCTATGAGCGCGCCAATCCGCCGCTGTACCACCCTGGCCGCACGGCCACCATCGCCCTGGGTGGCCGGCCGGTGGGCCTGGTCGGCGAGCTGCACCCGACCACCGTCTCGGCCTTCGACCTGGACGGGCGCGTCGTCGCTCTCGACCTCGACCTCCAGGTGCTTCTCGGCGGCCAGGTGGCGACCAAGGCGCAAGAGCTGCCGCGTTTCCCGGCGGTGCAGCGCGATCTGGCGGTCGCGGTCGACGAAACCGTGTCCGCCGGCGACCTTCATGCCTCGATCAAGAAAGCCGCTGGACCGGCCCTCGAGAGCGTCCGCGCGTTCGACGAGTACCGCGGCGGCCAGCTTCCGGACGGCCGCAAGAGCGTCGCCTTCGCCTTGACTTTCCGCAGCCCCGACCGCACCCTAACGGACGCTGAAGTGGACGGAGCGATGGCACAGATCAGGAAAGCGCTGACGAAAGAGCACCGGGCGGAACTGCGTTCTTGAGCGCCGCCCGATGACCTGGCTCGACGTCCTGCCCTTCCTGCTGATCATCATCTACGCCGCCCTGGGCTACTTCACGGGCGTGCTGCGGCGCGGCATCGGGCTGGTCGCGCTGTACGTCGCGTTCCTCGCCGCGACGGGCATGGGGTTGCAGGCGGGCAACCTGCTGACCCAGGCATCCTCGTTCGACACCCCAGACGCGAGGATCACCGGCTTCTTCGGGATCCTGCTGATCGTGCTCGTCCTTATCGACGGCGCCGCCCAGCTGGCGCACGCGCAGATCCGGATCGAGGCGATCTACTGGAACCGCGCCACCGGCGTCATCGTCGGCGTGATCACGGCAGTCCTGCTGTCCGTGCTGGTCGTCTACCTGGTCGAGGCAGCCGGCAACCCGAGCGGCGGCGGTGACCTGTCCGGGATCCAGGCTCAGCTGCACGACACCGTGAAGGACTCGAAGCTGATCGTGCCGCTGATCAACAACCTCGACAAGCCGATCATCGCGATCTTCACGCCTGTGCTGCCCAACGACCCGAATCAGTACTTCAGCCGCGGCCCAGTAACCTAGTCGCCGTCTTGTCCTTTTTCGATCGGCTGCGCGAACGCGCGGTTGAGATCCATGTCGAGGACCACCTGCGAGCACGTCTGGCGCGCGGCGACAAGCTGCGCGTGAAGCTCGGCCTGGACCCCACCGCGCCCGACCTGCACGTCGGGCATCTCGTGGTGCTCGACGCGCTGCGCATGTTTCAGGACGACGGCCACACGGTCGTGCTCATCGTCGGCGACTACACGGCGATGATCGGTGACCCCAGCGGTCGCTCTGAGACGCGGCCGATGCTCACCTACGACCAGATCGACGCCAACGCGAAGACCTACTTCGACCAGGTGTTCCTCATCCTCGACCGCGAGCGCACGGAGATCCACGGCAACGCGGAGTGGCTGGCCGAGATGGGCGCGGCCGACATCCTGCGCCTGATGGGGAAGGCAACCATCCAGCAGGTGCTCCAGCGTGAGGACTTCGCGAACCGCATGAAGGAGGGCGTGGCGGTCGGCGCCCATGAGGTCCTCTACCCGTTCTCGCAGGCGTACGACTCGGTCGCGATCCATGCGGACGTGGAGATCGGCGGCACCGATCAGCTGTTCAACCTTCTGTTCGGCCGCGAGATCCAGAAGGGCTACGGCCAGGAGCCGCAGGACGTCGCCGTGTTCCCCTTGCTCGAAGGCCTCGACGGCTCGCAGAAGATGTCGAAGTCGCTCGGCAACTACATCGGGTTGACCGAGGCTCCGGAGCAGATCTACGGCAAGACGATGTCCATCCCCGACCCGCTGACGGAGAAGTACATGAAGCTGGTCACCGGCTTCTCGCCACGCGAGGCCGAGGACGTGCTGGCCATGAAGCCGCGTGATGCGAAGGCCGCGCTCGCGCGCCGCCTCGTGACGCGCCTGCATGGCGACGAGGCAGCGGCTCGTGCGGAGGAGGACTTCAACGTGAAGTTCCGCAAGCGCGACATCCCCGACGACCTTGTCGAGAAGACCGTGACCTCCGCCGACGTCGTCGAGGCGCTGGTCGAGACCGGCCTCGCAAAGAGCCGCGGCGACGCTCGGCGTCTGGTGGAGCAGTCGGGCGTGCGTGTGAACGGAGAGAAAGTCGGGCTGGACGCGCGTCTGAAGGACGGCGACGTGCTGCAGGCTGGAAAGAGAAACTTCGTTCGAATCCGCCTGCGATAGAATCGGCGAAAGCATGTTCGGAGGCTCTGTTTAAGCGTGTCCGGGCACTCCAAGTGGGCCGGCATCAAGCACAAGAAGGCGATCGTCGACGCCAAGCGGGGTCAGGCCTTCACACGCGCCAGCCGTGAGATAACGATCGCGGCGAAAGAGGGTGGCGGCAGTGTCGATGGCAACTTCCGGCTGCGCCTGGCGGTCCAGAAGGCGCGCGAGATCAACATGCCCGCGGATCGCATCCAGAACGCCATCAAGCGCGGAACCGGCGAGCTCGCGGGCGAGAAGCTCGAGGAGATCCGCTACGAGGGCTACGGCCCGGGCGGGGTGGCGATCATGGTCGACGCGCTGTCCGACAACCGCAACCGCACGTCGGCCTCGATCCGCCATCGCCTTGCGAAGGGCGGCGGCAACCTCGCCGAGTCGAATGCGGTGGGGTGGATGTTCGAGCGCAAGGGCGTCATCGCGGTGAACGCCGGCAAGCAGGACGCGGAAGAAGTCGGCCTCGCCGCCATCGAGGCGGGTGCCGATGACATCCAGGTCGACGGCAAGTCGGTTGAGGTCACGACCACGCCCAACTCGTTCGAGAAGGTGAAGACGGCGCTCGAAGCGATGCCCGGCGTGACCGTGGAAAACGCCGAGGTCACGATGCAGCCCAAGCAGACGGTACCCGTCAGCGAGGACAAGGCCGTTTCGGTGCTGCGGTTGATGGAATCCCTGGAGGAGGACGACGACGTCCAACAGGTCTACGCCAATTTCGACATTCCAGCAGACGTCCTTGAAAGAGTCTCAGCACAGGTATAGACCTGCATGGATACGTGTCTGGCAATAGCCGCGGACTGATAGTCGGGATTGACCCCGGCCTCGCGGGCACCGGATTCGCCGTGCTTGCCGATCCCAACCAGGTCATCGCGTGCAACACCGTGGTCACGATTCCCGGCCGCGAAGGTCCGCGCCTGATCGCCATCACGGACCACCTGCGCCGGCTGATCGACGAGCACCATCCGGCGGAAGCGTCGATAGAGGAGCTGTTCATGGGCCGCAACGCGACGAGCGCCATCGGCGTCGCGCAGGCGCGTGGAGCGATCCTGGCCGTGCTGGAGGAATGCCACGTGCCCGTCTATGAGTACAAGCCGGCGCAGGTGAAGATCGTGCTCACCGGCTATGGCAAAGCGGACAAGCAGCAGATCGCTCGCATGCTCGCCGCCCAGGTGAAGCTTCCTGAGGGCAAGCTCGACGACCACGCGCGCGACGCCATCGCCATCGCCGTCTGCCACGCGCGCAGCCGGCGCTTCAGCAACGGGTATCGCGGGTGATCGCGCACCTCAGCGGCGAGGTGCTGCGCGCGGGAGCCGACTTCGTCGTCCTCGACGTCGCCGGGGTCGGCTACATGGTCAGCGTCGCCCTGCCGACGCGCCAGATGGTGCCGGCGCCCGGGGGCAAGCTCGACCTCCACATCCATACACACGTGCGGGAGGACCAGCTCGCGCTCTATGGCTTCGCGTCGGCGGCCGAGCTCGACCTCTTCGAGATGCTGATCGGTGTCGACGGGGTCGGGCCGAAGGTTGGCCTGAATATTCTCAGCGCCGCCAGCCTGGAGGTCCTGAAGCGCGCGATCATGTCAGAGGATCCTTCGCCCATCCGCCGCGCCAGCGGCGTGGGGCCGAGGACCGCCGCAAAGGTGATCATCGAGCTCAAGCCCAGGCTGGACGCGGTCGCGGAGACGGAGGTCGTGCCGAGGGCCGCCGCCCTGGCGGGCGATGGCGCCGTGCCCAAGGCCGTGGAGTCTGCGCTGCGCAACCTGGGCTTCTCGTCACAGGAGGCGCGCAGCGGCCTCGAGGCCATCGATTGGAAGCTCTCGCCGTCGACGCAGGAAGCGCTCGCCGCCGCGCTGAAGGCGCTGGGGACGAAATGAGCGATTCCGAGAACCGCGTCCTCGACGCGAAGTCTGACGACGATCAGTACGACCTGACGCTGCGGCCGCGATCGCTCACCGAGTACGTGGGCCAGCCGCAGGTCCGCGAGAACCTCGGCATCCTCCTCGAGGCGGCGCGGCGTCGCGGCGAGCCGGTCGAGCATGTCCTGCTGTGCGGGCCACCAGGCCTGGGCAAGACGACGCTCGCGCACATCATCGCGAACGAGCTTGGCGTGGCGATCAAGGTCAGCTCAGGGCCCGCGATCGATCATCAGGGGGCGCTCGGATCGATCCTCCTGAACCTGAGCACGCGGGACGTGTTCTTCATCGACGAGATCCACCGCCTCAACAGCGTGGTCGAGGAATCGCTCTATCCGGCCCTCGAGGACTTCCGCTTCGACGCGGTGCTCGGGAAGGGAGTGGGGGCGAGCGCGGCGACGCTGCCCTTGCCGCACTTCACCTGCGTCGGCGCGACCACGCGCCAGGGCCTGCTCAGCGCTCCGCTGCGCGATCGCTTCGGGGCGGTGTACCGGCTCGACTTCTACAACAAAGCGGACCTCGAGAGCATCGTGCGCCGCTCCGCTCGCATCCTCGACATCGACATCCACGCCGACGCGGTGTCGGAGATCGCGCGTCGCGCTCGCGGCACGCCGCGCATCGCCAACCGGCTGTTGCGGCGCGTGCGGGACTATGCGCAGGTGCGGGGAGACGGGCGCGCGACGGTCGAAACGACCCGTCTGGCGCTGGCCATGCTCGACATCGACGAGATCGGTCTCGAGCCTCTCGACCGCCGCCTCCTGGAGACGCTGATAAAGAAGTTCAAGGGCGGGCCCGTGGGGCTGGACACGATCGCGATGTCGCTCTCGGAGGAGCCGGAGACGATCGAGGACGTCCACGAGCCTTACCTGATGCAGATCGGCTTCATGGCCCGCACCTCGCGGGGCCGGATCGCCACCGACCTGGCGTACAACCACCTCGGCGTCCCGCCTCCGGAGGGGCAGGCCCGGCTCCTCTGACCGTCATCCGGGTGCCGCCGTAACCTGAACCCGTGTCAGACGTCGGCCGGCTTCTTCTCGTGCTCGGCGTGGCGCTGGCTCTGGTGGGAGGAGCCCTGATGGTCTTCGGGCGGTTTCATCTGCCGGGCGATTTCACCTTCAGGTCTGGCAACCTGACCGTGTTCATCCCGATCGCCACGAGCATCATCCTGTCGATCGTCCTCACCGTGGCCCTCAACCTGTTCTTCCGGCAGCGTTGATCGTGATTTCCCTAGACTGCTAGACCCGTGCAACTGATCCTCGCCTGGCCCGTACGCATGCTCATCGTCGGGATCCTGATCTTCTCGATCGCGATCGACGGAGCGGGCTACGTGTACCGCTTCGTCAACAAGTGCCCGGCGCAAGGCGCCTGCCCGGGTCTGCCGCCCAACTACTTCGGGTGGAACCTGTATATCCACAAAGGCCTGGACCTCTCCGGGGGCACGCACATCGACTATCAGCTCGTCGGATTTCCGGCCGGGCAATCGCGGGCTGACGTGCAGCAGCGGACGATCAACGTGATCCAGAAGCGGGTAAACGCGCTGGGTGTCAGCGAGCCCGAGATCCGCGGCGCAGGCTCGAACAGCGACCGCATCACCGTCGACCTCGCCGGAGTCAACGCCGACCAGGCGGAAAAGGCGATCGGTCGAATCACCAAGCTCGTGTACACCAAATGGGTCAAGGACCCGAAACAGGATGCGACCAACCCGGCCGGTCCCCTGCATCCAGGCTATAAGCCTGAGCTCGTCAAACTGACCGGAGACGACATCCAGACCGCCAGCGCCTCGCTGGACCAGAACGGCGTGAACTGGGTCGTCAACATCACTTTCGACGCACGCGGATCGGACGTGTTCTCGAATCTCACCGCGGCCAACATGGCCGCGTGCCCCGGTGATCCGACGACCAACCCGCAGGCGTCGTGCCCGGAGCGATTCCTGTCGACCTGGATGGACCTGACCCAGAACGACATCGATCACTGGGACGACCCAGGCTATGCGGCGCAGCTCATCCGGCCTTGGGATTCGCCGCCCAACCCGACTGACCCGCAGCCGAAGCTGCTCATCGACGCCATCACGCTGCAGCAGATCTCCGGCGGTCAGGCCCAGATCAGCGGCAACTTCAACCAGCAGTCGGCGACCGACCTCGCCACGGGCATCAACTCAGGCGCCCTGCCAGTCAGCTTGCAGGTCCTCGACGTGACGCAGGTTGGTTCAACGCTGGGCGCCCAGTCGGTGAAGCTGAGCCTGGCCGCGGGCCTGCTCGGGCTCGCGATCGTCGTGATCTTCATGATCGTCTACTACCGCGTACCGGGCCTTCTTGCGAGCCTCGCTCTCCTTTTCTATGCCGCCGGTGTGCTTGCCCTGTTCAAGGCGATCCCCGTGACGCTCACGCTCGCGGGCATCACGGGTTTCATCCTGTCTGTCGGTATGGCCGTTGACGCCAACGTGCTGATCTTCGAACGCTTCAAAGAGGAGGTGAGGGCCGGCCGCACCATACCCGCAGCGGTCGACGCCGCCGTGCGGCGCGCGTGGCCCGCCATCCGCGATTCGAACACCTCGACGCTCCTGACGTGCGCAATCCTTCTGTTCGTCGGACCGGCGCAGATCAAGGGCTTCGCCATCGTGCTCGCCATCGGCGTCCTATCGAGCCTGTTCTCATCGATCTTCGTGACTCACAACCTGCTCGCCATCGTCCTGAGCTGGGCGAGCGCGCGGCGGCCGGGATTGCTAGGTGTAGACCGTGCAAGAGCCGTCTGACGAGAAGCAGACCGCGCTCGAAGCGGACGAGCCGGAGGAAGAAGAAGACCTCGTAGCCGAGGAAGGCGTCGCGGAATACGAGAAGGAGCTGGAAGAGGAGGAGGAGCGGAAAGCCTCACCGGTCAAGGAGCCCGAGCCGCCGCGCATCCGGAGGCTCGACGTGGTCGGCCGGCGGAACATTTTCTTCCTCCTGTCCCTGTTGATCATCATCCCGGGCATCGTCTCGATGTCCACCAAGCACTTCCTGCTCGGCATCGACTTCGCCGGAGGTACTGAGACGACAATCACCGTCGGCCACAACGTGTCAATCGCGGACGTCCAGAACACGGTCGACAGCGAGGGCATCGACGGATCCGTGGTCAGCGCGGGCAACGGCTACATCATCCGCACGCCAGTGCTTTCGCAGGACAGGCAGACGCAGCTCGAGAATGACCTGAAATCGAAGGATGGGGCAGTCATCCAGCAGGTTCTCGAGGTGGGCGGCACCATCGCGAAGGAGACGGTGACGTTCGCCCTGCTCGCCCTTGTGCTCGCCTCGGTCGGCATCCTCCTGCTGCTGGCGATTCGTTTCAGAAACGTGCCGGGCGGGTGGCGCGCCGGATTCCAGTTCGGCGGATCAGCGCTCGCGGCCCTCCTGCATGACGTGTTCCTCCTGACTGGCCTGTTCTCGATCATGGGCACCGTGCTCCACTGGCAGATCGGTCAGATCGACAGCCTCTTCGTGACGGCCGTGCTGACGGTCGTGGGCTTCTCCGTCCACGACACGATCGTCGTTTTCGACCGGATCCGCGAGAACCTGCGCGTGAGCCAGCGGCTTTCCTTCGAACAGGTCGTGAACCTCAGCATCATGCAGACCGCGGCACGGTCGATCATCACGAGCTTCACGGTGGTCCTGGTCCTGGTGGCGATCCTGGT
>Ga0075426_10003421_pt1 | contig 11339 bp, 10 predicted proteins | sample SoiMethybrSBSTD5_FD_75304 | JGI IMG/M metagenome (GOLD analysis project Ga0075426, IMG submission 75304) | Bulk soil microbial communities from a Populus tree surrounding site in Tennessee, USA - Soil MetaG P. TD hybrid SBSTD5 | ecosystem: Environmental > Terrestrial > Soil > Tree plantation...
TTGCGCCGCGCGCCTAGCGATCGAGCAGCCGCCGCACGCCCAGCGAGCGGCCGCGCAGGGCCAGAGCGGTCGACAGCATTCCCGACGCGGCCGCGCCGCGCGTGAGCCCGTACGTCTCGATGCCCGGGTCGGACGTCGCGAAGCGCTCCTTGTAGGCCGAGCCGCCGCGGCCGAACCGGAACTCGCGCATGCCGTCTTCGAGGGCCGCCTGCACGGCGTGGGCGAGCAGCACGAAGCCGACCTGCCCGCCGGCGAAGCGGGGATCGCGGCCGGCCTGATAGCCGGACTCGGCGCCGGCGAAGCGGAAGCCGTACAGGGCGGCCACCGGCCTCCCGTCGACCTCGAGGAACGACAGCCGCAGCCAGCCGCGGTCGAAGGCCAGCCGGGCGAACTCGCGGTGGAAGGCGGCGGCCGCGAGGAACGGCGTCTCCTGTCCGTCCCAGCGCGCGCGGTGGAGGGCGAACAGCGTGTCGAGGTCGCGGTCGAGCCGGTCGCGGTCGGTCGCCAGCCGGAACGCGACCGCCGCCCCGTGCTCGGCCAGGCGGCGCGGGTAGCGGCGCACCTGTTGGCGGAAGTTCGCCGGCCGCGCAGCCAGGAACGCGTCCCAGGTGTCGTGCTCGAAGCGCAGCACCGGGCTCGGCTCGCGATAGAGCGGCCGGGCGCCGGTCAGCCGGCCGAAGCCCTCGTCGGCGGCGACGTGCTCGGCCACGAGTACAAAGCGGCGCAGCGGCAGCGCCGCGAGCGTCGCCCTCACGACGTCCGCGGCGGCCGGGTCGGACAGCGGGGCGGAGATCGGCCCGAGCCGGTCGCTCGGGCCATGCCCGGCGAAGCGCAGCACCGCGACGCCGTGCCGCCACCACGCGTACATGGGCACGATCGCCCGCAGGCGGCCGCCGTTGCGGGCGAGTCCGACCAGCGGCCGCCGGCCGGCGCTGTGGCGGCGCCACCATGTGCGCAGCCACTCGGGCGTCGCAAACACGTGCCCGGCGGCCTCGGCCAGGGCATCCCACTCGGCCGTCGGCACGCCCTCGAGCGAGCCGGCGTACTCGACGTCGGTCACGCCGGCGGCCGCGGCGCGCGCAGGCCGAGGTGGACGGGGATGCGCGCCCGGGCCGCGGCGCTCGCGCCGCCGTTGCCGCGGGCGTGGCGGGCGATCCTGGCGGCGTCGATCCCGGCCCGGGCCGCGCGCAGGGCGGCCGCCGGAACGGGGCCGAAGTGCTTGCGGGCGTACCGGTTCTGGCTCTCGAGCAGGAGCAGCGACGGGCGCGCATCGACGCCGGGCGAGCTGCCGGCGGTCGCGTGCACGGCGAGCAGCGACGGCAGGTAGGCCGTCGTCCAGCCCCGCCGCGCCGCCCGCACGAGCCAGTCGGTCTCCTCGCAGTAGACGAAGAAGCGCTCGTCGAACGGGCCGACGTCGCCGATCGCAGCCCGGCGCAGGAAGAGGCACGCGCCTGACGACCAGCCGACCGTCCCCGCCACGGCCGGATCGCGGTCGAGTTGGCGGAAGCGGCGCGGCCGTCCCCAGCCGGGGAAGCGCTGCGCCAGAGCCAGGTCCTCGGACAGGTAGTCGAACGCCCGCGGCGCCGTGAAGCAGTTGCCGAGCGGACTCCCGTCGGGGTGCTCGAGCCGGGCGGCGACCGCCGCGACGCATGGGTCGGCGAACGCGGCCTCGACGTCGGCGTAGTCGCCGTCGATCCGCTCGACGTCCGGGTTCAGGAGCAGGACGACGTCGGCGGTCGAGACGGCGATCGCCCGGTTCACCGCCGCCGCGAAGCCGCGGTTCCTCCGGTTGGCGAGGACGGTCGCGTCTCGCGCCACCGCCCGCACGGCCTCGGCCGCGCCGTCGCCCGGGGAGTTGTCGACCACGATCACGCCCGCACCCTCGCCGGCCAGCCCACGGGCGGCCGCGACCGCGCGCCCGATCACCGGGGCGCTGCGATAGTTCACGACGACGACGTCGACGCTCACGCTGCGGCCCGCCTGCGCATCCGCGGCACGAGGTCGCCGGCCAGCGCCCGCCCCCGGCGGGCAGCGTCGAACAGGGCCGTCCGGTTGAACGCGTAGTTCAGGAGCAGATAGGCGGCCAGGGCGACGCACGCCGTCGTCACGCCGCCCAGGACGAGCTCCGGGAACGCGCGGGCGAGCGCGTAGGCGACCGCGAAGGCGGCGTAGCCCGCGGCGACCGGGATGACCAGGTACCGAGCCAGGTGCACGCCCGCCCGCCGCCGCAGCGCCCGCGTGAACACGGCCGACTCCGTCCACGACGCGCACATCCAGGCGACGCCGACGCCGGCCACGCCCACCGGCCCGATCAGCACCGCCGTGAGCGCTACCCAGACGGCGCCGTTGACCGCCGTCGCGAAGAGCGGCGTGCGCACGTCGCTCTCGGAGTACAGGTAGCCGGCGGCGGCGACCGAGATCGGCCCGCCGATCGCGAGGCCGGCCGCCGCCCACGGCATCGGCGAGGCGGCCGGCGCCCAGCGGTCGCCGAAGAGCGCCGGCACGAGGTCGTGCGCGGACGCCGCCAGCGGCGCCAGGATCGCGCCGGTGGCGATGGTGGTGATGCCGGCGAAGCGCTCGATCGTCGGCCGGGTGTTCTCACCCAGCGCTCGCAGCCGCGCCATCATCGGGTAGGAGACCCGCCAGAGCGCCTGGAAGAGCCAGAACGGCACCTGCAGCAGCCGGTTGGCAAGCGACCAGTAACCGAGCAGCTGGACACCGCCCGCCGCGGCCACCACCAGGTTCACGCCCTGGGCGGTGGCGACCGCGGCGATACCGACCGCCTGGAAGCCGAGCCCGAACGCGAGCATCGAGCGCAGCGACCGGCGTTCGTACTGCGGCGTCACGAACCCGAGCGGCGACGCCATCGTCATCAGGGCCGACCCGGCCACGGCCCGCACGACGGTCGCCGATGCCAGTCCCCACACGCCCCAGCCGAGGAAGACCGTCGCGATCGCCCAGCAGTAGTAGCTGAGCGACTCGGTGAACTCGACGGAGGCGATCGGCCGGTACTCGAGCGCCCGCTCGAGCGCGATGGCGTGCGGCGCGCGGAGGGCCAGCAGGGGCAGCGAGGCCGCCATGAGCGCGGTCACGTCGCCCGCCTCTCCCGCCTGGATGCCGATCAGGACGATGACGACCGCCATGGCGCTTGCGACCGTGAGCTGGACGGCCAAGAGCGTGCGCAGCTCGAGCGCGGTCGGCGCCGAAGCCTGCCGCAGCAACGCGGCGCCGAGCCCGCCGTCGGCGAGGAAGTTTCCGGTCGTCACGATCGTCGCACCGAGCGCGACGATGCCGAACTCGCTCGGCGTGAGCTGGTGGGCGAGGACGAGCGTCCCGGCGAAGGCGACCGCCTGGGCGGCGGCCGCGCGGACGGTGAGAAGGGCCGCGCCGGTCGCACCGCGGCGCCGGATCGTCGACGCGCTGTCGGTCTCCTCGCTCACCGGCACGTCTGCGGGGTCGCGCTCGGGCGTCTCGGCCACCTCGTCTCGCTGCCGGCCTGCCGCCACGCTCAGCTTCGGGTCAGATCGCGCCGGAGGAGCGCCGCGAGCGCGAGCGCGCCCACGAGCGGCACGGTCGAGTCGGGCGGTGTCAGGTAGATCGCGACGTTCGAGCTCGCGGCCAGCGCGACGACGGCGACGACCACGCCCGCACCGAGCCAGGCGTCGTCACCGCCGTGACGGGCGCGGCAATAGCGCGCCCCGTTCCAGATGCCGAAGGCGAGCATCGCAATCAGCGCGCCGAGGCCGATGATCCCGGCCCGCATCCAGATCCACAGGTACTGGTCGTGCATGAACGGGCGCGGCGTCGACACGAGAAAGCCGTAGTCCGAGGTGAGCAGGTAGGCGCCGTAGTCCGGCCCCCAGCCGAGGCCGCCGACCGGGTGGGCATGGATGCGCTGGAGGGCGATCCCGTTCTCGTAGTAGCGGTCGTCCAGCGTCTGCGTCTGCAGCTGGGAGTAGTTGGTGATGCTGGCGAAGCGCGAGACCACCGGGTTCGAGCCGATCGTCGCCGAGCTCTGCGCCAGCAGCACGAGGGCCGCGACGACCGCCGCGACCGTCGTCGCCATGACGGCCACCCGGTGCCGCTGCCGGGTTACCACCGCGGCCGCGGCCAGCCCGACGACCACCCCGACGAGCATGTTCCGGTTCGCGCTCATGACCAGGCCGGTGAGCGTGAGGGCGACCATCAGCCACCCGAGCATGCGCCCCCGGGCCGGCCCCCAGAGGACGCGGGCGAGGGCGAACGCGGCCACCACGTACACCGAGGTCAGTCCCGGCGGCCGGATGCGCAGGAAGCCGGTGTCGTCCGAGCTGAGCGTCCCGGAGAGGTCGGAGGATCCGATCAGGAAGAGGTGGGTCGACGGCCCCACGATCAGCTGGGCGACGGAGAGGACGACCACGGCGACGACGCCGGCACAGACCAGGCGGATGACCAGCGCGCGGTCGTACGCGAGCGCCAGGAGGGCGGGCCAGAAGGCGGCGTAGAAGAGCATGTAGCGCATCGAGAAGGCGGCGTCGTGCAGGCTGGCGCCGTTCTCCATCCCGACCGCGACGCCGCCCAGCACCGCGGCCAGGAAGGCGAACAGGGCCAGGCTCTCGCGCCGGACGGCGAGCCCCGCCAGCGTGTGCCGCAGGCTGTAGGGCACGAACAGGAGCGAGCCGATCGAGAGCCACAGGAGCATCTCGCCCGGCGCGAACTGGAGCGACGAGACCCCCACCTCGGGCGGCCACAGCAGGTCGACGGCGGTGCTGACGCTCCAGAGGACGCAGATGAATCCGGCGACGGGGACGCGGGCGAAGAGGACGACGACGAGCGCGACCGCGGGGGCGACCGCCAGCTTGGCGTCGCCGCGGCCGACGAGCGCGCCGGCCGCCGCCGCGGCGGCGACGGTCGCCGCCGGCCATGCCAGCGCACGCGGCAGCTCGGCCACCGACGTGCTCCTGGCACGGAGCCCTGTCCGCCTCCAGTCGATCTGGCCCAGCACGCGCCACCTCCGAGCTCCAGAATGCCGCTCGCCGGGCGCAGGATATCCTGGATCCGACGTGAGCGGCCTTCCAGAAGACGGCAGGCATTGGGCGGCTGCGGATGCGCGGTCGCGGCGGAAGGTGGCGATCGTCCCCGCCGCCGAGCGCGGGCATCTGCGCGAGCTCCTGCGCGCGCTCGAGGAGGCGTTCCCCGTGCGGTTCGTCGACGCGCCGGCCGAGGATGTCCGCGCCGTCGTCGTCCTGCCCGGCGGGACGCGGCCGGTGCTCCCCGGCGTGCCCTGCCTGGTCTACGCCGGGGACCGCCAGGAGCCGCCCGGGTCGGGCTTCGACGTGCGCATGTCGCGCTTCGCCGGCCTGCACCGCGCGCTGCGCGGGCAGGGCCTCACCGAGCGCGGCCGCGGCGTTCCGGCGGCGCTGAACGTCCCCGCCGGGTCCGAGGTGCTGGCGGTCGCGGCGGGCCGGCCCGCGTGGGTGCGAGAGCCGGACGGGGCCGAGACCGCGAGCGGCGCACCGGCCGAGCTCGGCCCCGGCGAATTCCTGCGCGACCACCTCAGGGCGGGCCGGTTCTGGTCGCTGCTGCCGCTGGTCGAGCTCCTGCGCCGCGTGTGCGCCGACCGGGCGCGGGCGCCCACGCCGGTACGCGCCTGCTTCATCCTCGACGACCCGAACGTGCGCTTCTCGTCGTACGGCTACGTCAGCTACCCGGCGCTCGCCCGGGACGCCCGCGAGCAGGGCTACCACGTCGCCATCGCGACCATCCCGCTCGACCTGCTGCTGCCGGGGCGACGGGCGGCGGCCGTCTTCCGCGACCATCCGGGGCAGCTCTCGCTCGTCGTGCACGGCAACGACCACGTCCACCGCGAGCTCGGCCGCAGCCGCGGGCGGGAGGCGTCCGACCGGCTGGCGCGGGCCGCGCTCGCCCGCGTCGGCCGCTTCGAGCGCCGCACCGGCGTGCGCGTCGAGCGGGTGATGTGTCCACCGCACGGCGCGTGCAGCGCCGAGATGCTGGCCGCGCTGTTCCGCCACGGGTTCCGGGGCCTGGCCGCGTCGCGGCCGTTCCCGTGGGACGGGTTCGCCGGCCACGGCGACTGGCGGCTGGGGGGCTGGCTGCCGGCGCAGCTGGCCGGCGGCGGGCTGCCGGTGCTCTCCCGCTACCCGCTCGCCGGGAGCCTCGACGACGTCGTCTTCCGGGCGCTGCTCGGGCAGCCGGTCGTGCTCTACGGCCACCAGTCCGACCTGGGCGACGGGCTCGAGCCGCTGCGGGCCGCGGCGGCCCGGGTGGCGACGCTCGGCGAGGTGGAGTGGACGTCGCTGGCCGCCATCGCCCGGGCGAACGCCGTGGTGCGCGAGCGCGACGGCGAGGCGACGGTCACCGTCTACTCGCGCGACGTCCGCCTGCCGCGGCCCGCCGGGCCGCCGGTGCGGGTCGAGATTCCGCGCCGGTTCGGCGACCCCGGGCCGGTGCGGGTGACGGTCGACGACGAGGCCCGGACCGTGGAACCCGGCGCGAACGGGGGCGCCGTCGGGGCCTTTCTGCAGAACCGCCGCGGCGACCTGCGCATCCGCCTCGACCCGCTCGAGCCGCCGGCGCCGGCGACGCTCGCGGACTGGCGGCCGCGGGCGTGGCCGCTCGCGCGCCGGGCGATGACCGAGGCGCGCGACCGGGCGCTGCCGTTCGTGCGCCGTTAGCTCTCGGGTGGGAGCGCGGGGGCGATGTTCGCCGACGGCGCCCGCCGGCCGGCAGCCTCCTCGTCGATCAGGCGCTGGTCGATCGCGTTGATCCGGTGCTGGGCGGCGCGGGCCAGGCCGCGCAGGCCAAGCCGGCGGCCGAGGACGTCCTCGGCGACAAGGCGCGGCCCGTACTGGCCGACGCGGATGCGCAGCCGCCGCAGCCGGGCCCGGCCGAGCAGGGCATGGTGCTCCAGCCGGCCGACGCGCATGGGCGGGCGGACGCTCGGCGGGTAGCCGCGCTCGGCCATCTGGGGGGCCGTGCGGGTCTCGACGAGCGCCGTCTCGCGCGGCGTCAGCTTCGTGCGCCACTGGCTGGCGAGCGACGGGTCGGGCGGCGGGTACTGGCGGGCGTCCTCGGGGTAGGCGAGCATCGCCTCCGAGTACCCGACCCCGATGAAGCCGCACAGCCGGGCGAGCTCGCGCTCGGGCGCCGTGACGAGCTCCTCGTAGCGCACCTCGATCGACCGGCCCGGCTCGAGCTGGGGCCGCAGCGCGTCCCACGACCGCTCGGCCTCGATCCAGAACTCGGCGGCCTGGTAGAGGCTGCCCGCCCAGCCCTTCTGCACGACCGACCGGGCCACGTCGCGGGGGTCGCGCAGGAGGTGGATGTAGCGTGCCTCCGGCCACAGGAAGCGGAGCCGCTCGAAGTGCCGGTGCACGGTCGCGCCAACGTGCTCCTTGCCGCCGCCGGCCGCCTGCTTCTGGCGCAAGAAGTCGTTCACGAGGGCGCGGTAGTCGAGCGTCGGGTCGACCGTGTAGTCGGCGCCGCGCACCGTGGCGATCCAGTCGACGTAGCCCGGCATCGCCGGGAACTCGCCGGTGTCGGAGACATGCTCGACCACGAAGTCGATCTCGCGGGCGAAGGCGATCCGGGGATGGTGGTCGAGCATCAGCCGAAGCAGCGTCGAGCCCGACCGCTCGGAGCCGACCAGGAAGATGGGCGCCCGTACGGGACCACGCCGCTTCAGCGTCCCTCCCTCGTTGTCAGTAGTCACCGCCTGGCCTCCACGGAGCGGCTGACGAACACGCGCCGACGGCGCGTGGGGATTCTTGCGTCCGCAGTCGCGCCGGGCAAGCGCCGGGCACACCGTCCGCCAATTGGCGCCGGCCGCTCGCGCTAGGCCAGCGGCAGGTTGAACGCCGCCGCCATGTCGGCGGCGGTGGCCGCGTTTGCCAGCGGCGGCAGGCCGAGCAGCTCCTCGTGAAGGCGCAGCAGCGAGTAGTGGTCGAACCGCGCTGTGGCCGTCGTCCCGGCCGGGATGTCCGGGTTCACGAGGATCGTCGCGAGCAGGTTGCCGTTCGCCGCCGACTGGCTCGTGTCCGCCGTGATCACGACCAGCAGGTGGCCGCTCTGGTAGTCGGGCGAGGCCAGGATCGCGGGCATCCACGCGCCGATGGTGGTGTCCTGCTCGACGACGCGGGGGACGCCGTTGCACGCGTCGTGGCCGTCGTTGCACAGGTTGGGGATGAAGAGCGAGTAGCTCGGGAGCGTCCCCGCGGTCAGGTCGGAGGCGAGCGCCCCGGAGGTTGGCGTGCCGGAGGGGACGTCGAACTCGGAGCAGGCCGCGGCGTCGTTCGGGTAGTAGACGGCCGGGTTGTGCCGGGCGACGTACTCGCCGACGTTCGAGTGTTCGCAGTTCTCCGGCATGTCCTCGGCGTACGTCCGCCACGAGAGCGGCTGCGCGGAGCCAGCGGTGTCGCCGATCTGCGTAAAGATGCTCGGATCGGTGCTGTCGCAGGTCGGCGAGGGCAGGCAGTCGCGGCCCTTCACGCCGTCGCCTGCGATCGACGCCGGAATCTGCCCGGACGTGAGCGCGATGTAGTTCGGCAGGCTCGGGAACTGGATGCCGTGGTAGTCGGACGCGAGGCCGCAGGCGCCGATCAGCGCGTTCAAGTTCGGGGCCTGCGGCGAGCCGACGATCTGGTCGAGGTCGGTGTTCTCGATGACGATCGTGAGCACCTTCGTCACCGGCACCGGGCTCGCGGCCCGCGACCCGCAGCCGGTCTGGTCGATCGCGGCCGCGTGGGGCGCCGCTCCGGCCGTGCCGGAGAAGCAGGCAAGCAACATCGCGATCGCGCAGACGGTCGTCTTCATGGAATGCCCTATCCCCGAGCCCACCTCGGTGCGGGTATCTCTAGCACAGGTTGCGGCGCTACCATGGACCGGGCCGCCGACGCGGCCGCGCCACTACCCGCGGAGGTCTCCATGCACCGGTTCATCATCGCCACCGCCGTCCTCCTGGTGTTCCCGGCGACCGCGCTCGCGGTGACCACGCAGCAGGCGCAGCCGCCCACGATCTCGCTCTCCGCCAACGGCGCGCCCCGCTGCACGAAGCTGCCGTACTTCATCCTGAGCAAGCGGCACAAGGTGATCCTGCGCATCAGCCGCACCCAGGGCGCCGGCGCGAAGGCGATCAAGCACACCCGGCTGCGCGACGTCGCGGCCGGCCACCACACCTTCGGCTGGTGCGGCAAGACCGACTTCGGCAAGACCGTGAAGCCGGGCGAGTATTTCTGGCGCGTCGGCGCGACGGCGAAGGCCGGCGCACCGGTCGCCTGGAGCCAGTTCCGGCACGTGAACGTCAAGGCTTGACGTGGGGGAGCCCATGGATCCCCCACGTGCCCCCTCCTTCGGAGGCGTGGCGGCTCGCGGGTGGCGCTTCGGCGAGAGCGCGGTCTCGCCTCCGCCATGGAGCGCCGATGCTTCATCGCGGGTTCCCACCCGACGGACCACCGACGAGCTCCGAGGAAGGCGTGTCAAGACGTCAAGAGCTCGCGGGACCAAGAAGGGCTAGCGTTGGGGCAAGGCGGTGGCAAGCCCGACACGCTGCCCCGGAGGCGGTTCCAGAAGGAGCTCCTGAAGCTCCAGCGCCGGCTCGTGATCATGCAGGAGTACGTGCGCGCGGAGGGCCTCAAGGTCGTCGTCGTGTTCGAGGGCCGCGACGCCGCCGGCAAGGGTGGGGTCATCAAGCGCATCACCGAGCGCACGAACCCGCGGGCGCTGCGGGTGGTGGCGCTGCCGGCACCGACCGAGCGAGAGCGCACGCAGTGGTACTTCCAGCGCTACGTCGCGCACCTGCCCGCGGCCGGCGAGATCGTCCTCTTCGACCGCAGCTGGTACAACCGCGCGGGCGTCGAGCGGGTGATGGGCTTCTGCACCGACGCCGAGTACGGCGAGTTCATGCGCACCTGTCCGTCGTTCGAGCGCATGATCGTCCGGTCGGGGATCACGCTCGTGAAGTACTGGTTCTCGGTCTCCGACGACGAGCAGGAGCGCCGCTTCCAGGCCCGCGTCGACGATCCGATGCGGCGCTGGAAGCTGTCGCCGATGGATCTCGAGTCGCGCGCGCGGTGGGTGGCGTACTCGCGCGCGAAGGACGCGATGTTCGCGCTCACCGACATCCCCGAGGCGCCCTGGTACGTGGTCGAGGCGGACGACAAGCGGCGGGCGCGGTTGAACTGCATCCACCACCTGCTCTCGCTGATCGACTACCGCGACCTGACGCCGCCGCCGCTCGAGCTGCCGCCGCGCGAGAAGGGCGACTACGTGCGCCCGCCGATGAGCGAGCAGCACTTCGTCCCCGAGGTGTACTAGACGGTTCCGGTCGACACGGTCCGCCACGACTGCCAGGTGATGCGCAGGATGAGGGCCGTGATGGCGAGGCCGATGAGCGGGTCGGCGACCTGCAGGCCGAGCGCGACCAGCGCCGCGCTCGCGACGACGGCGAGCGAGACGATCCCGTCGGCCCGGGCGTGCCGGCCGTCGGCGACCAGGGCGGGGCTGTGCAGCCGCCGCCCGGCCCGCAGCCGGTAGCGGGCGGCCAGCTCGTTCCCGGCGAACCCGATCACGCCGGCCAGGGCGAGCAGGCCGAGGTTGGTGAGATGCTGGGGATGGATGAACCGCTGCACCGTCTCGTAGAGGGCAACGCAGGCCGAGACCGCGATCGCGAGCACCACCGCGAGGCCGGCCAGCCGCTCGAGCCGGGGCGAGCGCAGGAAGAAGGCCACGCCGAGCGGCAGCGCGGTGAGCGCGTCGCCGTAGTTGTGGATGACGTCGGCGAGGAGGGCGACGCTGCCCGAGGCGGCGAGGATGAGCGTCTGCGCCAGCGCAGCCGCGGCCAGGATGGCAAGGCTGATCGCGACGGCGCGCACGCCCTCGCGGGAGCGGGCGATCGCGGGGTCGGGCAGCCCGTGGGCGTGCCCGTGTCCGTGATGGTCGTGCCGGCCGAGGCCGCGGTCGTGCGCGTGCTCATGGTGATGGATGTTCATATGCGCGGACGTGCATGCTAGCCTGCGCGCATGGCACACGGCGTACAGGGCGGGGCGTCACCCGCTGCGATCGACGCGGCCACGGCCGCCGACGTGGCGACGGCGATGCAGGCGCTGGCCGCGCCGAGCCGGGTGCTGATCCTGGGCCGGCTCCGGGCCGGGCCGTGGAGCGTCGGCGAGCTGGCCCGCGAGGTGGGGATGTCGCAGCCGGCCGTGTCGCAGCAGCTGCGTGTCCTGCGCCACCTCGGCCTGGTCGTGGGAGCGCGCCGCGGCCGTCACGTCGTCTACGAGCTGCACGACGACCACGTCGCCGCGCTCGTCGACGAGGCCGTCTTCCACGTCGAGCACCTGCGG
>Ga0075426_10003423_pt1 | contig 11338 bp, 10 predicted proteins | sample SoiMethybrSBSTD5_FD_75304 | JGI IMG/M metagenome (GOLD analysis project Ga0075426, IMG submission 75304) | Bulk soil microbial communities from a Populus tree surrounding site in Tennessee, USA - Soil MetaG P. TD hybrid SBSTD5 | ecosystem: Environmental > Terrestrial > Soil > Tree plantation...
GAGCGCCGTCTGCTTGCCGTAGTGGTAGGCGAGCACGCCGTGGCCGCCGTCGAGCGTGCCCTTTGAGACCGCGTCGAGCAGGCCGAAGGCCGGCACGACCGCGCCCGACGGCAGCACTTCGATCTTGAGATCGCCGCCGGTCATCTCGTTCACCTTCTTGGCGAAGTCGAGGGCGAACTCGTGGAAGATGTCCTTCTGCGGCCAGGTGCTCTGCCAGCGCATCGTGATCGGCCCCTGCGCCTTGACGATGGAAGGGAAGCCGAGCACGGCCGCGCCGCCCGCGGCCATCGCGGCCTTGAGCACGCTGCGGCGGGAAACCTTCGAGCTTGTCTCTTGCGGGACCTTGATCTGATCGGCCATAAACCCTCCTTTTGTTTGCGGCAAAAGAGGTAACATTACGAAAATGTAACGAACGCTTATATATAACTTCCTGATTCGCGTCAATGAGATAGTCAAGGAGCGGTATTTGACCGCCGGGTTGGCCTCGGATAGGCTTCTTCCATGATTCCGGGCGCCCTCGTCGACGAGCTGCGCGCCATCGTCGGCCGGCAATTCGTCCTGATCAAAAAAGAAGACGTCATCGTCTACGAGCAGGACGGCTCGATCCTCCAGGCGATGCCGGAAATCGTCGTCGTCCCCGCAAGCGCGGCGGAAGTTTCCGCGGTCGTGCGCGCCGCCGGCAAAGCCGGCGTGCCGATCGTGCCGCGCGGCTCGGGCACCGGCCTCGCGGGCGGCGCGGTGCCGGCCGAAGGCGGCGTCGTGCTCTCGCTCGCGCGCCTCGACCGCATCCTCGAAATCGATCTCGAAAATCGCATCGCCGTCGTCGAGCCCGGCGTCATCAATCTGGAAATCACCAAGGCGATCGCCAAGGACGGATTTTTCTACGCGCCCGACCCGAGCAGTCAGGCGGCGTGCTCGGTCGGCGGCAACATCGCGAACAATTCCGGCGGCCCGCACACGCTCGCCTACGGCGTCACGGTCAATCACATACTCGGCGTCGAGGTCGTGCTCGCCGACGGCGGGATCGTTTGGCTCGGCGGCCGCGTGCCGGATACGCCGGGATACGATCTCACCGGCGTTTTCGTCGGCTCCGAAGGAACCATGGGCATCGTCACTAAAGCGGTAGTCCGCCTGATGCGCGCGCGAGAGAGCGTGCGCACGCTGCTCGCCGTCTTCGAGCGCCCGGAAGCGGCGACGCGCACCGTCGTCGACATCACCGCGGCGGGCATTATTCCCGCCGCGCTCGAGATGATGGACCAGGCGACGATTCAGGCGGTGGAGAAGGGCGCGCCGTGCGGCTATCCGACCGACGCGGCGGCGGTGCTGCTGGCGGAGATCGAGGGCGTGCGCGAGCACGGCGAGCGCGCGATGGCGCTGATCCAATCGATCTGCCGGCAAAACGGCGCCCGCGAGGTGAGGCTCGCGCGCGACGACGCCGAGCGCCAGCTGCTGTGGAAAGGGCGCAAGGGCGCGTTCGGCGCGCTCGGCCTCATCGCGCCCAATTACTACGTCCAGGACGGCGTCGTGCCGCGCGGGAAGCTCCCCGAGATCATGGCGCGCGTCGCGGAGATCGCCGAGCGCTACGGGCTCATCATCGCCAATGTCTTTCACGCCGGCGACGGCAATCTTCATCCCAATATTCTCTTCGATATGCGCAAGCCCGGCGAGCTCGACCAGGTGATCAAGGCGGGCGAGGAAATTTTAAAAGCCTGCGTCGCCGCCGGCGGCAGCATCACCGGCGAGCACGGCATCGGCCTCGAAAAGAAAGCCTACATCGGGCTTTTGTTCAACGAGCAGGATCTGGAGGCGATGGCGCGCGTGCGCCGCGCCTTCGACGGAACCGGCCGTTTCAATCCGGCGAAGCTATTTCCCACACCCGCCGGCTGCGGCGAGGTGCGCATGCAGCCGGGAAAGATTCCGGCGGGGTTGTGGATTTAAAAAATAGTTTCGAGTTCCGGGTTCCGGGTTTTCGCGTTCGCTCGAAACTCTAAGCTCGAAACCCGAAACTGAACGTTCGCACGTGGAACAAACCGAAAATATCATTCGGACGCTTGCTCAAGCGGGATTGGACCTGCCCGAGCTTTACCAGTGCGTTCACTGCGGCCTCTGCCTGAACGCCTGCCCGACGTACCGCGTGCTGCGCATCGAATCGGAGTCGCCGCGCGGGCGGATCCATCTCGTGCGCGCCGCCGCCGAAGGGCGCATCGAGCTGAACGAGGGCTTCGCCGAGCATCTGAATCTTTGTCTCATGTGCCGCGCGTGCGAGAGCGCCTGCCCCTCGGGCGTGAAGTACGGCCGCATCGCCGAGGCGGCGCGCGCGGCGGTCGGGCCGCCGGGATCGAAGCTCGCGCGCGGCATCGCCAATCTCGCGTTTACGCAGCTCCTGCCGTTTCCCTCGCGTCTACGGCTCGCGGCGCGCCTGCTGCGGTTGTATCAGCGGAGCGGCGCCGCGCGGCTCGTCGAGAAAATTCTGCCCGCGCGCCTGCGCGAAATGAGTGCGATGCTGCCCGCGGTGCCGAGTCGGTTCTTCGCTCCCGCAGCCGAAGTTTTTCCCGCCGTCGGCGCGCGCCGCGCGCGCGTCGGCATGCTCGGCGGCTGCGTCATGAGCGTGCTTTTTTCCGATATCGACAACGCGACGCTGAGAGTGCTGAGAAAAAACGGCTGCGAAGTGGTGCTGCCGAAAAACCAGGTCTGCTGCGGCGCGCTCAACGTACACAACGGCGAAACGATCGCCGCCAAAGAAATGGCGCGGCGGAACATCGACGCCTTTCTCGCCTTCGATCTCGACGCCATCATCGTCAACGCCGCCGGCTGCGGCGCGGCGATGAAGGAATACGGCTATTTACTCCATGACGATCCCGCTTATGCCGAAAAGGCCGAGCGCTTCGGCAGGCGCGTGCGCGACGCGGGCGAGTTTTTGTTCGATCTCGGCATCGTTCCGCCCGCCGCCGCGGTCGAAATGACCGTGACGTATCAGGACCCTTGCCACCTCGCGCACGGACAGAAAGTCCGGAGCCAGCCGCGCGCGCTTCTCCAGGCGATTCCCGGCATCCGGCTGATCGAAATGAACACGCCGGATCGCTGCTGCGGCAGCGCCGGGATTTACAACATCACGCACGCGGCGATGTCGCAGGCGCTGCTGCAAGAAAAGATGGGCTCGATATTGGCGAGCGGCGCTGCGGCGGTGGTCGCGCCGAATCCCGGCTGCATGCTCCAGCTCCGGTATGGTGCGAAACGGTACGGCCCGCCGGTCGAAGTCTTCCATTTGATGGACCTGCTCGACCGCGCCTACGGCGGCGCATGAAAATTTCCCCCGACGCGCTCGCTGAGAGGTTGGCGCGCGAGATCGGCTCGGGCACGGTCAGCGCCGACCCGGCGATCCTCGGTCGCCATTCCGTCGACTCCAAAATACCGATCGCTCTCTGTCAAGTTTTCGGAGTGGAGGATATAGGTGCTATCCTCCGTATTTGCGCCGAAGCAGGCGCCGCGGTCGTCCCGTGGGGCGGCGGCACGCTCATGAGCCTGGGAAATCTTCCACGGCGAGCGGATGTCGTTCTCGCCCTCGACAAGCTCTCCCGGCTCGTCGAGCACGACGACGCCAATCTGACCGCGACGGTGGAAGCCGGCATGATATGCGCGGCCTTTCAGCGCGCTCTGGCGGAGCGCCGCCAGTTTTTGCCGGTCGATCCGCCGCGGCCCGAGCAAGCGACGCTCGGCGGCCTCGCCGCGGCGAATATCAACGGCCCGCGCCGCGCCCTTTACGGCGGCATGCGCGACCTCGTGATCGGCATGAAGATGGTGCTCGCCACCGGCGAGCGCGTCAAAACCGGCGGCAAGGTAGTGAAGAATGTCGCGGGCTACGACCTGGCGAAGCTATTTATCGGCTCGCTCGGCACGTTGGGCGTGATCACCGAGCTGACATTCCGGGTCTCGCCGCTGCCCGAAGTCGCGGCGTCGTTCGTCGCGACCGGCGCTATGGAGCGGTGCCTCGCCTTCGCCAAAGAGATAGGCGGCTCGCCGCTGCTGCCGTCGGCGCTTGTCATCGCCGGAGCGGCGGCCCAAGGCGCTTGCCGCGCTGTCGCCTGGGTCGAAGGTTTCGAGGAGGGGGTCGCGCGCCATATCAAAGATCTTACCGCCGCCGCCGGACGCGCCGGCCTCGAAGCCCACGTGCTCCGCGCCGCGGCGCACGAATCGCTTTGGCAGGAGCTCGGCGGCTTCGGCTGGAGCGGCGGCGGTATTCTCTGCCGCCTGACCGTGCCCGCCGCATCGATCGAGAAGATATTGTCACGACTTACCTCTTCCGGCGCTTTGGGCGGGTATACCGCACATTACGGCAGCGGAGCGATCTGGGCACTGCTCGAACCGTCGCGGGCGGGCCTCGAGGTTTACCGGGGCTTTGCCGCCGCGGCGCGTGAGTGCCGGGGGCATGCGATTGTCGCTTCCGCGCCCGCGGCGTTGAAGCAAGACATCGACGTCTGGGGCGAGGCGCCGGCGACTTTAGCGCTAATGCGCAGGATCAAGCAGCAATTCGATCCGGACGGCATTTTGAGCCCGGGCCGCTTCGTCAACCGCCTTTAACGACCTCCTTAGCCGGGCAGACCACGTCGACCCGGGGGTAACAAAAAAGGAGTCTTTTTGTGCCTTGACGGAGGTGTTGCGTCAGTGTAAGGGATGCTATTTTAAACCGGGGTAGGGTAGTGGACGAGGGTCTCAAAATGGACCAGGAAGAATTCATGACGACCAAAGAAGTCGCCCAATATTTGAGGGTCGACGAGTATACGATCTACCGCCTTGTCTCCCAGAAGAAGATTCCCGCGTTTAAGATCGGCAACCAGTGGCGCTTCAAGCGCAGCCTGCTGGAGGGCTGGCTAAAAACGAAAATGAACATCCCCGTCGGCCACTAATTCCCGCTGCGCCGACCTCTTCCAAAATTTTTCCGCCGCCGAAAGCTCGGATCCCAGGGTTAACGTAAAGGTCGAGCCCTGCCCGGGCACGCTCTCGACCTCGACGCGTGCGCCGAGCAGCGCGGCGAGGCGCCGCACTACGTAAAGGCCCATGCCAAGGCCGCCGTATTGGCGCGTCGTCGACGAATCGATCTGATGAAACTGGTCGAATATCCGCGACAGGTGCTCCGGCCGCATGCCGACCCCGGTGTCCGCAATGCGGAACTCGATGTAATGCTTGTGCGGAGTCTTCCCGCTCGGGGCCGCGACCATTCTGGCCGCGACCGTGACCGTTCCGCGCGCCGTGAACTTGATCGCGTTGTCGATGAGATTTCTCAGAATGTGTTTTACCTTCTCGCCGTCGGTCTTCGCGACCGGGAGATTTTCCGGATAGTCCCATATCATCTGGACTTCTTTGCCGCGGGGGATGTCGTGATCGGCCTTGAGATCGTCCAGCAGCCCGCTCAGCGAGATCTCCTGGCAGCGGCTGGCGTTCTGGCCCGCGTCGAGGCTCGTGATCTCCAGCAAGTCCGTGATCATCGCGAGATGATTGCGTGCGTTTGAGTCGATTTTCGCGATAACGTCCGCATGGATCGGGTCGAGCTCGCCGAGCATCCGCTCTTTGAGCAGGCGCGTGTAGCCAATGATCACGTTGAGCGGCGTGCGAAGCTCGTGCGACAGGATGCCCAAAAACTGGTCCTTCACGCGGTTCGCCCTATCGATTGAGTCTTCGTGCCGCTTCATCTCTTCGAGCAGGGCGGTCTTTTCCTCGGCGTGGCGCGCTTCGCGCCGGCCGAGAGCCATTCTCTCTATGTTGTTTTGTTCCATCTCTTCGCTCCGTGCCAGATAAATGTATAGAAGAGCGATCGCGACAGGTCCGAGATTTCTAGCAGCGGCAAGCGGCTGGAAAGCTTCTCCCGACGAGAGCAGCAAAACGGCTTGGACGACGAAGTATCCGCCGAGTACTACGACGGAGAGCCTCACGCGTGAAATTCCTTTCCGAATCGCACACGCAGCCGTCTTCCACGCCCGCGGCGGCGCCGTCGGGTTGAAGAGCGCTTCCATGCCGCCGCTGCTCCTAGTCGGAGACGGCCGCCGCGGCTTCGCTCTTGCCGTTGACTTCGACGGACGCCTGCACTTCGGGTTTGGCGACCATCGCAAGAATATTCTGTTTGCTGAAGCGCCAGCGGTGCCCGATGCGGTTCCCCGGTATCACGCCTTCTTCGGCGAGGCGGTAAACCGTCCGCTTGTGCACCTTTAGAAGCTCCGCCGCTTCGGTAGCGGTCAATATCTCATCCATAGCGTCCCCCTGTTATCTGACATGCAGTGTCGTGCTTAGGGTTTCGCGGATGAGCACAGATCGTGCCACGGAGTTCGCGGCATGTCCTGAGCGCCCAAGGCGCCGGATTTCCGGAGGATTCTTAATGCAACAATTGGAAAACGAATGCACCCGATGGATCAAATGTGACAAATTTGTCTGTATTTGATCATCTTCGTTACGCACGGATGCGTCTTGCCGTCACCGCGGCCCCCCGCCCGCCGGCGAGCTTGAGCGCGAGGCAGCTGCCGAGAAGCAGCGTGGCGGCGAGACAGAGAAGGCCGCCGGTGAAGTCGCCGGTTGTTTGCTTTACGTAGCCGACAACGAAAGGCCCGACAAAGCCGCCGACGTTGCCGATGGAATTTATGAGCGCGATGCCGCCGGCCGCCGCTGTGCCGCTCAGAAACTCCGTCGGCAGGCTCCAGAATGGCCCCAGCGTGCTCCAGATGCCGAGCGCGGCGAGGCAGAGCGCGAGGAACGCAAGCAGCGGGCTGTGGCTCTGAAGCAACGCGCTGAGGATCAAGCCGATGCTGCCGACGAGTGCCGGCATGGCGACGTGCCGGCGGCGCTCGCCGCTCTTATCGGAATGGTTGCCGATCAACACCATCGCGATCGAGGCGATCAAATACGGCACCGCCGAGACGAGCCCTACCATCAGGTTGCTCATGCCCGAGAAGTTCTTCACGATCTGCGGCAGCCAGAAGACGACGCCGTAGAAACTGATGATGATGGTGAAGTAAAGCAGGCAGAGCCCCCAGACTTTGCGATCGACGAGCGCAGTCAGCAGCGTATGGCTGTGGCGCTGGCGCTTCTCTTCCTGCTCGGCGCGCATGGTCGTTCCGAGCCACGCGCGCTCCTCGGGCGCGAGCCAGCGCGCCTGTTCCGGCCGGTCGCTGAGATAAGCGAGCGTGACGAAGCCCAATATCACAGCGGGGATGCCTTCGATCACGAACAGCCACTGCCATCCGGCGAGCCCGCCGCGGCCGCCCAAGTTCATCAACAGGCCCGATAGCGGGCCGCCGATCACCCCTGAAAGCGCCGTTGAAGTTAAGAAGAGCGCGACGGCGCGCGCCCGCTCCTTCGCGGGCACCCAGTGCGTTAGATAGAGGATCGTGCCCGGGAAAAATCCCGCCTCGGCCGCGCCGAGAAAAAAGCGCAGCAGGTAAAACATCGCCGGCGTCTTGACAAATATCATGCACGAAGAGACGGCGCCCCACGAGATCATGATGCGCGCGATCCAGATTCGCGCGCCGACACGCTCCATGACGAGGTTGCTGGGAATCTCGAAGAGCACGTAGCCGACGAAGAACATGCTCGCGCCGAGGCCGTAGACGGCGTCGCCGAAGCCGAGATCGGCTTTCATCTCGAGCGCGGCGTAGCCGACGTTGATGCGATCGATATAATTGACGATGTAGCAGATGAATAAATACGGAATCAGCCGCCGGACCACTTTCCGCATCACGCGCTCGGAATCGACCGCCACAGACATTTTTCCTCCGTCGAAGAAACGCGCCGAAGACTAATCCGAAATCGCCGCGCCGTCCAGAGCGCTTAGCTTGACAAGCGAAAAGGCGAAGGTTATTGACTCGCAGGATAGCATGGCGGGCGAGCTGGAAATTCCGTTTTCCGAGATGCGCTACGACATCACGATGCCCTTCTTCGAAGGGCGCGTTAAGATCGACGGCGTCAAGTTGAAACCGACGAAGACCTCGTCGATGGTCTTCGCCGACTATCCGCAGCTCCGCGAAGGCGACTTCGGCGTCTGCGATCTCAATCTGGGCTATTTTCTTCCCGCGATCGACGCCGGCTGGGAGTTGATCGGCCTGCCGGTTTTCTCGAAGCGAAAGCCTGTCTATCCATTTATCTTCTGCCGCGCCGACGCGGGCATCCAAGCGCCGAAAGACCTGGAAGGCAAGACGATCGGCACGCGCCAGTATCGCACCGCGATCAGCGTCTGGGTCCGCGGGTTGCTGAAGCATCGGCACGGCGTCGACATCTCGAAGATCGCCTGGTCGGCGCAGGTCAAGGAAGTTTTTCTCAACTACGACAAAACGACCCGCATCGACTACGTCGACAGCAAGAAAAGCGCGGTCGACCGGCTGCTCGACGGCGAGGTCGACGCGATGGTTACGGATATTTCCGACGCGAAGCTGCTCGAAGTGCTCGAGAACAGCCCGAAGGTGAAGCGGTTGTTCCCGAATTATATGGAAGAGGACGAAAAGCTTTACCGCAAGACCGGCATCTACACGCCGGTGCATATTATCGTGATCAGCAAGAAGCTCGACCGCGCGCATCCGGAGCTCGCCGGCAAGCTCTATGCCGCTTTCGAGCAGGCGAAACAGACCGCCTACGACGACATACTCAGCGACCGCGGCGGATTTTCCGTCGTCTACCTTCGCGAGCGCGCCAAGGAGCAGTTCGCCCGCTGGGGCGATCCGTGGAAATACGGCATCCGCGCCAACCGCGGCACGATAGACGCGCTCGCTTCCTACAATTACGAGCAGGGAATGACGCGCACGCGGCTCGCCGATAAAGACATCTTCGCCGCGGCGACGCTCGATACTTGAGCCATTGTAAGGAGAGATTGCGATGCTTCCCAAAGAGCAGAACGAGCTGCTGACGCGGACCGGTCCGGGCACGCCGATGGGCGAGCTGATGCGCCGGTACTGGCTCCCGGCGCTCTTGTCCGAGGAAATTCCGGCCCCCGATTCGCCGCCGGCGCGCGTGCGCCTGCTCGGCGAGGAGCTGGTCGCGTTCCGCGACACCAACGGCCGAATCGGGCTAGTGGGCGAGCACTGCGCGCATCGAGGCACGTCGCTATTTTTCGGACGCAACGAAGAATGCGGTCTCCGCTGCATCTACCACGGCTGGAAATTCGACGTCGAAGGCAACGTGCTCGATACGCCGGCCGAGCCGCCCGACAGCGACTTCAAAACGAAAGTGAAGCACACCGCGTATCCCACGCACGAGGCTGCGGGCATTATCTACGCGTATCTCGGGCCGCGCGAGAAGATGCCGTTGTTCCCGAACTACGAATGGAATCAGGTGCCGCTGAACCAGACTTACGTGACCAAGTGTCTGATGGAGTGCAGCTACCTTCAGGGTCTGGAGGGCGAGTGCGATTCTTCGCATCTCTCGCTGCTGCACCAGACGTTCACGCCCGGTCCTGCGCGCGCGCTGTGGCGGCTCGATGCCGCGCCGATCTACGAGACCGAAGAGACCGATTTCGGCGTGCGGCTCATCGCGACGCGAAAAGCTGGACCGGGACGGCAGTACGTCCGCTTTTCGAGCTTCGTAATGCCGGTGCTGGGCGGCGTGCCGGCGGGAAGGCCGCCCGACGAGCTCGACGGCTTCGAGGTCCACATGTACGTGCCGTACGACGACACGCATTCGTGGCGTTACGATTTCGGATTTCGGCGCACGCGAGCCGTCGCGGAAGAGGAAGTGCACCGGCGAAAGCAAATCGGCCCCGACTACCGGCGCATCCGCAACGCGGGCAACAATTATCTCCAGGACCGCGAGATGCAAAAGAAGGTCAATTTCACCGGCATCGAAGACTTTCTCAATCACGACGCGTGCGCGACGGAAAGCATGGGGCCGCTCTACGACCGGAGCAAAGAGCATCTCGGCATGAGCGACAAGGCGGTCATCGCCGTCAGAAAATACCTCTTGAACGCGGTCAAGACGCTGCAGGAGGGCAAGGAGCCGCCGCACATTTTAAGAGATCCGGCGAAAAACCATTTTCCGCATATCGATTGCTTCGCGCACCTACTGCCGGCGGAGGTGCGCTGGCGCGAGCGCTTCGATTTTCTAACCGCGACGGCGCAGAAGGATAATCCCGCAGCGTACGCGCCGGCGGGGGAAACGGCATTGCAGGCGGGGGAGAAATGAAGAAGAAGCCGCAACGGGTGACGGCCAAACGCGGTATAGCCAAACAGACCGACGCAGAGCTAAAGATCGCCGCTAAGATTCTCGAATGGGAGATCGGCGACATCTGGGGGCATGTCGGCGTGCGTCTGCCGGAGGACGAGGGCATCGCCGTGCAGATGTTCCGCCGTCCCGAAGGCGAAGGCGACAAAGACTGGCTCGTGCGATTCGATTATTCGCTGAAAAAGCTTTCCGGCGTCGGCACCCCGCCGCGCGAATCGACGATCTACACCGAGATCTTCAAGGTGCGCCCGGACGTCAACGCCGTCGTCCACTCGCATGCTCCGGCGTGCATCGCGCTCGGCCTCGCCGACAAGAAGCTCGCCTGCGTGCACATGCAGTCGTTTCGCTTCGGCGCGGGCGTGCCAGTCTATCCGCGTCCGATCTACATCCTCGACTCCAATGAAGGCGCCGAGCTCGCGCGCGCGCTCGACGACGCGTCCGCGGTGATGATCAAAGGCCACGGCATCGTGACCGTCGGGAAGACGATCGACGAGGCGTCGATGACCGCCCTCTATATGGAGCGCACCGCGAAGATTCAGGCTATGGCGCATCTCCTCGGGTTTACGGGACCGACGGAGGACTTCATCGAAGAGCTTACCGCGAGCAAGGACAAGCTCTTCGCCGACGTCAACCGCATGAAGATGGCCCACTCCGCCGAGTGGCGCTACTACTCGGACAAGATCAAGAAGAACGAAAAGTGGACGCGTGGATGGTCCTAGGCCGATGGCGCGATGGCGTAATCCGCAAACCGCGTCGATTTTTTCGCATGCTCGTTCAAATTTAGAGGCGGTTCGCAAACCGTCTGTGCGGGCCGCCGTTTTTTTCGTCCTTCTTCCTCTCGTAAGTCAGCTTCACGCCGCCGAGCCCGCCGATTTCGCTAAAGTCGTCGCCGCCGCCAAGCAGGAAGGCAAAGTCGTCCTGGCGATCCCGCCGAGCGCCGACCTGCGCAAGCAGATGGAGGCGGCGTTCAAGGGGAAGTTCGGCGTCGATGTCGAGCTCGTCACCGCGCCCGGTCCGCAGAATGCGAGCCGCATCGCGGCGGAGCAGAAGGCGGGCGTGCAGTATTTCGACGCGCTCATCGTCGGCACCGGGACGGCGTTGTCGCTCGCGCACGGCGGCATGCTCGAGCCGATCGAGCCCAACATGG
>Ga0075426_10003425_pt1 | contig 11330 bp, 9 predicted proteins | sample SoiMethybrSBSTD5_FD_75304 | JGI IMG/M metagenome (GOLD analysis project Ga0075426, IMG submission 75304) | Bulk soil microbial communities from a Populus tree surrounding site in Tennessee, USA - Soil MetaG P. TD hybrid SBSTD5 | ecosystem: Environmental > Terrestrial > Soil > Tree plantation...
ACGTTCCCCGGATCACGGGCCAGCGCCTCGCGCGACTCGCGCAGCGCCGCGTCGATGACGCCGAGATTGCGCTCGAGCAGCACGACGGTGGTCGGTTCGAGGCGGGCGTCCTCGGCCGCCAGGGCGCCAGTGAGCTCATCCGTCGCGCGCGCGTAATCAAGCTCCGCCGCCGCCCACGTCTCCGTGCCTGGACGGGAGAAGTCGGCAGAGGGCGGCAGAAGACGGGACAGGGCGAAGCCGATGACGAGCGTGGCGGCGGCGGCCAAAGCTCCGCGCCAGAACCTGCGTTGCACGTTCCACGTTGCACGTCGCACGATGCGTGCGTGGATGGGCGCCCACAAATCCCGGCCGGGCTCGATGCTCTGTGGAAGAGCGGCCGCTCCCGCGACTAGCGCGCGCAGCTCGGCCACGGCCTCGCGGCACCCCGCGCACTGCGCCAGATGCCTTTCGACGAGCGCCCGCGCCTGGGGCGCGAGCGTGCCGTCCACGTACTCGTTCAGCTCGACTTCCCTGTCGCTGCACATCATTTGTTCAACGCCTCCCGCAGCAGCCGGCGCGCCCGGAACAGCTGAGCCTTCGACGTCCCAACGGCGATCCCCGTGAGCTCCGCGATCTCCTGGTGCCGGTAGCCTTCCACATCGTGCAGCACGAACACCTCTCGCGCGCCCGGCGGGAGCGCCGCCACAGCGCGCTCCAGGTCCACCTGCCCTGCCGCCGCGCCGGACGCGTCCCCCGGTCGCTCCAGCGCCGCCGGATCATCGGTTGTGAACACCCGCAGCGCTCGCCGGCGGCCCGCCCGCTGGCTCAGAAACACCACGTTGACGGTCAGCCGGTACAGCCAGGACGAAAATGCGCTCTCGCCCCGGAAGCTCGCGAGCCGCTCCCACGCCCGCACGAACGCGTCCTGCGTGAGCTCCTCAGCGCGCACCGGATCGGCGGAAAGCCGCAGACACAGCGCGTACACCCGACCCACGTGCGCGCGGTACAGCGTCTCGAACGCCGCCTGGTCGCCCTGTTGCGCACGCTGGATGAGATCGCTCGAGTCCGCCTGCATCGGGTCGCGGGGGCCGGGAGCCGGGGGCCAGGGATCGGAGGTGCCGGCACGCAGGTAAGATGCCGCCCGGACACACTTGGTTGAGAGCCCCGAGGCTGTTAGGGCAAGACGGGCCGCATCAGTAATCCGGTCGTCGAGACCCGCACCTCGTACCGCGCGGGTCTCGTGCCCGCGACGAAGGCCGCCGATCCGTACTCGGCGTCCACGAGGGGGCCGAGGAGGTGGCTTCGCGCGATCCAGAAGAGATCGATCCAGCCTGGCCAGGCCGGCCGCGCCAGCTCATAGGCCGTGTGCGGCTTGCCGCGCTCGTCCGACACGGCGTTGTAGCGGCCGGCCACCCGGTCCAGCTCGTACGAGGTGTGGAGCCCCAACAGGTTCACCCAGGGGTGCCACTTGAGAATGTGCGCGTCCATGTACAGGGCGTCCCCCGCCAGGTCGTACATGGCGAGGCGCTTGTCGGGGAGGACGATCGTCGCCCGGAAGTGCTGTGGCCCCAGCGGCTCGGTGGTGACCGTGGCCGCCAGCACCTCGAGCGTCAACGCGTGGTATTCCCGCAGGCCGACGCTGATCGCGGCGGCGAGACCCGCCAGCGCCAGAAACAGGAGCCCCGCGAGCCCGCGCAGCCCGCCGCTGGCCCACCGTCTGACGCGCAGGGCCGCCAGCCCGGAGCGACACAGCGCCACCCCCAGGATGAGCAGGCCGAGACCGGCGAAGATCAGACGAGTGGACATGGCGGTCGTCTAAGCTACGCCGGCCGGTTAGTGTTAGGTTAGCCCCTCGGAGTCCCGACATGCCGGCGCTCGACTCGACCATCCATCTGCTCAAGCCTCCGCCCTCCGGCTGCGACGACGTGCTCAACGCCGGCGCGCTCGACTTTCTCGCGGCCCTGGCGCGCCGCTTCGAGCCACGGCGCCGCGAGCTGCTCGAGCGCCGCCGCCTGCGGCAGGCCGAGCTCGACCAGGGCCGGCTGCCCGATTTCCTGCCCGAGACCAGATCGATCCGAGAGGACGCGTGGACGGTCGCGCCCATCCCGCCCGACCTGCGCGACCGGCGCGTCGAGATCACGGGCCCGGTGGACCGCAAGATGATCATCAACGGGCTCAACTCGGGCGCCAACGTCTTCATGGCGGATTTCGAGGACGCCAATGCGCCGACCTGGGAGAACAACGTCGTCGGCCAACGCAACCTGATGGACGCCGTGGCCGGAACGATTTCCTACGTCAGTCCCGAGGGGAAGCGGTACGCGCTCGCGCCGACGACCGCGACCCTGGTCGTGCGGCCCCGCGGCTGGCACCTGGTCGAGAAGCACGTGGACGTGGACGGCGCCCCGATCTCGGCATCGCTTTTCGATTTCGGGCTGGCGTTCTATCACAATGCGGCGGCGCTGATCGCCAAAGGCAGCGGTCCCTATTTCTACCTGCCGAAGATGGAGAGTCACCTGGAGGCGAGGCTCTGGAACGACGTCTTCACCTTCGCGCAGGACAGGCTCGGCATTCCCCACGGCACCATCCGCGCGACGGTGCTGATCGAAACGATCCTGGCCGCCTTCGAGACCGACGAGATTCTGTGGGAGCTGCGCGACCACTCGAGCGGTCTCAACTGCGGGCGCTGGGACTACATCTTCAGCTACATCAAGAAGCTGCGCCGCTGGCCCGAGCGCGTGCTCCCCGATCGCGCGCGCGTCACCATGGAGCAGCCCTTCCTCAAGAGCTACGCCGAGCTGGTGATCCGCACCTGCCATCGCCGCGGGATTCACGCCCTGGGCGGCATGGCGGCGCAGATCCCCATCAAACGCGACCCCGCCCTCAACGCGCAGGCGCTCGAGAAGGTGCGCCAGGACAAGCTGCGCGAGGTGCGCCAGGGACACGACGGCACCTGGGTCGCGCATCCCGCCCTCGTTCCCGTGGCGCGGGAGATCTTCGACGCCCACATGCCGGGCCCGAACCAGATCGAGCGCCGGCGCGACGACGTGCACGTCACCGCCCAGGACCTGCTGGCGACGCCCGCGGGCGCGGTCACGTTCGAGGGATTGCGCACCAATCTGGACGTCGCGGTGCGTTATCTCGCGGCGTGGCTGAGCGGCCTGGGGTGCGTGCCCCTCAACGACCTAATGGAGGACGCCGCCACCGCGGAGATCTCCCGCGCACAGGTGTGGCAGTGGCAGCGCCACGGGGCGCGCCTGCAGGACGGGCGTTACGTGAATGCCGCCCTGATACAACAGACGCTCTCCGAATTGATGGCCTCCCTACCTGAAAGGGTAGGTGCGGACGCCCCCGGCGCCGAACAGGTTTCGCGGGCGGCCCGGATTCTGGCCGACCTGACCACTGGCGCGGAGTTTGCGGAGTTCCTGACGACGGTGGCGTACGACTATCTCGACTGATCCTCAGGACGGGGCGGCTATGGACAAGCAGGCGATGATCACGGCACTGGAGCGTGCCTGGACAAAGGATGCGCGCTGGGACGGCATCACCCGACCCTACAACGCCGACGACGTGTACCGGCTGCGCGGCTCGATCAAGATCGAATACTCGCTGGCGCGCTACGGCGCGGCGCGGCTGTGGGAGCTCCTGCGGGACGAGGATTACGTCGCCGTGCTCTCCGCCATCACCGGGAACCAGGCGATCCAGCAGGTGCAGGCCGGCTTGAAGGCGATCTATGTGAGCGGCTGGCAGGTGGCCGCGGACGCCAATCACGCGCTCGAGATGTACCCCGACCAGAGCCTGTACCCGTCCGATTCCGTGCCCGCCCTGCTGCGACGCATCAACAACGCCCTCCGGCGTGCCGACGAGATCGCCCACTTGAAGGACGACCACTCGACCTACTGGTTCGCCCCGCTCGTGGCCGACGCGGAAGCCGGGTTCGGCGGGCCACTCCACGCCTTCGAGATCATGAAAAACATGATCGACGCCGGGGCGGCGGGCGTGCATTTCGAAGATCAGCTCGCGTCGGTGAAGAAGTGCGGCCATCTGGGCGGCAAGGTGCTCGTGCCCACGAGTGAGTTCATCACCAAGCTGGTCGCCGCCCGGCTCGCAGCGGACGTGTGCGGCGTGGACACGATCCTCATCGCCCGCACCGACGCGAACAGCGCCACCCTGCTCACGAGCGACTCGGACGAGTACGATCGCCGCTTCGTGACCGGCGAGCGGACGGCGGAAGGGTTCTTCCGGGTGCGCGACGGCGTGGACGCGGCCATCGCCCGGGCCCTCGCTTACGCGCCGTACGCCGACCTGCTGTGGTTCGAGACGTCGAAGCCCGATCTCGCGGAGGCGACCAAGTTCGCCCAGGCGATCCACGCCAAGTACCCGGGCAAGCTGCTCGCGTACAACTGCTCGCCGTCGTTCAACTGGCGCAAGCACCTGGGCGACGCCCAGATCGCCGCGTTCCAGCGCGAGCTCGGCGCCCTGGGCTACAAGTTCCAGTTCGTCACGCTGTCCGCGTTCCACGCGTTGAACCACAGCATGTTCACGCTGGCGCGGGATTACAAAGCGCGCGGGATGGCCGCGTACGCCGACCTCCAGGACCGCGAGTTCGCGTCCGAGAAGGACGGCTACGCGGCGGTGCGGCACCAGGAGTTCGTGGGCGTGGGCTACTTCGACGAGATCACCCAGATCGCGACCGGCGGAACGTCGTCGGTGACGGCCATGGAGGGCTCGACGGAGCAGCAGCAGTTCCACGAGCCCGGGCGCAAGAAGGCCGGCGCGGGACGCTGACACGAAACGCTCGACGCTGTACGCCCTGGCCGCCGTGCTCGCCGTCGCGGCGCTGTTCTTCGTGATGACGACGGCTCGCGCCAAGGTGCGGTGCCGCGTGTGCGTGGAGTTCCACGGCCGGACGAACTGCGCCACCGCCGCGGGCGCGACCGAGCAGGCGGCGCGGGAGGGAGCGCTGACCACCGCCTGCGGGCCCGTCGCCAGCGGCATGGACGAGCAGATTGCCTGCGGGCGGACGACACCAGCCTCAGTGGAGTGTCAGTAACGCAAGTACGACGTCTTCGCTAGACGTAGTTGCTCGACGTCCTTAGCTTTTGTTCGTGTCTGATCTTTCCCTGCCCCGCACCGCCGTCCCAGCCCGTCTGCTCCTCACCCAGGGCATCTCCCGCCCCGGGGAGATCTACGTGATGGAGCGGGTGCCGCACCACGACGGACCGGAGACGGTGCTGGAGCTCCTGAATCGCGACGAGGGGTTCTTCGCCTTCCGGCCCGCCGAGGACGACGACATCCTGCTGGTGTCGAAGGTGCAGACCGTGTCGCTGACGGTGGACCGCCAGGCGCCCATCGCCGATCCGGCCCGTCTCTCGGCGGCGCGGATGCTGGGCCTGGAGGTGGTGCTAGCGGGCGGCGCCACGCTGGGCGGCTGGGCGAGCGTCGAGCTGCCCGAACAGCACGCGCGGCTGCTCGATTACCTCAACTCGTCCCAGGAAGCGTTCTTCGCCGTATGGAGCCACGCCTCGACCCACTACGTGAACCGCGCGTACGTCCTGTTCGCGCGGCCCCTGAGCTGAGAGCGACCTGAGATGCCTGCCCGGATCGATCCGTTCGTCGACGTCCTGCTGCGCGAGCGCGGGGATCAGCTGTATCTCCTGCCAGACGAGCCGGTCACCATGGTCAAGGACGGGAAGGCACGGAAGGTGAGCCGGCAGCCGCTCACGGACCAGCACATCTACGCGCTCCTGGTCGAGGTGGCCCCGTCGGAGGCGGCGGACCACATCGACAAGATGGCGGAGACGGAGTTCGAGTACATCGCGGACCGCGGCATGGTGCGGGTGCGGATCGTGCCCGAGCTGGGTCGCCTGACCGCGGTCGTGGCGCCGAGCGGGAACGCCGGTGCCGATGCCGCGGCCGCAGGGGCACCTAGGGCCGCCGGCGCGGGAGCTCCCGCTCCGGCAGCCCCGCGGGCACCCGCCACGGCCGGTCCCGCCGCGGAGCCTCCCGCTCCGGCAGCCCAGCGGGCGCCCGCCGTCGCGGGAGGCTCCGCGGCGGGCCCGGCGGCTGTGCAGCAGCCGCCCGCGGGCCTGCCCCTGGATTTCGCCGCCGCGCAGTATCAGGGAGCCGAGCGCGCGCTGGGCGAGCTGCTCAAAGCCCTGGTCCAGTCCGCGTCGTCCGACCTGCACCTGCGGGTGGGCGAGCCGCCGGTGTTCCGCACGCACGGCGAGATGAAGCGCCAGAATGCGGCCGCGCTGTCTTCGGAGCAGCTCGAGCTCATGCTCCTGTCGGTCATGCCGGACCGCAACCGCGCTGAGTGGAAGCAGACGGGCGACTCGGATTTCGCCTACGAGATCCGCGGCCTGGCGCGGTTCCGCGTGAACGCCGCCCGCGACCGCAAGGGACCGATGGCGGTGTTCCGCGTCATCCCGGCGCAGGTGGTGACGGTCGAGCAGCTGAACCTCTCCAAGGAAGTGCAGCAGCTCTGCTACCTGACCAAGGGCCTGGTGCTGGTCACCGGGCCGACAGGATCGGGTAAGTCCACGACGCTGTGCGGGCTCGTCGACCTGATCAACCGCACGCGCACCGATCACATCATCACGATCGAGGATCCGATCGAGTTCGTCCACGAGAACAAGAAGTGCGTGATCACGCAGCGTCAGGTGGGCGTGCACACCGACAGCTTCAAGCGGGCGCTGCGGTCGGCGCTCCGCGAGGACCCGGATATCGTGCTGGTGGGCGAGATGCGCGACCTCGAGACCATCGCGATCGCGATCGAGACGGCCGAGACCGGTCACCTCGTGTTCGGCACGCTGCACACGACCACGGCCGCCTCCACCGTGGACCGGATCATCGACCAGTTTCCCGCGGACCGGCAGTCGCAGATCCGCGTGATGCTCTCCGAGTCGCTCAAGGGCGTGATCTCGCAGACCCTGTGCAAGAAGCTCGGCGGCGGACGCGTGGCCGCGCGGGAGATCCTGCTCACGACGCCGGCCATCTCGAATCTCATCCGCGAGGGGAAGACGTTCCAGATCCCGTCCATCATCCAGACGTCGAAACAGCTCGGCATGCTCACGCTGAACGACGCCCTGCTCGAGCTGGTGGAAAAGAAGGAAGTCAGCCCGGACGAAGCGTACATGAAATCCGTCGAGAAGGCGGGGCTCGCGGCGTCGCTCAAGGCCAAGGGGCACAAAATCACGCTCACTGCATAGAAGGCGTCACGGAGAGACGTCGCGGAACGACGTCACGGAGAGACGTCACGGAGAGACGTCGCCGGCTCCGCAACACGTTTCCCCACCGCAGTCGCGACATCCCGAACCCGGTCCATCAACTCCCGGAACCCGTCCAACGACAGCGACTGGTCACCGTCGGACCGGGCGTGGTCGGGGTCGGGATGCACCTCGATCAATAGGCCGTCCGCGCCGGCCGCCACAGCCGCGAGGGCGAGCGCCGGCACGAGGTCGCGCCGCCCCGCGGCGTGGCTCGGATCCACCAGCACCGGCAGGTGGGTCTCGCGTTTCAGGTACGGCACGGCGCCGATGTCGAGCGTATTGCGCAGCGCCCGCTCGAATGTGCGGATGCCCCGCTCGCACAGCATGACCTGGCCGTTGCCACGCGCCAGCACGTATTCGGCGGCGAGCAGCAGGTCCTCGAGCGTGGCCGACATGCCCCGCTTCAACAGGACCGGCTTGCCGCTCTCACCCACTTCGGTGAGTAGCGCGAAGTTCTGCATGTTGCGCGCCCCCACCTGGAGGCAGTCGGCCTTGTCCGCGACCAGGGCCACGTGGCGGGTGTCGAGCACCTCGGTCACGACGGGGAGGCCGGTCGTCTCGCGCACCGCCGCGAGCAGGTCGAGCGCCTCGGCCCCGAGGCCGCGAAACGCGTAGGGCGAGGTGCGCGGCTTGAAAGCGCCGCCCCGCAACGCCACGGCGCCGGCCGCCTTGACCGCCTCCGCCGTTTCGAGCAGCATGTCGCGCCCCTCGACCGAGCAGGGACCGGCGATGGCGTGCACCGCCCCGTCTCCCACGGCCGCTCCGCCCAGCATCACTTCGGTGTCGCGGGCCACGAACTCCCGGGCGGCGAGCTTGTACGGCTTTTCGACGGGGAGGATGGTTTCCACGGCGGGGAAGGCGAGCACCGGCACCTCGCGCAGCCGGTTTTCGTCGCCGATGCAGCCGATGATGGTGCGGCTGACGCCGCGCGAGACGTGCGGGGTCAGGCCGAGCGCCGTGACCTGGGCGACGATCTGCTCCAGGTCGTGCTCGGTCGCATTGGGTCGCAGGACGATGATCATGCCGTGCTCCGTGGTACGGGAAAAAAGAAGCGGCCCCGGAAACCGGGGCCGCGTCAGCTCGTGTCGTTCTGCAGGCTATTCAGTCATCCCGTCACCTGCGCACACGCGCCCGCCGGCCCCGTCGGGACCAAACCAGAAAAATCGATAATAGGACGCGTGCGCCATGGGCGTAGGCTAGCCCCCTTCCGCCCGGCTGTCAATCGCGTAGTATCGCCAGCCATGCAGGATCTCGCGCAGTCTCGCGTCCGCCAGATCGCCGTCGTGTGCCAGGACGTCGCCCGCGCCCGGTCATTCTACAAGGACGTTCTCCGCCTGCCGCACCTGTTCGACGCCGGGCCGTCACTCTCATTTTTCGATTGCGGCGGCGTGCGTCTCATGCTCGCCCCCCCGGAGGGAGAGGTGCGCGGCACGCCGGCCCTGTACTTCCTGGTGACCGGGATCGAGGAGACGACAGCAGCGTTGAAAGCCCGGGGCGTGACGTTCTTGCGGGGCCCCCACGTGATCGCGCGCATGCCGGACCACGAGCTGTGGCTGGCCGAGTTCCGGGATTCGGAGAACAACGTGCTCGCGCTCATGGAGGAGCGGCGCTAGCGCTGGCGGGACGAAGAGCCACCGGTCGGATTTGAACCGACGACCGCTCGATTACGAATCGAGAGCTCTACCACTGAGCTACGGTGGCGCGTTTATACAGCAACGACTTACCGCATTGGTCGAGAGGTCTACGCCGTGGTGCCAAAACCGGCCCCGCGCAGCGCCTCCAACCGCGCCCCTAACTTAGCGGCGTGCTGCTCCACGCGGTACTCCACGGCCTCGCAACGGTGGCGCACCTGGCCAAGGTGCCCGTAGACCCTGCGCACCAGGCCTCGCCACCGTGGCCCATCTCGCGAGCAACCGTGTAGGTGCTCACTGGTGCACCTTGGTCAACGGTCTCGAGTCGCGCAGCGCAGCAGGTGGGGAATTGACCATTGTGAACGGCGGCGATCGCCCCCCCTAGACCGCAGCCCTGCCTTCCGTTATCAGTGCGGGCAGTCACCATTGACGACAAACTCCTGTATGCGGGTGCTCGGAGGCAGCTGGTCAAGTGAGTCGAACGCCGTCGGCGATCGATGCAGGAACAGCCGGGCGGTAGAGTCATCAGGCATGAAGTCAACGTTTTCCGAAACCAGGGTAATTACGATATCGCCCTCTGCGTAACTGAACCGAAGCCGCTCGTGCCGTTGATGAAGGACTCCCAGAGTCGTTCCGACGCGATAGCCACGTTTTGTGCGGTAGCGTAGGCTATTCGTGCTGGCTCGCCAGATGTGGGTGGTGTCAATCCACGAGCTTTCAAACAGCACATTTTCACCCTTCGTAAGATGCACGATCTTGGCTGGCCATTTTTCCAGCGATTCGCTTTGAATCACAGTGTCACGGGCAGTTGGGAACCTATCGCGCACGACTGAGAGTGGTTGGCAAAGCCGCACGCCGCCCACCCCACTCGCGGAGATTATAAAGTCCCCCTGAGCCGCCGCCCATCCGATTGAAAGGAGCAGCCATACGATAGTCGAACAAAACCTGTGCAGAGCGATTGACACGCATCCCCTCCGGTCGGGTCGTACCGGCCCTACTTCAGCAAGAAGTCCAGCACAGCCCGGTTGAAGTCGACGGGTCGCTCCATGTTCACCATGTGTCCTGCTCCACGAATCAGAACTACGGTCGATCTGGGGATGGTCGACGCAAGCGTATCGACAATCCTCCGAATGACTGGGCTATCGCGGTCACCGACGAGCAGCAGTGTGGGTGCCCCAATCGCGGACAGGCGCCCTAGCTCGTGGTCCAGCGAATGGCGTACTACAACGGTCGGCGACGGCACTCATCCCTCGGGAATCAAGCCCCGCTTGTCTTTCTGAGCGGTCTTCACCCGAGAGATGAACACAACAACGGTCGGTCAACGCTGTCCAATAAACGGGGCGCACCTCCTTCGACCAGCTGCAGCTTGAACTCCGTGCTGTACCGTCGATGGCGACGCACACCCATGGCGGCCTCCGAGCCGACCGCCTCAAAGGTCAATCCCGACCCCCCGACCTGTCCACTTCCCGGGGGTCACTCCACTCCAGATTCTGTGCAATCTGCAGTCGGCGATGACACGCAAAGCCCCACGCGCTTCATTCCGGCTATTCAGTATCTCCAGACATACTGATCCCCAGAACTCGGCCCTTCCGATCAAACGTCAAGACCATGAGGTGTCCCGCAACACCCCCAGAAGAGCATTCTTCGATTAGCAGCTCGTCCGCATCCGCTTTGAAGGTCACGCCTGAACTCAACAAGATGCGGCGCACCGAGTCTCGTTCCAGCCCGGGGTGCAGTCCGCTCGGAGTAGCCGTGCTCGGCACGTGCGTTGCAATTCGAGAGAGCATACCACGCACCACATCAAGCTCGAGAGGACGATAATAGTAAGTAAGACGCTCATATCGCCCACCGTCGTCCTCGCCGCTAGTTCTCCTGACGCGCAGCGCCTTCCCGAGGCGTTCCACCACGCCTTCTGCATCGGCGTCGATGGCAGCGCCGCCCAACTGGAATTCCGACGGAGCAAGACACGAGTCGGCGTAAGCGCCCCGGCTCGGGCTAACCGGCCGCCCCTGGCAAACGGCAGCCCTCACCAAGACAACGAAGAGAGGACACAATATCGGTACAAGCCTAGAGATGCTTACGCTCACTCAGGTCAACCTACCTTTCCCCGAAGCGAATGGTCAGTTGGAGTGCGTGGTCAGAACGATTTCGACTTACGTCCACCTAATCCCTCGTATTCGTTAACAAGGAAAACACGGCGCGGCATTATCTCAAGGCGCGGCTCATCGACGAGACGCACGTCGGATCGTGCCGATCCTGCTCGGCGGTGGCGGCATGGTGCCAACGGTGGTGCCAACGCGGCCGTTTCTGGCGAGCGCCAGTCGCCGCTCGCTTCACCTAACTCATTGAAAACAAAACGGCCAGCCATGGTGAGCGCTGGCCGTGCAGGATTACGAATCGAGAGCTCTACCACTGAGCTACGGTGGCGACGAACCCTAACTTAGCGGCGTGC
>Ga0075426_10003426_pt1 | contig 11330 bp, 6 predicted proteins | sample SoiMethybrSBSTD5_FD_75304 | JGI IMG/M metagenome (GOLD analysis project Ga0075426, IMG submission 75304) | Bulk soil microbial communities from a Populus tree surrounding site in Tennessee, USA - Soil MetaG P. TD hybrid SBSTD5 | ecosystem: Environmental > Terrestrial > Soil > Tree plantation...
CCCGGCACCTGGAGTCCCTCGGCCTCCGCCCAGCGCCGCAGCTCCTGAACCGCCCGCTCGGCGCCGAGCGGCCCCTGCTCCATGCGCAGCTCCAGCAGGTAGCGGTACGCCTTGCCGACCACCGGGCCCGGCGACACGCCGAGGACCTCCATGATCTGGTTCCCGTCCAGATCCGGGCGGATCTTCTCCAGCTCTTCCCGCTCCGCCAGGAACGCGATGCGTTCCTCCAGTTCGTCGTAGGCACGGGCCAGCCGTGCCGCCTTCTGCCTGTTCCGGGTCGTGCAGTCGGCCCGGGTGAGCGCGTGCAGGCGGGTGAGCAGCGGGCCGGCGTCGCGGACGTAGCGCCGCACCGCCGAGTCGGTCCAGCCGCCCTCGTTGTATCCGTGGAATCGCAGGTGGAGGGCGACCAGCGTGGCCACGTCGTCCACCACGGCCGAGGGGAAGCGCAGCTGGCTGAGCCGGGTGCGGGCCATCGCGGCGCCCACCACCTCGTGGTGGTGGAACGCCACCCGGCCGTCCGGCAGCAGGCGGCGGGTTTTCGGCTTGCCGATGTCGTGCAGCAGCGCGGCCAGCCTGAGCACGAGGTCGGGTTCCAGCCCGTACCGGGGCTCCAGGGCGATGGCACGCTCCAGCACGGTCAGCGTGTGCTGGTAGACGTCCTTGTGCCGGAAATGCTCGTCGGCCTCAAGCCGGAGCTTGGGAACCTCCGGGAGCACCTGCTCGGCCACCTCGGTGTCCACCAGCAGCGCGATCCCGCGCACCGGGCCGCGGCCCGGTGCCAGCATGAGCTTGCCGAGCTCATCCCCGACCCGTTCGGCCGACACCACGGCCAGCCGGGCGGCCAGTGCCGTCATCGCGCCGCGCACCTCGGCGGTCACGGTGAAACCGAGCTGCGCGGTGAATCGTGCGGCGCGCATGATCCGCAGCGGGTCGTCGGTGAACGAGGCCTCCGGCAGCCCCGGTGTGCGCAGCGCCTTGTTCCTCAGGTCGGCCAGCCCGCCGAACGGGTCGGCCAGTTCCAGCGAGGGCAGCGTGGCGGCCATCGCGTTGACGGTGAAGTCGCGCCGCGACAGGTCTCCGGCAAGCGACGTCCCGTAGGCCACCTTGGGCTTGCGCGAATCGGCCCGGTAGTGCTCGCTGCGGTAGGTGGTGATCTCACAGATCGTGCTGCCCTTGCGGAGCCCCACGGTGCCGAAACCGATCCCGGTCTCCCACACCTTGTCCGCCCAGCCCTCGACGATCTGGAGCACCTGCTCGGGCCGGGCGTCGGTCGCCAGGTCGAGGTCACCGGGGCCGCGCCCGAGGAAGACGTCCCGGACGGAGCCGCCGACCAGGGCGAGTTCGTGGCCGCGGCGGGTGAACAGGCGCGCGAGGCCGGCCACGGGCGCCGCGGCCTCGCGCAGCAAGGCGGCCGCTGCCCGGCGCTGCTCCGGGGTCAGGTCGTGGGAATCCGGCACGGGCATCGAGGGTAGGGGGTCGGGACGTCCCAGGAAAAGCCGACCCCAGGTCACCAAGGGGTCTCTTGGACCTGTCGCGTGTCTCCGGCGGGTGTTCCCGGCCGTGTGGGTCCGCCCCCCGGGCGGCGCCTGGCACGGCGTCGAGCCGACCGGAAGCGCCCTGGCGGCCCCCACACCCGGCCGGCCGCAATAGCATTTCGGCATGCCGCGTCAGTGCCGCACACCCGGTCGCCGGCGCCCGGCTCGATCCGGGCACGGCGCCGGCGTCAGGCTCCTGGCGCTGGCCGGGGGGGTAGCCGTGGCCGTGCTCGCCGCGGCTCCCGCCGCTGCGTCCGGCAGCGGGCCCGCCCGGCCCGGCGACCCCGGCCAGCCCGGCAAGGCGCGCGCTGTGGTGCCGCCGATGTCGGTCGCGATCACGTCGGTGAACCCGGCGATCGCCACACGCAACGCCAAGGTGACGGTCTCCGGCACCGTCACCAACGCGACGGGCACCCCCGCCGCCGAGCTCATGATCCAGCTTTATTCCTCCAGCGTCCGGCTGACGAGCCGGGGTGCGATGGACAGCTATCTCACCGCGCCAGCGGGAGGCGTCGTGGATTCGCCCACCAACTCCCAGCTGACGCTGCCCACCGCCCTTCCCGCGCACTCGACCAGGTCGTGGTCGCTGACCCTGCGGGCGAAACAGGTGGGGATGACCACGTTCGGCGTCTACCCGCTGGCGGCGCAGCTGTGGCAGTTCGGGGCGCCGGTGGACGCGGCGCGCACGTTCCTGCCGTACTGGCCCGGCAAGTCCGCGTCCCGCAACGTGAAGCCGTTGAGCCTCGCATGGGTCTGGCCGCTCGTCGACGTCCCGCATCAGGCGGCCTGCCCGTCGCTGATCAACGACAGCCTCGCGGCCAGCCTGGCCAGCGGCGGGCGGCTGAACGACCTGCTGTCCGTGGGCAGTTCCTCCCTCGCCCGCAGCGCCGACCTCACCTGGGCCATCGACCCGGCCCTGCTGAATGACGCGAACGTGATGACAGGCCGCTACCGGGTGGGCGGGACCGCTACCTGCTCCGGCGGGTCTCCGCGCCCGGCCAGTGCGGCGGCCCGTGCCTGGCTGCAAGAGGTCCGGTCCGCCGCCGGCCGGCAGGACTTCTTCGTGACGCCCTATGCCGACGTGGACGTCGCCGGGCTCGCCCACAGCGGCCTGACCACCGAGCTGGCCGACGCGTTCGCCGACGGGCGCTCCGAGGCGAGCAAGATCCTCGGGGAGTGGCAGCGGCCATCGGCCACGACGGACGGCGGCGGCACAGGGGCGCGCGCGACCGGCCCGATCGCCTGGCCGCCCGGTGGGATCGCGGACTATTCGGTGCTGGAGAGCCTGGCCGCCAGCCCGAACCGGATAGGGACCATGATCCTGGACAGCACGATGATGCCTCAGACGGTCAGCTTCACCCCCACGGCCGTCACGACGACCCCGGATGGGGTATACGGCCAGATGCACGTCCTGGTCGCCGACAACGGGATCGGGCAGATCCTGGCCGCCCCCGCGGGCAGCCTTCCCGGAATCGCGCCGGGAACGGGCCGGGCCGGGTCGTCCGCGGCTGCAGTGTTCGCGCGGGAGCAATGGTTCCTGGCCGAGACCGCCATGATCGCGGCCGAGGCACCTCACGCCGCCCGCGCGGTGGTCGTCGCCCCGCCGCGCCGCTGGAATCCGGGCACAGACCTGGCCCGGGCGCTGCTCGCCGCGACCGCCCGGACTCCATGGCTGCACCCGGCGAGCCTGTCCAGCCTCGTGGCCGCCAAACCGCCCGCCGGCCACGTGCCCCGGGAGGATCCTCCGCTGAAGTACGTCAGCGGGAGTGAGCTGACGCGGTCGTTCCTGCGCCAGGTGCAGCGGGTCGAAAGCCAGATCGGGCTGTTGCAAAGCATCCTCGTTGGGTCCGCCCCCAGGTACCTGAACAAGGCGATGGCCGCGGTGGAATCGTACGCGTGGAGCACCAGGCCCGGCGGCCGGCGCACCGCCAGGCAACTGCTGCGCGGAGTCGCCGCCTACGTCGCCGCGCAGCAGCAGCAGGTCGGCATCGTGGACCCGTTGCGCGTCACGCTCGGCGGCAAGTCCGGCGAGGTGCCGGTCTCCATCAGCAACCACCTCGGGCAGGCGGTCAGGGTCCGGCTGCGGGTGACGCCCAGCGGCAGCGGCGTCGTGATCGGGAAATTCGCCAACCCGGTCACGGTGGCCAAGGGAACACAGAGAACGATCAAGATCCCGGTGCGGGTGGCCGCTGCCGGCTCCACCACGCTCACACTCTCGCTGACCACCCCGGACGGGAGGGTGCTGCGCGGGAGCACGGCCAGGCTGACCGTTGCGGCGACCCACTTCGGCACGATGGCCATCGTGATCATCGGCATCGCGCTGGGTGTGTACGTGATCGCCGCCACGGCGAGGGCGATCCGCCGCGGCGGGCGGGGCGGCGCGGACGAAGACACCGGCGCGGACGAAGACACCGGCGCGGACGAAGACACCGACCTGGACGGAGACGAGGAGAGGGCGGCCGAACCGGCCGAACCTGGCCTAACCGGGCCCGATCCTGCCTACGCCGAGCCCGAAGCGGATACCGTCGAGCGAGAGCCCGCCGACGAACCCGATGCAGCGAAGGAGCCGGATGAGCACGCCAGCACCCCGGGGAGGGCGCAGCGGCGCTAGGGCGGCCCGGCGGCAGGCGGGCGGCAGGCATGCGCGGCCATCCGACCGCGGCGGGTCCCCCGCCGCGGGAATGAGCGACCCCGGCGAGCGCCGCGTGGCGGGAAGGCGCGATCCCGGCCAGCTCCCCGCGCCGGGCGTACCCGATACCGGCGAGTTCCCCGCGGCCGGCGGGATCCCGCCCGGGCCGGGCGAGCCGGCCGAGCCGGGCACCGCTGGACCGAATCGGCCGGAGAACGTGAGTGTCGTCCGGTCCAGCGGCGTCATGGCGCTGGGTACCATCGCCTCGCGCGGCACCGGCTTCCTGCGCACCCTCGTCCTGGCCTACGCGCTCGGCGTGGGGGCGGTGTCGATCGCCTACAACAACGCCAACACGCTGCCGAACACGGTCTATGACCTGATGCTCGGCGGCATCCTCACCAGCATCGTCGTGCCGCTGCTGGTGAACGCCGCCAAGCGGGACGCGGACGGCGGCGAGGCGTACGACCAGCGGATGTTCACCCTGGCCACGACGGCGCTGTTCGTGCTGACGGTGGTTGCCACGCTCGCGGCGAGCCTGCTGGTCGAGCTGTACGCGCACTCGATCACCGGGCAAGAGCGCCACCTGATGGTGATCTTCGCCTACTTCTTCATCCCGCAGATCTTCTTTTACGGGATCAGCTCGCTGGCGGGGGGAGTACTCAACGCCCGGGGGCACTTCGCGGCACCGATGTGGACACCAGTGATCAACAACATCGTGGTGATCGCGGTCCTGCTGCTTTTCATCGCCACGGGCGGGATCGGTGCCAGCCCGGCATCGATGTCGGCCGCCCAGGTCCAGTTGCTGGGGTTCGGCACCACGCTGGGGATCGTCGCACAGACCGCGGCACTCATCCCCTTCCTGCGGAAGGTCGGCTTCCGGTGGCGGCCCCGGTTCGACTTCCGGCGGGCAGAGGTCGCCGAGATCCGGCGCATGGCGGGCCCCCTGTTCGGCTACATCCTCACCACACAGGTGGCCTTCCTGGTCGTGCAGAACGTCGCGAACGCAGCCTCGACTCGCGCCACATACGACGGGTTCCCTGCCTACAGCTACGCGTGGCAGCTGTTCCAGATGCCGTATGCCATCGTGGGCATCTCAGTGATCACGGCGCTGCTGCCGCGGATGAGCGCACACGCGTCGGAGAAGAACTACCCGCTGCTCCGCAGCGACTTCTCCAGCGGCGTCCGGCTGTCGTCGGTGATCGTCGTCCCCGCCGCGCTCATCCTGGCCGTGCTCGGCCCGCCCTTCGCGGAGGCGCTGTTCGGCTACGGCAGCACGTCGGTGGCCCAGGCGCACTACATCGGCGTGGTGTTCGGCATCTTCTCGCTGGGGCTGGTGCCGTACATGATGTTCCAGCTCATGCTGCGCGTGTTCTACGCGATGCACGACAGCCGCACTCCGATGTACATCGGTGTGGCGGTGATGGCCACCAACATCGCCGCCAGCCTCCTGGCGCTCGCCGTACTGCCCAGCGGTCACGTGGTCGAAGGCCTGGCGGCGGCATTCGGGCTGGCCAACCTCGTGGGCACGGTGGTCTCGTGGCGCATCCTCAGCCGCCGCCTGCACGGCCTGGCCGGAAGGCAGATCGCGGCCAGCCTGATCAACATGCACCTGGCGGCCATCCCCGGCCTCATCTTCGCCCTGGCGACCTCGTTCATGGTCGGCGTCATCCTCCCGCCGGGGCCGGCGTTCGGCATCGTCACCGTGATCCTGGGCGCGAGCGGAGCGCTGCTGCTCTACCTCCTGTTCGCCCGGGCGCTCAAGATCACCGAGCTGACCGAGCTGCTCTCGGGCCTGCGCACCCGACTGCGCCGCTAGGGCGTATGCCGCAGATCTTCAGCTTGCTGCGTGGCGGCATGCATCCGCGAGCACGCCCCCGTGCCCCCGCCGGCGGCCACCGGATCAGGGACCGGCTCATCCGCGGATGGGCGGCGGTTCATCCGCGGCCGGCGGACCCAGCCGCCCCTGCCTCCAGCCAGGCTGGACGCCGGAAGCCTTCCCTGCCCGTCTGATTGGCATCTGCCCCGGTTACGGGCTCCGTGTCCTGATTGGGCCTTCGCGGCCGACAAGCCCTTTCCCGGTGACTTATGAGCGGAAAGCCAGATATCGTCATGGGGCAGCCGGTGTAACTCACGCGTAACGGTTTGCACTGACAGCCTGCACGGGCTTCGGCGTGCCAGGCCGGGCGGCCTACCATAGTGTCCGGGCGCGTGTGGTTGATGACGTCGCGGATCGTCCCCGGGGGGTTCGGAAGGGAGGGTCGAGGGCCGGCACTGCTCTTGACGGCACACGAATGAGCACCTTCATCTCTGAACCGGGAACCCGCCTCGGTGGGCGGTACCGGCTGGAAGACCGCATCAGCGCGAGCGGCGGCTGGTCAGCCTGGAAGGCGATCGACGAGACGCTGGCGCGCGCGGTCACGGTGCTGACATTCGCGCCCGGGTTCCCGCGCATCAATGAGGTCGTCACCGCGGCACGCGCCGCGAGCAGGCTGACGGACGCGCGACTGGCGCAGGTGTTCGACGTCGAGGAGAACTGGGATCAGGCCTACGTGGTGATGGAGTGGGTCGCCGGCGACTCATTGCACGACATGCTCGCCGACGGACCTCTTGACCCGGGCCAGAGCGCGGAGATCATCGCCGAGGGAGCCGAGGCACTGGCTTCCGCCCACGCCGCCGGGGTGGCTCACCTGTGCCTCACGCCCGACTCACTGCGCTGGACCAGCGGCGGCGGGGTGAAGGTTGTCGGCCTCGGCATCGATGCCGCACTGTCCGGGACCACCTCCGACGACCCGGAGCTCACCGACACGTGGGGGCTCGGCAAGCTCCTCTACGCGGCACTCACCGCGCACTGGCCGGGCGAGGGGTGGCCCGCGCTCCCCCCGGCGCCGCAGTCGCCCGACGGGCGGCCATGCAGCCCGCGCCAGGTCCGGGCCGGAGTGCCCTCAGCCGTCGACGACATCACCTGCCAGGCACTGTTCCAGAGCGGGCGCGGTCCCGCCGTGACCACACCGGCCGCGCTCGCCGGTGCTCTCTCGCGGGTGATTCCGGCCCCGGTCGCCCCGCCGCCTGCTGTACCGCAGTACCGCCAGGTCGATCAGGACTGGGACGAGACGCCTCCCGGCGGGCAGGCCGAGCGGCCCTACTGGCAGCTGGCGCCCGAGCCACCACGTCGGGCGGCGCGGCCCGCGCCGGGCCCCCCCGGGGGACGGCCCCGGGCATCGGCCGCCATGCTCGGCATCGGAGCCGTGCTGGTCGTACTGCTGGTGGGCATCGGCCTGTGGTTCCTCGGGCACCGCAACTCCAAGCCCCAGAGCGCGGGCCAGCCAAGCCATTCGGCGTCCTCATCGGCGGCAAGTTCGGTGACGGTCCTCAGGCCGGTCAGCGCGCACGGGTTCGACGCGCTCAGCGGCCCCGCCGATGACCCCGGGAATGAGAACGACCAGCTCGCCGGGCTCGCCATCGATTCGAACCCGTCCACGTCCTGGAACACGCAGTTCTACTTCAACAACCCCGTGTTCGGCGGCCTCAAGAAGGGGACCGGGCTGATCCTGGACATGGGCAAGCCGGTGCGGCTGTCGTCGGTGCAGATCACGTTCGGTTCCATCCCCGGCGCGGACGTGCAGATCGAGGTGGGGAGCAACAACAACAGGGACCCCTCCGCCCTGTCCAGCTTCACGCCCGTCGCCAAAGCCACGGGCGTGGGCGGCACGCACACCTTCACCACGCACAGCCGGGCCAAGGGCAGATATGTCCTGGTCTGGTTCACCAAGCTGCCGCCGAGAGCCGGGTCATCGGACCGGTTCGAGGCGCAGATCTTCAACATCGTCGTGCGGGGCTCGCACTGACAGCCCAGCCGGGTGACGATCCGCCTGACGCCGAGTTGCTCCGGCGGCACGTGAGTGGCGACACCGAGGCGTTCGGCATCTTGTTCTCGCGCCACCGCGAGCGGCTGTGGGCGGTCGCGGTGCGCACGCTGGGGGACGTCGACGACGCGGCGGACGCGCTACAGGACGCGATGATCTCGGCGTTCCGGCGGGCCGGGAGCTTCCGCGGCGATTCGGCGGTGACCACCTGGCTGCACCGCATCGTTGTCAACGCCTGCCTCGACCTGCTTCGCCGCCAGGCGGCCAGGCCTGCCACCAGCGGGCTGGCGGCCGAGACGATGGACGCTTTCGCGCTCGCGGCGCACGGCTCGGCGCCGGAGGCCGACAGTGACACGGCGCTCGACGTGACCGCCGCACTGCGCACGCTCCCCCCGGATCAGCGGGCCGCGCTGGTGCTCGTGGATATGCTCGGCTACCCGGTGGCGGATGCCGCCGAGGTGCTCGGCATCTCCGTGGGCACCGTGAAGAGCCGCTGCTCACGCGGACGCGCCCGGCTCCTTCCCCAGCTCGCTCACCTGCGCGGATCGTCTGCCGCCGCGCCGACGGCGGGCAGCAGCCAGATCCCGCCGACCGCCGGGCCGGCGGACACCACCGGGCGGAACCGCAGCGCGCCGGGGGACGTCTCACCTGCGAGGGACGTCTCGCCCGCGGGAGGCATCGCGCCTGCGGGAGGCATCGGACCTGCGGAGGGAGGGGGTGAGCGCCTGTGAGAGGCCACGCCGACGCACAGCAGCTGGCCGCGTTCCGCGAGGGCCTGCTGCCGGCACGCAAGGCCGCGAAGATCGCCGCACACCTTTCCTCGTGCCCGCGCTGCGCCGAGGTCGACGCGCAACTCGCCGCGGTGACCGCGATCCTGGCCCGCACCCCGGCGCCGCCGATGCCAGCGTCCCTGGCCGCGCGCCTCGATGCCGCCCTGGCAGCGGAGATCGCGCGGTCGCCGGTGGCCGCCTCACCGCCGGACGCCGCGGCCTCACCCGCGGGCGCGGCTCCCCCGGCCGATGCCGCTTCCCGGCCCGGTGCCGCATCCCCGGCCGGTGCCGCATCCCCGCCTGGTGCCGATTCCCCCGTGGGCGCCGCCTCCCCGGCAGGAGCACCCGCCCCGGGCGGGCGCTCCGGACATGGGGCCGGTCCAGCCTCCGGGCGGGACGCGGCGGGCCGGCGGGCCAGGCCTTCCCGGTCACCGTGGCGGCTCACGCCGCGCCTGGCCGCCGCCGCTGCCGCCGTGATCCTCGTGGCGGGAGGCGGGTACGCGATCGCGCGAGTTGCCCTGGCCGGGAATTCCTCGGAGCAGACCAGCTCCGCCGGTTCTTCCGCTTCCCGCAGCGCGCCGAACGGGTCCGCGGCGGCCCGCGCGCCCGAGGCCGCCCCCGGCGCCGCGATCAGGGGAGGTCTCCCGCTGGTCGCCAGCGGCACCAATTATCAGCCCGGCCAGTTGCCGACCCAGGTCGGTGCCGTCCTCAAGCGTTACCCTGCTTCGGAGGGCTCTCCCGGCCGGCCGACGGTGGCTTCCCCCGTGTCACCCGAGTCGGCCTTCCCGCAGCTGAGCGCCTGCGTGAGCCATCTCGCCGGTGGCCAGCGCCCGCGGCTGGTCGACATCGCCCGCTACGGCACCCGGCCCGCGGCGGTCATCGTGGTGCCCGTGCCCGGCACCGCGACGCTGCGGGTATGGGTGGTCGGCCCGGGCTGCACCGGGCAGGGCGGCGACGTCATCGCCCGGTTCTCGATGCCCGCGCCCGGTTGACGCCGCCCGTGCGGCCGTGAACCTTTGGGATGGCGCGGCCAGCGCGACGGGGACTTCCCTGGCGGGCGGCGCCGGGCGACCCGACCTCCCGCCTGGCACGAGCCGTGCGGCCTCTCACCTCCAGCTGGCACAGCGCCTGGTGGCCCCTCACAGTCCGGCTGGCACATAGCCTGGCGGCCCGGGCTCTTCCGGGCTGGCACAAGGCCGTGCGAACCTGGACCTTTCGGGGGCCGCACAGAGCTGTGCGACCAGGACTTTCCGGGGCCGTGCGCCCTGGAACCTCCGGGGGGGCGCGGCGGTTCGGAGGGAATTTCCCGGCCCTAGGATCGGTTGATCCGAATGCTCAAATTAAGCGGAGGGCGAACAGGTTGACCGACATTCGCGACGTCATCGTCATCGGATCGGGGCCCGCTGGCTACACAGCGGCGCTGTACGCTGCGCGGGCGCAGCTCAAGCCGCTCGTCTTCGAGGGTTCTGTCACCGCCGGCGGTGCGCTGATGAACACCACCGACGTGGAGAACTACCCGGGGTTCCCCGACGGCGTGCTCGGCCCGGACCTGATGGATGCGATGCGCAAGCAGGCCGAGCGCTTCGGCGCGCAACTGGTGGCCGACGACGTGACCGAGGTGGACCTGACCGCCAACCCCAAGCGGGTCACGGTCGACGGCGACGTCTACCTCGCCCGGACCGTCATCATCGCGACCGGTTCCCGCTACCGGGAACTGAGCGTCGAGGGGGAGAAGCGGCTGTCGGGGCACGGGGTGTCCTGGTGCGCCACCTGCGACGGGTTCTTCTTCCGCGACAAGGACATCGCGGTCATCGGCGGCGGCGACTCGGCCATGGAGGAGGCCACGTTCCTCACGCGGTTTGCCCGGTCCGTCACGGTCGTGCACCGCCGCGACGCACTGCGCGCCTCCAAGATCATGCAGGAACGGGCGTTCGCCAACCCGAAGATCTCGTTCCGCTGGAACAGCGAGGTCATCGGAGTGATGGGTGACGACAAGGTGACCGGGCTGCGGCTGCGCGACACCGTGACCGGCGAGGAGAGCACGCTGGAGGTCAGCGGGCTGTTCGTGGCGATCGGCCACGAGCCCCGCAGCGAGCTGTTCGCCGGCCAGCTGGCCACGGACGCCGGCGGCTACCTTCTGGTGGATCAGCCGTCCACCCGTACCGCCATCCCCGGCGTCTTCGCCAGCGGAGACGTCGTCGATCACACCTACCGGCAGGCGGTCACGGCGGCAGGCACCGGCTGCGCCGCGGCCCTGGATGCCGAACGATACCTGGCGAGCCTCGAGTCCTGACCTGTAAACCCGTCAACCACTGCGAACCCGTGAGAAGGAAGGAACACCGAGCGTGGGCGAGATGAAGAGCGTAACCGACGACAGCTTCGAGGCCGATGTCCTCAAGAACGACAAGCCGGTGCTCGTCGACTACTGGGCCGAATGGTGCGGCCCCTGCCGGCAGGTCACCCCGGTGCTGGAAGCGATCGCGGCGGAGCATGGCGACAAGCTCGAGATCGTCAAGCTGAACGTCGACGAGAA
>Ga0075426_10003427_pt1 | contig 11327 bp, 11 predicted proteins | sample SoiMethybrSBSTD5_FD_75304 | JGI IMG/M metagenome (GOLD analysis project Ga0075426, IMG submission 75304) | Bulk soil microbial communities from a Populus tree surrounding site in Tennessee, USA - Soil MetaG P. TD hybrid SBSTD5 | ecosystem: Environmental > Terrestrial > Soil > Tree plantation...
GCACTTCGATGAATTTCCTCGTTCGCCCCAGGAAGCGGTTCCCATGCTTCGCTGGAAACTGAAAAAAAGCGTTCCATTTGAGGTCGAAGAGACGCTGATTTCTTACATGCGTCAGGCTCCACGTGAAGGTGGCGTCGACGTCGTCACCGCTCTCGGCCGCCTCCGCATCATAAGAGAATACGAAGCGTTGGCGGAAAATCTCGGATTGACTCCTGGCGTCGTTTTGAGTTCTTCGCTGGCCGCGGTTTCTCTGTTGGCTGAACATCGTCCGACGCTGTTGGCCCGTATCGCGGGGCAGGCGCTGACCACTGTGATCGTTCGCGACGGCGTCCTCTGCGGATACCGCTGCACGGAATTGCCGGTGCACGGAACGTCGCTGACTCCCCAAATGCTGCTCGAAGAAATCTATCCGGTGGCCGCGTATTATCAGGACACCTGGCACGAAGGAATTCAGGGCGTTCGCGTCGCGGGACTCGGCGCTCGTCTGCCGGAATTTGTGAAACCGCTGGAAACCGAGTTTCACTGCGAAGTTCGCTCGTTGCTCCACACCGCGTTTTCCGAAGGACGCCTGTCCGACGAGGCCAGGCCGCTCGCGGATCGCGAGCTGGAAGGTCTTGTCGGCTGGATGCTGCAAAGAAACTAGCGCGGTAGCGTAGGCACTCTTGTTTACCCTGCAAGGGCCTGCGCCAGGCGCTCGAACGCCAGGGAGTAGAGAGTTTGCAGGGAAGTCAGGAGACGAACGAGAAGAATTCATGAGAGTCAGGCTCAATCTCGCGACGAAACCGCTGGTCACCCACCGGCGATTCCTTGTTGGCTCGGCAGCCATTGCGGCCGTCGGCGGCATCATATTTTTGTCGCTCGGTTGGCACGTCTATTCCGCGCATCGTGCCGAAGCCGCCGTGCGCGCAAGATTGCAAACGTTGCACGCCGAGCGTGATGACTTGGAGGCTCGTCGCCAAAAGCTGACGGCGTTTTTTGACCGGACGGAGAATGCAAAGCTTAGCGAACGCGCCGCGTATTTGAATTCCATCATTGATGAAAGCAGTTTTCTTTGGACACAGATGTTCATGGATCTCGAACACTTGAAACCGGGCGGCGTGCGGCTTCTGAGCATTTCTCCAAAGATGGTGAAGGGCAACATGGAAGTTCACCTGCGCGTGGGCGCGACGTCGGACGAAGCAAAATTGAAATTCTTGCGCGCTCTCGAAGGGTCGAAAGATTTTGCGAGGGTCGTCATGCTGAATAGCCAGGTAGCGACACAGCCTGGCGGCGATCCGCAGACATTCGAATTGTCCTTGATCTACACGAGGGTGTAATGGCGCGCGACTTCAAATTCGAACGGAGAGCGATTATGGCCGGAGTGGCGCTCCTTCTGGCCGCCGATGTGGCGCTCGGCGTATATAGCTGGCGCCTTTCGAAAGCGCCCATCACTACGCCCCAATCCATGGACGCGGAGGCGCGCACGCTAAAGCGTCTCAAGGCTGAAATCGAGAGCGCGGAAAAGATCAAAGAAAAATTCCCTGAGACCGTAAAAGATTGCGACAAGTTTGAACAAGCGCTCCCCCTCGCCTCGAACGCCTCTTCCTCGATTGAAGCGGAACTTAGCGACGTTTCGAAAAAAGCAGGCATCCAGTTGACTGGCGTCGTTTTTCACGACAAGGAAATGACGGGAAGAAATATCACTGAGCGCCTCATGGATGCGACTGTTGCGGGTACCTATGAGAGCGTCGTTAAGTTCTTAAACGGTTTGCAGAAATCGCAGAACTTTTACGTCGTTGATTCGCTCGAATTGAGCACCGAAGCCCAAACGCCGAATGTGCTCCGCGTCAGCGTGCATATGCGAACATTTTTTCGGACGGTCGGCGCATGAAACAGCAAAAGCAAATCATCGTTCTCGTCGTGCTGATTTTAATTGCGGTCGGCATTTGGGGCTGGTCGTGGTACGAGCCGAAAAGCGGCTCGAAGGGCGGGAATTCCACTTTCCTGCAAAGCTATCAACCGCTGAATTTCCCCAATCCCACAATTCGGTGGGACGAAGTCGAGCGCCGCCGCAAAGCCGAATACAAACCCAGCGGCGTCAATCCCTTTTCGCACGAAGTTCCACCTTCCCCTGCGGATATCAGGAAAACGCAGGAAGACCAGCAGAGATTGGCGCAAGAAGCCGCCGCTCGTGCGGTGCAGCAGCAAGCTGTGCAATCGCAGACGGTTGAGCTCCCAGCGAGCATGAAGTTCTTCGGATACGGAAATGTGCCGAATAATTCGGCGCGGCGAGCCTTCTTGGAAGACGGCGATGAAGTGTACATCGTCAACGAAGGCGACACGCTCATGGGCCGCTACAAAATTTTAAAGATCAACAACGCGAGCCTGGAGTTTGAAGAAGTAGGTTCCGGAAGACGCGGGCAAAAGATGCTCGAGGATCAGGGGCCGGCAGCATGAAGAATCCAGGCAGAAAACACGTACGGAAAAATGAGCGAGGCTATGCCTTGTTGCTCGTCGCATTTGCGTCCACGCTGATTTTGATCGCGGCAGTGACCGCAGCGCCAAATATCAGGACCATGCGGAAACGCGAAAAAGAACAGGACATGATCTGGCGCGGCAATCAATACGTGCGCGGAATCAAACTTTATTATCGCAAGAACGGAAAATTCCCGACCTCGCTTGAAGATTTAACGAAACCGCAGATCGGAAATATTCGATTCATGCGCCAGCAGTACAAAGATCCGATGAATCCGGAAGACGGTTCGTGGCGCCTCATTTACGTTGGGCCGTCGGGACAATTGATCGGAAGTTTGAAACCGCAGCCGCAGATTACGCTCCCCGGCGGAATTCCCGGCGCGAGCGGTATAGGAACTCCCGCGGCGAATCTGAACGGCGCTGGTCTGAATGGTCCGGTGAGTTTCGCAGGGAACGGACCAGGAAGCGCGCCCGGACCGGTGGAGCCGTCGGCACAGCCGCCGAATGGCACGGCACAAGACCAGGGGCCGCGCAGCGGATATTCATTGAATGCGCCGGGCGGAGTCGCCACGGACACGGACGCTTCGCAAATTCCGAGCGCCGATACGCCGACAGTGATTGGAGGCAGCATTATCGGAGTTGGCAGCAAAGCGTCGGGCAAATCAATCATCGTTTACGACAAGGCGAGTAATTACCGCTTGTTCGAGTTCTACTGGGATCCGAGTAAGGACGTGCAAGGTTTTGGACAGCCGCAAAGTATTCCGGGAACGCAAATTCCGGGGACGAGCACGCCGGGAACGCCGACGGCGCCACTTGGAAATCCGGGCGGCAATGGTTTGAATCCTCCGCCGCAGAATCCTCCGTTGCAGGGTAATCCTCCGCAAAATCAGTAAGTCGGAAAATCGAAAGTGGAAAATTGAAAATGGGAAAAACGGGCGGCGCCCATTTTCTATTTGCGTTAGCCGCCGGACTTCGGCGTCGCTTCGGTTGGGGGACGCGTCGAGGCGGGTTGGGATTTCTTGCGCGTGTTGTAGGTCTTCTGCACGCGGCGGACGTAGGAGATGGTTTCGCGATAGGGCGGAACGGTTTTGAACTGGTCGATGCGCTGCGGGCCGGCGTTGTAAGCGGCGAGCGTGAGGATCAGATTGTTGTCGTAGCGGTCGAGAAGTTCGCGAAGGTATGTTGTTCCGGCTTCAATGTTTTCCTGCGGGTCGAAAATATTTTTGACGCCAAGGCGCGTGGCAGTTTCCGGGAGAAGCTGCATCAGGCCACGGGCATTTTTGCGGGAGACGGCTTTGGGATTGAATTTGGATTCGGCCGTGATAACGCTAACGATGAGGTCGGCGTCCACGCCGTGATGTTCGGCTGCGGAGGAGATGAACGCTCCGTAAGGAATATCGGTGAGCGTGGGTTTCGGTGTTGAGTGAAGCGTGGAGTGAAAAATCTCTTCCGGCTCTATGGCAACGACCTGGGCTGCGGGGATTTCGGCGGAGCCGCCAGAGAGTTGGAGCTTATACGTTTCGCCGACCAGTTGATATCCGGTGACGACGAGACGCTGGCCGCTTTTTAGGACGACGTACTCAGCGCGAGCGGCTTGCGTGCAAATCCCCAGCGTCAGAGCAGCGACGATGGCGAGGCGAATTATGCGCATGCGGCCTCGCTGAAGGCGAAACGTTCGATGGCGACGGCGACGCCGCTTTCATCATTGGAAAGTGTCTCGTGCCAGCCATGGACTTTCAGTTCGGGAACGCCGTTCGCCATGACGACGGGGATTCCGGCAACCTGCAGCATTTCAAGGTCGTTGTGATTGTCGCCGACGGCGAGAATTTCCTCGCGCTGCAGGCCCTGGCGCGTAGCCCATTCGGCGAGTGAGCGGCCCTTGGTGCAGTCGGCGGGAAGAACGTCGATCATCGCGAAATCGCGAGATTCGTAGAGCGTGACGGCGAGGCGGTAACCGCTGGCAAAATCGGCGTCGCGGAGAATTGCCTCGATGGCGCGCATATCCGCGACGGTGCCGGAAAACATCACTTGAATTGGAGCTTCCGTGACGGAATTTTCGAGCGGGGAGACGATGCCGATGTGCGCGAGATTGCGCTTGTAATACGCATAGCGGATGGAATCGTCCTCGCGGAGCGATTCGAGCATGATCTGGTTGGCGACGGGGCGGTCGAAGATGACAGCAGCGCCTTCGCGCCAGGGTTTGGTGGCTTCGAGAACGCTGCGCGCAACGTCCTGTGCAAGGAGATGCCGAAGGTGCGTTTCGCCGTCGGCGGTGCGGATGAGCGCGCCGTTGTTGACGATCATTGTGAGAGGACAATCGAACTGGTGCGCGATGGGCATGGCGAAATCGTACCGGCGGCCTGTGACGAGGGCGACTTCGATGCCACGGCGGGTGGCCTCGGCCACGGCGGCGCGGTTGGCGTCAGAAAGCTGCCAGCGGCTATCCAGAAGGGTGCCGTCAATGTCCAAGGCGATGAGGCGGACAGACATATGGGCCATTTTACCGTGAAAGGCGGGGTGAGGTCGCCTGTTCTAAGGGCCAGGAGTCTTAAGTTAACTCGGCGCGGCGCGGTCAGGCGGGCTAAACGCTCCTGGCGACGACAACGCAATCGCGGCCCTGTGCCTTGGCTTGATACAGAGCCTCGTCGGCAGATCGCAGGATGGCGTCGCTGGTGGTCCCGTGCTCGGGAAATGTAGCGATGCCCAACGAAAGAGTTATGGCGGCGAGCGGCCGGCCGCCGTATTGGATGCTTATGCGCTTACATTCTTCGCGCAACTTCTCCGCTCGCTCGCGCGCGGTATCAAGAGGTGTGTCGGGCAGGATCAGCAGGAACTCTTCACCGCCGACGCGGCAGGCGATATCTTCGCCTCGAATTTGCGATTGGAGCAGCGCACCCAACTCACGCAGAACAATGTCGCCGGCTTCATGCCCGTAGGAGTCGTTGAATTGTTTGAAATGGTCTATGTCCAACAAGATCGCGCCAAGCGGTCTGTCGGCGCGAGTGGCGCGGCGCACTTCCCGTTCGAGGGATTCCTGCATGAATCTGCGATTGAAGAGTCCCGTGAGGGGATCGCGAACGGAGAGGAGGCGCAGAGTCTCGCGAAGCTTGAGATTTGCCAGGGCAAGACCGACTTGTTCGGCGACAGCCGTAGCAAGCTGGCGCTTGGAAAGCGAAAGGGGCCGAATCCCTTCGTTCGATCCCGCATCGGTCACGGGGTTACTGTGGACGTGAAGAATGCCGAGCGTTTCTCCCTGTGCCGCCATGGGGACGCACAGATGCGCGACGTTTGAGGACGCTTTCAAGTGGCGGCAACGAACGGCTGAGGCCGACTCTTCCACGTAATGCATGCGGCCGCTACGCAAAGCCCAGCAATCGTCCGGAGGAAAGACCTGTTCGCCGGCCGGGAAGTCGCCCCAGGTGGCAGCCGACTCCAGGACATTCCGCGAAGGACTGAGAATATAGAGAGCGCCAGACTCGTTCGGAAACAATTGAGTGCCAAACTGAGTAACGACCTTGAAGGCTTCTTCGACGGTCAAGCAGGCATGGAGCAGAGTCCCTAACTGGCTGAGCAAGGTGATCTCGGTGGTGCGTTGTTGGAGGGCCAGCGACTCCTGGCGCACGGCTTCCGCCTCCAGACGGTCGGTGATGTCGCGGGTCACTTTGCCAAAGCCGCAGAGGTGGCCGGACGCGTCCCGCAGGGCGGTCATGATCACGTTGGCCATGAAGCGTGAGCCGTCTTTCCGCACACGCCAGCCCTCGTCTTCGTAACGGCCTTCTTGCGCGGCGATTTTCAAGGCTGCTTCGGGCTTGCCCGACGCAATGTCTTCAGGAGGGTAAAAAACGGAGAAATGTTTTCCGATGATCTCCTCCTTGCGATACCCCTTGATGCGCTTTGCTCCAAGATTCCAGGTGGTGACGCGGCCCTGGGTATCCAAATGAAAAATCGCGTAGTCCCTGATGCTGTCGACGAGCAAATGGAAGTCTGTTTCGGATTTACGCAGGGCTTCCTCGATCCGTTTCCCTTGCGTGATGTCATTATTGATTTGAATCCATCCGACAGGATTGCCCGCTGGATCTCTCTGCAAAGTCCAATGGCTGGCCACCACGATCTTGGTGCCGTCCTTTTTGGTGTGAGAGAGTTGGCCGTGCCAGTGGCCGTCTCGAAGCAGGGCGTCCTCGATGTCTTCGAGCCGAATGGGAAACTGTGTCTTCAAGGTCAGAAATGACGACTGGCCGAGCATTTCCTCTTTGGTCCAGCCATACATGCGTTCCGCACCCTGATTCCAATAGGTGATTCTGCCATCCATATCGCGGATAAAGATCGAGTCTGTGGCGAGGTCCAAAAGCTGCTCTTGACTGGAAATGGTGGCCGCGGCGTTTCTCTTTTCCGTCAGGTCCTCGGATGCGAGGCAAACGCAATGGTCGGGCAGAGGAAAAAGGCGCACGGTAAAGATTCGGTGCCCCACTTTTTCGTCATTGTACTGGACTTCTCCGAAGTCCTTGGCCTCACCAGAAATAGCGACTTCATAGAGAAGTTTGCGCAGCCGAGTGCCAAAAAAGTCCGGGAAAATGCGCGCCGCGGCTTTGCCATGAGGCGCTCCAGTCGGCACATTCAAATATTTTTCGGCAGCAGAATTGGCAAAAATGAGTTTCAGCGCGTTCGGTTCATTGAGGTCTTCCAGGCGCCAGATGGCAATTCCAATCTGGAGATGGTGGACAATACCGGCGTACAACCGGATATCGTCGCGCAACCCGCCGTTCTGCTCTTTGGATAGAGCTCGCTTGGCTGCACCCGAAGCTCCACGTGAAGCTCGCATAATTTTTCCGGCGCGCCGCCGAAACTCCAAGCGTTGGTCCCCCGTGGTGGCAGGCGAACCGGTGGTCACCCTGTTCCGTGTCCTTTTTAGAATGGGGAAGCGAATGCTCGCAAGTGGGTGAAACACTGTAATTGGCAGACGGGAATTACCCGAGGCATTTACCGTCACTTTGTGTAGTGTTTCGGGCAAGGGCATGTGGGGGCGACAAGGGACAAGGCGCGAGGCAGCGTGCTTAAGGAGTAGCTAGGCGATGGAATATACTCGGGGAATGGCGACGAAACGAATGTATTACGACGATGCGTTTGTGCGCGAGTTTAAAACGGAGGTGTTGGCTTGCGAGGAACACGGCGGAAACGGGGGGAAACGATGGCGCGTCTTATTGGATAGGACGGCTCTGTATCCGGCATCGGGCGGGCAGCCGGATGATCGGGGAAGCATCGGCGGAGCAGCCGTCGTCGAGATTGTGGATGAGGGCGAGGAGATTGCGCACTTTGTCGATGCACCGGTTAGTCTGGGGCCAGTAAAGGCGGAGGTGGACTGGAATCGGCGCTTCGATCACATGCAGCAGCACACGGGGCAGCATTTGCTCTCGGCAGTGCTGCAGACGAAGTTTGCGTTGGAGACAGTTTCGTTTCACTTAGGCGAAGAGATTTGCACGATTGATTTGCGGGGCACGGAGCCGGCAGAAGAGACGTTACAAGCCGCGGAGCGAGCGGCGAACGAGATTGTTTTCGAGGACCGGCCAGTAAAGGTTTTGTACGCAACTCGCCACGAATTGCAGGGTTTAGGTGTACGGAAAGAAGTGGAGCGCGAAGGAACCTTACGCGTGATTGAGATTGAGGGCGCGGATTTGCAGCCCTGCGGCGGAACGCATGTTGCGCGGACGGGTCAGATCGGAATGGTGCAGCTCCGGCGCTGCACGAAGATTCGGCAGGATTGGCGTCTGGAGTTCTTGTGCGGGGAGCGCGTGGCTCGAGCAGCGCGGGAAGACTATGAAACGCGACGCGCGATTGCCGAGAAATTGAAGTGCTCGCTGGAAGAGGTTAGTGGCGCGGTTGGCAAGGCGCTGGCAGACAGGGAAGCGAGCTTTAAATTAGCGAAGGCGCGCGGGGAACGGCTTGCGGAGTTGGAAGCGGAAAAGATCGTTCGGGAAACGCCGGTCGGCGAACGTGGGGTCCGCGTCGTCGCAAAGGTGATGGAGGGAATGGAGGCAAGTTTTGTGTTGATGTTGGCGCCGGCGATTGCGGCGCAAGAGGGCACTGTCGTACTGATGGCGCGGCGAGAATGCGGGCACGTGCTTTTTGGCCAGCATCCATCGGTGGGCAAGGACATGAATGCGTTGCTGAAGAGAGTCATGGCGGAAGTAGGCGGCAAGGGCGGTGGGACAAAGGATTTTGCACGAGGCGGATTGAGCGATTCGGGCAATGCGGCGCGAGCGATTGAATTGGCGCGCACGGAATTGGGTTTGTAGAACGCGGGTGGAGGAAAAGGGAGGAGTTATGTTGGCACTAGCGTTGTTGGTGTTGGCGTTTCCGACTGGCGCTCCCGCGAAGGCGGCTGCGCCGGCCGAAACGGTGAAAGTGAAGATCGAAGCCGCCGAGATGGACCGGAGGATGCTACTGGAAAAGTTGAACGAGCATGGCGCCGAACACGGAATGAAGTTTGTCGCGGACGATAAAGTCTTCGATTACCGGATTAATTTTGCGATCGAACAAGGGAAGGGTTGGACCTCGGGCGCGGCCGGTGGTTCGTATAACACGAGCGAAGCGAAGGCCACCGTCTACGACGATAAAGATGGGGAGCTGTTTAGCTTTACCCGAGCGCAAAGAAGGACGGATTCTGGTGCGACGAACGCGGTAGCGAAAGAGATTATCAAGCGGATGCTGAAGCTGAAGGAACCCCCGAAGGTGTAAGACGCCCTTCAGATCGCAAAGAAAAGCTCGCTTCACGAAGCGAGCCTGCAAAAACTTGAGAATTTAATTGGTGGACGTGACAGGGATCGAACCTGCGACCTCGTCGTTGCGAACGACGCGCTCTCCCAGCTGAGCTACACGCCCACTTGCGCGATACATTCCAATTATACATGAAGCGGTTGCCGCGTTTTCAAGCAGCGGCGCGCGTTTGCCAAATCCCGCCGGCAGTTGTGTTGGAGGTTACCATGGGGCGTGGGGGTGGAAGATGCCCCGGAAGAGGGGCAGGTACCGGGGCTGGCAGATAGCGACGGCGCCCAGGAAGAATCCCGTAGTCAGAACGAAGGCCACGAGAAAACGGACGACATCTGCCGCAGTTTTTTCGTTGAGTCGCGAGTAAGCCCAAAGACAGCCGAGAACGACAAGGAAATTGCCGGTCCAAGCGGGCACGGCTATGATCTGGTCTACATGCTGAAGATGTCCCCCGGCGATCGATGCATGCAGCCAATGCAGGCCATTACGAAAGAAAGTCGTGACGAAAAGATTGATGTAGTCCCACAGCCCAGCTGCGGAGAGACCGATGAAGTAGCCCCAGCGATTGCGGCGAAGCGCGAGGACGACGGTTGCAAGGTACATCCACGCCTGGAAGAAATGAAGCCAGCGGATGTCCGCTTCGAAATAGGCGGAAAGCCAGAGTATGAAGATAAAGATGGAGCAGCCGGCGAGGATGAGGATCTCCGGGCCGCCAATGGTGCGCGTCGAGGATTTCATGATGAGAGGTACGACGGGCTAATTGGAGAAGTTCCCTGGAGCTTTACGGAAGCAGAGACGCTCGCAGTGCGACCGTGCGCGTCTCTGCCTGCTTAAATTTCGTTCTGAATCAGGGTTGATCGAGAGCGCCGCCGTTGCGTTGGGCGACGATCTTGCGCGCGTTTTGATACAGGGCGCGCGCCTGAGGTACGGAGTCGATCGCCTTTTGGACCTGCGGGTCGGCTTCAAGAAGAACTTTGAAGCCGTCCTGCATGCCGAAAGTGGACATAAAAACTTCCTGCTTGATCTTGCGCTTCACCCAGTCCTGACTTTCAGCGAGATCGGCTTCCGTGTACCGGACGTTGTGCTTAGACAGGTAGTTGCGGAATTCGTGCATGACGTTGTCATCCACGGAGAAATCATGCGTGATGGTTGGACGCTCGCCGAGAAAGGCGCGAGTGAAGCCGCCAACGCCTGCTTCCGCGGGATAGAACACGTCAAAGCGGAAAAGCTCCTGCTGGAATTTGGTGAGCTTCGGCTCGGAAACGATGATATCCGGCGTGATGCCGCCGCCGCCGGTAACTTGCCGGCCGCTGTCCGTGAGCTTGATCTCGGTCGGATGATCCGGAACTTTGCGCTCGTAGTGATACTGGTAGAGAGAAATGGATTTGTAATCGCGCTGAATCAGTCGGCCGCTCGGAGTGTAGTAGCGCGCGGTCGTCAGCGCGAGGCCGGTGTTTTCGCTAAGCGCCTGCACGGTCTGCACAAGGCCCTTGCCGAACGTGGTCTCGCCAACAATGAGCCCGCGATCGTGATCCTGCACCGCGCCGGAAACAATTTCCGTGGCCGAGGCGGAGTTGTTATTGACCAAAATTACGAGAGGAACCGTGATGCCCTGATTGCCGCGTACCGCGTAGTAGCGATGGTCCTGCGAAGCGCGTCCGTGGTGCGAAACGATCAGCTGATTTTTCTCAAGGAACATGTCTCCGACAGCGACCGCTTCATTCAGCAAGCCGCCGGGATTGCCGCGCATGTCGAGGACGAGCCCATCGAGATTGGAGGCGTTAAGTTCCTTCAGCGATTCAGCAATTTCGTGGTCAGTGGTTTCATTGAACGCCGAAAGACGGATGTAGCCGATGTTGGGCTTAATTAGAAATGCGATGTCCACGGAGTGGCGGGGAATTTCGCCGCGCGTCACGGTGAAAGTCAGCGGCTCGTTATAGCCTTCGCGTGTGACAACGATCTTGACGATCGTGCCTTTCTGCCCCTTCAGCATATCGGCGACTTCCGTGGTCGTCAGGCCATCGGTGGCTTTGTCGTCGACTTTGACAATGATGTCGCCAGGGCGGAGTCCGGCGTTATAAGCCGGAGCGCCAACGTAAGGCGCCATGACG
>Ga0075426_10003429_pt1 | contig 11324 bp, 9 predicted proteins | sample SoiMethybrSBSTD5_FD_75304 | JGI IMG/M metagenome (GOLD analysis project Ga0075426, IMG submission 75304) | Bulk soil microbial communities from a Populus tree surrounding site in Tennessee, USA - Soil MetaG P. TD hybrid SBSTD5 | ecosystem: Environmental > Terrestrial > Soil > Tree plantation...
TTCGCGAAGCTCACCCTGGTGGGCCAGATCACGACCGTCAACATGCGGACCGGCTTCCGACTGGTGGGCAGCAACATCAGCGCGCCCAACGCCTCGGCAGCCGACGGGACGGTGGCGACCGGGGGCGGCGGCAGCGACATTGCGATCCTCGGCAACGAGTTCGCGAACTGCGGGAACGAGAAGAGCATCTCTCTCTACCACGTGGTGTACATCTCGGCGGACCGCACCGACAGCGGCCCGCGCCTGCCGTCCGTGAAGAGCCGCGAGATCGGGTGGAACTATTTCCACGACAACCTGGCCAACCGGGCGATCAACATCTACAGCCAGGGCACGCGCTCGTCGTTCCTCGACGGCAACAGCGTGCACGACAACCTCATCGTGAACCAGCGGGGCGACGGCATCCTGCTCGGCTGGTACACCACCGGCGAGACCTGGGTCTACAACAACGTGGTGATCAACGCCGGCCTGGGCCCCGCGTTCGTCGACGGGTCCGGCTCGGCCTACACGTGCCTCGACATCCGCGCCGGCCACGACGAGCTCGGCAAGCGTGGGACCACTCTGCACATCCACCACAACACCTTCTATGGGTGCGGCTGGGCGCAGAGCGACGTGCCGAACGAGACCGGGGCCATCGCCTTCGTGAGCGCGAAGAACTACACGCTGGACGTGCACAGCAACATCATCCACTCCGCCATGCCGTACGTGATCCACGAGGTCTACACCAACCGCAAGGACGTGCCGGCGCTCGACCCGGCCACCTTCTCCCACAATCTGTGGTTTGGAGCCGGGCCGGAGCCCGCGTTCGATTCGGACAGCGTCAACGCTGACCCACAGTTTGCGAACCCGAAGGCGGGCGATCTGCGCCTCGGCGCTTCTTCGCCCGCGATCGGCCGGGGCCTCATCATCCCGGAAGGCTCGCGCCTTGCGACCGACTTTGAAGGCCGCCCCCGCCCTTCAAACCGCGCGGCGGACCTCGGAGCCTTCCAGCGCATGCCCTGAGCGCGCGCCGCTGCCATATGCCCGTCGACGCACCCAGTAAGCACACTCTTCCCTAGGCCGTCGCTGGGGGAATCGTGTAGCATCCCCGCCGTAGTCGTCCTGATCCGTCCCGGAGAGCACTGTCCCGTCCCGATCCGCCCCCGGAGCACTGTCCCGTCCTGATCCGTCCCGGAGCACTCCCGCGTCCTGATCCGTCTCGGCATCTATTCCCGGCCGAGCGATTGAGGAGGTGCTGCGATTCGGATTCCGCAGGATTTGAGGAAGGTCGCCAGGGCGGTTCGCACCCACGGTCCCGCGGTCGCCCTCCGGCTGATCACGAAAAACGTCCTGCACCAGGCCCGCTGGTACCTTGATGGGGCCTTCGACCGGAGGCACGGAACAACGACCAGCATGGTGATCTCGCTCGCGAGCCTCGATATCTCGAGCGAGAACGTCCAGCATGGCGTCTACTACGAGCCCACCCCCACCGCAGTCTTTCGGCACATCATGCGTAACCTCCCCATGACCCACGAGCACTTCATCTTCTGCGACCTCGGATCAGGGCTGGGCCGCACGCTCCTGTTGGCATCTGACTATCCATTCCGCGCGATCGTCGGCGTCGAGTTTTCGGAAACCCTACACCGAATGGCGGAAGAGAACATCCGCGTCTATCGCAGCAGACGCCAGAGGTGCGTCGCGATCAGATCGGTGTGCATGGACGCCGCCGTATACCCGATTCCGGACGAGCCGACAGTATTCTTTCTCTACAATCCATTCCGGCCGCCGGTGATGAGACGGGTTGTGGGGAACATGCAGCAGTCTCTAAGCAGACATCCGCGCCGAATGATCGTCGTCTACTACAACCCGCTTTCGAGTCACGTGATCGACGACTTCGCGTTTTTACCGCACAGACAAGAGATCAACCTGCCGTACGACTTTACCCGTGAAATGCAGCGGCGGGTGGCCGTGTACCACAACTAAGGAAGCCTCGGCAGCATCTCCTCGATCGGGCGCCCGTCCACGTCGGGCAGCGGCACGCCGAGTAGCGCGGTGATGGTGGGCGCGAAGTCGACGATCGACACGGTCCGCTCGACCTTGCCCGGCTTGATCCCACCCCCGACCGCCACGAAGAAGCCCTCCGGCCGGTGCTCGCCGGTGCGGCAGTAGCGGTTCTCACCCTCGATCACGCCGATCTTCTCCGAGCCGATCCGGATGCGGCCGGTGCCCGCCTTCCCGGCGGTGGCGGTGCCGAGCACCACCTCCGGATTCCACTCGACGAGCAGATCGGGCAGCACGTCGAGATGCTCGCCCCGATACAGATCCCGCGTCCGGACGACGGCGGCCACGAGGGGCTTGCCGGTGGCCAGCTCGCGGATGTCCAGCAGGTCGTGCTCGAGCTGGGTGCAGAGCGCGTCCATCTCGGGGCCGCGGGCGACGAGCCCGGCGGGCTCCCGGCCCACCAGGTTGAACCGGATGCCGCCCACCGCGAAGCCGTTGTCGACGATGAAGCACCGGCTCCGCGCGTGATGGAGCTTCGGAGCGGGCAGACGCTCGGGCCCGTCGATCCAGCCTCGCAGCCGCCGCTGGAGGGGCTTGAGCGCGGCCTTGATCGCGTCCGGCATCGCGCGCCAGCCCAGCGCGAGCAGCGCGTCCACCCGGTCGCGCAGGCGCGGCGGCCGCGGGACCGGGGCCGGCGGCGGCACCGCCACCCCCAGGCGGATCAGGATCTCGTGCAGCAGGAACTGGGCGCCGTGCTTGTGGGCCATCCCGTGCCCGGCCAGCACGATGACCCGCGTGTCGGGGCCGACCTCGTTCAGGACGCGCCCGATCGCCGCGTCGATCGCCACGTACACGTCCTTGATGGGGTCCCCGGTCACCCGCGCGACGGCGGGATCGTGGCCCGGATGCGCCCGATCGTGGAGGTGCCAGCACTGGTGGCCGGCGCAGTGGCTCTCGGTGAAGACCTGGGCGAAGAAGCGCCAGCCGCCCCGGCGCAGGTAGTGGCAGGTCAGATCGGCCTTGGCGCGCACGCCGCGCACGAGCGTGTCCCGGAACGTGAGGAAGTCTTGCGGCCGGCGGTGCTCGACGTTGCACGTGCCCGCCTGCGGGTGGAGTCCGAACCGCGACGCGATCTCCGCCTTCAGCGCCGGCGGCCACGCCCGGAACCCGTAGTTCTCGTCGTGAGACCCCCACTCCACGGTCTGGATGCCGTTGAGCCCCTCGCTGATGCCGGAGAGCGGGATGTCGAGGACGGCCACGCGCTGGCCCGCGCGGCTCAGGTGGTTCCAGAACGGCTCGCGCTTGATGTGCTCCCCGGTGGGATGCAGCGCGATCTCGTAGCTGTTCGCTCTGAGCTGCACCAGGCTGTGGATGCCGTGGCGCGCGGGCGAGACGCCCGTGTAGAACGAGGGCCAGATGGAGCCCACGAAGAACCCCCGCGGGGCCATGGTATGGCCAACCAGCCCGCGGGCGAGCAGCGCCTGCATGTTCGGCATCACCCCGGCTCGCGCCCAGTCGAGGATCAGGTGCTTGTCACCCGCGTCGATCTCGAGGAAGAGGACGTCGGTCGGCGTCGTCACGTGACGCTCCTCACGCGAAGAGGTGGCGCGTGTAGGACAGATAACGCCAGCCCCGGGGATAGAGCACCGTCTGGAGGTGGAGCCGCCAGGCCAGCGACGTCCGCCCGAGTGACAGGCCGGTCACCGAGGCGCCGTGGAGAGCCGCGACGTACTTCTGGCGCAGGCGCCGGCGCACGTCGGGAGGCACCGGCAGGCGGAGCAGGGTCTTGATCGCCTCGGGCTGGCGGAGCACGTACTCGCGCGACTTCGACAGCGAGCCCGGGGTGTCCTCGTTGTAGACGAACGTGGGCGTCGCCACGAAGGCGATGCGCCGCTCGAGGGCGAGCACCATGGCCAGGTACGTCCACTCGAGATAGGCGGGCATCGCCCGGAAGTACTCGGTCGGGATCGTCGCGGTGCGGAAGAGACCCGCGCAGGGCGGCAGCCACATCGTGTCCATCAGCGAGCGGAGCGGGTCGGCCGCGCACCGGGTGAGATCGGGGAGATTCAGACTCTCGCGCTCGCCCGCGCGCAGGAACCCGGTGGTGACCACCGCGTCCACGGTCGGCTGGGCGCGCATCCGCTCGAGGCGCGTGGCGAGCGCGCCCGGCAAGAGGAGGTCGTCGTCGTCCAGCTCCGCGAAGAAGGGCGCGTTGACGAGGTCTCGCCCGGTGCTGATCGACGAGCCGAGCCCCGCCTCGTGTCGCCGGATGAGCCGGATGTCGCGGCGCCGGGCGAGGGTCGCGAGGACGTCCGGGTCGCAGCCCGGTCCGTTGGCGACGACGATCACGTCCGGGCGGACGCCTTCCTGGCCCAGCGCGCTCTCGAGGGCCCGGTTGAGGGAGGCGGCCCGATCCTGCGTGGCGGCGGTCGGGACGATGACGGAGATCGCGCTCACGCCCCGCCCTTGGGGCAAGCCCTGTACCAGATGGTACGGGGCCTCCGGGTGCTTATGTTTCGGCTAGTTGTCGGCGCCGGCTAGGAAGTCGCTGGAGGATGCGTGGGCAGATTGCTTCCCAGAATCGCGCCTCAGCTACCACTACTTCCTTGGATGGCCCGGGCGATCTCCTCGGCCAGGGACTGGATGACGGCCTCGTCCTCTCCCTCCACCATCACCCGTACCAGCGGCTGGGTCCCCGACCGGCGCACGAGGACGCGGCCGTCCTTGCCGAGGCGGGCCTCGGCTTCGGTGATCGCCTTCGTCACCTCGGGAGAGTCTCCCGAGGAGCGGCCCGAGGTCGGCACGTTGATCAGAACCTGCGGCAGCGGCTCGAAGCGGTGGCAGACCTCGCTCATCGGCCGGTCGTGCTGGGCGACCACCGCGAGCACCTGCAGGGCGGCGATCAGGCCGTCGCCGGTGGTCGTGAAGTCGCTCAGGATCAGGTGCCCGGACTGTTCGCCGCCGATGTTGTAGCCCTGCTCGCGCATGTGCTCGACCACGTAGCGATCCCCCACCTGCGTGCGGACGAGCATCAGGCCGAGGCCGGCCAGGTGGCGCTCGAGGCCGAAGTTGGACATGACGGTGGCCACCGCGCCGCCGCCCCGCAGCGTGCCGGCCCGCGCCCACTCGCCGGTCACCACCGCGATGAGCTGATCGCCGTCGACCACGCGCCCGCTCTCGTCGGCCAGGATCACGCGGTCGGCGTCGCCGTCGAGCGCGATGCCGAGATCGGCCCCGTGCTCGACCACCGCGCGGCACATGGCCGCGGTGGCGGTCGACCCGCAGTCGCGATTGATATTGAACCCGTCCGGCTTCACGCCGATCGGCACGACGTCGGCGCCGAGCTCCCACAACACGGCCGGCGCCACCCGGTAGGCCGCGCCGTTCGCGCAGTCGATGACGATCTTGCGGCCGTCGAGCCGCAGCCCCTTCGGCAGCGTGCTCTTGGCGAACTCGACGTAGCGCCCGTGCACGTCGTCGAGGCGCTGCGCGCGCCCGAGCCGTTCCGGCCCCACGAGCTGGAGGCCCCCTTCCCCGTCCATCAGGGTCTCGATGGTCGCCTCGGCCTCGTCGGAGAGCTTGTAGCCGTCCGGGCCGAAGAGCTTGATGCCGTTGTCGGCGAACGGATTGTGCGAGGCCGAGATCATCACGCCGAGATCGGCGCGGAGCGATCGCGTCAGCATGGCCACCGCGGGCGTGGGCATCGGCCCCACCAGAATCACGTCCATCCCGACGGCGGTGAAGCCGGCCACGAGCGCGGGCTCGAGCATGTAGCCCGACAACCGCGTGTCCTTGCCGATCAGGACGCGATGCCGGTGCGCGCCGCGAGTGAAGTAGCGGCCGGCCGCCATGCCGACCCGCAGCGCGGTGGCCGCGGTCATCGGCTCGGTGTTGGCCTCGCCGCGGATTCCATCGGTACCGAAGTAGTGTCGCTTCACGGGATCTGGTCTCCTCAGCGCTGAACGGTGAATCGGGGCGACGGTTGCCCCACGTGGATGTGGGCCCCGGACGTCGAGCCCGGGATCGCGCCCCAGGCGGCGATGAACGGGATGCCGGCGAGTCGCAGATGCTCCATCAGCGCGCGCCCCTCGGGGCTGTCCGGATGGACCGCGACGTCGAGTGCGTTGCGATGGTCGAAGCCCATGCGGTCGTGGAGCGCGGTCTGGCCCAGCGCGCTGATCGGCAGCGGGCGCCCGAAGCGGGCGAGGAAGAATTGCTGCAGACGCGGCAGATCCCCGGTGAGCGACCAGGCCGCGGTGCCGTTGTAGCGCACCAGCCCCGGCGTCTCCTCGTAGCCGCCGCGCGCCAGCGGAGTCAACCGGGCCAGCGACTCGGCCATGCGGGCTTCAGAGAGCATACGATCAGCATCGCTCATGGCGCGGCGAGTATCTTCGACATTCCGCTGGGCCTCGAGCTGGGCCCGCTGGCCGTCCTCGAACTCGCGGCGGGACAGCACCCCCCGCTCGTAGAGGTCGTGACGCAGCTCGGCAAGCTCGGTCCGACGCTCCAGCTCCCGCTCGTGGATGGCCAGCACCTTCTCGAGCGCGGCCCGATAGCTGACCGTCGCCGCGATGACGTCCGAGGTGGCCTTCTCGAGCTTCGTGGCTGTCTTTGTGGGCTCTTGTGCGGGAGATCGGCGCGTTTGGGCTGCTGGTGCGGCGCACGGGCCGATGACAACGAACAGCCCGACCATCAGAGCACCTATGAACTTGAAATGACTAAGAGATTTCATGCTCGCGTGCTCAAGTCTAACAGCGCGGAGACATTTTCCGTCATCCAGCCTACACTTTCGTGCACGATTCGCGGGGATCCGATGGGGTATGTAGCTGAATTGACTCGTCCAATCGAAGTGGCCCTGGGTTTGCTCTGTCCCGGATCGAGGACCACACGATGCCCGAGTCGATCGAGAAGCACCAAATGAACGGCCACTCCGCCAAACGCTGGCTCATCGTCGTCGCGCGCGGTCAGGCCGATCTCTATAGCCATCTGGTTCAGGCCTTCTCCCGTGATACCAAGGTTCGCGTCATCCTGGATCGACGCAAGGACGATTCCAGGAATTCCCCCCAGGTCACGCATCGACTCCGGACCCACGGAGCCGTCATCATCCGGCAGCCTCAGTAGGAAGAATTGCCCGCCTTGGACCCTCGGGTAGGTACGATGGTCGGAAGGAGGGCCGCCGTGCTCACTGGCCAGGACCGCCGCCGCTTCCCGCGCATGCGGACCGCATGGCCCGTCATCCTCGAGGCCGCCGACGGCCGGGTTGGCGTCGGCCAGGTCATCGACGTCAGCCTTTCTGGCATGCGGATCAGCACCGACCTCGAGATCGAGGCGGATACACCGCTCATGCTCCGGATCACCCTGCCGAAGGACACGGGACGCCTCGAGATCCTCGTGAAGGTTGCCCGGCCAGACTCCCGTGGCTTCGGCGTTTCATTTCTCACCCTGGGCGAGGGCGAAGCCGAGCGGATCGCGCCCTTCGTGGCCCCCGGCGATATCCGCCGCTGGGCGCGCCGAGTGGCGGTGAGCCTGCCGGTGCGCATCGAAGCGGGCGCCGAGGACGCCGACGCCATCCACGGGCGCACCGTCGACCTGAGCACGTCCGGCGTGCGACTGACCCTGGACAGTCGGCTCTCGGTCGGCGACGTCGTGGTCGTGGAACTGCCCGGACCGGATGTCGGCGGCACCCTGCGTCTGCCCTCGCTGGTCTGGGAGGCCTACACGGGCGGAGCGGTCCTGGTCTTCGCCAACCTGGCCCGGGCGGAGTACCTCAAGCTCCGGGAGTTCCTGAGCCACTTCGCGTAGCAGCCCCCTCTGCACAGTGGAAGGGAAAATGTGGGGTGACGCCGAGGGGGTCTCGCCCTGACAATTCTTGCACACTTCCCTCAAGTCTCTCCTCGTAAGTAATTGATTTCATACCTGCCTACCCACTGGCATCGCCGTTGCTCTTTCGGTGACGATGCTCAAATCTGCCCCGGACAAGGTACTCCGAGTGGGCAGGTCGGTCGTCATGGCTTTGCGATGGAGGGCAGACCGGCCGGGGGCTAGAATGGGTCCCCCGAGTCAGGGCGCGAGGAACACCTGGACAGCGCCCGAGCTGGAGACCGGCGATCTTGGGACAGGTGTAACAGGAGGAAACGTTCCGATGGATAACTCGGCCGAACCCGCCGCGAGGACCGAGATGCGCCATCCGCTGACCAAGTGGGTAGACGAGATGCAGGACGTGCTCCGCACGGTCACCGCGCTCATGGAGGACAATGAGCGCCTCCAGACGGTGGCGGAGTCCGCGCAGCGCGAGCACGCGGATCTGCAAGAGCAGCTCACCCGCGCTCGCACCGACCTGCAGGACCAGCTCTCCCGCGCCCGCGCCGACCTGCAGCAGCAGCGAGGCCTCGCCGAGAGCACCCAGCGAGAGGTCGAGCAGCTGCGGGCGGAGGTCGCCGCCCTGCAGGGTGAGAACGAGCGCCTGAAGACCGAGCAGACCGAGGCCGGCGAGTCGGCCGCGAAACTGCTGGGCGAGATGAAGGACCTCGTGAACCAGGTCGCTCACAAGTTCCAGGGGCCGTCAAAGTCGAGTCCGTTCGCTCGCGACCCCCGCGCGCCCCAGGCCTGAGGCGCGAGAAGGGCGGCCCCGCAGTGACGCCCGTCGGCGACCAGAGCCCCACCATGGGCGAGCTTCGCTCGCTCCTGGACGATCTGGTCGCGAGCCATCTCCGCGTGGTGCAGCAGGAGCGGCTCCGCGCCTTCCGCGAGATGGCCGGCGAGGTCGCCCACGATTTCAACAACACGCTGTCCGGCATTCTCGCGCGCGCCCAGCTCCTCCTCGCCGACGTACAGGATCCCGACGTCCGTCGCTCCCTCCGCATGATCGAGCAGGTCGCGCTCGAGGGCGCGTGGGTCGTTCGTCGCTTCCAGGATTTCAGCCGCACCCGCCCGGCCCGGCCGTTCCAGCCCCTCGACCTGAACCAGCTCATCGAGGAGATCGCCGCGTCGGCCCGGTCGCGCTGGACGCAGCAGCTGGCCGCCCGCGGCATCACCGGCGAGGTCCAGGCCGAGCTCGGGCCGGTCCCGCTGGTGCCCGGCGACATGGCCGAGCTGCGCCAGGTCCTCACCGCGATCACCCTCAACGCGCTCGACGCGATGCCGGAGGGCGGCAACCTCACCTTCCGCACCGGCACCGAAGGTACGCGCGCGTACTGCCAGATCGCCGACACCGGGGTCGGCATGACCGAGCAGATTCGCCTGCACATCTTCGACCCGTTCTTCACCACCAAGCGGGAGAAGGGCAAGGGCTTCGGCCTGAGCGGCGCCTACGCGATCATCGACCGGCACGGCGGCGAGATGACGGTCGAGAGCGAGCCCGGCAAGGGTACGCTCTTCACGGTGTGGCTGCCCACCGGTGCCGAGAAGCCGGTCGCGCGACCCGAGACGGCGCGCCCGGCGGCCATCGCGGCGGCGCAGGAAGCACCCGCCCCCGCCAAGGCGGCGCAGGGAGCCAAGATCCTGGTCGTGGACGACTCCGAAGAGGTCCGTGAGGTCCTGCGCGAGCTGCTGAGCCGCCACGGCTACACCGTCGTGACCGCGCCCGACGGCGAATCCGGCCTCGTCGAGCTCGACGCGCGGGTCTTCGACATGGCGATGGTGGATCTCGGGCTGCCCGGTATCTCCGGGCTCGAGGTGGCGCGGCGCCTGAAGGCCCGGTGGCCCACCACGCCGGTGGCCCTGATGACCGGCTACGGTGATCGGCTCGGGTCCGAGGACGCCCAGACGAAGGGCGTCGACTTCGTCCTCGCCAAGCCGTTCTCGCTCGACCAGCTCCGGTCGGTCGTGGACCTCGCGATGACCCAGGGCAAGAACGCGGTCGCCTGACCGCTTCCCCGTCGTTCCGCTCGTCAGCTCCTCCCGATGAACCGGAAGACCTACGACTACATCATCGTGGGCGGCGGTCCGGCCGGCTGCGTGCTCGCCTATCGGCTCAGCGCCGACCCCGCTGTCCGCGTGCTCCTGCTCGAGGCGGGCTCGGCCCGGTCATCCCTGGCCATGCGGCTGCTGGCCCGCTTCACCAACTGGTTCGATCCCCAGCTGCGGTGGCCGTACGAGACCGTTCCGCAGGCCGCGATGAACGGACGGTGCATCTACCTGCCGCAGGGCCGGACCCTCGGCGGCGGCAGCGCCATCAACGCCATGACCTACGTCCGGGGCCAGGCGAGCGACTACGACGGCTGGGAGCAGCTCGGCAACGACGGCTGGGGCTACGACCGCGTGCTCGCCGCCTTCAAGCGGATCGAGAACAACGAGACCCTGCACGACGACTTCCACGGCCGGGGTGGTCCTCTCGCCGTCTCGGAGCAGGTGCAGCCCAACCCCCTCACCCGCGTCTTCGTCGAGGCCGGGCAGGCGGTCGGGCTACCGTACCGCCGGGACTTCAACGGAACCGCCCAGGAGGGGGTCGGGACCTACCAGGTCACGCAGCGACGCGGGCGCCGCTGGAGCGCGGCGGATGCCTTCGCCCACCCGGCCCGGGGGCGCTCCAACCTGACGCTCCTCGCGCACGCGCACGCCACCCGAATTCGCGTCGAACACGGTCGCGCCACCGGCGTCGAGGTCAGACACCGCGGGCAGGCGCACGCTTTCGAGGCCGAGCGGGAGGTCATCGTGAGCGGCGGGGCGATCAACTCGCCCAAGCTCCTGCTGCTCTCCGGGATTGGTCCGGCGACCGAGCTTCAACGCCTGGGCGTCCCGATCGTCCACGATCTGCCGGGCGTGGGCCGGAACCTCCACGACCATCTCAACGTGCAGGTGATCACCGGCTGTAACCGGCCCATCACCTACGACAACTGGGACCGCCCGCTTCCGTTCCTGAAGTTCGGCCTCCAGTTCCTGCTCTTCAACACCGGCATCGCCACGTCGAACATCTGCGAGGGCGCCGCCTTCCTGCGTAGTGGACCGGCCGCGGCCACGCCCGACATCCAGATGCACTTCATGCCCCTGATCTGGATCAACTACGGCCGGACCCGGGTCGAGGGACACGGCATGACGCTGGAGGCGGCGTTCTTGCGACCGGAGAGCCGCGGTACCGTCCGCCTCGCCTCGTCGGACCCTGCCACCGCGCCGCTCATCGACCCGGCGTACTGCCGGGAGCCGGGCGATCTCGACGCGCTCGTGGCCGCCATCCGGCACGCCCGGGCGATCATGCACGCGCGCCCGTTCCATCCGTTCCTCACCCGCGAGCTCTATCCCGGGCCGGACGTTCGCTCCGACCTCGAGGTGGCCGACTACGTGCGTGGAAGCGCGATCACCACGTACCATCCGGTGGGGACGTGCAAGATGGGGATCGACGACGCCGCGGT
>Ga0075426_10003431_pt1 | contig 11323 bp, 16 predicted proteins | sample SoiMethybrSBSTD5_FD_75304 | JGI IMG/M metagenome (GOLD analysis project Ga0075426, IMG submission 75304) | Bulk soil microbial communities from a Populus tree surrounding site in Tennessee, USA - Soil MetaG P. TD hybrid SBSTD5 | ecosystem: Environmental > Terrestrial > Soil > Tree plantation...
GCGGACGAGATCTCGCTCGACCTGTTCCTCCGTCATCCGATGCCTCCGGTCGCGCGCGTCAAGCAACTCGCCACCGAGCTGTCCGAGCGGGGCGTCACGCTGCGGCTCCGTACGCCCACCATCGTCCGCCCCGCCGACCGCAAGCAGGTCGAGAAGTGGCTGGCGCTCGGCACACCGCTCGTGAGTGGGCATCTCGGCATGGTCGCCGAGCTGGCGGCCCCCCCCGAGGGACGGGACGTGGTCGCGGATTACGCCGTGAATGTCTTCAACCAGCACAGCGCTGCCGAGGTCTTCCGGCTGGGCGCGCGTCGCATCGTGCTGTCGGTCGAGCTGACCGGTGCGGAGATGGCGCAGGTGGTGGCGCCGTGGGAGGGCAAAGGCTTCGAGGTGTTCGCCTACGGTCGCCCCGAGGGAATGACGCTCGAGCACTGCGTGCTGTCGGCGGCGTTCGACCGTAAGGTCGCCACCTGCCGTGACCTCTGCGTGCAGAAGCATCCCAATGTCGCGCTCACCGATCCCGCGAATTACGTCTTCCCGGTGGCCACCGATTATGCCTGTCGCAATCGCCTGCTGCATTCGCGTCCGGTGGACGGCTCGGCGTACCTGCCGGAGCTGTGGCGCGCCGGTTTGCGCACCTTTCGGCTGGTGTTCAACGTCCCGGGCGATCCCGTCGCGCGGGTGACGGCCGCCTATCGCGCGTCGCTCGATGCACTGGCCGAGGGCCACGCGCCCGATCCCGGCGCGGTGCGGGCGGTCACGGGTCGGGAGTATACGCGGGGCCATTTCGCCCGGGCGGTGTAACGCCCTGGCTCAGGACCACCGTTGGATAGGAGGAGGGCTCGATGCCACGTCGCCTCCGGATCTTCTACTCCGTACTCACCGCTTCCTTGCTGCTCATTCCGCTCGTTGCGCTTTACAGCGAACTCTCCAAGCGCCCCGACATCTGGTGGACGCCCCCGGCCATGGCCGTTTCGCTTGCCGAGAGCAGGGACCGGGTGGAGATCTACGCTCGAGGCCGGCCGCTCGACACGCTCGTCGCGCAGGGCCAAGTCTCGATCACCGACGGGGCTGGATCGCGCCTCCTTCGCGCTGAGGAGATCGGCATCCGCTTCAACAACGGGGATCGGGTGCGCGTCCAGCGACTGCCGCTGCTGTTGATCTACGCGGCCGCGTGTGGGGGTGGGGCGGTGCTGCTTCTCGTAATCGCGACGGGTCGCCTGGCGTATCGAGGAGTGGTGCTTGCCGGCCTAGTCCTGTCCCTCACGTGGGTTCCTGCCCACGCCCAAGACGTCGACATCCTGGGCTCCTGGCGCGGGACATCCATATGTGTCGACAGGGCGAATTTCCCCGCCTGCAAAGACGAACAAGTGATCTATGACGTGCGGCAGAAGGGCACGGGCCGAGATACCGTAACGGTTCGGGCGGACAAGGTCGTTAATGGCGTGCGAGAGTTCATGGCCGAATTCGACTTCCATCGTGCGGACAGCACGTGGGTTGCCGAGTACCAGGGGCCACGCGTCCGAATCGAGATGGTGCTGCAAGTGCGAGCGGCTCACATGACGGGCGCCCTCACGGACGAGCCATCGGGCCGGCAAGTACGCGCCATCGCGCTCGATCGCGTCCGATGAGCACGCATTTCGCTTGACATTCTACCACTAGGCGTGTCGCTTTTCTTTTCCATACTCCTCAAAGGCGAATCACATGCGAGTCCTTCCCAGCGTCGTCGTCGCAGTTGCAGTGGTGTCGGTCATCGGGTGTGAGACCGCGACTCCAGTCCAGCCATTCGCACCGATGTCGGCCGCCGCCGCCGCGTCTGTCGGCAAGCCGGAGATCGATCCGACGTACGCGAATGGCACGACGGTCTACATGATCGGGCCGCATGTTATTCCGAACGCTCGCGAGACTATGCCGAACGCGTACGCGCATGCCGAGGAGCTGTACCTCGTCAGCTACCCACAGGCGTCCGTTCCAGCACCGGGCGCGGGGCCGATTACGCTGCCGTCCGGATACCAGCCGCAATGCGACCCGTGCTTCCATCCGGGACTGCCGGCGCCGTTCGTCTATCACGACCATGTGATCACCGGCGCCCCGGGGATGGGCACCCACGGCACTGCAGGCGAATTCAAGTCGCCATGGAAGATTATCGTCCTCGTCTATAACCCGGCCTATGTCGCGTCGCCGACCTTCAGGCCGATCACGAGTGCCGCCGACCTCGACGCCGCCGAAGCGGCCGGGAACGTGTTCCTGCCGATCAACAGCGGAGGGTCGAACCCATACGAAGTCGATACGGGCAACCTGCTCATCTGCCCCATCGTCTCAAAGCACGCGTGATCGCTCCGGCAGGCCGTGGCGCCACCACGGCCTGCTTCGTGCTGCTGCTCGCGGCATACGCCCTCCACAGCGTGGTCGACATCACCGAGCAAGAGAGCCACACGACGGCGCTGCTGCAGGCCGTGAGCGCCGTCGACGACAGCGTGGTGTGGGTTTCGGGGCACCATGCGACCTGGGTCCGGACCGTCGACGGCGGCCGCACCTGGGTGCCCGGCGCGCTGACGGGCCCGGATTCCGCGCTCCAGTTTCGTGACGTCGAGGCGGTAAGCGCCAGCACGGCGTACCTGCTGGCGGCCGGCCCCGGTGAGCAGTCGCGCATTTACAAGACCACCGATGCCGGACAGAGCTGGCGGCTGCAGTTCCTGAATCACGACTCGACGGCCTTCTACGACTGCTTCGGCTTCTGGGGCGCGACGCACGGCATCGCGGTGAGTGACGCCGCGCACGGCAAGATGATCATCATCCGCACCGACGACGGCGAGCACTGGAGCGCGGTCGCCGGAGACGGGATGCCGCCGGCGTCGCCGGGAGAGGGGTCGCCGGCGGCCGGCGGCACCTGCCTCATCGTGCAGGGCCGTGCGCGGGCGTGGTTCGGCACGGAGCCCGAGGCCCGAGTCTATCGCTCCGAGGATCGGGGCCGTCACTGGTCCGTGGTGAAGACACCGATCGTGAGCGGCGAGGCCGCCGGCGTCGCCACACTGGCCTTCCGCGACGCGCGACACGGCATGGCGCTGGGTGGACGCCTCCTCAAACCTGACGACCGCAGCGACAGCGTGGCGGCGGTGACCAGTGATGGGGGCGCGACGTGGATCCTCGTGCACCGTCCGACGTTCAGCGGCGCGGTCTACGGCGCCGCCGTCATCCCCGGCATGCCGGGCCACGTCGTGGTGGCCGGGCCCAAAGGACTCGACTGGACAGGGAACGACGGGCGCTCTTGGACCAGCCTCAGCGACTCGGCGTATTGGGCGGTCGGCTGTAAATCGCGCCATGCCTGCTGGGCGGTTGGTCCGCACGGGCGCATCACCAGGGTCACATTCGAGCCGCCCGGGCGCTGACGCCACCCACGGAGGCCTTTCCATGCGACCCCTGCGGTATTCCATCAACGTCACATTGGACGGATGCTGCGATCATCGGGAAATGATCGCGGACGAAAGCTTGCATCGTCACGCGGCCGAAGGGATCGCCCAGGCCGACGTCCTCCTTTTTGGCCGAGTGACCTACGAAATGATGGAGGCCGCATGGCGGCCGACGCAGACGGGAGCGAGGCCTGAGTGGATGGCTGATTGGATGGTGCCCTTCGCGCGTACGATCGACGCGGCCAGGAAGTACGTCGTGTCGAGCACCTTGTCGCGCGTCGATTGGAACGCGGAGCTCGTGCGCGGCGATCTGAGACAGGCCGTCGAGCGGCTCAAGCGGGAGCCGGGGAAGGGGCTGTTCACCGGAGGCGTGACGCTGCCGCTGGCGCTGGCGGAGCTGGGATTGATCGATGAGTACGAGTTCGTGGTCCACCCGCGGATCGCCGGCCATGGGCCGACGTTGTTCGCGGGACTCTCGAAGCATGTCGACTTGAAACTCGTGAGCCGGCTGGAGTTCGGTTCGGGGGCGGTGGCGATGCGGTATGAGCCGAGATGAGCTTCTCCCCCCAGCGCCTAGTCGATCACATCGAGGCCGCTCCCGCGCTTCCGCCGGGACTGGACGAACGATTCAACGGCTACGGCGTCATGGGCCTCCCGTTCAGGTCCGGCCACGTCCTGGCCATGCGCCGCTTTCCCGCAACGTCCGTGGGGCCGGGCTACACCTCCGTTTGGTACCGCGACCCCCAGGGCGAGTGGGTGTTCTACGCCACTGTTGCCCCGCACCTCGCGTGCTCGCGCTACTTCGGCATGAACGCCTTAGCCTCGATCCAAACGGACGTCCGCATTATCTGGACCGCACCCTCTCGCTTCCGCGTTGTCGTGCCTGCCGCATCACTCGAGTGGGATGTCACCGTAGGGCGGACCCTTGCCACACAGGTCATGAACGCGGTTGCGGGGTTGCTCCCCGACGCTGCGTGGCGCAATCCGACCTTTCTTGTCGCCATGGGTCGCATGGCCGGGCCTTTCCTCGGGGCGGGTCGAGTTGGTCTCTACGGTACGGCGCCCAACGGCCAGCGCTTCATCGCGAATCCGCGCGTCTTGTTTCGCATTCTCGATAGCCAAGCAGTGCTCGCGGGCACGGACCTGGGTCCACCGGGGCCTGTGGTGCCCCAAGCGCAGCTGGGCGACTTCTGGATTCCCCAGCGTGGCATGTTTGCCATCGGCCGCGCCTCTTTCGAGCCCTTCGACCCGCAGCGACATTCAGCTCGCACGGCGCGCTCATAGCTCTGGGGTTGTCGCTCGATGAAGAAGAATCGACTTCGGGGAGTCTCTGTCCAAACCGCTCGGGCGATGCTGCTCGACCTTCCCAATGTCGTGGCGGGCCGGTCGTATGGCATGCCCTCCTTCCTTTTGAATGGCCGATTCCTCGCCCGCTTCCGGGACGAGGATACGGTGCTCGTGCTGCAACTCGCAACGATCAACGAGCGCGAGGTCCTGATGGACCTGGACCCGGCCGCGTTCTTCTTTACTGAGCACTATCGCAACTATCCCACGGTGCTCGTGCGCCTGGCGGAGGTCGCCGCTCCGCTCCTGAGCGATGTCATACGGGAGGCCTGGCGCCACGTCGGCGCGCTGCCACGACGGCGTGGCGCAGCCTTGCCTTAGGCCCTCCCCGCGTTCATGCTAAGAGTGAACAGCTCTCCGAGGGGCTCCATGACAACAGGCCACGTCCGGGTTGCGACGCTCGCATTCCTCTTCTGTGCCATTGGCTGCCATAACCCTGCCAGCCCATCCGTTGACGACATCGCCTCCGAGCAAGCACTGTGGTCAGTTCAGCACATCACGGCGTACACCTTTGACTACGAACAGAGCGGGTTCTTCGTCTGCTGTACGGAAGGACAACTCCTGACGCTCCACGTGCGCAACGACACGGTGGTGTCCGCCGTGTTCGCCGCCACTGGGCAACCGGTGCCCGGATGTCCTCCCACGTGCCCCGGTGTGACGATTGACGGCTTGTTCGGGCGGGCCGTGCAAGCGGTGCGCGATAGCCGGTTGAGTGCGATCCGGTTCGATCCACGGCTCCACTACCCGACCCTGATCGGCCTCGCGGGGCCGCCCGATGCGAGCGGCGCGGACCACGCCACCAATCTTCGGCCCTCGTTCTGACGGGTATGAAGAGCCTTCACACGCGCTTGATTGCCGCGGGCGCCTTGGCGGGGCCGTTGCTCATCGGGTTTCCGCGCGCCGCCCCCCCGCCGCCCCCGGGCTGCGCCGGTCCTGCCGTGCCGACGATCGGTATCATGGCGGATCAGGACGGAGCGGGGCGGCGTCGTCTGGATACCAGTAAACCCGTCCCAGCGAAATCCGAGATCATCAGCGCGTGGCAGCAGCGTCAGGACGCGATACGGTCATTTCAGTTCGCGTGGGTCGAGGAGCAGTGCCATCCGAGAGGCTGGGTGCCGAATCCGAGGTATCCCGAGCGCGAGTGGCTCGCGATCCCAGCGCTGCTCGTGGACCGCAGCTACTCCGTCACCAAGACGCTGGCGGTCGACGGCTCGATGATGCGCTACGGCTTCGAGCTGGATCGGAGAGAAGAGCCCGACGGGATTGACGTCGTCGCGCCGCAGGGCGACAACCGGGGACTCGGTGTCCGCAGGCACTACTCGTACCTGAGCGTGTTCGACGGGCAACGCGGCGAAGCACGCGTGTCGTCGCTGACGGGCTCTCCGCCCCCGGCCATCCGACGGGTCGACGCGCCCGTGGACGCACAGAACCTCGATACGCGGGCGATCCTGCTCGCCTTTCGACCGCTCGACAGCGCGATGGGTCATCTGCTCATCGATCGCGCCATCACCAACGAGCGGCGCGCATTTTACCGGGCGAGGTCCACGTTTCTCCTCGAAGAGCGACACGATCCGGCCGGCTGGAAGACCATCCTCTGGATCGAGCCGGAGCGGGGCTACCTCGTGAGCCGCTATGCCGTCTATTTGGAACAGAGATGGATGGTCGACGTCGACATCGACTACACGCAGGACGCGCAATGGGGTTGGATTCCCCACGGGTGGCGCATTACGGAGATGTTGGCTGACGGATCCAGGCGGGTCGTCTCTCGAGCGACGGTCTCGAGCTACAGCATAAATCGGCCCATTGATTTGCAGGAGTTCAAATAAAGCGGCCTAACACGTGCGTGCAGGTGCTGGGCGACGACAAGGTCATCATCGAAGGCTTCGGTGAGTCTCAATCGACACTGGAGAAATCGTTATGGGAATCGCCACGTGGATCGTGCTCGGGTTGGTTGCGGGAGTCTTGGCGAAGATTCTCATGCCCGGCCGAGACCCCGGCGGGATCATCGTCACGATTGTCCTCGGGATCGCGGGCGCATTGGTGGGCGGGTTTATCGGAACGAAGCTGGGATTCGGCAACGTTTCCGGCTTCGACCTGCGCAGCGTGGCGATCGCCGTCGGCGGCGCGTTTCTGCTGCTGTTCCTCCACCGGATGTTGAAAGGGAGACGGTTAGTGTGATTGGCCTGGCGTGTCGGCGCGCCGAGGAATAGGCCTGCGCCTCCTGGTTAACCAATGATCGTCCCGTGGATTGAATTGCTCTCGGCCTTCGGCGCGGGCATCGGGATTGGCGCGCTGCTTCGCAACGGGGCGTCTCCGAGCCCCCTGCCAGACGTGAAGCCCAGCTCCGCGGCCGAGTTGGACGGGATGGTTCGCGAGCTCGTCGAAGGCGGCCAATACTTGCGCGCGATCAAACTCTATCGCGAATTCCACCGGGTGGATTTGAAGGACGCCAAAGCCGCGGTCGACGCCGTTCGCGCTCGAGTATTGCCGTGACGCCGCAGCCTGACATCGCGGGCTCCAATACCGACGACCCCGTCGCGACGGAATTCCGGCTCCGGAGGCGCTTTCAGCTTCGGGCGGATCTCGTGTTCATAGCCTCGGGGGCAGGAATCGTTTTGGTGGGGGGCGGAATTACCGAACGCGGCCTCTGGCTCTTGGTTGGGGTGTTTGGACTCTGGATGATCGTCTCGACGCGTATTTGGCGGTGCTCTCGGTGCGGTCGCTGGCTCCGACCAGGCGCTTGGAGGTTCTCCACGACGTGCCCTGGGTGCGGCGCGAGGATCAAACCCTGAAGCTCACGGCGCGCGTAGATTAGGCCTGTGCCGGTGCTAACGCTGACAAGCACGATCACGTGTCCGTTCTGTGACGTCGAGAAGCAAGAACAGATGCCCGAAAACGCGTGTGTGCATTTTTACGAGTGCAGCGGCTGCCATCGGATGTTGCGGCCGCGCGCTGGAGAGTGCTGTGTCTTCTGTTCTTACGGCTCGACTCGGTGTCCACCCCGCCAGCTGGAGGCCGGCAGGACATGACCAAGACAGGACTCAGCGTCGTCGTGGCACTCATGTGCCTCGCACCGCCGGCACGTGCGCAATCGGTCGACAGTCTCACCCTCACCGAGATCGGGAAAGACACCCGATGGAAGCTGGTCGGACGCACGGCGACGGTGGTGGAGATGAAGGGGAAGCACGCGCTCAAGCTCAGCGAAGGTCCCGGGATGGGCGTGGCGTGGATCGAGGGCTACGACTTTGCCAATGGAGAGATCGACGTCGACATCCTGGGACGCAGCCAACCCGTTCAGGGCAGCTTTGTCGGCATCGCGTTTCGCGTGGTAGACGGTCAGACGTACGACGCGGTGTACTTCCGGCCGTTCAATTTTCGCGCGGCCGATTCGACACGGCACAGTCATGCCGTGGAGTACGTGTCAGAGCCCGACTGGCCGTGGCAGAGGCTCAGGGCTGAGCGGCCCGGCGTATACGAGCGGGCCGTGATCCCCGAGCCGGACGGCGATGAATGGTTTCATGTTCACATCGTCGTGGAGCGGCCGCAGGTACGCGTCTTTGTAAACGGCGGGTCCGAGCCGTGCCTCGTGGTCGACGAGTTGAGTGACCGTACGCACGGCGCCCTCGGCGTCTGGGTCGGCGAGGGCGCGGGCGGGTATTTCGCAAATCTGCGCGTGAAGAAGCGCGCCACCTGACGCGGGACGCTCCCATGACCAAACCGGACATTGCCGGCATCGCGCCGTTCTTCATCGTCAAGGATGTCCCCGCCGCGCTGGCGTTCTATCGCGACCGGCTCGGCTTCGACATCACGTTTCAAGGGCCCGTTCCCGACGACATCTTCTTCGGCATTGTCGAGCGCGGTGCCGCGATGATCATGCTGAAGGCCGTTGGTGTGGATCCGCTGCCGAACTACGCGCGCGATGTCAAAAAGGGCTGGGCCCGCTGGGACGCCTACCTCAACGTCCCCGATCCGGACGCATTAGCCGCGGAGTTCTCGTCGCGCCATGTCGAGTTTTCTCAGCCACTCAAGGACGACGATGACGGTTTGCGCGGATTCGAGCTGAAGGACGCCGACGGGTACGTGCTGTTTTTCGGACGCCCTCGTTCGTGAACGAGGTAGCCTTAAACAATGGCGTCGCAATGCCGCTGCTCGGCTTTGGCGTGTTCCAGATTACCGACGCCGCGGCATGTGAACAGAGCGTGATTGACGCCATTGCCACCGGTTATCGCCTGATCGACACGGCAGCGTCCTATCTGAACGAGGCCGCCGTTGGTCGAGGACTCCGGCGGAGCGGAATCGCCCGTGAAGAACTGTTCGTCACCACGAAGCTGTGGATTCAGAAGAATGGCTATGAAGACACGCTCGCCGCCTTTGAGCGGTCCTTGCAGCGCCTGCAGCTGGACTATCTGGACCTGTATCTCATTCATCAACCATTTGGCGACGTGTACGGTGAGTGGCGTGCCATGGAAGAGTTGTGCAAGGCGGGCAAAGTCAGGGCGATCGGCGTCGCCAATTTTCAGCCTGACCGAATCATGGACCTCATGTTGCACAACAGGGTGACCCCAGCTGTCAACCAGATCGAAGTGAATCCGTTCCTTCAGCAACGTGAGACCCAGCAGTTCTTGCAGGCGAATGGGGTTCAGCCTGAGGCATGGGCCCCGTTTGCCGAGGGCCGGAATCAGATCTTCGAGAATCCAACCCTGCGGGCAGTCGCGACGAGGCACAAGAAGAGCGTCGCCCAAGTGATCCTCCGCTGGCTGGTGCAACGCGGCATCGTGGTCCTGTCCAAAACGGTTCGCAAAGAACGCATGGCGGAGAACTTCAATGTGCTCGACTTTGAACTGAGCACGGATGACACTGCCGCGATTGCGACCTTGGACACCGGAACCAGTAGTTTCTTCGATCATCGTGACCCGGAGAAGGTGAAGTGGTTGGGCACGAGGCAACTCGACGTGTAGCGCACGATCACCGATACTAGCCCTGCGCTTGAATCGATCACGCTATGCTCCGACGCTTCTCTCGTAAGGCTCGCCTCTTCTGGCCCCTCGCGGTCACGTTGGTGGTCGCTGACTGTGCGACCAAGAATCTGGCCGTCGAGCACCTGTCCCCGACCCAGGTGCCTCATGAGATCCTGGGCGACTGGCTGCGCCTGACGCTCACCTACAATCCGGGTGCGGCGACGGGCCTCACCCTGGGACCGTACTCCCGAGTCGGATTCGCCTTGTTGGCGCTCGGCGCGCTCGCGCTGCTCATTCGCTTCTACCGCGCTACCCCGACGGCGGCGACGCACCGTGCATTCGCGTTGGCACTGGTTGTAGCCGGCGCGGCTGGGAATCTGCTCGATCGGCTGCGTTCGCCCCGGGGCGTCGTCGACTTCATCGATGTGGGCGTTGGCGCTCACCGGTTTTGGACGTTCAACGTCGCCGATGCCTGTATCACGATCGGGGCCGTGCTCCTTGCAGTCGCACTCTGGCGAGAGACTCAGCCCGGCGGTGGCGGCGCCGGAGGATCTTGAATGGACGCCACACGAGGATCTAGTCACCATGATGAATGCCACACCCCAATGACGCTGCTTGTGAGTCTTCGGGCGCTCGTGTGTTTGGGACTGTCCACGCTATGTGTCGTCTCGTGCGCGACGACGACGAGGCAAACGGCGTTTGTCGCTCCCTCATACGAGACCGTAGTTGCTGAGCCCGAAGAATCGCCCGACGGCGTCCACCAATCGGTCTTCATGGTCAACCACTCAACCGTGCCTGTCGTCATCACGAGTTTTCAGCTGCGAGACTGCGTGAATGTTTCCAATCCGTGTGAGGCCAAACCCATGCGGGTCTTGCTCAGCCCAGGGCAGCGCGCGCTCGTCGCCACGATCGGGCCGATCGACCGCGCCCGTGCCTACAGCTACCACTACTCCTGGACTTGGGACACCCCCCACTAGCTTGTCGTTCGGCGGCGGCAGATGCACCATTAGATGCGCAGGTCATCCCAACCACGGAGCTCTCCCCATGTCACGATTCCTGATCGAAGTGCCGCATGAAGCGAACGTGGGAGAGTGCGTGCGCGCGGCCGAGGCCTTCATCAGATCGGGCTCGCATTTCCTCACGCACGCCGAGTGGGGGTGTATGGATGGCGATCACCGGGCGTTACTCATCATCGAGCTCGGCGGCAAGGACGAGGCCCGAAACGTCATCCCGCCGCCCTTCAGGGGAAATGCCAAGATCGTCCAGCTCAATACGTTCAGCCTCGAGCAACTCGCGGAGCTGCAGCGCCACCACCATCCCTAAGGCTGCCTTTCTTGACTCCGTCTTGACGGTCATGGCGCAACGTCTGGGACCACAAGAGCCAGAGAGGTCCCATGCGCACGCTGCGCCTCGCGCAGACGATTGGCCTGCTCCTCGTCGGCGCCGGTTGTACAGACGACCCCACCTTGCCCGAGCAACTGCTAGGAACGTGGGATCTCGCGTACCTCAACAGCTATCAGGTCCCCGGAAATGTGAAATCCTGCGGTACGCGGATGACTCCCGAGGGGATTCCCTATTTGGCGTGCGACTCAACCTACATCGCGTCGGGACAGC
>Ga0075426_10003432_pt1 | contig 11322 bp, 10 predicted proteins | sample SoiMethybrSBSTD5_FD_75304 | JGI IMG/M metagenome (GOLD analysis project Ga0075426, IMG submission 75304) | Bulk soil microbial communities from a Populus tree surrounding site in Tennessee, USA - Soil MetaG P. TD hybrid SBSTD5 | ecosystem: Environmental > Terrestrial > Soil > Tree plantation...
GGCTGGCGACGCGAGGGCGTGAGTCCCAGCCGCGGTCCGCTGACCGTGGAGACGTACGCGGCAACGATGGACGCGCACGACACGGAGCATCTGCGCCAGATCCAGGACGTTCGCGCGACGCTGGGCCTGACGCCGCGGCGCTGCGAGGCTCGCCTGGCGCTCTCGATGTCCGAGCTGCTCGACGTGCTCGTCGCCACGCCCGATCGTGTCGCCGAGCTGGCCGCCGGCCTCGATGCCCGCAGGCTGCGCGAGCGACCAGAGCCGGGCGAGTGGTCGATGAAGGAGGTGCTCGCACACCTCATGGAGCTCGAGAGCCGGCTCTTCCTGCCGCGCTTTCGGCTCATGGCGACGCAGGAGCACCCGCGCTTCGACGCCTTCGATCCGGTCGCGTGGGAGCGCGAGCGCGACCGGCGCGAGGGGCGCTTCGAGGACGACCTCGCGAGCTTCCGGCGCGCGCGTGCCGAGACGCTGGCGTATCTCGTGACGCTGCCGCCCGGCGCCGCCGAGCGCCCTGGCCTCTCGGGGCACTTCGGCCCGCTAACGCTGGGGCAGTACGCGACCCACGCCGCCGATCACGACCTCGAGCACCTCGCGCAGATGCGCGCGTGCCGCGCCGTGGTGACCGCTCGTGGCTGAGCTGCCGACCAGCGCGCGCCGCGTGGCCGAGGCGCTGACGGCCGCGGGCGTCACCACGACGATCGTCGTGTTCGAGCACGCGGTGCCGACGTCGGCCGCCGCGGCCGCCGCCGTGGGCTGCGACGTCGGTCAGATCGCCAAGTCGCTCGTGTTTCGTCTGCGCGACAGCGGGCGGCCGCTGCTCGTCATCGCGAGCGGAGCGAACCGCGTGGACGAGGCGAAAGTCGGCGCTCTCATCGGCGAGCCCATCGGCCGCGCCGACGCCGACTTCGTCCGGACGCATACGGGCTTCGCCATCGGGGGCGTGGCGCCTCTCGCGCATCCGTCGCCCATCACCACGCTGATCGACGAAGACCTGATGAAGTGGGAGGCGATCTGGGCGGCGGGCGGCCATCCGCACACGGTCTTTCGTGTCACACCGGAGGAACTCCGGCGCATCGCCGGCGGACGGGTCGCCGAAGTGCGAGCCGGAGGACGTCGCGGGGCTGGGGCCCCGCCGTCCGAGGCGAGCGAATCTAACAAGAGCTAAAGCGTAACGCAGCGCGCGGCGTCGAGCGGCGCGACGCCGCGATCGCGGTAGAATACGCCGAATGATCCGTCGCTCGGCGACGCGCCTCGCCTGCGTACTGCTGCTTTTGACGTCGACCGCGGCTGTCGTCCGCGCCGGCGTCACCACCCCGACCGCGTCGGAACTGCGCGCTGTTGTAGAAGCGCTCACCGCGCCGGAAATGCAAGGACGCCGCGCCGGTACGCCCGGTGGTGATCGCGCGACCGAGCGGATCGCGGCGTGGCTGGCCGCCGCCGGCCTGCGGCCCGGCGGCGACGGCGGGTCATTCTTACAATCGTTCAGCGTCGCCCCCGGCCGACGTCTTGGCTCGAGCAACGCGCTCGAGGTCAACGGACGGGCGCTCGCGGCCAGCATCGACTGGATGCCTCACGGTGGCTCGCGACTCGGCGAAGTCATCGCGCCGCTCGCGTTTCCCGATGACACCTGGGGCGGCGATCTCCGCGACAAGATCGTCGTCGCGCCAATGCGGGGCTCGCGGCTGGAGACGCTGATCCTGGCGCGCCAGCGTGGCGCCGTTGCGGTGTTGCTGATCGCCGACACGCTGCCGACGCTCGACGCGACGCCGGCCCCGGTCAGCCTCGTGTCGGGGTCGATCACGCGCAGCGCGGCGGACGCGCTCCGCGCGGCGGCGCCGGCAAGCGCGCGACTCGTCGTCGACCTGCTGCCCGCGGATGTACGGGCGGCGAACGTCGTTGGCGTGCTGCCCGGCACCGATTCCGCCCTCGCGTCGGAGACGATCGTGCTCGGCGCTCATTGGGACCACCTCGGCGCCTCGGGCGGCGCCATCTACTACGGGGCGGACGACAACGCGTCGGGCACCGCCGTGGTGGTCGGCCTCGCCCGCGCCTTCGCCGCCGCGGGGGGCGCGCGCCGCACGCTGATCTTCGTGCTGTTCGGCGCCGAGGAGCTCGGCCTCATCGGCTCCTCGCACTACGTGCAGCACGCCTCGCTGCCGCTCTCGCAAACGATCGCCATGCTGAACTTCGACATGGTCGGACGCATGCACGACAACAAGTTGAGTGTCGGCGGCGTCGATTCGGGCGACCGCCTGCGCGCCGCGACAGCCGACGCCGCGCGCGCCGCAGGCGTGCAGGCCGAGCTGAACGGCACGCCGTTTTCGCCGTCGGACCACAGCCGGTTCTATTCGGCCGGCACGCCGGTGCTGTTCTTCCACACCGGGAGTCACCCCGACTACCACCGCCCCAGCGACACCGTTGACCGGCTGAACGTCGACGGCATGGCGCGCGTGGCCGCGGTCGGCGCGTCCGTGGTCACGACGCTCGACGACGGTGCGCGCCCCGTGTACGCGAAGCTGTCGCGGCCGTCGCGCACGCGGAGCAACAGCCGCGGCACCGGCGCATTCCTGGGTGTCAGCGGTGACGGGGCGGGCGCCGACGGCGCGCGGCTCGGACATGTGATTCCCGGCAGCGCCGCGGAACGCGCGGGGCTGCGCGACGGCGACGTCCTCGTTCGCGTGGATGAAGTGGCCGTCGACGGCTTCGAGGCGTTGCGCCGTGTTATCGGCGCGCGGCGCCCCGGCGACACCGTTCGTCTGGTGTATCTGCGCGACGGTCGAGACCACGAGACCCAAGCGACGCTCGAGGGGAACCGACAATGAGCGACCCGAAGGGAGCAACCACGCTCGTCGATCTGTTGCGGCGCCGGATGGCCTTGACGCCCGACATACAGTATTTCTCGCTGTTCGACGAAACGGTGACCTACGCGCAGCTCTGGAGCCGGAGCGCGCGCTACGCGGCTGGACTGGCCGCCGCGGGTCTACGGGGCGGCGACAAGGTGTGCCTGATCTACCCGACGTGCGCCGAATTCTTCTACACCTTCTTCGGCGCGCTGCGGCTGGGCGCGGTGCCGGTCCCGCTCTACCCGACGCTCGGCGTCGATGCGACCGCCGCCATCTTCCGTGACTCCGAGGCGGTCGCCGTGGCGACGATCGGCTGGTTCCGTGCCGGCGTCGACGCGAGCGTCGCGCTGGCGCCGAACATGCGCCAGGTGCTCGAGCCGAACGAGCTGGACTCCGACGGCACGCCGCCGCCCGATCACGTCGCGCAGCCCGGTGATGTGTGCTTCCTGCAGTACACCTCGGGCTCGACGGGTCAGCCGCGCGGCGTCGTGCTGTCGCACGCGAACGTCGTCGAGACGACGAAGTTCATGGCCGTGGCCGCCGGGCTCGGCGCCGAGGATCGCGTGGTCTCGTGGCTGCCGCTCTATCACGACATGGGGCTCATCGGCTGCGCGCTGACGCCGCCGCTCACGGCGACGCCGATCTGGCTGCTGCCGCCCGACTTGCGAAATCCACGCCCGTGGCTCGAGACGATCACGAAGGTGCGCGCGACGTTCACCGTGTCGCCGGACTTCGGGTATCGGAACTGTGTTCGCAACGTACGCGACACGTCGGATTTCGACCTGTCGTCGCTGAAGGCCGCGCTCTCCGGCGCCGAGCCGGTTCGTTCCTCTACGATCAACGCGTTCGAGTCTCACTTCGGGCTGAAGAACGTGATCGCGCCGTGCTACGGACTTGCCGAGGCGACGCTGGCCGTCGCCATTTGCCAGCGCGGAATGGCGCCGCGCTACGACGCCTCCGGCCGATGGCTCTCCGTCGGGCTGCCCTGCCCAGGCGTATCGCTCCGCATCTCGGAGCCGATGCGCGAGGGCGGCCCCGTCGATCTCGTGGACGTGCCGCACGAGACCGAGGGCGAGATCTGCGTGAAGAGCCCGGGCGTGATGCAGGGCTACTACAACAATCCCGAGGCGACGGCCCGTGTGCTCACCGCGGACGGTTGGCTCCGCACAGGCGATCTCGGTTTCCTCGACGCCGAGAGCTATCTCTACGTCACCGGGCGGCTGAAGGACATCATCATCGTCGGCGGCAAGAACATCGTCCCCGCGGACGTCGAGGAGATCGTCGATCACGTGCCGGGTGTTCGTTATTCGGCGGCCGTCGGCGTCGACAGCGAGCGCGCCGGGACCCAACGTCTCTACGTCGTCGCCGAGCTGCGCGACGCCGCGGATCCGCCGACGACGGTTCGCGAGATCGTGCACCGTGTGCATCGCGGCCAGGGGCACCGCCCCGCGCGCGTCCTGCTCGTTCAGGCCTCCACGATCCCGAAGACATCCAGCGGAAAGATTCAGCGCTCCCGGCTGGTGCAGATGATCGAGGCCGGCGAGCTGACCGATCGCGTGATCGAATAGCAGCGCGGTGGCCTGACGCAGATGCTTGTCGGTTGTCATCTCCCGGTCTACGGAGCTGCGGCGACGCGCGAGACGCTTGTCGGCTTCGCGCGCCGCGCGGAGGCGCTCGGCTATGACTCGCTGTGGGCGAGCGATCACGTGGTGTTGCCGTGGCGCATCGCCTCGCGTTACCCGTACAACGCCACCGGCGATTTCCCGCTGCCGCCGGCGACCGACTTTCTGGAGCCGCTCACCGCGCTGGCGCTGATAGCCGGCGTTACCGAGCGCGTGTCGCTCGGTACCACCGTGCTCGTGCTACCGCATCGACACCCGCTGCTCGCGGCCAAAATGCTCGCAACCCTGGATCACCTTGCGCCGGGCCGCGTCATCCTCGGCGCGGGCGTCGGGTGGATGCGCGAGGAGATCGAGGCGCTCGGTGCGCCTTACGATCGGCGCGGCGCGTGGAGCGATGAGGCGATTCGCGTCATGCGCGTCTGCTGGCGCGAGGAGCGCGCCGCCCACACGGGCGAGTTTTTCCGCTTCGACGCGCTGGCGTGTCGGCCGGCGCCGGCCCGCGGCACGATCCCCATCTGGATCGGCGGCCACACGCCGCGCGCCCTGCGTCGCGTCGCCGAGCTCGGGGACGGCTGGCACGCGGCGTTCCCGACCGCGGCGGAGCTGAAGGACGGGCTCGCGCACCTGCGCGCGGCCTGCGCGAAAGCGAGGCGCGATCCCGAGACGCTGACGATCAGCGCGCGGCTCGGCCTGCCGGGCAAGAAGCCGAGCGCCGAGCTGCTGAGCGAGGTGAAAGCGCTGCGCGACCTCGGCGTCGGGCACGTGATCTTGGAGCCGGCCGCGCGCGATCTCGCGTCGATGACCTCGGCCATCGAGCGGTTTGCCGCCGAGGTGCGCGCGAAGCTCTAGATCGCCACGCCGAGCAGCCGCTTGGTGAGCAGCCCGAGCGTGTACGTCACGACGACGGCGAGCCCGGTGATGACGACGTTCAGCAGGATGCGCCGCCTGACGTCCATCCCCGAGATGAACGCGACGATCGCCGAGACGAGGACGATCATCGTGCCGCCGGTGAGGACGGTAGGCCAGACGGTGCGCGCGCCGAAGACGACCGGCAGCACCGGCACCGCGGCGCCGATGAAGTAGCCGATACCGACGACAGCTGCCGACGCCAGCGGGCTCTCGGCGACCTCGCTCGTCACGGTTTCGCCCAGGAAGCGTTTGCGCGCGTCCTCGGTCTCGCGCAGCTCCGCCTCCGAGCCGGCGCCGATGTAGGCGCCCGCGGCCATCGAGAGCGCGCCGGCGACACCGACAGTGAAGCCGGCCGTGATGACGGCCACCGAGCTCTCGAAGGCGGCGAAGAAGCCGCTCACGGCGCCGAGGATCTCGACGAGGCCGTCATTGAGGCCGAGGAAGACGTTGCGCACTTTCTCGGGATTGATCCGCCGCTCCGCCTCGCCGCTGACCACCTCGTCCTCGTGCTTGAACTCGTCTTCGAGCACCTCCCGCACGGCAGCGCCCAGCGGGCCATCGCCGTAACGCTTCCACACATCGAGGTACTTCTTGACGCCGTGCACCTCGATGGCTTCGAGGACGATGTGGATCGCCGAGCCGCCGAAGAGCCGGCACGCCGCGACGATCAGCGCGAGTCGGATCCGCCGGCCGGCGTCGAGGCGCGTAACGTGCTCCAGGCCGAAGAACTTCTGCCAGAACGCAACGTGACGGGTTTCGACGGGGATCAGCGCCTCGAGCACCCGCCGCAGGTCGCCCGGCGCGATCGCGTGGAGCTCGCGATAGAGCGAGAGATCGAAGATCTCGTCGAGGACGAGGCGGCGGCCGAGCCGCGCGTCGAGGCCGGTCGCCGCCATCGGGGCGTTAGAGCTTGCCGCCGCTCTTCTGCCAGTCCTCGAGGAACTTCTTGAGCCCGATGTCGGTCAGCGGATGCCTCATGAGCTGCTGCAGCACGTTGAACGGCATCGTGGCGACGTGGGCGCCGGCCTTCGCGGCGTCGATGACGTGCAGCGGGTTGCGGATCGACGCGGCGAGCACCTGCGTCTTGAAGCCCTGCACCCGATAGATCTCGCAGATGTCACGCACGAGGTCCATGCCGACGTGGCCGATGTCGTCGAGACGGCCGAGGAACGGGCTGATGTAGTAGGCGCCCGCCTTCGCCGACAGCAGCGCCTGCGTCGCCGAGAAGCAGAGCGTCTGGTTGACCCGGATGCCCTTGCCCGTGAGGTACTTCACGGCCTTCAGGCCGTCCTGGGTGAGCGGGCACTTCACGACCACGTTGGGGGCGATCTGCGCCAGCTCTTCGCCTTCCTTGATCATCCCTTCGAAGTCGGTGGCCACGACCTCGAGGCTGACGTCGCCGGGGACGACGCGGCAGATCTCCTCGACGAGAGGCCGGAATGGCTTCTTCTCCTTGGTCGCCAGCGTCGGGTTCGTCGTGACCCCATCGACGACACCGAGCGCGACGCCTTCCTTGATCTCGTTCACGTTGGCCGTGTCGAGAAAGATCTTCATGTCGCCCTCCTGTCGAGCGTCACGCGCGTTCCCGCGCGGACCTTCTTGAATACCGTGGCATCGCCGTTGACGCGCCCCACCACGTTGACGGGGCTCGCCGGCCGGATCTCGTCGCCGCGGCTGGCCGGCGTCGGTCCGAAGAAGATGCAGAACGCGTGGCCCGGCGGCCAGAACGCGAGATCACCGAGGGCCACGACCTCTTTCGCCGCATCGGCTTCCGTGCGCACGGGGATCCCGAAGTAGATTTCGTCGCCCCACGTGTCCGCCTTTGCTTCGATCGGGAGCGTCTCCCAGATCGCCACAGCCGTTTTGGAATCGTTCAGCTCGGCCGTCGCGACAACCTGTCCAGCGGTGATCCGAATCGAGCGGGCCATCGAGCCGAGCCTAGGCTCCGGCTCGGAGTGAAGTCAAGGTGTGACGGTCGGCATAAGCACGGAGCGTGGAAGAAACTTCAACGCGCGGCAGTATCTGACGCGCTCCGATCAGGACCGCCGGCCGGCGGGCGGCTCCGCGTTGATCGCCATGCCGATCACGCCGATCACCGCGCCGCCGTTGTCACGCAGCGGTTGTACCCTGATGAGGGCCTTTCGCACTTCGCCGCCAGGCAGGGTATACGGCACGTCAGCAACGTCGATCGTGGTCTCACGTTTCAACGCGGTGTCCAGCGCTGGTCGGAGCAGGCGCGCCATATCGCCCAGCGGGAGCGCAGCGAGATCGCGGCCGATCGCTTGGTCAGCCCGCACGCCCCACATCCACTCAGAGGGCCGATTCCAGGTCGTCACGACCCGAGCGCGGTCGGTGACGAAGACGCTCTGCTCCATGCTGTTGAGCAGCCCGAGGTGATAGGCGTCTACACGCTTGAGCTCGGCGGAGCGACCCTCGAGCTCGGCGTTGAGCGCGCCGAGCTCGGAGTTGGCGGCCTGCAGCTCCTCCACCGTGGTCTCGAGCTCCTCGTTAGTGGACTGCAGCTCCTCGTTCGTCGTCTCCAGCTCCTCGTTGGTGGACTGCAGCTCCTCGTTCGTCGTCTCCAGCTCCTCGTTCGTCGACTGCAGCTCCTCGATGGCGGTAGCGTGCTGTTCGGCGATCCGCGCCATCTGCTCCTTCAAGCGGGCATGCTCGGTCGCCTCGGTGGCATACACGAGGACGCCGATGAGTCGGTACGCCTCGAAGAGCGGAGCGATGGTCACGTCGGCGTGGATGACGTCGCCGTTGTGGCGCGTGAACGTGACGTCATCCATGCGGCTCACGGCGTGACGTGCCTTCACGTCCTCGATGCGCGCGCGGAGGCCTTCCACACGATAGCTGACGTCGAGATCTCGGAACTTGCGGGCGAGCGCGCCGGCCATCGGGATGTCGAACATCGTCTCGGCGGCGGGATTCCAGCTGAGGATCGTGTCGCTCATGTCGATGACCATGACCGCGGCCGGCAGCGCCTCGAGGGCGCGCTGCACGCGCGCCGCCGGCGCCGTGGCGTCGGCCCGCGCGGCCGCCGTGGCGTGCGGCACCGATCCCGCCTCCGGCAGCACGGCCGCCGCCTGACGCGCCGCCGACGGCATGCGGCGGAAGATGCGCCACTTGAGGTGGACGGGCGCGAACTGCCGTGAGCGCGCCAGCAGCGATTCGGAGCGGCCGAGGAACAGGTAGCCGTCCTCGCGGATCGAATAGTGGAACCGGTTCAGGATCCGCTCCTGCAGCTCGGCGGTGAAATAGATGAGCGCGTTGCGACAGACGAGAAGGTCGATGTGTGACAGCGGCGGCGCCTGTGTCAGGTTGTGGCTGCCGAAGATGCACCAGCGGCGGATGTCGCGGCGGACCCGATAGAGCTGACCGTCGCGGGTGAAATAGCGCTCCAGCAGTCGGTCGGGGACGTCCTTGAGCTGCTCCGCCCGATACAACGAATGGCGCGCCGCCGTGAGCGCCTCCTCGTCGACGTCCGTGCCGTAGATCTTGATGGAGTAGTTGTTGGCCGTCTCACCGAGGTGCTCGGCCAGGAGCATCGCGATCGAATAGGGCTCGTCGCCGGACGAGCACCCGGCGCTCCAGATTCTGATGGTGCGTGTGTCTCCGACCTCATCGACAATTCGCGGAATGACGTCTTCCGCCAGCGCTTTCCAGGCGTCGGGATCGCGGAAGAAGCTCGTGACATTGATGAGGACCGTGTTGAAGAGGGCGACGTGCTCGTTCGGGTAGGCGTCGAGAAACTTCGAGTAGGCAGCGAAGGAGTCGAGGTGCACCTGCGCCATGCGCGCCCGGATGCGCCGCGCGAGCGAGGCTTCCTTGTACTCGCGGAAATCGAAGTTGTAGCGGGCGCTCAGCTTTTCCAGGAGCGTGCGGAAGTCGCCAACGAGCTCTTGAGAAACTTGTTCGACGGTGTCTTCGGTGCCGTCGCTCATGCGTCATTTCCGAGCGCGGGCACGACAAGGCTCGCCAGCGCGGGACCGATGTCCTCGAGCGGAAGCGTGAAATCGACGCAGTTCGTGGCGCGCGCCGCCGTGGGCATGCCGGTGTGGGCCGCCGTGCTCGGATCCTGCACGAGCGTGGTCCCGCCCTTAGCCTTGATCGCCCGGATCCCATCCGCGCCGTCGACGCCGGATCCGGAAAGGATCACGCCGATCGCGCGGTCTCCATACGTGTCGGCCACCGACTGGAAGAGCAGATCGATCGAGGGGCGGCTGAAGTGCACCTGCTTCGTGTCCGTCAGCACGAGGTGGCCTGCCCGCACGATCAGATGCATGTCCGGCTGGGCGATGTACATCGTGCCGCCGAGCATCTCTTCGTCCTGCGCGGCTTGCTTGACTCGCAGCCGGCACCGTCGCGCGAGCAGCGTCGCCAGCATGCTCTTGTGGCGTGGGTCCATGTGCTGAACGATCAGCACCGGGACGGGAAAGTCGGCGGGCAACGCGCCCGCGACGACATGCAGCGCTTCCACGCCGCCGGCGGATGCGCCGATGGCGACCACGTCGAACTGCGGCATGACGTCATGCCGCTCCGTGACCTGATGCCGGTCTTCCATGACTAGACGGCGCGCGAGTGCTTGTCGACGGCGTCGCTGCCGCCGGCACACTTGGGGCGACGGATCCGCAACGCAGACCTCGCGAGAAGCGTCGGAATGTGGACGACGACCCGCGAGGACCGCATGGTGCCGGCTAGGGTAGCACCATCCGCATCGTTACGCCGCGCGACGGTAATCCTTCAATGCGAGCTCGAGCGCGCCGGCGTCGGGGACGGTTGACCAGCCGACGCCTTCGACGGCAAGCGAGGCGGCGCACGTCGCCGCCTCGGCGGCGTCCCACGGATCGCCGTCGCGACGATACCGTGCGAGAAACGCCGCCGCGAAGACGTCGCCGGCGCCGGTCGCGTCGACGTCCATCGCGCGACGCGGGCGCACCTCGTAGCGATCGCCGTTGACATAGAGAAGCGCGCCGTGCGCGCCCGCCGTCACGACCGCGATCGGCACGCGCTGCACCCATTCGGTCATCGCCGCCTCCTGTCCACGCACGTCTTCCGCGCTGACGAACAACGCCTGCAGGCCGCGCAGCGTCTGCCGCGCGGCGTCCCAGCGCACGGTGCGCACGGCGCCGTCCCGGTGGAGTCCGCGCAGCCAGCCTTGAGCCGCCGCCGCGATCGAGGCGTCGCCAAAAGCCGCGACGAGCCCGACCTGCACCTCATTGATGACGGGAGCCAGCAGCACGACGCTCGCGTCACGCCAGTCGTCGGGCACGTCGTTCTCGCTCAGCGGCGCGGCGACACTGGTCACGCGCATCGTGCGCTCGGCTGTGCTGACGTCGTGCTCGAACACGGTCGTCGCCTTCGCAGGCACCGAGACGACCTCGATCCGTGGTGGGATCAGCTCGAGCGGAAAATCCTCGCCGTGGCTCGTGAGAATACCGACGCTGAGGCCGAGACGGTCGGCGGTGACAGCCGCATACAGGGCCGCGCCGCCCGGCCGGACCTCGTCGCCGAAGTGATCCAGCGTGACGTGGCCGATGGCGATGAATTCGGGTGCGGGCATGGCGTCATTGTATCCACGGGACGGATGGCATTTCCCTTGCGCGTGTCTGAGACTCACCCGCATGGGCGGCGCACTCGGCCAGGCGATGCGAACGGTCATCGGCGCCGGCGTCGAAATGTTCGCCGCGACGGCCGGGCGCGCGCTCGAGAACGACGCGCCGCCCTCCGCAGATCATCGACCGTGGCCGTTGCCGGACAGCCCGTGGGTGATGGCGCAGGCGTGGCAGAACGCGCTGTTCGCACACTGGCCGCTGAAGCCCGCCGCCCTTCGTCGATTCGTTCCCCCAGGCGTCGCGCTCGATCTCTTCGACGGCGCCGCGTGGCTCGGAATCACCGCGTTCGTCGTCGCCGGCGCGCGGATTCGCGGTGTCCCCGCGCTGCCA
>Ga0075426_10003433_pt1 | contig 11322 bp, 7 predicted proteins | sample SoiMethybrSBSTD5_FD_75304 | JGI IMG/M metagenome (GOLD analysis project Ga0075426, IMG submission 75304) | Bulk soil microbial communities from a Populus tree surrounding site in Tennessee, USA - Soil MetaG P. TD hybrid SBSTD5 | ecosystem: Environmental > Terrestrial > Soil > Tree plantation...
CCGACGGCAATAGAAGTTATTTCGACCCGCTCGTCCTCGCGCGGTTGTCGAATCTCTACCTCAAGGCGCGCTGGGTCGTCGAAGGAATGATGTCCGGCATCCACCGGAGCCGCTCGAAAGGCTTCAGCGTCGAATTCGAGGAGCATCGGGAATATTCGCCCGGCGACGAGATCCGCCGCATCGACTGGAAGGCGCTCGGAAAATTCGACCGCTACTTCATCAAGGAGACGGAGGACGAGACCAACCTCCGCGCGACGCTGATCCTCGACGGCAGCGCCTCGATGGACTACGGCTCCAACGGCGTGACGAAGTTCGAGTACGCGTCGATCCTCACCGCATCGCTCGCGTATCTCATCCTCAGGCAGCAGGACGCCGCGGGGGTCGCGACGTTTTCGGATAAGATCGAGTCGTTCGTGCCGCCGCGCGCGAAGCGCGGCTATATATTCGAGATCCTGCGCGCGCTCGAGGCGTACCGGCCGTCCGGCGAGACGAGCACCGGAAAGATTCTCCAGCAGATCGCCGGCAAAATGAACCGCCGCGGGCTCGTGATTCTCGTTTCCGATCTCCTCGACGATACGGAAGATGTGCTCAACGGCCTCCGGCTTTTTCGCTTCAGCGGCCACGACGTGATCGTCTTTCACGTCATGGACAGCGCCGAGATCGAGCTGCCGTTCGACGGGAATATTTTATTCGAGGACCTCGAGCTGCCCGACCTCAAAGTCACCGCCGACCCGCAGACGATCCGCGAAGTCTATCGGGGCGTCGTGAACGAGTTCATCGATCACGTGCGCAAGGAATGCCACGCGGCGATGATCGACTATCAGCTCGTCTCGACCGCCACGCCGCTCGACCGCGCGCTGGTGAGCTATCTGGGCTGGAGAGCATAGCCGATGTCGCTGTTTTTTCTGAACCCGCTCTATCTCTTCGGCCTCCTCGCGGCGTCGCTTCCGATCATCATCCACCTGCTGAACCGCCGCCGCATCAAGCGCATCCGCTTCCCCGCGGTCAAGTTCATCCTGCTGTCGCAGAAGCGCATCTCGCGCACCAAGCGGCTGCGCCACTGGCTCCTGCTCGCGCTCAGGACCGCCGCGATCATCGTCCTCGTCTTCCTGCTCGCGCGCCCGATTTTCCAGACCGGCGCCGGCCTTTTCGCCAGCGGCGGGCCGTCGAGCGTCGCGCTCGTGCTGGATAATTCGCTCAGCATGACGTGGAGCCGCGACGGCGAAGGATTCAAGCAGGCGAAGGAAGCCGCGGCGCGGCTCTTCGCCTCGCTCGGTGCGGGCGACCGCGCGGCGCTCATTCCAACCAACACCGGCTCGAAGGACCCGATCCGGCTGAAGCGCGAGAAGGAAGTTTTGCTGCGCGATCTGGAAGCCGTCAAGATCGCCGACGGCAGCGCCGATTTCGGCGCGGCGCTCGGCCGCGCCTACGACGTGCTGCGCGAGCCCGCCTCGGGGAAAGAAATCTGGGTCGTGACCGACGCGGCGCTGACCGACTGGGACCGCTTCAGCCTCGCGGCGCTCAAGCAATACGATCCCGCGGTTCCCGTTAAAGTCATCAAAGTCGCGGCCAAGGAGACACCGCCGAACGCGGCGATCCGCGAAATTCGCTTGCGCGGCCAGGACGTAAACGTCGGCCTGCCGACGGAGATCCAGGCGGTAATCACGAACTTCGGCGCCGCGGAGATCAAAGACCTGCTGGTCCAGCTCCGCGTCGACGACCAGCCGAAGGAGCAGAAGCTCGTCGCGCTCGCGCCGCGCGGCGAGGCGGAGGCGAACTTCCAGTTCGTGCTGACGCGCCCCGGGAGCCACACCGCGGCGGTGACGCTGAAAAAAGAACGGCTCGCCGGAAGCGCGACCGACTACTTTACACTCGAAGCCGAGGACAAGGTCAAAGTGCTCGTCGTCGACGGCGACCCGCAGACCTCGCTGGTATCGAGCGAGACTTTCTTTTTGACGCGCGCGCTCAACCCCGAGGGCGGGGGCGCGTCGCCGTTCATCCCGACCGTTGTCATCCCCGAGGGCTTCGCGACCGCCGCCCTGGATTCGTACCAGGCGGTCGTTCTCTGCAATCTCGCGGCGATTCCGGACACGGCGCTTCCGCGCCTGAAGGAATTCGTCCGCCGCGGCGGCGGCCTGCTGGTTTTCCTCGGCGACCGCGTGCAGCCGGAAGATTATAACCGCAAGCTCTACGATGCGTCGCCGTCGATCCTGCCCGCGCGTCTGAGGGACAAGCGCATCGTCTCCGCCAGCGCGCTGGAGAAAGTCGAGCGCATCGACCTGAGACATCCCGCGCTCGCGGCGTTCTCCGACCCGATCCTGGCGGAGTCGCTCAAATCCGCGCGCGTCGCCGGCTATTACCGCATCGACGCCGCCGGCGCGGCGCCGATCATCGCGCTCGGCAACGGCGACGCGCTCGCGGTGGAAAAGAAGTTCGGCTCCGGCCGCGTGGTCCTCGTCGGCACCGCCGCCGACCGCGACTGGAGCGATCTGCCTGTGAAGACGGCCTACCTGCCGCTCGTGCAATCGCTGGTGAGTTATCTCCAGGGCGGTAAAAAAGGCGCGCTCGAGACCGGCGTCGCCGTCGGCGAGTCGAAGAAATTCTCCCTGCCCGCCGCCTACGTCGGAAAGAATTTGAAGATCGTCCGCCCCGATCAGCGCGAGCGCGAAGTCGCGCTCGCCGCCGAGGGCGACAAAGCCGCCGGCGCGTTCGTGGAGAACGACGTCGCAGGGATTTATCGCGTGTCGGCTCCCCTGTCGCCCGACGCGCCCGCGGCGCTCGCGCCGGCCTATCCGGTGAATCCGCCGTTTTTGGAATCGCGCATGGAGGCGATCAGCGACGGCGAGCTCGCCGCGCGGCTCCGCCCCGCGCGCGCGACGATCGTGCCGGTCGAGGAGATCGCCAAAGGCGGCAGCCGGAGCGATCTCGCGCTCCCCTTGCTGCTCGTGCTCATTCTCACGCTGCTCTCCGAAGGCTGGCTCGCACAGAGGTTCTATGGATAGGCGCGCGTTTTTACGTCTCTTGTCCTACGGCTGCCTCGCGGCCGGGCTCGCGCCGCGGAAGCTATTCGCCGCCCAGGCGCTGGAGCGCCAGCGGCCGATCCAATTCGTCTTCGCGCAGCTCAAGTACCGCGGCGGCGACTGGAACCCGCACGAGCTCGCGGTCGGCCCGCTGCTCGAAGAATTAATGCAGCGCACCAGCGTCGAGGCGGCGACGACGCGCCGCGAGGTCACCCTGACGGATCCCGAGCTTTTCTCGTATCCGTTTCTGTACGTCAGCGGGAAATACGACTTCGAGCCGTTCACCGGCGAAGAGATCGATACGCTTCGGCGCTTCCTCTCCTACGGCGGCTTTCTCCTCGCCGACGATGCGCTCGGCCAGCCGGGCTACGGCTTCGACCAGAGCCTCCGCCGCGAGATGAAGCGGATTTTTCCCGACAGGGATTTCACCCGCATACCCGCAAGCCATCCCGCCATGCGGAGCTTTTACCTGCTGAGAAAAATCGGCGGCGCGCGGATGGTGCGTCCGTACGTCGAAGGCATCAACGTCGGGCCGAGCACGCCGGTCGTCTATTGCCAGAACGACCTCGGCGGCGCGTGGGAGAAAGACCAGCTCGGCAACTGGGTCAACCAGTGCACGCCCGGCGGCGAGGAGCAGCGGCGCGACGCGTTTCATCTCGGCATCAATCTGATTCTCTACGCGATGACGGAAAATTATAAGGACGATCTCATCCACGTGCCGTTCATCCGCCGGCGGCTTGCGCGGTAAAGAAGCTTTTCGATGGATCGATTATATTTCGTCGGCGGGCTCTCCTGGTGGGTGATCGGTCTCGTTGCGCTCGGCGCGCTCGCGGCGATCGGCTATCAATTCCTGGGCCTGCGCCGCCGCCTCGGCGTGCGCCGCGCGATTCCGCTCACGGCGTTGCGCGCGGTCGTCTATTCCCTGCTGGTATTCTTTCTGCTCAGCCCGGGACTCGTGCAGACGCGCGTCACGAAGCTCCGGCGCCCGCTGAATCTGTTGATCGACACCTCGAAGAGCATGAGCCTGCCCGGCCCCGGCGGGAAGAGCCGCCTGGACGCGGTGAAGGAGAAGCTCACCGCCGGCGACGACCCGCTGATCCGCCGCCTCGAGCGCGATTACGATCTCCGCGTTTATCAATTCAGCACCGCGCTCGCGCCGGTCGCGCCGTCGGCGATCCCGCAGCTCGAGGCGACCGGCAAGGGCACGCGCCTCGCGGAGCTTTTGAGCGAGGCCGGGCGCGACGCCGGCGCGAACGCAGCGATCATGGTCGTGAGCGACGGCATCGCCAACGGCGAGGGACGCATCGGCGGCGCGGCGCCGCAGATCCCGGTGCTCGCGGTCGGCGCCGGCGACAGCAAAGGCTACGTCGATCTCCGCTTGGCCGACGTGACTGCGCCGGAGTTCGGCTTTCGCGGCCGCGAGTTCAAGATCGACCTCGTGGTGCAGGCGTACGGCCTCGCGGGCAAGAGCGTGCCGATTTATTTCAATCGCGGCAAAAGCCTTGTCGCTACCAAGAATATCGACATCGACCGCGACGCCTTCGAACAGCGCGTGACGCTCTCCTACACGCCGAAGGAGATCGGCGCGCAGAGCTTCAGCGTAAACACGCCCGTGCTGCCGGGCGAGGCGATCGCCGACAATAACCACAAGGAATTCAAGGTCGACGTGCGGCGCGACAAGCTGCGCGTGCTCACGCTCTCGGGCTCGCCCGCGTGGAACTATCGCTTCCTCCGCATGGCATTGAAACAGGACCCGTTCATCGATCTCGTCTCGTTCGTCTTTCTGCGCACGCCGACCGACGTCGTCGACGTGCCGGACAATCAGTTGAGCCTGATCCCGTTTCCCATCGACGAGATATTCCTGGAGGAGATCAAAAACTTCGACGTCGTCTTTCTGGACGATTTCTCGTACCGCTCGTATTTCAACGTCATGTATCTCGACCGCGTGCGCGACTTCGTGCGCGACGGCGGCGGGCTGGCAATGCTCGGCGGCGCGCGCTCGTTCGACAGCGGCGGCTACGCCGACAGCGCGCTGCGCGACGTGCTGCCCGTCGAGCTCGACGGCAAGGGGCGCTACCAGATGGACACGCGCGCGCGCGGCGTGCTCACGCCGTCGGGCAAGGCGCATCCGATCACGCGCCTCGTGCCCGACGCGCAGGCGAACGAGGACGCGTGGAAAAAGTTCCCGCCGCTGAAGAGCCTCAACCAGATCCTGCGCGCGCGCGGCGAGACGCTGCTGCAGGCGGCGCCCGAGGGCGCGAGCGGCGGGCAGCCGCTCTTGACCGTCGGGCGCTACGGCAAAGGACGCACGCTCGCGCTCATGAGCGACGACATCTGGCGCTGGAGCTTCGGCGCCGTCGGCGCGAAGGAGAGCCCGCAGAACCACTTGAAGCTCGTCCGCCACGCCGTGCGCTGGCTCGCGCAGGAGCCGATGTTCGAGCAGGTGCAGATCCAGCCCGTGAGCGGCGTCCGCGCGCCGGGCGAGAAGAGCGAATTCATCATCCGCGTGCTGAACGACGACTACACGCCCGCCGCGCACGCGAACCTCAAGGTCGAAGTCCTCGGCAACGAAGGCGAGCAGATCCGTCTCGAAGCCGTCGAGCAGTCCGCCGGCGAATACCGCACGGAATTCACGCCCGCGAAGGAGGGCGCCTACCGCATCGAGGCGCAGGCCGACCTCGGCGGCAAGACGATCGGGCGCGACAACAAGAATTTTACCGTGGCTTTTCCGTATGCCGAGGCCGAGGACGGACGGCCGCGCCCCGAGCTGCTGAAAGACATCGCGGAAAAGAGCAAAGGCGATTTCATCCCGCTCGCCGAGCTCGACGCCGCGAGCCTCGCGCGCGCCACGGCCAAGCTCGACCGCCTCGCGCCCGCGGAGATCGTCGAGCGCCGCGAGATCCCGCTGTGGGGAACGCTCACGACGTTTTCGGTCATTCTCGTTTTCCTGAGTCTGGAGTGGTGGTTTAGGAGGAAGTGGGGCCTCATCTAATAAGTTTCAAGTTTCTGGTTTCAGCGCAAGAAAAAGCGCAGCCCTCCGGACTTGAAACTTTAAACTTGATATCTGAAACTGCGAGCGCACCACGGGTGAAAAACTTCTTGATTTACATCGTATCGCTGCTGGCGCTCGCCTTTTTTCCCTCGCGGGCCCTGTCCTTCTGCCATGAGACGGAAGTCGTCCAGGCGCGCTTTATGCGCGCGGCGGCTGTCTCCGGCGCGCCGCTGTCGCTCGAGTGGTTCGGCCACTCGACGTTTCAGATCACCTCGTCCAAAGGCACGCGCATTCTCACCGACCCGCACGGCCGCGGCGACCTTCCCGCGCCGAGCGCGCCGCAGGACATCGTCACCACGAGCCACCAGCACGGCCCGCACAGCAGCGTCTGGATGGCGAAAGGCAGCCCCGTCGTCCTTCAAGGGCTCACGCCGAGCGGCGACGACTGGAACAAGGTGTACACGAACATCAAGGACGTGTCGGTCTACACGGTGCCCGCGTACCACGACAAGAGTCAGGGGCTCCAGCGCGGCAAGAACGCGATCTTCATTTTCCGCGTCGACGACATCTGCATTGCGCACCTGGGCGACCTCGGGCACGAGCTCACGCCGCAGCAGCTCAAGATGATGGGCAAGATCGATATTCTGCTCGTGCCGATCGCCGGTGGCTTTTTCACCGTCACGGCGACGGAGGCGAAGGGAGTCACCAAGCAGGTGAACCCGCGCATCGCGGTGCCGATGCACTACGACTGGGAGGGCCAGATGGCGGAGTACGCCGGCGGCTTCCGCGCGCGCAAGCTCGGCGGCGCGGTCCTCAAAATCTCCAAGCAGGAGCTGCCGCAGCCTTTCGACGTCGTTATCTTTCCCGACCCGCACCGCTGAATCATCGCATTGTCATTTGCCCGCCGTTCGGCTAAGGCAAAATTAAACCGGAGGCTCTCATGAAAGCGATTCGCGTCCATCAATACGGCGGTATCGACGCTCTGAAATATGAAGACATTCCCGTCCCCGAGCCCGGCGCGGGCGAGGCGCGCGTCAAGATCGAGGCGGCGGGCGTCAATTACATCGACGTCTACCAGCGCACCGGGCTGTATCAGCTGAAGCTCCCCTTCACGCTCGGCATGGAAGCCGCCGGCGTCGTCGACGCGCTCGGCTCCGGCGTAACGGAAGTGCAGAAAGGCGACCGCGTCGCTTATTCGATGATCCCCGGCGCGTTCGCGGAATACGCGGTCGTTCCGGCCGCGCGCCTCGTGCCGCTGCCGCACAATATCGACGGCGCGACCGGCGCGGCGACGATGCTCCAGGGCATGACCGCGCATTATCTCACGCACAGCACGTACGCGCTGAAGCGCGGCGACGCCGCGCTGGTCCACGCGGCGGCCGGCGGCGTCGGTCTCCTGCTCGTGCAGCTCGCCAAGCGCCTGGGCGCGACGGTTTACGGCACGGTGTCGACCGAGGAAAAGGCCCGGCTCGCGCGCGAGGCGGGAGCCGACGAGGCGATTCTCTATACCCAGAAGGATTTCGCCGCGGAGGTGAAGCGCCTCACGAACGGCCGCGGCCTGGACGTGGTTTACGATTCGGTCGGGCAGACGACGTTCGACAAAAGCCTCGATTGCCTGAGGCCGCGCGGCTATATGGCTCTATTCGGGCAGTCGAGCGGGCCGGTGCCGGCGTTCAACCTGGGCACGCTGGCGGCGAAAGGATCGCTCTTCGTCACGCGGCCGACGCTCGCGCATTACGCGCTCGACCGGTCGGAGCTTCTCTGGCGGGCGAAGGATCTGTTCGGCTGGATCGCGGACGGCGAGCTTAAAATCCGCATCGACAAAGTCTTCCCGATGGCGGAGGCGGCCGAGGCCTACCGCCTGCTCGAAGGACGGAAAACCACCGGCAAGGTTCTGCTGCGGCCCTAGGCTAGAACGATTCGTTTTGCTGGCTCTGATCGCCGCGCTGCTTCCGCGGGCCGCGGTCGCTGTCCGTCCGGCGGTCGCGGTCCTCGGGCCGGCGCGTATATCGGTTCCCGCTCATCATGTCGCGCAGCCGGTCGCGCTGCTCCTGAGAGAGAATGCTCTTCCCCTGCTCGACGGCGCGGATGCGCGCGATGCGCTGATCGGCGCGGAGACGCTCGATCTCGCGGACCTTGGCTTCCGCCTGTTTTAAATCGACGGAGTCCGGCCGCGTGAGATCGTCGAGGCTCTTTTCCGCGGCGCGGAGGTCGTCCTGGCTTTTGCGCGCGTCGCGCTCGAAATCGCTCCGTAAGCCTTCCAGTTTCTTCGCCTGCTCGGGCGTTAGCTTAAGCTCCTCGCGATGGCTCAGCATGTAGCTGATGACCGGCCGCTCGCCGCGGGATTCCCCGCCGCGGGGGCCGAAAGGAAAGTTGCCGCCGAAGTGCTCGCGAAACTTATTGCCGAAATCCTCGAATTCGCGGCCGAGCTGGTCCCAGATGTTGGAGGTTTCCTCGTGAAAGGCCGGCTTGGCTTTTTCCTCCGAGCCGGCGAAAACGGGCGCCGCGAGAATAAGAGCGAACACCAAGGCAACGATTATGCGCATAGGACTCTCCTTTCGGCATAAATTAAACCGCCGTCTACCGCGGTTGTCAAACCGCGGCCTCGGCCCGCGTCCGCGGCTCTTCGAGAAAAAACAACATTGCGACGATGCCGGCGAAAATCACGCCCGCGAGCGCGATCCAGGCGTCGGCGTACGAGCCCGTCACGTCGACGAGATAGCCGAAGAGCGGCGTGCCGACGATCGTGCCGACGGAGTTGAACGTGATGAGGAGACCGAGCGCGGCGCCGGTGCGCCCCTGCCCCGCGATCTCCGCGGTGAGCGCGTACGAGACGCCCTGGTAGCCGACGAGGCATACGCCGGCGAAAAAAATCAGCGGCAGCACGGTCCAGAGCGACGCGCCGCCGCCGAGTAACCCGAGGGCGAGGGTGATCGCCGTCGAGAGAAAGCCGACCAGCAACAGAACGATCTTGCGCGCCCCGTGAAACAGGCGGTCGCTGACGACGCCCCAGCCGATGCGCCCGATCATGCCGCCCAGCTGCGTGAGCGCGAGCGCTTGGCTCGCCCAATAGGGCGAGAGGCCGCGCGTCTCTTTGAGATAGAGCGGCACGTAGGTAATGAGCGCCATCTGGCCGATCAACATGAGCGCGGTGCCGAAGCTCAAGCTCAAGAGGTCGCGCGCGCGGAACGCCGCCTGCGCCGGCTGCGGCGGCGGCGCCGACGCGCGGGGACTTATCGTTTGCGGCGCGTCGGCCGGCTCGCGCCAGAGCGACCAGAAGAGAAAGCCGAACAGGAGATTGACCGCGCCGAGGCCGGCGAACGCGCCGCGCCAGCCGGCGATGAGGACGAGCGACGGCGCCACGAGCGCCGTGAGCACGCCGCCGATGGGAACGCCGGTCTGCTTGATGCCCATCGCCGTCGCGCGCTCCTCGCGCGTGAACCACTCCATGACGCCCCGCGTCGAGGCCGGATTTAAAAAGCTGTAGCCCAGCCCGGCGAAGAAAAAGATCGCGAACGCCCAGGCGAAGGACGGCGCCAGCGCGGCGGCGGCGATCGCGAGCCCGAGCGCGAGGTGACCCGCGAGCGTGATGGAGCGGATGCCGAGGCGGTCGGCGAGCCAGCCGGCGGCGAACGACAGCGCCGCCATGCCGAGGTAGAACGCGGTGAAGAACATCCCGATCTGCGCGCGCGAGAGCCCCAGGTCGCTTTGATAAAATGGCGCGAGCGTATTGATTGCGTACTGGCCGCCGGCGCCGATCACGTGCGAGACCGTGCCGAGCAGAAGCATCGTCCAGCGGAGCGTGTCGCGGTCCGGATCGGCGGCGCGGGTCATCAGGCGTTCAGTCGAAGACGGTCTCGGAATACGGCGCGACGTCGATGAAGGCCTCTACGACGCTCGGGCCGTCGAGCGCGAGCGCCCAGTCGAGCGCGGCGTCGAATTCGCTTACATTCCGCGCGGGACGGCAAGGCACGCCGAAATAATGGGGCGGAGAATCGACTGGCGCGCCGAGGTGAACGCCGGAGAGCCCGTAGCCCCGCTTCTCCTGCTTGATCTTCATGAGGCCGAGCCAGCCGTCGTTGAGCACGACGATCGGCGCTTTGAGTCGGAGCCGCCGCGCGAGCGCGAGCTCGCCCGCAGTCATCTGGAAGCAGCCGTCGCCGACGACGCCGACGACGACGCGCTCGGGATGCACGAGCTTGGCGGCGTACGCCGCGGGCATGCCGTAGCCCATCGACGACCAGCCGTTGGTCGCAAGGCAGGTCTTCGGCGCGTCGGTGCGCCACTGCGCCGCGATCTGGTGCGTGTGCGCGCCGACGTCGTAGGCGAGAATCCCGTCGGCGGGAAGCTTTTTTCTGAGCGCGTCGATCACGTGGTGCGCGGCGAATCCGCCGCCGGGGCGGAGCTTGCGCTCGAGCTCTTCGCGATGCCGTTTCAGCTCCTCGGCGGACCAGTCGTTCGGCGCGGCGGGAATTTCCCTGAGCGCGGCGATCATGCCCTCGAGATCGCCCGCGGCGTTCACCGCGAACGCCAGCGACGGACTCGTCTCGGCCGCCTCCGTGCTCAAATGCAGAATCGGAATTCTCTCCGCCCATTCCTCGTAATTGGTCTCGACCGGGTCGAAGCCCACCGCGACGATGAGATCGGCGCGGCGCACGAGCGCCTGCACGTCGCTCCGGCGAGCGCGGCCGAGCACGCCGGCCCACAGCGGGTGACTCTCGGGCAGAAAACCTTTGGCGTGCAGCGTCGAGGTGAAAGGAATCTTCTGCCGCTCGATGAAGCCGAGCAGCGCGTGCGGCTCGCGGGCGCGGCAGAAGGTCAAGCCGGTAATCACGATCGGCCGGCGGCTCTGCGCCAGCACGGCGGCGAGCAGCGACTGCGCCGGCGCGGGGGCGTACGGCGGATTTTTTCTCGCGTGTCTGGCCGCCGCCCCCGCTGCTTCCGCCTGCGCGACGTCCTCCGGCAAATCGAGATGCGCCGGTCCCGGAGGCTCGGCGGCGGCGAGCGCCAGCGCTTTCGTCAAAGTCGCGCCGGCGTCTTTGGCGCGCACGCTGTAGCTCGCCTTGACGATCGGCGCGAACAGCGCGTCGTGGTCGATGCGCATCTGCACCCGCCTGCGGAGCCACGGCGTCGCGACGTTGCAGGTGATCGCGATGAGCGGCGCGCGGTCGAGCCACGCCGCGCCGACGCCCGTCGCGAGATTGGTCGCGCCGGGACCGAGCGTCGAGGCGCACACGCCGGGAAGGCCCGTGAGATGGCCGACCGTCGCGGCCATGAAGCCGGCGGAGGTCTCGCTCGCGGTGAGAACGA
>Ga0075426_10003435_pt1 | contig 11321 bp, 9 predicted proteins | sample SoiMethybrSBSTD5_FD_75304 | JGI IMG/M metagenome (GOLD analysis project Ga0075426, IMG submission 75304) | Bulk soil microbial communities from a Populus tree surrounding site in Tennessee, USA - Soil MetaG P. TD hybrid SBSTD5 | ecosystem: Environmental > Terrestrial > Soil > Tree plantation...
GCAGGCGCGACAGCCACTCGACCTCTTCCTCATACCGTCGATTCCGCTCGGCGAGCTCGGCCAGGGCACGCAGGGCAATGATGTTCTCCCCATCCAGCTCGAGAACCTTCTTGAACACGCCGGCAGCAGCCGCATCGTCCTTCTTGTCGACGAGGCAGCGGGCGTAGACGATATAAGCACTGACATAATCGGGGTGGAGCTGCAGGCCGTTCTGACAGAGGGCGATGGCGTTATCTATAAGTCCTGCTTTACGATAGGCGTCGGCCAAGGGAGCGAAATTGCGGCCCTTGGGATTATCATTAAAGCGCGCTTCGAGCTTCTCGATCTCGCTGGTATATGCCACGGCCTAAGTCTATGTGGGAATTGGACGAAGATAGTGTTTGGCCGGCGCTGCTGTCAAATGACCGGGGAGTTTGTGCGCTTGAGTTTGTTCGTTGTCGTTCTTAGACTTATGCCCCTTCACCCCTCCTTTGTGTGATTGGAGTTTGAACTCGCCATGCTGCGCACAATGCGCTCGAATGCGAAGTGGATTTTTTACATCCTCGCTATCGCGTTTATCGGCTGGCTCGCGATCGGGCAGGTCTCCAGCATCCTCGGTCCCAGCGGCAATGTGGTGCTGAAGGTCAACGGCAGAGACTTTCAGGTTACCGAGTACCAGCAGCGCGTCCAGGCAGCCTCCGAGCAATATCGCCAGCAAACCGGGAATGCCCCCACCACCCGCGAAGACGACAAGCAGATCCAGGATCAAGTCATCAATCAGATGATCTCGGAGGCGCTGCTGCAGCAGGAATACGACCGGCTGGGCATTCGGGTAAGCGACGCCGAGATCAGAGAGGCGGTGAGGACGTCGCCACCGCCTGAGGTCATGCGCGACCCGCAGTTCCAGACCGACAGCCAGTTCGACAGCCGGAAATGGAATCAGTTCCTGGACAACACGTCTGACAAGGGACTCCTCGTTCAACTCGAAGGGCTGTACCGCGAGCAAATCCCCCGCGTCAAGCTGATGCAGTACCTGACCAGCGATATCTACGTGTCCGACGCGAAGCTGTGGCGCATCTACAAGGATCAACACGACTCCGTCCGCATCGCCGCGCTCGCCGTGTGGCCGTACTCGATCGCGGACTCCGCGAAGATCAGCGACGCCGAGCTCTCGGCGTACGTTGCGAAGCACACCGACGATTACAAGCGGCCCGCGATCGCGTACGTGCGCTTTGTCGCGTTACCCCGTCTCCCCAATGCGGCCGACAGCGTCGCGGCGCGCGCGCGTGTGGCGCAGGTGCGCACCGAACTCGCGCGTGGCGCGAAGTTCGACGACGTCGCCAAGCGTGAATCGAGCGACAGCGTCAGCGGGCAAAAAGGCGGCGACCTCGGCTGGATCAAACGCAAGGACGCGAACTTCGATCAGCAGTTCCTCGCCGGCCTGCGCGGCTTGAAGCCCGGCCAGATTTCGGCGCCGGTGGCGACGCAGTTCGGGTACCATCTGATTCGCATCGATCAGGAAAAGGGCGACTCGGTCAAGCTGCGCCACATCCTCATTCCGGTCGCGCTGGCAGGCGAGCATCTGGACCAGGTCGAAGCGCGCGCCGACACGCTGGAGCGCTCAGCCGCGGAGCGCACCGATCCAGCGACGCTCGATAGCGCCGCGAAGAAGTTGGGGCTGCAAGTCTCGCCGACCTACCAGCTGGTTCAGGGTGACCGCTTCAATCTTGGCCGCTACGTCATTCCCGACGTCAGCATCTGGGCGTTCGAGGCGCCGGTGGGCGAAACGAGCCCGGTGATCGAGGCCGTCCCCGCTTACTATGTCTTCCGTGTCGACTCCGTCGCACCCGAAGGCGTGCCGCCGCTCGATCAGATCCGCGACCGTGTTGAGACCGCGGTGCGGCTCGACCAGCAAAAGGTTCTTGCGCAGCACCGGGCGGACTCTCTGGCGGCGGCCCTGAGGGGCGCCGCCAGTTTGACGACCGGAGCCTCCGCGCGCGGCCTGCAGGTCCAGCAGTTCGGTCCGTTCACTCGGCTGCATCCTCCCAGCTATCTCGCGCGGGAGCCGGCGGTGGTGGGCACAGCGTTTGGTCTTGGGGTCAGTGAGCGCAGCGGCGTGATCTCAGGTGAGGGCGGTTACTTCATCATCGAATTGCTGGGACGCAACCTCGCCGACTCGAGCGCGTGGCTGGCGCAGCGCAATACGCAACGGGAGCAGCTCCGCCAGGCGGCGCAGCAGGCTCGCATGCAGCAGTATATGGAAGCGTTGCGCGCCAAAGCCAAGATCGTCGACCGGCGCAAAGACCTGTTCAAGTCACAGGCCACGGCGGACGCCGCGAGCCTCTTCTAGCTACTCGACCAGACGCTTCGGCTTCGCGTCGCGCGGCGGCTCCTCCGGCGATCGGTCGGCGGGGAGTTGATTGATGCTGTTTTCGGCGTCCGACAGGGCGCGCTTGAACTCGCGGAGACCCTTCCCCACCGCCTTCCCCGCCTCGGGCAGCCGGTTCGCTCCGAACACGAGGAGCACGATGACGGCCAGAATGATGATTTCAGTGGCACTCATGTTCCACATACCAACCTCTTACTGATTCAGGCGCTTTGGGGCGCCGCCTGAGGACGCGGGCGGCACCGAGCCGCTCGGCTCCTCCGGCTCCTTGGGCCCTTCGTCCTTGAGGCCCCGCTTGAATTCCTTGATGCCCTTCCCGATCGACGACCCGATCTCCGGAATCCGCTTCGCACCGAAGAACAGCACCAGAATGCCCAGCAGGATGATGATTTCGGTGAAGCCCAGATTGGGAAGCATGATGCGCCTTTCTAGAAGAGCGAGCGGGCGACGAGAAACGCGATCGCGACACCGACGACCGCGAGGAGGGACACGTCCAACCCGATCGGCCCCAGCGTAATCGACATCACGAGCAGATCCAGATGAATCGGCCCAAGGGTCGGCGTCACGGACCACGTGAAGAGTTCGCGCGCCGGCCCCTGCGGCAGGAACCGCCGCAGGAAGGCGTGTAGCAACCCGCCCAGCACGAATCCTACCGCGAGGACGCCGAGATAGAAACCCGGGCGACGGGGAGCGTGGACGGGGCTAACGGCGCCGCTCCACCGCGTAGGCAATGCTCCCCTGTAGAGCGTCCCGAGCCGGCGAGGCGGGCAGCACGTCCAGCTCGGCCTCCGCCTGCTGGGCCAGCTCGAGGGCGCGTTGCCGTGCCGTTTCGAGCCCTCCCGCCCCCTCCACCAGTCGCACGACGTCCGCGACCAGGTCGTCGCTCGGCTCGGCGGCTTCCATGAGCTGCGCCACCACACGGCGACTGGGACTGTCCGCCGGCATTCGCGCCAATGCCGCGATCAACGGCAGCGTCACCTTGTGCTCGCGCAGATCGAGACCGGACGGCTTCCCGGTGACCGCCTCGCTCTGCGTGTAATCGAGCAAATCGTCCGTGATCTGGAAGGCCATGCCCAGCAACAGGCCGAAGCGCGCCAGCGCTTGCCGAAATGCCGCCGGCGCCGCGAGTGCGCCGACTTCGCACGCGCCCGAGAGCAGCGACGCCGTCTTGGCGCGAATCAGCTGATCGTAGGCGCCCTCGCCGTATGCGAGCTTGTCGTGCGCCTCGAGTTGGCGCATCTCACCTACGGTCATCTCGTTCGTCACGCGCGCCAGCACGCGCAGCGCTTCCAGATCCTCCAGGCGCACCAGCTCGATGATCGCGCGCGAGTAGAGATAGTCACCCATGATCACCGCGATCTGATGCGAGAAGAGGGCATTGATCGTGGGGAGGCCCCGCCGCAACACGGAATGGTCGACCGAGTCGTCGTGGACCAGCGTGGCGAGATGAATCAGCTCGACCACGGCACCGAGGGTAATCGCGCGCGCGGTGTCACCGCCCGACGCCTTGTTGCTCAGCAGCAAGAGCGTGGGCCGAAACAGCTTGCCTTTCATATGCAGGAGATGCTCGTTCACTTCGCTGACGATGGGGAAATCGGCGGCGATCACGCGACGCAGCTCCGATACAACCTGCTCGAGCTCGTCGGCCACGGGCCGCTGCACGTCGCGCAGGCTGACACCGGCAACTTGTTGGCTCACGCTACTTCGCTTTAGCGAGCGCCTTGACGCGCTGCTCGGCATCGAGGAAGCGAATATCCACGGCGAACACGCGCCCATAGAGATCGCGCGCGTCGGCCTTCTTGCCCTGCTGCTCGAGCGCGCGCCCCAGCCAGTACAACACGCCCAGCCGCTCCTGATCGCCCGACGCCGGAAGGTCGAGGCCACGCCGCAGAATCGACTCCGCCACCCCGTAGGCGCCTTTCTCGAAGAAGCAGACGCCGAGCATTTCGGAGGTGCGGAGCTTCCCGTCCGGTGCGCGCAGCGCCTTCTGGAACTCGGCGATGGCCTCGTCGAGCAATCCCATCTCCTTGAAGGCCACGCCGAGGTCGTAGTGCGATTGGAAGTCCGCCTCGTCGATGTTCTCGTCGATGCCCTGCTTGAACCGCGTAAGCATGTCCTGGAAATCCTGCTCTTCGTCGCCGGTCGGCTCCTCATCGGCCACGGTCATCCGCGTGTCCCGCGCGGGCGTCGCCTCGTCCTCTTCGGTCAACATCGAGCCGAGGTCGACGAAGTCACCGGCGGCGGTGGCTTCGTCGCGCACCTTCATCTTGGCGTCCTTCGCCTTGACCTTCCCCTCGGGTTTGGGCGGCGCCACGGCCGGCGCGAGCATCGCGATCGCGCCTTTGGCGCGCTCGTTCGTCGGATCGTGCTCGGCTACGCGCGCATACACCGCGCGCGCCTTCTCCGGCAAATCCGAGCGCAGCAACGCGTCGGCCAGCTCGAGGTACGCATCGATCAGCTTCGGCTTCTCACCGGCTTTGAACGCGAACTCCACCGCTTTTTGCCGGTGACGGACGCTGTTGGGGTCGAGGTGCAGGATCTCCTCGACCAGGTCGCGTGCGTCGCTGAGATTGCCGGCATTCTCGAATCCAGCCGTCGCCAGATCGAGCTCCTCGATGCCGCGCTCCCGTTCGCCCTGCTCGATCAGCGCTTCGCCCAGCGCCTGGTGCGCGTCGGGATCGTCCGGGTTGTCTGCGACGCGCGACTCGAGCTCTTCGATCTCTGGTGCAGCCGGCGTCTCCTCGATGTTGGAGAACACCAGCGAACCGGCGTGATCGCCCTGGCTGATCTCGTCAACGCCGAGATCGATGAATCCCGAGCGACGACCACCGATCGAAATCGACGTTTCATCCTCGGTCTGGATGAAATTGGGATGCTTGGGGGGCGGCGCCTCGTCGAGCGTGAGCGGCTCATCGTCGACGTCATGCCCCGCATCGGTCGTCGCCGTCTGGAAGTCGGGCTCGAGCTCCAGCGGCGGCACCTCGACCACCGGCGTGCGTTTACCACCACCGGACGTCGGCGCCGGCGGCGCGGGCCGCTTCGGCACCACCGGCTTGACGGGCGGTGGTTCCGGCGCTCGCGCCGCTGGTTTCTTGAACAGCCCCAGCGCCCTCTTCAAAGGAGATGGTGGCGGAGGAGGTTCAACGACGTTCCCTTCGAGCACGAGATCCGCATTCTCAAGACCGGGAAGATCCGCACTATCATCCGTCGCAAGCGGGCGGACTGGCGGCTGGCGTACCGGCGGTTCGCGCACGGGTTGGCGCGCCGGCGGAGTGGCTGCCGTCGGCTCGGGTACCGTCGGCTCGAGCTCGGGCAGCGTCTCGAGGTCGAGATCCTGCGGCCCTATCTCTTCACGGATGGACGGGGTTTTCGGAGCGCTCAGCTGCGTCTGCCCGAAGTCGGCCACCGTTGTCTCGAAACCCTCGAGCATGCCGTCCCCAGCACTGGCGCCAGGCGTCTCGTCTACGAGACTCGTGGTCTCGATCTGGAGCGCTTCGTCTGGCTCCGGCACAACCTCCTTGATGATCGGCAGCTCCGGCTCATCCGGCGCTGCGGGCGGGGGGGGGGGCTCCTCCCGAGCCTGTGGAGCCTTCGCTCCCTTGGGCGTGCGCGGCTCATCGAGATCGAGAAAGACGAGACTCGACGTCTTCCGTTTGCCGGACTTCAAGATGTCTTCACCGGGCGGTGACTTCGGCGCCGCGGCCGGGCTGGCCTTGGGTGCCGCCGTCGAGTGCCGCTTGCCGGCATCGCCGCCGTACAGCTTCAGCTGCTCGGCCAGCATCTCCCGCAAGCTCGCGCTCTCGGGCGAGATGTCGGTGAACTCCTTCAGTGCGGCGAAGGCATGGTCGATCTTACCAGCCCTCTGCATCCGTTCCGCGTACTCGACGAAGTTCTGCTTCGCCTCCGCGATGAACCCTTTGGCGCCGTACAGCTTGGCCAACTTCAGGTACGTCGCCTGCCGCGCCGGCGCATTGCGCAGCACCTTGTTACACATCGCGATGGCGTTGTTGTGGAAGCCGAGCTCGGCGTACTTGTCCACCGCCTGATCGTAATAGTCCGCCGCCAACGCGGGGTCTTTCAGCTTGATGTAGAGATCGCCAATGCGGTTATAGATGGAGAGGTCGGGATTGGCCTCACCATCCGATTCCTGCATGCTCAGCGCTTCGAGCCAGATCTCGACCGCCTTCCTCGGATCCTTGGCTTCGAGACCCTTCGCTTTTTCTTTGAGCTGCTCGAGTTTCGACATTGGAACGACTAAGATAGAAGGGGCACTAGAGGCGGACAAGCCGAACCTGCTGTCCACACGGCGCTTACAACGTTAGCCCCCATCCAGTACGCAACTTCCCGCCAGTCCTCCACAGCGGCGACGACCAGGTCGGCCATGCAGCCGGGGGCGATCTGACCCCGGTCAGCAGCGAGTCCCAGCGCGGCAGCAGCATTGATCGTCACCGCCGTCACAACTTCCGCGTGACGCATGCCGAGTTGGGAGACCCCCAGTGCCATGACGAGCGGCAGGCTTACCGTCGGAGAGGTTCCCGGATTGTAGTCCGTAGCGAGCGCGACCGCCGCGCCGGCCTCGATGAGCCGGCGTGCCGGCGCCTGCGCGCGCTTGCCGAGAAAGACCATCGTGGCGGGCAGCAACACCGCCACCGTGGCACTGGCCGCGAGCGCGCGCACGCCCGCGTCGGAGATGCTCGCGAGATGATCGGCGGAGAGTGCGCCCAGCTCGGCCGCCAGTTCGGCGCCTCCCGACCCTTCGAGCTCGTCAGCATGGAGCTTGACCGCCAGCCCGTGGCGCTGCGCCGCCGTCAGGATCGCGCGACTCTCGGCGGGAGTGAAGACTCCCGGCTCGCAGAAGACGTCGCAACACTGTGCGAGGCTCTCGCGCGCCACTGCCGGAATCATCTCCTCGCAGACGAGCTGTACATACGCCGTGCGGTTGCCGCGATACTCAGGGGGAATCTCGTGCGCACCGAGGAAAGTCGGGATCAATGTAGCGGGCAGCGCGCCACCGAGGCGCTTGATGACGCGCAGCTGCTTCAACTCCGCTTCGAGCTCCAGTCCGTAACCTGATTTCACTTCGATGGTCGTCGATCCATGCGCCAGCAGGGCCGCAATGCGCCCGCGCGTGAGCGCCTCGAGATCCGCTTCCGAACGACTGCGCACGTCACGCACTGATTGCAGGATCCCACCACCGGCCGCGGCAATCGCCTTGTAGTCGACGCCGAGCGCACGGCGCTCGTGATCGTCGAGGCGCGGGGCGCCAAAGACGGCGTGGGTATGCGGATCGATGAATCCGGGAAACAGCACACCAGCGACTTCGACCGTGCGGTCGGACGGTGGCGCTCCCTTGCGGGGGCCCACCCAGGCGATGCGGTGACCGTCGAGCAGCACCGCGGCGTCACGCAGCACTTCGACCTCGGCCATCTCGCGCGCGCGGCGCGCGCGCGCAGGCCCACGACAGGTGACGACCTGGCGCGCCCCGACGAGCAACGTCTTCAGTCGAGATCCTCGCGCATGGGCAGCTGAATGTGATGGCGCCGCGCCGTCTCGAGCGCCTCCGGGTACCCGGCATCCGCATGGCGCGCCACTCCGATGCCGGGATCGTTCGTGAGCACGCGCTCGAGTCGCTGGGCGGCGGCCGGCGTCCCATCTGCGACGATCACCTGCCCCGCATGCAATGAGTTGCCGATACCGACGCCCCCCCCGTTGTGGAAGGACACCCACGACGCGCCCGACGCCGTGTTGAGCAGCGCGTTGAGAATGGCCCAGTCCGCAATGGCATCCGATCCGTCCCGCATGGCCTCCGTCTCACGAAACGGGGAGGCCACGGAACCGGTGTCGAGGTGATCCCGGCCGATCACGATGGGCGCCGTCAGCTCACCGCTGCGGACCAGATCGTTGAGCGCCAATCCGAAGCGGGCACGCTCCCCCTGCCCCAGCCAGCAGATCCGCGCCGGCAGGCCCTGGAATGCCACGCGCTCGCGCGCGAGCGTGATCCAGCGCCGCAGATGTTCGTCGCCGGGGAACAGCTCCAACACCAGCTCATCAGTGCGGTACAGGTCCGCGACGTCGCCCGACAGCGCGACCCAGCGAAACGGCCCTTTCCCTTCGCAGAACAGTGGCCGGATGTACTCAGGCACGAAGCCCGGGATTGCGAATGCGTCGGCAACGCCGGCGTCGCGCGCTTCCGTGCGAATGTTGTTCCCGTAATCGAACGCGACCGCGCCCTGCTGCCGCAGCGCGAGCATGGCCCGGACGTGAGCAGCGATACTCGCCCGCGCGGCCGCGACATAATCATCGGGCGCGTTCCGCCGCAACACAGCCGCTGCCTCTGGAGTGAACCCCGCCGGGATATAGCCGTTGAGCGGATCGTGCGCCGAGGTCTGATCCGTCACGATATCCGGCGTGAATCCGCGGCGCACGAGACCCGGCAAGACTTCCGCGCAGTTGCCCACAAGCCCGATCGAGAGCGGCTCGCCGTGCCGCTTCGCCTCGTCGCACCAGCGCAGCGCTTCATCGACGGAGCTGGTGGTGCGATCGAGATACCGCGTCTCGATCCGGCGTTGCACCCGCGCGGGATCGACCTCGACCGCCAGGCAGATTCCTTCATTCATGGTCGCCGCGAGGGGCTGGGCGCCGCCCATGCCGCCCAGGCCACCGGTGAGCACCACGCGTCCGCGCAACGAGCCCTGGAAGCTGCGCCGCGCGACCGCAGCGAACGTTTCGTACGTGCCCTGCAGAATGCCTTGCGTCCCGATGTAGATCCACGACCCGGCCGTCATCTGCCCGTACATGATCAAGCCACGTCGCTCGAGATCGCGGAATACGTCCCATGTCGAATAGCGACCGACGAGGTTCGCGTTCGCGATGAGCACGCGAGGCGCGTCGCCGTGCGTCCTGAATACGCCGACCGGCTTGCCCGACTGGACCAGCAGCGTCTCGTCGTCCTGGAGCGACAGTAACGTTCGGCAGATCGCGTCGAACGACGGCCAATCGCGAGCCGCCTTTCCGGTCCCGCCGTACACGACGAGGTCCTGCGGCCGCTCGGCGACGTCAGGATCGAGATTGTTCATCAGCATCCGCAACGCAGCTTCCTGCACCCATCCCCTGCAGGATTTCTTCGTCCCGCGCGGCGCGCGGACCGCGCGCGGTCCCGTCATGGCGCGAACCGTCCGGCGTGGATCCCCGCGGCGATCCCCTCGATGTCCGCAGTCAGCGGCCGGTCCGCTGTCAGCGACGCCGAGTCGTGCCGGACGGCGGCGTACATGCGCGCCACCCCTGTGGCGGGCCGCAGCGGCTTCAGGTAATCGAGCCCTTGTGCCCCGGCGAGCAACTCGATCGCGACAATGCGCTCGGCGTTGGCGAGAATGCGATTCGCCTTCCACGCGGCGCTCATCCCCATCGGCACGACGTCTTCCTGGTTGCCCTCGGTGGGTACCGACTGGACGCTCGCCGGCGTCGCCAGCACGCGGCAATCGGCGGCGAGTGCAGCCGCCGCGATCTGTGCCGTCATGAACCCCGATTCGAGCCCCGGGTCGCGCGCGAGAAAGGCGGGCAGTCCGGACGACAGGTCAGGATTCACCACGCGCTCGATGCGGCGTTCCGCCAGTCCGGCGAGCGTCGTGATGGCAATTCCCATCACATCGAGCGCGAGCGCGATCGGCTGGCCATGGAAGTTGCCGCCCGAGAGCACATCATCGCCGAAGACGAGCGGATTGTCGGTCGCCGCATTCAGCTCGGTCGTCACCAGGCGCTCGGCAAACGCGAGCGCTTCTCCGACCGCACCGAGGATCTGTGGGGTGCAGCGCAGCGAGTAGGCGTCCTGTACTCTGGGGTCGTTCTCGCGATGGGATTCGCGAATCTCGCTGTCGGCCAGCAGCTGGCGCAGCAATGCGGCGGAGCGCTGCTGCCACTGATGCGGCCGGGCATCGTGGATGCGCGCATCGAACGGATCAGGCGACCCGCGCACGGCCTCGAGGCTCATGGCCGCCGCCCCGTGCGCCACGTGCCACAAAGTCCAGGCGTCGTGCACCAGCAGAGCCGCGAGCCCGGTTTGTGCCTGCGTCCCGTTCACGAACGCGAGGCCCTCCTTGGCCTCGAGCGTGATCGGACGTGGCACCTGCACGTCGCCTTCCCCGATCATCGCCAGCGCCAGGTGCGCGAGCGGCGCGAGATCACCCGACGCACCGACACTCCCCTGCGAAGGGACGGTGGGATGAATGTGGCGGTTGAGCATATCGACGAGCAGCTCGGGGACCACCGGACGCACGCCGCTCGTCCCGCGCACGAGGACGTTCGCGCGCAGCAGCATCATGGCGCGCACGGCCTCCAGCGGGAGCGGCTCCCCGATACCAGAGGCATGGCTGCGGATGAGATTGAGCTGTAACTGCCGAGCCTGCTCGGGGCGAATCCGCACGTGCGCGAGCTTGCCGAAGCCCGTGTTGACGCCGTACATCGTTTGACCGCGCTCGACCGCCGCCTCGACTGCCTGGCGCGATTGTTTCACGGCCTCGAGCGCCCTGCCATCGATAACCACCGGCGCGTTGCGCCGGGCTACGGCCACGACATCAGCGATGGAGAGCGAGCGGCCATCCAGCGTCACGGGGGGGGGGGACTGGGACATTGGCTCAAAAGCTAAAGCGCCGGAGTGGTGGTTGACCACTCCGGCGCCAGCCTGCTCCCAGATTCCCTAGTGTGAGCCTGAAACCCCGGTGCCAGTGGCCATTGCGGTCGACTGCCCGGCGCGGATCTGCAGCTCAGGGTTGCCCTGATCGGTCTGGAAGCTCCAGTCAAAGATCAAATAGTCTCGGCCGACATGCGTTACCCGCAGCGCGCCGTAGCGCAGCGTCGACCCTTCCACGATCTGGAAGACGTAGCCATAGCCCGGCACCGCCTGGATCATGTTGCGCGAGTACCCGGACGCCGGCGCGAAGTCGATCGACGTCAGGTCCGC